>Ga0070671_100003171_pt1 | contig 12818 bp, 9 predicted proteins | sample KBSS73metaG_FD_65341 | JGI IMG/M metagenome (GOLD analysis project Ga0070671, IMG submission 65341) | Switchgrass rhizosphere microbial communities from Kellogg Biological Station, Michigan, USA - KBS S7-3 metaG | ecosystem: Host-associated > Plants > Roots > Rhizosphere > Soil ...
GTATTCAATATACATAACTTACCTGCCAAAGGCAGAAGGCCCGGATTGGATTCCGGGCCTTTCCTTATCTCTACTTTCCATTATAGCTATGCGAGGGTAATTAATCGGCAACGTCGATATCGTTTATTTACTGCTACTTACATGGATTTGGGACTTGACAAGAATTTCTGTGGATATCCCCGCCAGTCGGAATGAGATGAGTCTGCGAAGGAAGCCCTAAGCGAGCTAAGCAACGGAGCCAAGGATGTCTGCCTCTTATCCGGTGGGGGAGACGTTCATGCAACTCGATTTGAGCAGGTGGAAGCACTTTACTGCGATGGCGATCATTGGCGATGGAGTGATGGGGATGATTCATCCGACGCGGGCTGCTAAGGCCTGGCACTATGGTCCGGAGCCGTGGCAGAACCTGATGTCGTCGCTGGAGGATCGTCCGAATCTGACGAGGGCGATCTCGGCGGCGCAGGTGATTGGCGGGATTCTGTGGGTGCTCCACTCGAGCAAAGAGGAGACCGAGGGGAGTGCTCCCGCGAAGATTGAGGGATCGGCCCGGCGGATTGCTTAGGACTTTGGTTATGCGTGTGTGGGGTCGGTAGAGAAGCAGAATCCCTCCACTCCGCTAAGCTCCGGTCGGGATGACAATTTCTACGAGTGGGTGGCTGTCGGCGACACTATCCGAATGACAGAGCTTGTACGAATTAGCTCCAAACTTACTGCGGAGTACAAGGCGGTGCGGCTGCGTGCGCTCCAAGACATGCCCGTGGCGTTTGGCAGCACGTATAAGCGCGAGGCGCGGCTGACGGATGAAGAGTGGACGGCACGGGCCGCGCGGTGTTCCGGTGGGCGCGATGTTGGATTTCTGGCTCGGTGCGATGGTGAGTATGCGGGCCTGGCGCTTTGCTTCGTCGAGGAAGAGGATGCGGGGGTGGGGCAGCTGATCTCGATGTGGGTGGCTCCGGAGGCGCGGAGGAGTGGGGTGGGGAGGATGCTGATCGATGCGATTGTGGCGTGGGCGGCGGTGGAGCGGCGGTTGAGGACGATCAAGCTGATGGTGACGAGTGTGAATGGCGGGGCGATGGAGTTCTATCGGCGGCTGGGATTTGAGAGGACGGGGAGGATGGAGCCTTATCCGAACGATCCGGCGGTGGTGGAGTATGAGATGGTGCGGGTGGTTGGGTGATGGGCTGTATTCCGGTACCTTGGCTTCCATGCTTTCCATTGCTTACGAGAAGAGCGTTTCCCAGGACTGAACTTAGATGTACGAGAGATTAGCGTCACAAGATGGCACGGGCTCGGCCCACTTGCGACACTATTGCACCTCTATCGCGGAAACAATCGCGTCTCCTTTGGTGGGTCTGAACTCAAGAGTCACCATGCCATCTCTGGCAGTCACTTCGAAACGCTGTTGATGAGCGGTGAGGGTACTTCCTGCGGCTGCCGCAACGTCCAGGTTGCTGACAACCTTCTGCCCATTCGCAAGAACACTGAAAATGCGCTCGCCGGGATGGAGTGCAGGCTCCACAAACGTGAGGACCACTGTGTGGGCACCGTCGGCTGCGGGGATGCGATAGCTGAAAGATCCGACCCGGTAGGTGGCCGCTATCTCTGGATTGCTGGTGCCGGCAATTGAGGGCATAGCCGGGGCTCTTCCCCGAGCCCCCGGACCGGAGATGGTTTCCGCCGTTCCGCCCTCGAAGTACGTATCCGATCCGAAGGTTTTTCCGATGCTTGTCCCTGCGACCAGTGCGCCGCAATCGATGTTAGTGTTTTTCGCGGAGGCGTCGGATAGATGCCACTGCACCTTGTCCTGCACATCTCCCTTGGGAAACGAGCCACTTGCGACGACGTCATTGGTGCCGGTGGCGAGAACGACGCCATTCCAGACACAGATGCGATCCGGGCACTCTGCAAGCACGCCAATGAGCTTTCCATTTACTTTCAGCGAGGTGTTGGGGGCGTTGCTGTATACCCGCACATCTGTGATCCGGTAGGCTCGCTCGGTATAGAGGCTGGAGTTGATGTGCACCGTTGGCGTGGCCGTCCAGTTGGCTTTGTAAAAGAAGTACGCGTCCTTCCTGTGCTTATGGTCAAAGGTCACGATGCCCTTGGTGTTGATGTCCTGAGCATTGCCTTCGTTGCGAGTCGTACTTCCGAAGTCGAAGGAGTTCCAGATAAACGTACCCCAAAGATACGGTTTACTTCGCAGCGTCGACCAGTTCTGTTCGTGGATGTAGGACTGGTATTCTTCCGCCTGGGGACGGTTGCGAGACTCCGGGCCACCAAGTGCATTGTCAGAGTGCAGCGAGACAGCGCCGCCTGCGCCGTATTCCGTTACCGCCATTGGCTGTGTGGGCCGGGTGTGGTGCAGAGCGTCAAGATGCGGGCCCAAGTCGGACGGCTTGTCGTAGTACCAGCCGAAGTAGCGGTTCGCACCGGAAAGGTCTGTGACGGCGCCGGTGATGGGCACGGTCGCGCCTGGAGCGAGCGCGTGCTGCTCGCAGCAGGTGGCCAGCGTGGTGGGTCTGGTGGGGTCGAGGTCGTGAGCGAGCTGGTTCAGCTCCTTGAGCAGGGGCAGCGGGTCGGGAACGGCGCCGCTCTTGTTCCCTACAAAGGCGGGTATCGAGTTTCCGAAGTCGATCTCATTGCCGATGGACCAGGTGATCACCGAGGGGTGGTTGTAGTCCTGCGCGATCAGCTCCCGCAATTGTTGCCGGGCGTTCTCACGAAGCGCTTCTGTGGGTTGCAGGCTCTCGCCTAGTGTCCACTGGCTTACGAGGGGTACCTCGTCCCAGAGCACAAGACCGTCGCGGTCCGCGAGGTCGTGAATCGGCTGGCCGTGCTGGTAATGGGTGAGGCGTATGCCGGTGACGCCCATCTCACGCATCATCGCCTCGTCCGCGGCAGTGTACTCTGGCGTCGACGCCCAACCCTTCCCTTCACGATCCTGGTGATAGCCGACGCCGTGTACGGCCACGTGTTTTCCGTTCAGGAACAGTCCACTCTCCGCATCGAACCGAACCTGCCGAATGCCAAAAGGGAGAGAGACACGATCCACCAGTTGGGAGGACTTGTTCGAGAGTTCCACCACCAGGCGGTACAGATAAGGGTCCTCCACACCTTGCCAGAGATGCGGATGTGGCACGGCGACGTTTGTGGTGCGCTCTACCACGCTCGCTGGTCCCACTGCGACGGATTGCTCTTGTTGTCCCGCGATATTGCCCTGAGCGTCGAAGAGCAGAGTCCGGAGCACAAAGGTGCCACTCTGCTCACTGTCGTTGCGCACCCGTGAGCGCACCTGCACCTGCGCCCCTGTAGAGGCAATGGAGGTCGTCTTCGCGTAAACGCCGTAGGAGCCATAGTCCATCAAATCAAGGTGGACCTTCCTGGTGAAGACAAGGCTTACCGGACGATACAAACCGCCGTAGACGAAGAAGTCTCCGGTAAGCGGCAACACATCGGCAGTCGAGCTTCCCAGCGCGGGTTTCGTGTTGTCCACCTTCACCGTAAGCGTGTTCTGCTGGCCCGGCTTGAGTGCTGCCGTGCTGTTCAGGCGAAAACGCGAGAAGCCTCCCCGGTGTGTGCCAAGCATGGTTCCGTTCAACCAGACGGTTGCTATGCGGCTTGCTGCGTCAAACTGCAAAAAACTTTCCATGCCTTCCACGTTCGCTGGCGGCGTGAAAACGAGCTTGTACCAGCCGACGCCCTGCGTCGTTACGATATTCTGCGCGGTGTTAATGTGGGACGCGGGTGCGTCCTTGTAGTAGCCCACCCGGTTCCAGGTGTGTGGCACGCTGACGGTTGTCCATGTCGCATCCGGTTCAGTCTGGAGCTCTGTCACAGACTCCGGACCCAGTTTGAAGCGCCATCCGTCTTGAAGTGACATCTCGACGCGGGGGTCTTCAGCCGTGGAACGGTGTGTTCTGTTCATCTGTGCGCTCTGTGCCTGATTCTCCACGGCGAATGGCAAGAGGCACAGCATAAGCAGACAAAGACAGCGGGGCATAGCAGAAGCTCCTGCAAGCTCCATGCGCTTGCGTGGTCAATAAGATTGCGCAATTGTAGAGACGACACGAACCTTTGTCATCAAGGCTACGTTGAAGCGGTGCTCACAGTCCCTACGAGTCGGCTTATGGGAAGTGATCTGCGCCTCTAGGAAGTTTCAGTGGGATGGAAAACCGTTCTTCTGGCCTTCCATCCGCCTATGAGACTCAAAGAAGAAAACTAGCTGCGGGCGCGTTCTATGGCTCGGACTACGGCCTGGGCTTTGTTGCGGCACTCTTCGAACTCGTTTTCGGGTACGGAGTCGGCTACGATTCCGGCTCCGGCCTGGATGTGGCCTTCGGAGCCGTTCATGTAGAGGGTGCGGATGGCGATGCAGGAATCGAGATTGCCGCTGAAGTCGGCGTAGAGGATGGAGCCTCCGTAGACGCCGCGGCGGGCGGGCTCGAGCTCTTCGATGATCTCCATGGCGCGAACCTTGGGGGCTCCGCTGAGGGTTCCGGCGGGGAAGCAGGCGCGGAAGGCGTCGATGGGGGCGAGGCCTTCGCGGAGGCGGCCTTCGAGGGCGCTGACGAGGTGCATTACGTGGCTGTAGCGCTCGACGAACATGAGGTCCTTGACCTTGACGGAACCGAAGTCGGAGACGCGGCCGACGTCGTTGCGGCCGAGGTCGACGAGCATGATGTGCTCGGCGCGCTCTTTTTCGTCGGCGCGTAGTTCGGCTTCGATGCGGCGGTCTTCGACTTCGTCGGCGGAGCGGGGGCGGGTTCCGGCGATGGGGCGGTACTCGACGTCGCGGCCGTGGACGCGGACGAGGAGCTCGGGGGAGGAGCCTACGATGTGGTGGGCGGTGGGTTTCTTCTTTGAGGATTTCCTCGTTGCGGCGGCGCTGTCTTCGAGGCCGAAGCGGAGGAAGTACATGTATGGCGATGGATTGACGATGCGGAGGGCGCGGTAGATCTCGAAGGCATCGACCTCGGGGGTGCAGTCGAAGCGCTGGGAGAGGACGCACTGGAAGACGTCTCCAGCGGCGATGTACTCCTTGGTCTTTTCGACGGCTTTGAGGAACGAGGCTTTGGATGTGCGGGGGATGAGCTTGAGCTTACCGGTGGGGCGCTTCTTTTTGAGCGCGGGGAGCGATCCGGCGAGGCGTTTTTCAAGTTGGTTCAGGCGGCGGACGGCGCGGGCGTAGGCGCCTTCGCGCTTCTCGCGGGAGAGGTCGACGGTGATGATGAGGTGGATCTCTTTCTTGACGTGGTCGAAGGCGAGGACCTGGTCGAAGAACATGAGGCAGGCGTCGGGGACGCCGAGCTCGTCCTTGGCGGTGGAGGGGAGGCGCTCGATCTGGCGGACGACGTCGTAGGCGAAGAAGCCGACGGCTCCGGCGGTGAAGGGAGGGAGACCGGGGAGGCGCGCGGGCTTGTGGCCGGAGAGGGATTGTTTGAGCTCGGCGAAGATGTCGCCGGTGAAGGCGCGGGTCTTGTTGCCCTCGGTGAGGGTGATGTGGGTGCCGCGGGCGGTCATCTTCTTGTAGGGCTGGATTCCGATGAAGGTGTAGCGGCCGACGTGCTCGCCGCCTTCGACGGACTCGAGGAGGAAGGCTTCGGGTTCGGTGGCGGCGATGCGGAGGAAGGCGGAGACGGGGGTCTCGAGGTCGGCGGCTACGGTGCGGTAGACGGGGACGAGGGTGTGGGTGCGGGATAGCTTGAGGAAGTCGCGCTCGAGCGGCAGCGAGGTGGCAGGGGGCATGATTTCTTCATGATACCTGCGGGTTAGCAGGCGGCTGGGCACTTGATCAAGATGTAACGAAAGTGGTACGCGAGGCCCTTTGGTTTGTTTGCGAATGTTCATTTTAGAGGCCTATACTCGGCGAGGTTTGGGCCACAGACCGGTCTGGCTCAAGGGCTGTATTCTCTCAAGCGAGGGTGAAACGATGGCCGGAGAATCGCTGATACCAGCAACGGAACAAAGGGAAATAACGATGCAAACGCTGACCCTCGAGCAGGAGACGAACCCCTGGGAAGCCCAGGCTGCTCGTTTTGATTTTGCCGCCAAGAAACTCAATCTGGATCAAGGACTTTGGAAGGTGCTTCGTCAGCCTTCGCGGGAGATTATTGTTCACATCCCCGTGAGCATGGACGATGGCACGGTGGAGGTGTTCACCGGGTATCGCGTGCAGCACTCGGTGGCGCGGGGACCGGGGAAGGGCGGGATACGGTATTCGCCGGATGTCTCGCTGGACGAGGTGCGGGCGCTGGCCTCGTGGATGACGTGGAAGTGCGCGGTGGTGAATATACCGTTTGGCGGCGCGAAGGGCGGAGTGATCTGCGACCCGAAGAAGCTTTCGCAAGGAGAACTGGAGAGGATCACGCGGCGGTATACGGCGGAGCTGATCGAATTCCTGGGGCCGGAGAAGGACGTGCCTGCCCCGGACATGGGGACCGATGAGCAGACGATGGCGTGGATTATGGACACATACTCCATGCACATGCGACAGACGGTGAATGCGGTGGTAACGGGCAAGCCGGTGAACCTAGGCGGGTCGCGTGGACGCACAGCGGCGACGGGCAGGGGACTTTCGGTGGTGTGCGACGAGGCTCTGAAGACGCTGGGCATGCCGGTAGAGGGCTGCAGGGTGATCGTGCAGGGGTTCGGGAATGTAGGCTCGAATGCGGCTCGGCTGATGGCCGAGAAGGGCTACACGATCATTGGCATCGCCGAGTATGACGGCGGGCTGTATAACCCGAACGGCATCGACATCCATGCGCTGCTGGAGCATCGCAAGCGGAGGCGCACAATTACGGGATTCGCAGAGGCGGAGGCGGTTGATCCGCTTGAGCTGATCACGCGGCAGTGCGAGATTCTGATTCCGGCGGCGACGGAGAACGTAATCACGAGCAAGAATGCGGACCGTATCAAGTGCAGGATTCTTTGCGAGGGAGCAAACGGACCGACGACTCCGATTGCGGATGAGATTCTCGCGGACAAGAAAGTGTTCATCATTCCGGACATCCTGGCGAATGCAGGCGGAGTAACTACGAGCTACTTCGAGTGGGTCCAGGACCGGATGGGCTACTTCTGGACCGAGGCCGAAGTGAACCAGCGGCTGGACCACATCATGACGGAGAGCTTCCGGGATGTGGTGACGTATGCGCAGGCCCACGAGGTGAACAACCGGATTGCGGCTTATATGCTGGCGATCGATCGTGTGGCTTACACGACGAAGCAGAGAGGGATCTACGCGTAGCGGCTTGACCAATAGTTGAAGTGAGCGCCCGCACAATCGAGTGCGGGCGTTTTCTTATGTGTTATGGCTTCACGATGAGTTTTACTTTTTGTGAGACGGTCGCTCCGCCAGACTGGCCTGTGATGGTGACGGTGTAGGTGCCGGGCCGGGTGCCGAGATCGGTGCAGTTGCCTGTTCCGCAGCCGGATACTCCGGTTATAGCTGCGATTGAGAGCAACGCCACAAGCAGGTGTCTGAGCGGGCGGCGGCGCTTTGGAATGAGCACGAGTATCAGCCCGGCGAGGACCGTGCCCGTGACGGGAAGGCTCGACTTCTGCTGTGGGGAGCCGTAGGGAGTTGGGGAGCCACAATCGCGGGGAGCGGACGTGCTGATCTTCAGTGTCAGGGTGGAGGATTCTGCTGTTGCTGAGGCTCCAGTTGCGGAGGAGCAGGATGCTTCTTCCGGGAGTCCGCTGCAGTTGAGGGTTATGGCTTTGGCGAAGCTTGAGGCTGCCATCTTAATTGGCACAAGCGCAGTCTCGCCGGCGACGACGGTGATCTGATCGACCCCGATGGTAAAGATGTTTGGTGGGGTGGAGTTGTTGACTACCTGTGTGATTGCTGACGAGATGCTTGGCGCGGAGTTGGTATCGCCTGCATAGCGCGCGATGATGCTGTGATTGCCCACGGCGAGGGTTGAAGTGCCCCAAGTCGCTACACCCATTGCATCCAGTGGAGCCGATCCCAGCAAGGTTCTACCTTCAACAAACGTCACTGTGCCCGTCGGAGCCTTTGCTCCTACGGCAGTTACGGCGGAGGTAAGGGTGATGCTTTGGCCGAAGGTTGCGGGGTTCGCGCTCGTGGTGAGGGTTGTTGTGGTAGCCGTCAGCCCTGCCTGGACGACTTGATTGAGCGCGGCGCTTGTCGAGGAGGCCGAGTTGGTGTTCCCGGTGTACATCGCCGTGATGGTGTGGTTTCCGGGAGCCAGCATTATTGATGACAGAGTTGCTGCTCCGTTGGAGTCGAGTGTTGCCGATCCCATGGAGGCTGTGCCGTCTAGAAACGTCACCGTGCCAGTGACAGGACCATGCGCGCCGGTGACCATGGCGGTGTAGATGACGCTACGGCCTGCTGCAATCGGATTGATGGAACTCGCCAGCGCGGTCGTGGTTGTGTCTCGGGTCACGGTGACGGTGACGGCGTTTGAGGTCGCCGCGGCGTGCGTGGCATCGCCTGAATAGCCCACAGTAAATACGTGGGTTTCGGCTCCGAAGTTGGTTTCGGTTCCGGGGGGGCAGCTTGCACCGTCGGCAAGGGCGAGGGTGCAGAAGCTTGTCGTGCCGTCGTAGAAGGTTACGGTACCGGTTACGGTGGAACCGTCGCTTGCGTTCACTTGGGCAAGGCCGTCGATTGCTTGTCCGTAAATCACAGAGGAGGGCGTGGTGATCGTGAGGGCAACCGCGCTGGGTGTCTTTGAGGTGCTTTGGGCCGTGGCCGTCAGGGCGGGGGCTGTGGGAGCGATGACGGGGGCAGAGGCAAGCTGTCCTGTGCCCGCGCGCACCAGAGACAGGAGCAAAATGAGCGCAGTTGTTGTTCTCCGGCGCTGCTTTGAATTCGTCCTACTGTACTTGCCGCCAGCCACGTCTTGCACCGTCCCGATGGAAAGAGCCTGATGCTTCCCTTATCGGCAGTGAGGAACGATTCGACAGCGCTTGCGGTGCGTAAACTTCAAGCCAGTCTTAACGTGGGTATGGCAGAATGTGACTATCTCTATTGGCGCGACTCGAGCGCCTACGAGCCAGTGCGCGATGAACCTTCCGAACTCCATTACGATGAGCCGAATCGCGGCGATTCCGCTGCTCATCTGGATACTGTCGCCCGCGTTTCCGCTGCAGGGGCATGGGCAGACCGGCATGCGCGGCGGCGAGCAGGAGATTATCGCGTCACTGGTGTTTATTGCGGCCAGTATTACCGATGGTCTGGATGGCTACTTTGCTCGTAAGCGCGGCCAGATCACCACGATGGGGATGCTGCTGGACCCGTTGGCGGACAAACTGCTGGTCTCGGCGGCTTACATTGTGCTGGTGGCCTATAACCCCCGTATTGTTCCGCCATGGATCGCAGTGTTAGTGATTGGGCGGGAGTTCCTGGTGTCGGGGCTGAGATCTATTGCGGCAACGGAGGGCTTCACGATTGAAGCGTCCGAGATTGGGAAGCTCAAGACGGTGATCCAGATTGTGTCCGTGGTCGCGGCGATACTGGCGCACCGATGGGATTACTGGTTGTGGTTCCCGAACTTCCACGGCGGGTTTGTGGTTGCCGTGCGCTTCATCGCGATTACGGCGATCTACTGGATGACGATTGTTTCCATCATCTCGGCGGTGGATTACTTCGTAGGCTTCTGGAAGAAGATCGACCATGCTTCAGAACGCGCGCGGCGGCGCGTGGTGCTGAGCCGCAAAGCTAAGCCGACGCAGCCTTCGCCGGAGCATCCTTCGCGGATTTCATGAGCCAAAAATCCGAAAGCCAGGACATTTTGCTAGAGTTCTTGTGCCATGAGAACTCGTTTATTTGTACGTCTCGTAGTAGGGGCGATGTACGCGTTCGCGGCGCGTGGGCAGGCACCCACACCGGCGGTGCCAGACTGGGCCTTGCCCGGGTCTCCGACGCATAAGCAGGTGCCGCCGCCGCCGGACTTTCATAGGCCGAGCCGGACATCAGAGACTCCGATAGGGATCTTTCAGGGGCACTCGGATATTGGCGCGGCGGTGGTGCTGGGGTCGTCGAGCTACGATGCAGCGACGAAGCAGTACACGATTAATTCTGCGGGATATAACATCTGGTACACGCGCGACGAGTTTCGTTATTTATGGAAGAAGATGTCCGGTGACGTGTCGCTGGCTGCAGATGTGACGTTTCCAGACGCGAACGGCTACAACGATCGCAAGGCGGTGCTGGTAATTCGCAAGAATCTAGACGACAACGCTAAGGAAATTATGGCTGGGGAGCACGGCACCGGCATGGTGCACCTTGCTGCGCGCGAGGAGGGAGCAGCGAACTTTCGCGATTACGAGTACCGGTTAGGCGCGATCGGGCTGCCTTCGAGTGCGAGTCCAACGCGGTTAGTTAACATAATGCCGAAGCGAATTGGGATTGAAAAGCGAGGCGATGCAATTGCGTTGTATATCTCGCTTGAAGGTGAACCTATGCACCAGTTTGGGCCGCCGATCCAGATGCATTTTGACGGCCCGTTTTATGTGGGGATTGGATTCTGCTCGCATCTCCCCGCCACGTCGGATACGGCGGTGGTGTCGAACGTTGTGCTGGAGAACGCGGCGGGTAAGATGCGATAACTACTACTGCAGAATCGGGACGCCAGCGAGGTCGCCGGCGATGCGGGCTTTCCACTCGGCGGGGCCGGTGTTGTGAACACTGATGCCCTTTGAGTCAACGGCTACTGTGACCGGCATATCGACTACCTCGAACTCGTAGATCGCTTCCATGCCGAGGTCGGCGAAGCCAAGGAGCTTGGAGCTGCGAATGGCCTTGGAGACGAGGTAGGCTGCTCCTCCGACGGCCATGAGGTAGACGGCGCCGAACTCCTGGATGGCGTCGATGGCGGTCTGGCCGCGCTCGGCCTTCCCGACCATGCCCAGTAAACCTGTCTGCTCAAGCATCTGGCGGGTGAACTTGTCCATGCGGGTGGCAGTGGTGGGGCCGGCGGGGCCGACGGCTTCATCCCGCACAGCGTCGACGGGGCCGACGTAATAGATGAAGCGGTTGGTGAAGTCGACGGGGAGTTGCTCGCCGCGGTTCAGCATGTCGGTCATGCGCTTATGGGCGGCGTCGCGGCCGGTGAGGAGCTTGCCGTTGAGGAGGAGCACCTCGCCGGGTTTCCAGGTTGCGACCTCTTCGCGGGTGATGGTGTCGAGGTTGACGCGGCGCGCGCTTGATGTGTCGTAGGTCAGCTGGGGCCAGGATTCGAGTGAGGGCGGTTCGAGAGCGACGGGACCGGAGCCGTCGAGGTGGAAGTGCGCGTGGCGGGTGGCGGCGCAGTTGGGAATCATGGCGATGGGCAGGTTGGCGGCGTGCGTGGGGTAGTCGAGGATCTTGATGTCGAGAACGGTTGTGAGGCCGCCGAGTCCCTGGGCTCCGATGCCGAGCTGGTTGATCTTGTTGTAGAGCTCGATGCGCAGCTCTTCGATTTTGTTTTGTGGTCCGCGGACGATGAGCTCCTGCATGTCGATGGGATCCATGAGGGACTCCTTGGCCATGACCATGGCCTTCTCGGCGGTGCCTCCGATGCCGATGCCTAGCATGCCGGGAGGGCACCAGCCGGCTCCCATGGTGGGGACGGTCTTGAGGACCCAGTCGACGATGGAGTCGGAGGGGTTGAGCATGGCGAACTTGGATTTGGCTTCGGAGCCTCCGCCTTTGGCCGCGACGGTGACGTCGACGTCGCCGCCGGGAACCATTTCGACGGAGACGACGGAAGGCGTGTTGTCGCCGGTGTTCTTGCGGGAGAACGCGGGGTCGGCGAGTATGCTGGCGCGGAGCTTGTTGTCGGGGTGGTTGTAGGCGCGGCGGACGCCCTCGTCGACCATCTGCTGGACGGTCATCAGCGGGGCGCCGTCGTTCTCCCAGCGAGCCTCCATGCCGACCTTGACGAAGGCGGTGACGATGCCGGTGTCCTGGCAGACGGGGCGGTGACCTTCGGCGCACATGCGCGAGTTGATGAGGATCTGGGCCATGGCGTCTTTGGCGGCAGGCGACTGCTCGAGCTCGTAGGCGCGGGTGAGATTAGTGATGAAGTCCTCAGGGTGGTAGTAGGAGATGTACTGGAGGGCGTCGGCTACGGACTGGATGAAGTCGGATTGCTTGATGGTGGCCATGAGATTCTTCAATTCTTTCGATTATTCAATGGTAACAACGTGGCATGTCATTTCGCTGCCTCACGCCTAATGTTTCGGTGTCGCCATAAGAGCCAAGCTCCAGTTGTGATTATTGAAGTCAATACGCCCACCGGAAGTCCAAAATAAAACGCGGGTAGTCCAGCCATAGAGTTGTGCTCTGGATATAGCCGCTCGGCACGAACAACGTATCCAGCAAAAAAGGTGATGAAACCTATTAGGAAACTAATCACGACTACTAGGAGGCAGGTGACTGCAAACCAGATCCTCGTGCGGCGAAACCGTCGCCATTCTTCCACTATCCTTTGTAGTCTTACGGCATCGTTTCCTGTTTCTTGAGCATCTTGCATGAAGGAAGGATAATCCCATGCGCACTGTTCGCACGGAAACTGATTCTCTCGGCGATATACAAGTTCCTGCCGAAGCGCTGTACGGGGCCCAGACTACCCGTGCGGTTGGAAATTTTCCGATCAGCGGTTTGAAGGCGAATCGGTTTTTGATTCGGGCGCTGGTGATGATCAAGCTGGCGGCGGCGGAGGCGAATGCTGAGCTTGGGTTGATTACGCCGGAGCAGGGTAAGGCGATTGCTCAGGCCGCGCAGGAGGTGCTCGATGGGAAGCACCATGAGCACTTTGTGGTGGATGTGTTTCAGGCGGGTGCGGGGGTGAGCCTGCACATGAACACGA
>Ga0070671_100003172_pt1 | contig 12814 bp, 9 predicted proteins | sample KBSS73metaG_FD_65341 | JGI IMG/M metagenome (GOLD analysis project Ga0070671, IMG submission 65341) | Switchgrass rhizosphere microbial communities from Kellogg Biological Station, Michigan, USA - KBS S7-3 metaG | ecosystem: Host-associated > Plants > Roots > Rhizosphere > Soil ...
GGCTTCCACTTCCGTCCGCAGCAGCTCGCGATGGCGCAGGCCGTCGCGCAGGCGATCGCCGATCGCGGCCTGCTGGTCGCCGAGGCGGGCACCGGCACCGGCAAGACGTTCGCGTACCTGGTGCCCGCGCTGCGCTCCGGCGGCAAGGTGATCGTCTCGACGGGTACGAAGACGCTGCAGGACCAGCTCTACGAGCGCGACATTCCGCTGCTGCGCGACGCGCTCGCCGTGCCGGTGACGATCGCCGTGCTCAAGGGCCGCGCGAATTACGTCTGCCATCACCATCTCGAGCGCGCGGCCCGCGAGGACCGCCTGCCGTCGCGCGAGGACCATCGTCACCTGGCCAAGATCGTGAGCTTCGCGCACGCGTCGCAGCGCGGCGATCGCGCCGAGCTGTCCGACGTGCCGGAGAACGCGTCGATCTGGCCGCTGGTCACGTCCACGCGCGACAACTGCCTCGGGCAGAACTGCGCGTTCCACAAGGACTGCTTCGTGATGAAGGCGCGCAAGGACGCGCTCGACGCCGACGTCGTCGTCGTCAACCATCACCTGTTCTTCGCCGACGTGATGCTGCGCGACGAGGGGCTCGCCGAGCTGCTGCCCGCATGCAACACGGTGATCCTCGACGAGGCGCACCAGCTCCCCGACATCGCGACGCTGTTCTTCGGCGAGCAGACCACCGCGGGACAGCTGGCGGAGCTCGCGCGCGACGCCGAGATCGCCGCGCGCACCGCCGCGCGCGACGTGCCCGCGCTTCCCGACGCGGCCGCCGACGTCCTGCCGGCGCTGCGCAAGCTTCGCCTTGCAGCCGGCGACGTTCCCGGCAAGTTCGCGCAGGGCGAGATCGCGACACGGCAGGGATTCACCGACGCCGTCGATGCGCTCTCCGCGTCGCTCGACCGCCTGGCGGCCGAGATGAAGCATTACGCGGAGCGCAGCGAGGACTTGGCCGCGATCGCGCGCCGCGCCGACGAGGCGTCCGCGCGCCTCGTGCGCTGGCGCGCCGGCCTGACCGGCGCGCCTCCGGAGGATGGCGTCGCGTGGATCCGCTGGATCGACGTCACGCCGCAAGGCTGGCAGCTGCAGGCGTCGCCGCTGTCGATCGCCGACATCTTCCGCCGCCAGGTGGAGTCGACGGCGCGGGCGTGGATCTTCACGTCCGCCACGCTGGCCGTCGGCAGCGACTTCTCGCACTACACGGGACAGCTCGGGCTCGACGACGCGACGACCGGCGCGTGGGACAGCCCGTTCGACTACGCGCGGCAGGCGCTGCTCTACGTCCCGCGCGGCTTGCCGCCGCCGAACACGCGCGAGCACACCGACGCCGTCGTCGACGCCGCGCTGCCGCTGATCAAGGCGAGCGCGGGCCGCGCGTTCCTGCTGTTCACGACGCTGCGCGCGCTGGCGCCGGCGCGCGAGCGCATCGTCGCCGCGTTCGCCCGCGAGGGCCTCGACTTTCCGCTCCTCGTGCAGGGTGAAGGGTCGAAGAGCGAGCTCCTGATGCGCTTTCGCGCGCTCGGCAACGCCGTGCTGCTCGGCAGCGCGAGCTTCTGGGAAGGCGTCGACGTGCCCGGCGACGCGCTGTCGCTCGTCGTCATTGACAAGCTGCCGTTCGCCCCGCCCGACGATCCGCTGCTCGCCGCGCGCCTCGCCCGGCTGCGCGACGAGGGCGGCAATCCGTTCATGGAGTGGCAGCTGCCGCAGGCGGCGATCAGCCTGAAGCAGGGCGCCGGCCGGCTGATCCGCACGGAAACGGATCGCGGCGTGCTGATGATCTGCGACCCCCGGCTCACCGACAAGCCGTACGGCCGCCGCATCTGGCAGTCGCTGCCGCCGATGCGCCGCACGCGCGACGAAGCCGATGCCGTGGCGTTCTTCCGCGACCACGCGCGCGCGGACGCGGCTGCGGCGCCGGCGGAGATGTAGGCCGCGCCGATGGCCTTCCGCGTCGTGGTGCTGGGAGGCTACGGCCAGTTCGGCGGCCGCATCGCGCAAACGCTGGCCGGCGACGACGGCATCGAGGTCGTCGTCGCAGGACGCGACGCCGCGCGCGCCGCCGAGGTCGCCGCCGCGATCGCGCGCGAATGCGGCCGGCGCGTCGAGTTCGCGGCGATCGACGTCCTGTCGCGCGAGATCGCGCCGCGGCTGCGCCAGCTCGAGCCGTCGCTCGTCGTGCATGCCGGCGGCCCGTTCCCGCCGCGCGACCACACGGTGGCGCGCGCGGCGCTCGCCGTCGGCGCGCATTACGTCGACCTGGCCGACGCGCGCGCGTTCGTGTGCGGCATCCGCGACATCGACGACGCCGCGCGGGCGCGCGACCGCCTGGTGGTCAGCGGCGCGTCGAGCGTGCCGGGACTGTCCTCCGCGGTCGTCGACGCGTTCGCGCACGAGTTCGACGCGCTCGCGTCGATCGACTTCGGCATCAGCCCCGGCAACCGCACGCCCAACGGCAGCGCGACGATCGCCGCGATCACGAGCTTCGTCGGCAAGCGCTTCGGCGTGTGGCACGACGGCGCGTGGCAGCCCGCCTACGGCTGGCAGCGGCTGCGGCGCTACCGCTATCCGCCCGCGGTCGGCACGCGCTGGCTCGTCGATTGCGACGTGCCGGACCTCGAGCTCTTCCCCGAGCGCTATCCCGGCGTGCAGTCGGTGCGCTTCGGCGTGGGCCTCGAGCTGTCGACGCTGCATTTCGGCCTGTGGCTGCTGTCGTGGCCGTCGCGCTGGAACTGGATCCGCCGGCTCGAGGCGCACGCCGAACGGCTGCGGCGCGGCAGCGAGCTCTTCCGCAATCTCGGCAGCGACGCCGGCGCGATGCACGTGACGATGCGCGGCTTTCGTCGCTCCAACCCGCTGGCGATCACATGGACCCTCGTCGCGGGACAAGGCGACGGCGCGCAGGTGCCTTGCACGCCGGCGATCGTGCTCGCGCGCAAGCTCGCGGCGGGCTCGCTCGTCGCGCGCGGCGCCATGCCCTGCCTGGGCCTGTTCTCGCTGGAGGAGTGCATGCGCGCGCTCGACCGGTTCGACGTGCGCACGACGATCGAGCGCACGCTCGGCTGACGCCGCTGCCTACAGACGCGACGCGACCCGGGAGAGCGGCGCCCGGTAGGGCGTCACCAGAACTTCCACCAGGGCTTGGGCGGCGCCGGATTCACGTACGCGCTGTCCGGAAACGTCTTCGCCAGCACGGTACGTGCGTCGTCGGAAAGCTGCTTCAGGCCGAGCCGGTCGTACGACTTCATCATGATGTCGAGCGCTTCCTCGTTCGACGGCGTCTTCGGCGTGTTGATCAGCGCCGCCTGCGCGCGGTTCGCGGCCGCGACGTAGGCGCCGCGGTTGTAGTAGTAGCGCGCGACGTTGACCTCGTAGCGGCCGATCGCGTTGCCGAGGTAGCGCATCCGCAGCTTGGCGTCGTCGGCGTAGCGGCTCTCCGGGAAGCGGTCCACGAGCTCCTTGAACGCCGCGAACGACTCGCGCATCTGCTTGGGATCGCGCTCGGCGAGGTCGAGCTCGTAGACGTAGCCGAACAGGCCCTGGTCCTCGCGGAAATACACGAGGCCCTTCAGGAAGTAGGCGTAGTCGACGTTCGGATGATTGGGATACGTGCGGATGAAGCGGTCGCAGGCGGCGGTGGCGGCCGCGGGCTCCTGCGCGCGCCAGTTCGCGAACGCGCCTTCCAGGATGGCCTGCTGGGCGTAGCGGCCATAGGGGAAGCGCGATTCCAGCGTCTCGAACAGCTTGATCGCACGCGTATAATTGCCTTCGAGCATCGCGTCGTGCGCGGCGCTGTAGAGTCGCTCGGCCGACCAGTTCGCGGTTTCTTCCCTGACTTCGGGCAGGAGGTTGCACCCGCCCACGAGCAGCGCGACCAGCGCGCCCGCGAGCCAGTTCCGCCATTGCCGTCCGAGCATGACCATCCGCAAATCCCCTTGAGTCGGGCGAATTATAGCCGACGCCCCTCCGCACCTGACGCCGCGCCCCCGCTCGAGCTGACGGTGCCGGCGGCGTTCGCCGGGCTGCGCTTCGACCAGGCGCTCGCGCGGCTGGTTCCGGAGCATTCGCGCAGCCGGCTGCAGCACTGGATCGACGCCGGCAGCGTCACGCTCGACGGCAGCGTCGTCGCGGCCAAGCGACGGATCGCCGGCGGCGAGCGCATCGTGGTCACCGCGCCGGCCACGGTCGCGGCCGTCGGCGATGCGCCGCAGGCGATCGCGCTCGCGGTGGTCCACGAGGACCACGCGATCCTGGTCGTCGACAAGCCGGCGGGACTGGTCGTGCATCCGGGCAGCGGCAACCGCGACGGCACGCTGCTGAACGCGCTGCTGCACCACGCGCCGGGGCAGTCGGCGCTGCCGCGCGCGGGCATCGTGCATCGCCTCGACAAGGACACGAGCGGCCTGCTGGTCGTCGCCAAGACGCCCGCGGCGCAAACCGATCTCGTGCGCCAGCTGGCGGCGCGGACCGTGAAGCGCGAATACGCCGCGATCGTGCGCGGCGACCTCGCGCGCGCGGTCACCATCGACGCGCCGATCGGCCGTCATCCGACGGCGCGCACGACGATGGCCGTGGTCGCCGCCGGCAGGCCGGCGCGCACGCACGTGGCGCCGGTGGAGCGCTTCGGTCACGCGACGCTCGTGCGCTGCGCGCTGGAGACCGGCCGCACGCACCAGATCCGCGTGCATCTGGCCGCGGTCGGCCATCCGCTCGTCGGCGATCCGGCGTACGGCGGGCGGCGCGGCTCGCCGCACGTGCCGCCGTTCCCGCGCCAGGCGCTGCACGCCGCGCGGCTCGGGCTCGTGCATCCCGCGACGCAAACGCCGATGCAGTGGTCCTCGCCGCTGCCTTCGGACCTGGCGGCGCTCCTCGCAGCGCTTCGCGCGGCGCCCGCGTGAGCGCGTCGATGCCCGGCGTGACGCCGCTCGCGGAACGACTGCATCGCGCCGGTCTCGACGCCATCGTGCCCGATTGGCCGGTGTCGCCGCGCGTGTCGGCGCTCGTCACGACGCGCCACGGCGGCGTCAGCGCGGGCCGCTATGCGTCGCTGAATCTCGGCGCCGCCAGCGTCGGGCGGCCGGGCGGCGACACGGCCGACGCGGTGCGCGAGAACCGTCGGCGCCTGCGCGCAGTGTTGCCCGCCGATCCCGTGTGGCTGGCGCAGGTGCACGGCAGCGTCGTGCACCGCGCCGACGGCGCCGACGCGCAGGCGTGCGCCGCGCCTCCGGTGGCGGATGCCGCGGTCACGCGCACGCCGGGCGTGGTCCTCGCCGTGCTGACCGCCGATTGCCTGCCGGTGCTGCTCGCGGACCGCGACGGCAGCGCGATCGCGGTGGCGCACGCGGGCTGGCGCGGGCTGGCCGCCGGCGTCGTCGAGAACGCGCTGCGCGCGCTCGACGTGCCGCCGTCGCGCGTCGCCGCGTGGCTCGGCCCGGCCATCGGCCCGGGCGCCTTCGAAGTCGGCGCCGACGTGCGCGACGCGTTCGTGGGCGCGTGCGCCGACGACGCCGGCGCCTTCGCCGCGAAAGGCAACGGCAAGTGGCTCGCCGACCTGTACGCCCTGGCGCGTGCGCGGCTGGCCCGCGCCGGCGTGCCCGCGGTCAGCGGCGGCGGCGCCTGCACGTACCGCGACGCCGCGCGCTTCTTCTCCTATCGCCGCGACGGCGACACCGGGCGCATGGCGGCGCTCGCGTGGCTGCGATGAGCACGTTCGCGCAGATCGTGATCGCGGCGCTCGCCGGTGGCGTGGCGGCGACGCTCGCCGCGGCGCTTACGCTGCGGCTGTCGCCGTCCTGGGTGCCGCGTCTCGTCTCCTTCGCCGTCGGCGCGCTGCTCGGCGCCGTCTTTCTCGAGCTCCTGCCGCATGCGCTGGAAGTGGGGCGCACGCAGTCGGTGATGGTGACGATGCTGGTGGGGCTGCTGGCGTTCTTCCTGCTGGAAAAGCTCGTCTTGTGGCGCCACGCGCACGGCCACGCGCACCACGCGCCCGACGCCGACGAAAGCGAGCACGACCACGCGCTGCACAGCCGCGCGCGCGTCGAGGCCGGGCGCCCCGGATTGATGATCCTGATCGGCAACGGCGTGCACAATTTCTGCGACGGCGTCGTGATCGCCGCCGCGTTCCTCGCGAGCTCGCCGCTCGGCGTCGCGACGACGCTTGCGATCGTCGCGCACGCGGTGCCGCAGCAGGTCGGCGACTTCGCGGTGCTGCTCCACTCCGGCTTCGCGCGGCGCAAGGCCTTCGTCTACAACGTCACGGCGGGGCTCGCCACGCTGGCCGGCGCGCTCGCCGCCTACGCGGCGCTCGGGAACATGCAGGAAGCGCTGCCGACGGTGCTCGCGATCGCCGCGTCGAGCCTGCTCTACGTCGCGGTCGCCGACCTGATTCCGAGCCTGCACCGGCGCGCGGAGCCGCTGGAGACGGCGAAGCAGTCGCTCGCGATCGGGCTAGGACTCGCCGTCATCGCGCTCGCGCACGTCGCGCTCGAGCGCTGACGTTTCCCGGCGGCGCACCGCCACCGCCGCGACGAGCGCGATGGGCGCGACGCCGCCGACCAGGACCAGCGCGACGCCCGCGAGCGGCGACAGCGTCAGCGCGACGGTGAACACGATGAACAGCCACGCGAGCGCGACGATGTGCATGCGGACGATTGTGCGGGCCCGGCGCGCACGATAACATCGAGCCATCGCGCGAGGCCGACGGCGTCCGCCCGCGCGCCCACCGCGACGCTTCGTCGATGGATGCCCCGGTCACCTCCCCGCCCGTCCTGCCGCTGTTCGACCCGGCCGCGCTCGCAGCGCTGAACGAGCGCTTTGCGCCGCGCGTCCAGGCGTTGTGGGGGTCGCTGATGCGCGACGGCGCCCCGGCTGCGTCCCACGACCATGGTGCATCGGCGCCCGTCACGGACCGGCGCTTCGCCGGCCGCGCGTGGCGCGAGCTGCCGTATTTCGCGCTGCTGAAGGACAGCTACCTGATCTACGCCGATTACCTGCGCGAGCTCGCCGCGCTCGCGCACCTGCCGCCGGCCGAGCAGCAGCGGCTGCAATTCGCGACGCGCCAGTACGTCGACGCGATCGCGCCGACGAACTTTCCGGCGACCAACCCGGAAGTGCTCACGCTCGCGCTGCGCACCGAGGGCCAGAGCCTGCTGCAGGGCTTCTCGAACCTCGTGGCCGACGCCGCCCGCGGCCGCATCACGATGACCGACGAGGCAGCGTTCGAGGTCGGCCGCAACATCGCCGTGACGCCGGGCAGCGTCGTGTTCCGCAATGCGCTCGTCGAGCTCATCCAGTACGACGCCACCACGCCCACCGTGCACGCACGGCCGCTGCTGATCGTCCCGCCGTGCATCAACAAATACTACATCCTCGACCTGAAGCCCGCGAACTCGTTCGTCGCGCACGCCGTGGCGCAGGGGCACACGGTGTTCATGATCTCGTGGCGCAACGTGCCGCAGGACCTCGGCGGGCTCACATGGGACGACTACATCGAGCGCGGCGTGCTCGACTCGATGCGCGCCGTGCGCGACATCGCCGGCGGCAAGCTCGTGAACGCGCTGGGCTTCTGCGTCGGCGGCACGCTGCTCGCCTGCGCGCTCGCCGTGCTGGCCGCGCGGCGTCACGCCTTCGTCGAAAGCGCGACGTTCCTGACGACGATGCTCGACTTCGCTGATCCCGGCGAGATCGGCGTCTACGTCTCGCGCGACGTGCAGGCGGCGCGCGAGCCCGCGCTGATGGCCGGTCAGCGCGTCCACGGCAGCGAGCTTGCCGGCGCCTTCGCGAGCCTGCGCGCGAACGAGCTCGTGTGGAACTACGTCGTCGGCAACTACCTGAAGGGCGAGACGCCGCCGGCGTTCGACCTCCTCTACTGGAACAGCGACTCGACGAACCTGCCCGGCCCGATGTACGCGTACTACCTGCGCGAGATGTACATCGACAACCGGCTGCGCGAGCCCGGCGCGCTGACGATCGCCGGCGCGCGCATCGACCTCTCGCGCATCCGCATGCCGGTTTACGTCTACGCGTCGCGCGACGATCACATCGTGCCGTGGCGCTCGGCGTACGCAACGACGTCGCTCGTCGGCGGCGATGCGACGTTCGTGCTCGGGGCGTCCGGGCACATCGCGGGCGTCGTCAATCCGCCGGTGCCGTTGAAGCGCAACTACTGGACGAACCCGCACCTCGCCGCGGATCCCGACGCGTGGCTCGACGGCGCGACAAGCGTGCCTGGCAGCTGGTGGCCGCACTGGTATCGCTGGCTCGCGCCGCACGGCGGCGCGAAGCGCGCGGCGCCGGGCGGCGCGGGCAGCGACGACCATCCGCCGCTGGGGCCGGCGCCGGGCGACTACGTGCGCGCGCCGGCGGGCTGAAGCGCGTCGCCGGCGTCAGCGTCCGGCGACATCCGACGCGGCCTCGGCCGGCACCGACGGCGGCGTGCCGAGCGGCAGCGTGAACGTGATCCTCGCCCCGCCGCCGGGCACGTTGGCCGCCGTGATGCGACCGTGATGGGCCTCGACGATGCCCCGGCTGATCGCGAGTCCCAGGCCGACGCCCGGCGTGGCGGATTCGCGCGCACCGCGCGTGAACTTCTCGAAGATCGCTTCCTCCTGCCCCTTCGGAATGCCGGGGCCGGCGTCGGTGACGCTCACGACGAGCTCGTCGCCGGCGACGTCGGCCGCAAGCGTCACATGGGTACCGGCCGGCGTGTACTTGGCGGCGTTCTCGAGCAGGTTGTAGAGCACGCGCTCGATCAGCGTCGCGTCGAACTCGACGAGCGGCATATGCGCCCCGAGCGCGACGTCGACGGGGTGCCGCTCCAGCGCCGACTGCGCCGCCTTGAGCGCGCTGCCGACCACTTCCTCGAACGGCTGCCACTGGCGGCGAAGCTTGACCTCGCCGCTTTCGATGCGCGCCATCTCCAGCAGGTTGTTGACGAGCGCGCTCATCCGCCGCGCCTCGTCGGCGATCGCGCGCGCGGCGCCGGCTTGCGCGTCGGACAGCGGCGGGCGCGTCAGCGCCAGCGACTCCGCGAGGCCGACGAGCGCCGCGAGCGGCGTGCGCAGGTCGTGCGACAGCGCAGACAGCAGCGAGTTGCGCAACCGCTCGGACTCCATGTGGATCAGCGCCTGCTGTGCGACTTCCACGTAGTGCACGCGCTCGAGCGCGATGGCCGTCAGCGCGGCGAACGTGTCGAGCTGCTGGCGCTGCTCGGGCACGAGCAGCACGCGCGCATTGCGCGGCCGGAACGCGAGCACGCCGCGCGTGCGCATCGGCGCGCGCAGCGGCAGGTAGAGGACGTCGCTGCCGGCGAGCGTGTCGGTGCCGGCGCCCGCGGGCAGCGACTTGTCGTACGCCCACTGCGCGGCGCCGTCGTCGATGGCGAGGCCCTCCGCCCCCCCCTGCGTCAGCTGCAGGCGGTCGCGCGCGTCCGGGATGAGGATGCCGACGTCCGCGCGAAAAGTGTTGGCGATGAACTTGCGCGCAGCGTCCACCACATCCCCGGTCTGCAACAGGCTCGACATGTCGCGTGCGAACTCGTAGAGCGACCGCGCGCGGTCCTCGCGGTACGACGCGATGCGCGCCTGGTAGCGCAGGCCGGCGGTCATGTGGCCGGTGATCAGCGCGACGATCAGCATCACCGCGAACGTCAGCAGGTACTGGAAGTCGGTGACCGCGAACGAGAAGCGCGGCGGCACGAAGAAGAAGTCGAAGCATGCGACGCTCACGAAGGCGGCAAGCACCGCGGGACCGCGCCCGAGCCTGACGGCGACGAGCACGACGGTCAGCAGGAACAGCATCACGATGTTCGCGAGATCGAAGAACGCGTGCAGCGGCGCCGCGAGCGCGGTGGTGACGAGGCACGCGAGCAGCGCATACGCGTACTGCCGGCGCTTCGCGTCGCGGCGAGGGTCGTCGCCGGCTTCGGCGTCCCGCTCGGCGCCCGGCAGCGGCGCCGCCGGCGCGTCCCCGCGGCCGACCTCGATCAGGTCGATGTCCGGGGCGAGCTCGCCGACGCGCCGCGCCGTGCCGCGCGCCCAGGGCCAGAGCAACGAGCGCCCGGGCCGGCCGACGACGATCTTCGAGCAGTTGTGCGTGCGCGCGTAGTCGATCAGCGCCACGGCCGGGTCGCTGCCCGAGAGGATCGCGGTCCGCGCGCCGAAATCGCGGGCGAGCTTGACGATCTCGAGGATCTGCTCGCGGTCGCGCGCCGGGAGGCGCTGGAGCGCGGGCGTCTCGACGTACGCCGCCGACCACTCGATGCCGAGCTGCGCCGCGAGTCGCGCGGCGTTGCGGACCACGTCGTCGCCGCTGCCGCCCGGCCCGATGCAGCACAGGAGCGACGTCTCCGTCTTCCACACGCGCTCGATCGACTTGTCGGTGCGATAGGCCTGCACGTCGTCCTCGACGCGGTCGGCCGTGCGGCGCAGCGCGAGCTCGCGCAGCGCCATCAGGTTGCCCTTGCGGAAGAAGTTGCTCGCGGCGCGCTCGATCTGCTCGGGCAGGTAGACCTTGCCGGCCTTCAGCCGCGCGAGCAGGTCGTCGGCGGAGACGTCGACGAGCACCACCTCGTCGGCCTTGTCGAAGAAGAAATCGGGCACCGTCTCGAAGACGGTGATGCCGGTGATGCCCCCGACAACGTCGTTCAGGCTCTCGAGGTGCTGGACGTTGAGCGTGGTGAACACGTCGATGCCGGCCGCGAGCAGCTCGTCGATGTCCTGCCAGCGCTTCGGATGGCGCGAGCCCTCGACGTTGGTGTGCGCAAGCTCGTCGACGAGGATCAGCGCGGGCCGGCGCGCGAGCGCGCCGTCGAGGTCGAACTCGCGCAGCGTCCCGCCCTTGAAGGCGACCTCGACCTGCGGCAGCACCGGCAGGTCGGCGACGAGCGCCTCGGTCTCCTTGCGTCCATGCGTCTCGATGACGCCGATGAGGACGTCCTTGCCCTCGTTGCGCAGCGCGCGCGCGGCCGTGAGCATCGCGAACGTCTTGCCGACGCCGGCGGACGCGCCGAAGTAGATGCGCAGGCGTCCGCGCCGCGCGGCCGCCTCGCGCGCCTTCATCTCGGCGAGGAGCTGATCCGGATCGGGGCGCTCGTCTTCCATGCAGGGGCGCGTCAAGTCAGGCGCGCCGCCAGTCTAGCAGCGCCGCCGCTCGAAGCGCCTATCGCGCAGCGCCGTCGAGCGCGCGATTGACGGCGAGCACGTTGACGCGCGGCTCGCCGAGAACGCCGAGCGTCCGCCCTTCGGTGGCGGACGCCACGATCGCGCGCACCTGGTCGACCGGAATGCCGCGCGTCTTCGCGACGCGTGCCGCCTGGAACTCGGCCGCGGCGACGCTGATGTGCGGATCGAGCCCGCTGCCCGACGCCGTGACGAGGTCGGCGGGAACCGCCGCCTTTTTGTCCGGGTCCGCGTCGCGCAGCGCCTTGATCCGGTCCTTGACCGCGTCGGCGAGCGCCGGATTGCGCGGGCCCTGGTTAGAGCCCGACGAGGCCGCCCCGTTGTACGGCATCGGCGACGTGGCGGACGGCCGGCCCCAGAAGTACTTCGGGTCGTCGAACGGCTGGCCGATCAGCGTCGACCCTGGCGACGCCTTGCCGTCGGACGGGATCAGGCTGCCGTTCGCAGCGCGTGGAAACGCGACTTGCGCAATGCCGGTCACCAGGTACGGATAAGCGACGCCGGTCAGCAACGACAGGATGAGCAGCATGCGCAGCGCGGGAAGGCATTGTCCGAACATCGTCGTCCCCTTGTTTCTCAGGCGAGGTGTATCGCGACCAGGATCATGTCGATCGCCTTGATGCCGACGAAGGGCAGCAGCACGCCGCCGACGCCGTACACCAGCATGTTCCGGCGCAGGATCGCCGCGGCGCCGACCGCGCGGAACTTGACGCCCTTGAGCGCGAGCGGGATCAGCGCCGGGATGATGAGCGCGTTGAAGATGACCGCCGACAGGATCGCCGACGCCGGCGTGGCGAGCCCCATCACGTTGAGCGCCCCGAGCACCGGATACGTGCTGGCGAACGCGGCCGGGATGATCGCGAAGTATTTCGCGACGTCGTTGGCGATCGAGAACGTGGTCAGCGCGCCGCGCGTCATCAGCAGCTGCTTGCCGATCTCGACGATCTCGATCAGCTTCGTCGGATTCGAGTCGAGGTCGACCATGTTGCCGGCTTCCTTAGCCGCCTGCGTGCCGCTGTTCATCACGACGGCGACGTCGGCCTGCGCCAGCGCCGGCGCGTCGTTGGTGCCGTCGCCGGTCATGGCGACCAGCTTGCCGTCGGCCTGGAGCTTGCGGATCAGCGCGAGCTTCGCCTCGGGGGTCACTTCGGCGAGGAAGTCGTCGACGCCCGCTTCCGCCGCAATCGACGCGGCCGTCAGCTTGTTGTCGCCGGTGATCATGATCGTCCTGATCCCCATCCGCCGCAGCTCGGCGAAGCGTTCCTTGATGTGCGTCTTGACGATGTCCTTCAGCTCGATCACCCCGAGCACGTGCCGGCCCTCGGCGACCACCAGCGGCGTGGCGCCGCGGCGCGCCACCTCGTCGACGCGCGTCGTCATTTCGGCGTTCACCGTCCCGCCCTGCGCGACGACCCAGGCGCGAATGGCGTCGAGCGCGCCCTTGCGGATCTCGCGGCCCTGGTAGGTGACGCCGCTCATCCGGGTCTGCGCCGAGAAGGGGATGATCGTGAACCTTCCCGGCTCGAGCGTCGGCGGCGCGAGGCCGAACGCGCGCTTGACCAGCGCGACGATGCTCTTGCCCTCGGGCGTCTCGTCGGCGACCGACGCCTGGTAGGCCGCCGCCACCAGCTCCTCGGCGCGGT
>Ga0070671_100003174_pt1 | contig 12813 bp, 9 predicted proteins | sample KBSS73metaG_FD_65341 | JGI IMG/M metagenome (GOLD analysis project Ga0070671, IMG submission 65341) | Switchgrass rhizosphere microbial communities from Kellogg Biological Station, Michigan, USA - KBS S7-3 metaG | ecosystem: Host-associated > Plants > Roots > Rhizosphere > Soil ...
TACAAGGAAGCCAAGGAAGGGCAGATCCTCGAGGAAGGGATCAACGAGGCGGGCTCGATCTCTTCGTTCATCGCCGCCGGCAGCGCCTACGCGACGCACGGCGTCAACACGATTCCGTTCTTCATCTACTACTCGATGTTCGGGATGCAGCGGGTGGGCGACCTGGTGTGGGCCGCGGCCGATACCCGCACGCGCGGGTTCCTGCTCGGCGGCACCGCCGGGCGGACGACGCTTTCCGGCGAGGGGCTGCAGCACCAGGACGGGCACAGCCACCTGCTCTCGCTGGCGGTGCCCAACCTGATTTCATACGACCCTACGTTCGCCTACGAGATCGCGGTGATCCTCGAAGACGGCATCCGCCGGATGTACAAGGACGGCGAGAGCGTGTTCTATTACCTCACCGTGATGAACGAGACCTACGAGATGCTGCCGATGCCCGAGGGCTCGCGCGAGGGCATCCTGAAGGGGCTCTACAAGCTGCGGTCGTCGTCGAAGAAGAAGGCCAAGGGGCGGGCACAGCTGATTGGCGCCGGCGCCATCCTCAACGAAGTGCTCAAGGCGCAGCAGATGCTCGAGAAGGACTACGATGTGGCCGCCGACGTGTGGAGCGCGCCGAGCTTCCAGGAGCTCTATCGCGACGGGCACGCCTGCGAGCGCTGGAACCGGCTGCATCCGGGCGAGGCGCCGAAAGTGCCCTACGTCACGCAGTGCCTGGACAAAACCGAGGGCGTCATCGTGGTGGCCTCGGACTACGTGAAGGCGATGGCCGACTCGATCGACCGCTGGATGCCGCGGCGGATCACCTCGCTCGGCACCGACGGCTTCGGCCGCAGCGAGGGGCGCGCGTCGCTGCGCGAGTTCTTCGAGGTCGACGCCCGGTTCATCGTGGTGGCCACGCTTGGCGATCTGGCGCGGGACGGGGTCATCGAGGCCAGCGTGGTGCAGAAAGCGATCAAGGACCTCGGGATCGACCCCGAAAAGTCCAACCCGGCGGTGTCTTAAGTGACCGAATTCAAAGTTCCCGAGCTGGGCGAGAACGTCGCCTCGGGCGACGTCGCCAAGGTGCTGGTGAGCGTCGGCGACACGGTCAAGAAAGAGCAGCCGGTCATCGAGCTCGAAACCGACAAGGCTACGATCGAGGTGCCCTCGTCGGTGTCCGGCGTCGTCAAGGAGATCAAAGTCAAGAAGGGCGACAAGGTGTCGGTCGGCGCCGTGATCTTCACGGTGGACGACGGCGGCGCCGCGGGCAACGGTGCCGGCAAGGCCGCGGCCCCGCCGCCGCCGGCGGCCGCACCGGCCGAAGCCAAACCCGAGCCGAAGCCGGAACCCAGGCCGGAGCCGAAAGCCGAGGCCAAACCGGAGCCCAAGGCCGAGGCCAAGGTCGTCTCGATGCCGCCGCGGCAGCCCGTGGAGGCTCCCGCCGCGCCGGCCGCCGCGACGCCGGCCGCCGCGACGCCGGCCGCGCCGGCGCCGTCCAATCTGATGCCGGCGGCTGCCTCGCCCGCCGTGCGGCGCCTGGCTCGCGAGATCGGCGTCGACATCAACGCCGTGGTGGGCAGCGGGCCGGCTGGACGCATCTCGCAGGAAGACGTCAAGGAGCACGCCCGCCGCATTCTGAGCAGTGTCGGGAGTGCCGGCGCGCCGGCCGCGGGCGGCCTGGCCGCGCGCGCGTCGCGTCCGATGCCCGATTTCGCCAAGTGGGGCGAGGTGCAGCGCGAGGCGTGGAGCAACATCCGCCGCGTCACCTCCGAGCATCTCAGCTACTCGTGGAACACGGTGCCGCACGTCACGCAGTTCGACAAGGCGGACGTGACCGCGCTCGAGGAGCTGCGCAAGAAGTATAAGGACCAGGTGGTGAAGGCCGGCGGCAACCTCACCGTCACCTCGATGCTGGTGAAGATTCTGGCGACGGCGATCCAAAAGTTCCCGCAGTTCAACGCTTCGATCGATCCGGACCGCGGCGAGATCGTCTACAAGAAATACGTGAACATCGGCGTCGCCGCCGACACCGACCGCGGACTGCTGGTGCCGGTGATCAAGGACGCCGGCCGCAAGAACATCACGCAGATCTCCGTGGAGCTGCAGGAGCTGGCCGCCAAAGCGCGCGACCGCAAGCTCACGGTCGAGGAGATGAGCGGCGGCAGCATGAGCCTGTCGAACCTGGGCGGCATCGGCGGCACCTACTTCACACCGATCATCAACTGGCCCGAGGTGGCGATTCTCGGCGTGTCACGCGGGGCGACCGAGCCGGTCTGGAAGGACGGCCAGTTCGTGCCCCGTCAGACGCTGCCGCTCTCACTGTCGTACGATCACCGACTGATTGATGGCGCCGACGCCATCCGGTTTCTCCGCTGGGTCGTGGAAGCGATCGAGCAACCCTTCCTTCTTTCTCTGATCGGCTAATGGCGCAGACAACTCAGATTGCAGTACTTGGCGCGGGGCCGGGCGGCTACGCCGCCGCCTTTTACGCCGCCGACCTGGGCATGCAGGTCACGCTCATCGACGAAGAAAAAAATCCCGGCGGCGTCTGCCTCTACCGCGGCTGCATCCCGTCGAAGGCGCTGCTGCACGTGGCCAAGGTGGTGGACGAGGCGACGCACGCGTCGAAATGGGGCGTGACCTACGGCGCCCCGTCGATCGACGTGGACAAGCTGCGCGCCTACAAGCAGGGCGTCGTGGACAAGCTCACGGCGGGCGTCGGCTCGGTGGCGAAGCTGCGCAAGGTGAACTTCGTGCAGGGGCGCGCCACGCTGACCGGTCCCACGTCGCTGACGGTGAAGACCGCGGCCGGCGAGGAGGAGATCCAGTTCCAGCATCTGATTCTGGCGGTGGGCTCCTCGCCGACGAAGATTCCGTCGCTGTCGCTCGACAGCCCGCGGATGATGGACTCGACCTCGGCGCTCGACCTGCCCGACGTGCCGAAGTCGCTCCTCGTCATCGGGGGCGGTTACATCGGCCTCGAGCTCGGCACCGTCTACGCGACGCTCGGCAGCAAGGTGTCGGTGGTCGAGATGACCGGCGGCCTCCTGCCCGGCGCGGACCGCGACCTGGTGCAGCCGCTCGAAAAGCGCCTCAAGACGCTCTTTGCCGCGATCATGGTCAACACCAAAGTGGTGAAGGTCGCCGAGGAGAAGAACGGGATCCGCGTGACCTTCGAGGGCGATGTCGCGGAGAAGGAGCAGCTGTTCGACCGCGTGCTCGTGTCGATCGGCCGGCGCCCCAACTCGAAGGTGCCCGGGCTCGAGAAGACCCGCGTGAAGGTGGACGCCAAGGGCTTCATCGAAACCGACCCGCAGCGCCGCACCGCCGAGCCGTCGATCTTCGCGATCGGCGACGTGGCCGGGGAGCCGATGCTGGCGCACAAGGCGTCGCACGAGGCGCGCGTGGCAGTGGAGGCGATTGCCGGCCACAAGGCGGTGTTCGAGCCGCAGGCCATTCCCGCCGTTGTGTTCACAGACCCCGAGATCGCGTGGTGCGGGCTCACCGAAACGCAGGCCAAGGAGCAGAACGTCGACGTGGAAGTGGCCAAGTTCCCGTGGGGGGCGCTGAGCCGGGCGATCACGGTGGACCGGCCCGACGGGCTCACGAAGCTGGTGCTCGAGAAGAGCACGGGGCGGGTGCTCGGCGTGGGCATTTCGGGCTCGGGCGCCGGCGAGCTGATTGCCGAAGGCGTGCTGGCGATCGAGATGGGCGCGTCGGCCGAGGATCTGAAGATGGTCATCCACCCGCACCCGACGCTGTCGGAGAGCGTGATGGAGAGTGCCGAGGTGTTCTTCGGCCAGAGCACGCACGTCTACAAACCGAAGAAGAAGTAGCAGTCGCCATGATGCGGTTGTTTGCCGGTGTGTTCTGCGCGGCCATGTCCTGCGCCTTCGCCTACGCGCAGACGCTTTCTCCCGAAGTCGAACGGCACATCGAAGCGGCGCGCGCGGCGGCCGGCACCGAGCACGCCGGCCTCTTCGACGCGGTGTGCACCACCGCGCGCAACGTCATCGCGCAGGCCAGCGCGCCCGCCGCGGGAAGAGGGGCTGGCGGTGCGGGCCGCGGCGGCGGCGGGCGGGCCGGCGGTCCCCCGGCGGCGCCCGCGCGCGAGACCTGGCACGCCGAGCCGGTCAAGGTGTTCGACAACCTCTATTTCCTCGGGCAGACCGAGTTCTCCGTCTGGGCGGTCACCACCTCGCAGGGCATCATCCTGCTCGACGCCATCTTCGACTACTCGATCGAGGACGAGGTCGTCGGCGGCATGAAGAAGCTGGGGCTCGACCCGGCGCAGATCAAGTACGTGATGGTCAGCCACGGCCACCTCGATCACGCCGGCGGTGCGAAATTCCTGCAGGAAAAGTTCGGCGCCCGGCTGCTCATGAGCGCGGCCGACTACGATCTGCTCGACCGCGACAACCCGTCGTGGAAGCCGAAGCGTGACATGGTCGTCACCGACGGTCAGCAGCTGACGCTCGGCGACACGACGCTCACCTTCTACATCACGCCCGGCCACACCGAGGGCACCATCTCCACCATCTTCCCGGTGCGCGACGGCAGCCAGCGTCACGTGGTGGCGGAGTGGGGCGGCACGCTCTTCAACTTCGGGCCGATCCGCCCGCGCCTGCAGGCGTATGCGGCCTCGGCCGAGCGCTTCAAGCAGCTCGCCGCGAAAGCCGGCGCCGACGTGATCCTGTCGAACCACACGGTCTACGACGGCAGCAAGACGAAGCTTCCCGCGGTGCGGGCCCGCCAGCCCGGTCAGCCGCATCCCTACGTGATCGGCGCCGATCTCGTGCAGCGCTATCTCACCACGGTCGGGGAATGCGCACAGGCGGCGCTGGCGGGTTTACCGTCGAATTGACGTCTCGGCCTGCGAGGTAGGGCGGGGCTTAAGCCCCGCCACGCGCCGCTGATTACGGCTTGATGCGCGTGCCGACCACGACTCCGGACGGCCCGCCCAGCGGCGTCTTTCCGGTCTTGTCGTACTGGGTGATCTGGAACGTGCCCTTGTAGGAGTTGCCGTCGTTGAGGATGGTGACGACTTCAGTGACGTTGGCCGGGCCGATGAACGTCACCCCGTCTGCCTCCCACGTCAGCGCCCAGTGGTTCAACGAGAACGTGCGGCGGCCCGTCTGCTTCCAGACGCCCATGCAGAAGCTTCCGGTGATGGGCGGCCGCGACGAGTTCATCAGCTCGGTCCCGTCGCTATGCCAGGTCGCGTAGCCGTCATCGACCACGAGGTCTTCGCCTGTCGGACCGGCGCCCGGAAGAATGAACTGGATCTTCCACAGTCCGACGATTGGCGCGCGGTCGTTGTCCTCGTCCGAAAAGGCAACGGTACGGACGCCGGGGGCGGAGGCGTGTAGTCCGTTGACCGAGGCCGTTCGAAGGTCGAGACAGCCGGCGTGGGCGCTCGGGGTGAACCATGCGGCAGCGATCGCCACGGCGGCGAAGGCCTGAAGGCGGGTAAGCGATTTCATATTTGTCATCCTTTGAAAGGTGAGGCCGTAGCGACCCTCAAGGGAGAAAGGCGCAAACCGGCCCGGAAACCTATCAAGGGGGCCTCAATGCCGGACGCTATACTTTTGAAACTCCGGACCATGCCCCGCGCAACGGACTCTGGATCGTCGGCCGGTCTCGACGTCGCCGTGCTTCTTCGCGCCTGGAGCGATGGCGATTCGAAAGCACTCGATCAGCTGACACCCATCGTGTATGACGAGCTGCGCCGCCTGGCGCGGCACTACCTCCGGGGGGAGCGACAGGACCACAGCCTGCAGACGACGGCGTTGGTGCACGAGGCCTACCTCCGGCTGGTGGATCACACCCGCATGGAGTGGCAGGACCGGGCCCACTTCTTCGCGGTGTCGGCGCAGGTCATGCGGCGCATCCTCGTGGATCACGCGCGGCGCCGGAACGTCAAACGCGGACGCGGTCTCCGCCGCGTTTCGCTCGAGGAGGCCACCCTGGTCGGTGGCGACCGGCCGACCGATCTGGCGGCACTCGACGACGCGCTCACGTCGCTCGCCGAACGCGATCCCAGGAAGGCGCAGGTCGTCGAGATGCGGTTCTTCGGCGGTTTGAGCGTCGAGGAGTCCGCCGAAGTCCTCGGTGTGTCGCCGGTGACGGTGATGCGCGAGTGGCGCACCGCCAAGGCATGGCTCTATCGGGAGCTGGCGTCGGGTGGCGGCAATGATTGAGGCGTGGAAACGCGTCGATCAAGTGCTTCAAGCGGCCCTGCTGTGTCCGCCGGACGAACGCGACCGGTTTCTGCGACACACGTGCGCGGGCGACACGGCTCTGGAGAACGAAGTTCGTTCACTCCTGGCTGCTGACGAGCAGGCTGGAAGCTTTCTGGAGGTTCCAGCGATTCACGCCGCCGCTCGAGCGCTCGCCCAGCTGGCGCTATCTCCAGGCAGCCGGCTTGGTCCCTACGAGATTTCCGCGCAGATCGGCGCGGGCGGAATGGGTGAGGTGTATCGGGCCACCGATATCAACCTCGAGCGGCAGGTCGCCATCAAGGTGCTACCGGAGGCGATGGCGGCAGACCCAGACCGCCTGGCTCGCTTTGACCAGGAAGCCAAGACGCTCGCGGCCCTGAACCACCCGAACATCGCGGCCATTTACGGCCTCGAGCGCAACGGAGGCACCGTCGCGCTCGTCATGGAACTGGTCGAGGGGCTCACGCTTGCCGAGCGGATTGCGCAAGGCGCGATTCCCGCTTCCGACGTGTTACCTATCGCCAGGCAGATCGCCGATGCGCTCCAGGCAGCCCACGAGCAGGGCATCATCCACCGCGACCTGAAGCCGGCAAACATCAAGCTCCGTCCCGACTGCACCGTCAAAGTGCTCGACTTCGGCCTGGCGCTGAATCAGTCGGCCGCGGACGCGGACAGGGCCGTCGGCACCCCTGCGTACATGGCGCCGGAACAGATACAAGGAAGGGGCTCCGACGGTCGCAGCGATCTGTTCGCGTTCGGCTTGGTGCTGTACGAGATGGTGACCGGGAGACTCCCGTTTCCAGGGGTGTCGCTGGGCAGCCTGCTGGCCAGCGGCAGCGAGGTGGTGATCCAACCGCCGTGTCGGTCGCGTTCACGGAACGCCGCCGGGCTGAACGCGCTGATCCTCGGCCTGCTCGAACGAAATCCGGCGCGACGTCCGCAGAGTGCAGCGGCCGTTCGGCAGGATCTGCTCGCGCTGGGGAACCCACCACTCGTGCGGCCGGCCACGATGGCGGCCGCTGTCCTCAGCGTGATCGCGCTCGGCGCGGTGCTGTCGTGGTCCTACGGTTTCCGTGCCCCCGCTCGGCGGCTGCCGGAAGTATCTCGCGTCACGATGATGACCACGTACGCGGGAGATGAAACGACGCCCTCGGTCTCACCCGACGGAGCGAAGGTCGCGTTTTCCTGGACCGGGGAAAACGGCCGGCACCAGAACCTCTATGTGACGAGCTCGGATGGGCAAGAGGAGCCGCAGCAACTGACGCGCGACGCGTCTCCGGATACCGTGGATCTTTTTCCCGCATGGTCGCCCGACCAGACGCAGATTGCGTTCGTGAGAAAGCACGGGACCTCCAATGGAGAGATCCTCGTCATCCCCGCGAAAGGCGGGCCGGAGCACAGGCTTGGTGACCTTCGGTTCGTGGCGTTCCCGGCATTCAGCTGGCTGGCCTGGACTCCGGATGGCGCGCAGATCGCCTTCGCCTCGCAGTCGCCCGCGTCGGGCCGATCCACGGTGTTCCTGATGCGGCTGGCAGACGGAACGGTGCAGAGCGTCACGGCTCCACCAGAGGGGGTGATTGGCGACGCCTCGCCCAGTTTCTCGCCCGACGGACGGTCTCTTGCGTTCGTGCGCTGGTCATCGCCTTCCACTTCGACTCTGCTGGTGCAGAAGCTCGGTGAGGGAATGAAGGCACTGGGTGGGCCCGCCACCGTCCCTGTCGATGGGAGAGCCCCGGCATCGCCCGTGTGGGCTGACAACAGGCGGCTGTTCTTCTCGGAGCGAGAGCGAATCCTGGAATGGGAAGCGGGTGTGGCCGCGGAACAGGTCTACATGTCGGGCGAGCGGCTGGCGGGTATCGCGGTAGCGGGGCGAGAGACGGCACGTTCTCTGCGGATCGTCGCCGCGCAACAAAACGTGCCGGGGGCACGCATCTGGACGATTCCTCTTCGAGCCGCGGGCGCGTCCGGCGGACCGCCAGCGGTGCTGTCCAGCCTCGGGAGCAGTAGCAACAATCCGGATTATTCGCCGGACGGCAAACGCGTCGTCTTCGTCAACCAGCGAAGCGGCGCTCCGGAACTGTGGATGACGGATGCCGATGGAGGCAACCTGAGGCAGCTGACGAGACTTGGAGTGCAGAGTCTTGGCGTGCCCCACTGGTCGCCCGACAACCGGCACGTCGCATTCTTTGCCCGGATGGGGGCCGAGCCGCAGATCTACGTGATCGATGCGACCGAGGCCCAACCGGTTCCACGGCAAATGACTCACGACGTGCCGGGGTGCAATATCCCCTCGTGGTCGCGCAGTGGCGAATTCGTGTACTGCTCGCGGCGGATCGGGGGCAGCGAAATGCATCTCTTTCGAGTGCCGGCGGAGAGCGCCGGGAAGAACGAGCACGAGATGGAGCGGTGGTTCGAGGGTAAATCTGCGACCGAGACCTCCGACGGCCGGGTGCTCTACATCAAGAACGACCGTCCGGGCCTTTTCGCGCGCTCTCTTGCCGGCGATCCGAGAGCGAACTCGGAGGAGCGCCTGGTTGAGGATATCAAGGGGCCCATCGGCTACTTCGCACCGGTGTCGCAAGGCGTCTATTACACCGGACAGGATGAGCAGGGACGCTACACGGGGCTACGTTTCTTCGACTACGCGCAGAGAAGGAGCGTGGAGGTGGCGCCTCGGTCGCTTACCGGCCCGGTGAACTCCTTGACGGTCACCCCAGACGGCCGCGGGCTGGTCTACACGCGGAATCCGAAGGACGGAATCGATCTGGCTCTGATCCAGTTCCAGTGACTTGCCTTCCCGGCCATCGGCCGACTAACGTAAAGAGGTTTGGGAGGTCGGATGGAAGCAGTTCCGGTGAAGTTCGTGCCGCGCGGGTACGGTGACACGTATCGCCGTGATGCGTGGTGGGTTGAGCCGCTGGTCGTATTCATGGTGCTCGGCGGCTTCGTGGTCTACGCCACCTGGGCGGCGTTTCAGAACGCGCACTACACCTTCGGTCCGTATCTCTCGCCGTTCTATTCCCCGGTGATTTTCGGTGAAGGAGAGCACGCCTGGTTCGGGCCCAAGCCGGGCTGGTGGCCGGCGCTGCTGCCGTTCTCGCCGGCGCTGATCATCCTGCCGTTCCCCGGCCTCTTCCGCTTCACCTGCTACTACTACCGCGGCGCCTACTACAAGGCGTTCTGGTCCGACCCGATCTCGTGCTCGGTGGGCGAGCCGCGCGGCACGCGCTACCGCGGCGAGCGCTGGTTCCCGCTGGTGCTGCAGAACGTGCACCGCTACTTCGCCTACATCGCCGTCCTGTTCCTCTTCATGCTGTCGTACGACGTGTGGAAGGCGCTGTGGTTCGACGCGCCCGGCGGCGGCAAGCAGTTCGGCATCGGCCTCGGCACCATCGTGCTGGCCGTGAACGTGGTGCTGCTCTCGTCGTACACGCTCGGCTGCCACTCGATCCGGCACCTGTCGGGCGGCGTGAAGGACGAGATCTCGAAGTCGCCGCTGCGGCAGGCCTGCTACAACTGCTCGAGCGCGCTCAACTACAAGCATCAGCTGTTCGCCTACTGCAGCCTGTTCTCGGTGGCCTTCTGCGACGTCTACGTGCGGATGTGCTCGATGGGGATCTGGTCGGACTGGAGGATCCTCTGATGTCGGCGCACGCCACCTACACCTACGACGTGCTGGTCATCGGCGCCGGCGGCGCCGGGCTGCGCGCGGTGATCGAAGCCGCCAACAGCGGCCTGTCCGTCGGCCTCATCTGCAAGTCGCTCCTCGGCAAGGCGCACACGGTAATGGCCGAAGGCGGCATGGCGGCCGCGATGGCCAACAACGACGACCGCGACAGCTGGAAGGTGCACTTCGCCGACACGATGCGTGGCGGCCAGTACGTGAACAACTGGCGCATGGCCGAGATCCACGCCAAGGAAGCTCCCGATCGCGTGCGCGAGCTCGAAGGGTGGGGCGCGGTGTTCGACCGCACGCCCGACGGGCGCATCAACCAGCGCAACTTCGGCGGCCACCGCTATCCGCGCCTCGCGCACGTGGGCGATCGCACCGGCCTCGAGCTGATTCGCACCCTGCAGGACCACGCGGTTCAGACCGGCATGACGGTGCACATGGAGCACACCGTCATCGAGCTGCTGCTCGACGGCGGCCGCGCGGCCGGATGCGTGGCCTACGATCGCGAGCGCGGGCGCTTCCACGTGTTCAATGCCAAGGCGGTGGTGCTGGCGACCGGCGGCGTGGGCCGCGCCTACAAGATCACCAGCAACAGCTGGGAGGGCACGGGCGACGGGCACGCGCTGGCGTATCGGGCCGGCGCCGAGCTCATCGACATGGAGTTCATCCAGTTCCACCCGACCGGCATGGTGTGGCCGCCGAGCGTGCGCGGCATCCTGGTGACCGAAGGCGTGCGCGGCGAAGGCGGCGTGCTGAAGAACAGCGAAGGCCGCCGCTTCATGTTCGACGACATCCCGGACAACTACAAGCCGCAGACGGCGGCCGACGAAGAAGAAGGCTGGCGCTATACGCAGAACGACAAGAGCGCCCGCCGTCCGCCGGAGCTGCTGACGCGCGATCACGTTGCCCGCTGCATCAATCGCGAGGTGAAGGCGGGGCGCGGGTCTCCACACGGCGGCGTGTTCCTCGACATCGCCTGGATCAAGGAGAAGATCAAGGATTCCGAGGGGCACATCAAGCGCAAGCTCCCGAGCATGTACCACCAGTTCAAGGAGCTCGCCGATCTCGACATCACCAAGGAGCCGATGGAAGTCGGCCCGACCACGCACTACATCATGGGCGGCATCCGCGTGGACGCCGACAGCCAGATGTCCACGATTCCCGGTCTGTTCGCGGCGGGGGAGTGCGCCTCGGGCATCAACGGCGCCAACCGGCTGGGCGGCAACTCGCTGTCGGACCTGATCGTGTTCGGCAAGCGCGCCGGCGAATACGCGTCGGAGTTCGCCAAGAAGCAGGGCGCGACGCGCGTGGACGACGGCGCGGTGAGCCAGGCGATCCAGGCCTCGCTGGCGCCGTTCGAGCGCGGCACGGGCGGGGAGAATCCGTACAAGGTGCAGGCCGATCTGCAGGAGTCGATGCAGGCGCTGGTCGGCATCGTGCGCCTCGAGGGTGAAATGAAGGAAGCGCTCACCCGCATTACCGGGTTCAACGAGCGCGCCGCCCGCGTGGGCGTCGACGGCCACCGCGAGTACCACTCCGGCTGGCACACGGCGCTCGACCTGCGCAACCTGCTGGCGGTGTCGGAGGCGATCGCGCGGTCGGCTATCGAGCGGCGGGAAAGCCGCGGCGGCCACTTCCGCGAGGACTACCCGGACAAGGTCAACGAATACGCGACCATCAACATGATGGTGAAGCAGGTGGCGGGCGGCGGCATGCAGCTGTCGCGGATCCCGATTCCGCCGATTCCCGATCACCTCAAGCAAGTCATCGAGGAGCAGAAGTCGTAATGGCGCACGCAACCTTCAAGATCTGGCGCACGCATCAGGACGGCGACGGCACCTTCCAGACGTTCGACACCGAGGTGACGGACGGTATGGTGGTGCTCGATGTCGTGCACAAGATCCAGGCCGAGCAGGCGCCGGATCTCGCGGTGCGGTGGAACTGCAAGGCCGGCAAGTGCGGCTCCTGTTCCGCGGAGATCAACGGCAAGCCGCGGCTGATGTGCATGACGCGGCTCAGCCAGGTGAACCTGCACGAGCCGGTCACCGTGGAGCCGATGCGCGCGTTCCCGCCGATCAAGGACCTCGTGACCGACGTGTCGTGGAACTTCCGGGTGAAGAAGGGGATCACCAAGTTCACGCCGCGGCCGGCCGACGCGCCGGACGGCACCTGGCGGATGGCGCAGAAGGACGTGGACCGGGTGCAGGAGTTCCGGAAGTGCATCGAGTGCTTCCTGTGCCAGGACGTGTGCCACGTGCTCCGCGACCACGGCAAGCACGAGGAGTTCATCGGGCCGCGGTTCTTCGTCTACGCCGCCAACCTGGAGATGAACCCGATCGACACCGCCGACCGCGTGCCCGAGCTGAAGGACAAGCACAACATCGGCTACTGCAACATCACCAAGTGCTGCACCAAGGTGTGTCCGGAGCACATCCACATCACCGACAACGCCATCATCCCGCTCAAGGAGCGCGTGGTGGACCGCTTCTACGACCCGGTCAGCCGTCTGCTCCGGATGGTGACGGGGAAGTAGGGGTTCGGCAAGGGAAAGGCGATCCTGCCGCTGCGGCTCGAGGACGTGAAGCCGAGCGGCGTGCCGTTCGGATAGCCGTACGGCAGGTGAGGCGGGTGCTTTGTTACCCTAGCGCCATGAATCACGCCAACACCACCACCGCCTTCGAGCTGCCCGGCTGCCGTACGGTGAGCACGCTCGGCGTCGTGCGCGGCATCACCGTCCGCTCGCGCTCGATCGTCGGCTCCTTCGTGGGCGGGCTCCAGACGATCGTCGGCGGCAACATCACGATCTACACGGAGCTCTGCGAGCGCGCGCGGAAGGACGCGTTCTACCTGATGGTGCAGCACGCCGAAGCCCTCGGCGCCAACGCCATCATCGGCGTGCGCTACGACGCCAACGAGATCATGGCGGGCGTCACCGAAGTG
>Ga0070671_100003175_pt1 | contig 12808 bp, 13 predicted proteins | sample KBSS73metaG_FD_65341 | JGI IMG/M metagenome (GOLD analysis project Ga0070671, IMG submission 65341) | Switchgrass rhizosphere microbial communities from Kellogg Biological Station, Michigan, USA - KBS S7-3 metaG | ecosystem: Host-associated > Plants > Roots > Rhizosphere > Soil ...
TAGAGCGGGAAGGCGATCGCCTTGATCGTCGATTCGCGCATCCACGACATGCCGACGGCAATGCCGAGGAACCCTGTGAAGACGATCGCTTGCTTGAGCGCCCACGGCTGTAAGTGGCCGCCCGCGGCCGAGTAGAGGACGATCAGTCCGAAGGTCGCAATCCCGGAGACGAGAGAGATCAGCCGCCACGGCAGCTTCGCCAGCGGCCGCGGAATGATGGCCGAGGTGATCATGCTTTGTTGTCCGGGAGGGCCGGGAGACCTTGGGCCTGCCTCCACGCCGCCGTCTTTCGCTCCGCGCGCTCGTCGAGCGTGCCGCCGATACCCTGTTCAAAGGTCTGAAGCGAAGCGATGGCCTTTTGCTTGTCGTAGAGGAACGTAAGCGTATCGCGGACCAGCGGTGCCGCGACGGCGGCGCCGAACCCGCCATGCTCGACAATGGCCGCGGCCGCGTAGCGCGGATTGTCGAACGGGACGAAGCCCATGAACAGCGAGTGGTCGCGGAGCTTCCACAGCGCGGCGGTATAGTCACCGCGTTCGCTCGCGCTCAGATTGTGAGTCTGCGCGGTGCCGGTCTTTCCGGCCATCTGGATGCCCGGCAGCTGGAGCTTCGCTGCGGACGCCGTTCCGTGATCGACGACGCCGGCCATGGCGGTGCGGATGAAGTTCAGGTGATCCGCATCAACCGCGAGCTGGGTTTGCGGCGCGACCGGCTTGTTCTTGAGCAGGCGTGGGACCACGCGCTTGCCTGTTGCAAGCCGACTCGCCATCACCGCCAGCTGGAGCGGGTTGATCAGGACCATGCCCTGGCCGATCGACATGTTGATCGTGTCGTAGGTCTGCCATTCGCGATGATACTTGCGCTTCATCCACTCGGGATCGGGGACCGTTCCGTACCGCTGGTTGTCGAACGGCAGATCGAACTTCTCTCCGAAGCCCATGGAGCGGATCATCGGAGCGAGCTTTTCCGCTCCGACCCGGCGGCACATTTCGTAGAAATAGATGTCGCAGCTGTGGACGATGGCGGCGTCCATATCGACCGGTCCATGGCGCTTGTCGCAGTGGAACACGTGGTTCCCTAGCGGGTAAGAGCCTGTGCAGTTAACACGCTGCTTGCGGTCGATGCCGGCATTGAGAAGCGCCATCGCCATCGACGGCTTGATCGTCGATCCGGACGGATAGAGACTTTCGAGTGCCTTATCGACGAGTGGCAGATGGTCGTCTCCCGACAGCATCTTCCACTCGTTTCTGCTGATGCCATCAGAGAAATTGTTCGGGTTGAACGAGGGCATCGACGGCATTGCCAGGATGTCGCCATTGCTCACGTCCAGGACGACGACCGAGCAGGATTGGTCACCGATCCGCCGTGCCGCATATTCGTGGAGGTCGACATCGATCGTGAGCTGCACCGTACCGCCGCTGCGATCCGGCTTGGGGTCCAGTTCCTTGACGAGCTTGCCGCGAGCGGTGACTTCGACGCGCTGCCCGCCGGGTTCGCCGCGCAACGTGGACTCAAGCGTCTGCTCAAGCCCTTCCTTGCCAATCTTCACACCAGGAATCAGCAGGAGAGGGTTCTTGCCTTCCTTCTCATATTCGGCTGCCGAGGCTGCGCCGACGTAGCCGACGAGCTGGCCGACCGCAGAGCCTGCCGGGTAAAATCGGGTGAATCCGCGTGACGCTGCAACACCCGGCAGTTCAGGGAGCCGCACGGTAATCGCAGCATATTGTTCGTACGGAATATTGTCTGCGACAGACACGGGTTGGAACCCGCGCGAGCTGACAAGCTCCCGGTTGATACGCTCGACTTCATCGGGAGGCAGATCGAGCAGCTTCGAAACCGGCCCAACAATGTCGCGGCCCTTTTCCATCTGCTGGGGAATGATGTCGACGCGGAAGCTCGCCTTGTTGATCGCGATCGGCTTGCCGTTGCGGTCGATGATCCATCCCCGGCGCGGCGGTACCGGGATGAGCTGGACCCGGTTGCTCTCGGATAAAAGCTGGTACTTCTCGTTCTGGGCGATAGCGAGCCAGCCCATGCGTCCGATCAGCATCGTGCCGACGGCCGCCTGCGCTCCGCCGAGCAGCATCATTCGGCGCGAGAAGGTGATGGACTGATGCGCGTTGGTGAACCGGACGTGCTTCACCGCCTCAGCCTCCACGCGTCGATTCGGGCGACGAGCCACGCACTTACCGGGAAGACGCAGATCGAAATCACGAGTGGTGTCGCCATTCGCCAAGCGGGCACGTCCGCTCCGGTCAGGGCGGCGATCCGCCATTGAAGCCATTGATCAATTGCGAGAAGCACCGCGGCTACGACCCATTCGATCCAATAGTCGCGCCACATTGTCCGGCGATCGATCAGATCGAGGGCCAGCATGGTCGCGCTCCAGAGGAGGACCGACAGCCCCATTGGGTAGCCCGTGAACAGGTCGTTGATGAGGCCGAGCGGTGCCGCCCACCAGGGCGGCCATGGATCGGCGCGAAGCAGGCGCCAGCTGACGAAGGCCAGGTAACCGAAATCCGGATACCAGCCATTCATCGAGATGATGGGCAGCGCCGCGAGTAACGACGCAAGCATCACGCTCGCGGCGGGAACATAGGGAGCGTAGGGCGCTGGCTCGCGTCCGATGCGGGTCCTGCCTGTGAGAGCAGCCCGGACCATCAGGGCGCGTCCGTCGTCGAAACCGCCTCAGCGGCGATTGCTGCCGGCTCGAACGGTTGCTCAACGATGGCGAAGCTGGTGTTTGCGGGGTCCGCCAAGGGGAGGGCGATCGCGCCGTCGTCATCGAGCTTCACCACTCGCGCGATCGGCACGAGCGGAGGGTACAGTCCGCCCGTCCCGGAGGTGATGATGATGTCACCACGCTTGAAAGGGTTGCGCCCGACCTCGAGCGGGCGAACGTCGATCGTTCCGTCGCCGCGCCCTTGTGCAATCACGGGGATGCCGCTCCGCAGCAGTCGCGACGGGACGATGTTGGCCCTGTCGGACACGAGGAGCACGCGCGAGGCAATGGCCCCCGCATCGATGATCCGGCCGACGAGGCCATCGGGCGAGCGCACCGGCATCCCGATGCGAACGCCGTCACTTGTTCCTGCCGAGAGGATGGCGAAGCGCCGGAGGCTGTTGAAGGAGGAGCCGACGATCCGCCCGGTCGCCACAGTGCTGCGATCGTGCTCACGGAGTTGAAGCGTCGCTTTGAGTTGGCGGTTTTCCTGTAAGATTGCTTTCGCTTCGACCATCCTGCGAAGCATCGCCTGGCGCTCAAGCTTCAGCTTGCCGTTCTGGTTGGCGGCATCCCAGTAATTTCCGGCGCCCGTGAAGACGCCCTCCGTCGTGGCCACGACTTCGCGCAGCGCCCCCGTGACGGGCGAAGTGATGTCTAGCGCGGCACCCTTGATGCCGTTGAACGACTGCGGAGCGACCAGAGACAGCGCAAGCAGAAGCAAGCCGACGATGATTCCTGCGATCACCGCGAGAAAGCTGAAGAAGAGCCCGTATTGGGCCCGTCGCGACCAGCCGGGACGCGCGGTCGCCACCGCTTTATGTCCCCGTTAGGCCGTCTGCAGCACGCCGCGGAACTGCTCTTCCTCCAGCGCGCGACCCGTTCCGAGCGCGACACAGGTGAGCGGATCGTCCGCCACCGTAACCGGCAGGCCGGTCTCGTCACGCAGCACTTCGTCGAGTCCCTGGAGAAGAGCACCGCCACCCGTGAGCACAATGCCCTGGTCGCAGATGTCTGCGGCTAGCTCGGGCGCTGTGTTCTCAAGAGCGATGCGGACGCCTTCGACAATGGTTCCGACGGGCTCAGACAGCGCCTCGGCGATCTGGCCCTGATTGATCGAGATCTCCTTGGGAACTCCGTTGACCAGGTCGCGGCCCTTGATGTGGACCGTCTTGCCGATGCCGTCGACCGGCGGCTTGGCGATTCCGACTTCCTTCTTGATCCGCTCGGCCGTTGCTTCGCCGATCAGCAGGTTGTGATTGCGGCGCACGTAGGAACTGATGGCTTCGTCCATCTTGTCGCCGCCGACGCGTACCGACGTGGTGTAGGCGAGGCCGCGCAGCGAAAGCACCGCGACCTCGGTTGTCCCGCCGCCGATGTCGACGACCATCGATCCGATCGGCTGGGTAACCGGCATGTCGGCGCCGATCGCGGCCGCCATCGGTTCCTCGATCAGGAAGACCGCGCTTGCGCCCGCGTTCGACGCCGCGTCGCGGATCGCGCGCCGCTCCACCGAAGTCGATCCGCTCGGCACGCAAATCACGATCTCCGGGAAGCGCCAGGCGCGCATCTTGCCGCCGTGAACCTTGTGAATGAAGTGCTTGATCATCTGCTCGGCGACATCGATGTCCGCAATGACACCGTCGCGCAGCGGCCGAATGGCCTCGATCTGATCGGGCGTCTTGCCCATCATCAGCTTGGCGTCGTCGCCGACCGCCTTCACCTTCTTCACGCCATTGATGGTCTCAATCGCGACGACCGACGGCTCGTTCAGGACGATGCCGCGACCGCGCACGTAAACCAGCGTATTGGCGGTCCCAAGATCGATCGCCATGTCATGCGACATCCATTTGAACCAGCGCGTCCAGAACATTGAAATCCCCGCTCTCGCCTCATCCCCGGAAGCCGGCGGACGATGAGTCCGCAGCTTAACTTCCAATTGAACACTTCCCGTTGAATATGCCCTGAATTTCCGCGAAAAATCAGTGCTTCGCCGGCACGCCTTCGATGGGCTAGGAATGGTTAACATGTCAATAAAAAGGCTGCCGCCAGAACTCATCAATCGCATCGCGGCCGGCGAAGTCGTCGAGCGGCCTGCTAGTGCGTTGAAAGAACTTGTGGAAAACTCGCTCGACGCCGGCGCGAATCACGTCGCCGTTCGACTGTCGGCCGGGGGACTCGAGTTAATCGAGGTCGCTGACGACGGCAGCGGAATGGCGCAGGACGAGATGAGTCTTGCCCTTGAGCGGCACGCCACATCGAAATTGCCGGACGAAGCCATCGATCGGGTGACGAGCTTCGGCTTCCGCGGAGAGGCGCTGCCGTCGATTGCGAGCGTCTCGCGGCTGATGCTCGAAAGCCGGGTGCGGGGAGCGGACGGCTGGCGGATCGAAATCGATCATGGTGAACGAATCGCGGAAGGCCCGGCTGCCTTGCCGCCGGGCACGCGCATCCGCGTCGAACGGCTGTTCGAGAAGGTGCCGGCGCGCCGCAAGTTCCTGCGCTCGCCTCGCGCCGAATATGCAGCGTGCCTCGACTCGGTGAAACGGCTGGCGATGGCTCGCAGCGACGTGGCGTTCACGCTCGACCATGAGGGGCGCCGGATCCTCACGTTGCAGCCCGCCGAAGCGCCTGCGCGTGTGGCTGAGCTTCTGGCGCACGAGCTGGAGCGTCATGGCGTCGGCATTGACTGTTCGCGCGACGGGCTGCGGCTGACCGGAGTGATCAGTCTTCCCACCTTCAATCGCGGAATGGCCGACCAGCAGTTCCTGTTCGTCAATTCGCGGCCAGTGAAAGACCGTCTGCTCGTCGGAGCCCTTCGCGCCGCGTACCGCGATCTGATCGCGCGGGATCGCCACCCGATTGCGGCTTTGTTCCTCGACGTCCCGCTCGAAGAGGTCGACGTCAACGTTCACCCGGCCAAGATCGAGGTCCGTTTCCGCGACCCGTCGAGCGTCCGTGGACTCATAATCGGCGGGCTGCGGAGAGCGCTTGACGAGCAAAGCCAGCGCAGCGCCGCTCGCGAGCAGGCTGCGGCGCCGGTGATGTGGACGACGAGCGAAAGCTACGACGCCAGACCAGGCTTCACGGACGGCATCTCGGCGGTGAGGGAGGAGCAGCGGAGTTTCGAGCCGGTGACGTTCGTTCCTCAGGGACGCGCGGAGCGGGCTGTCGAGCCCGTCGTAAGTTATCCGTTGGGGGTCGCGCGGGGTCAGGTGGCGGCCACGTATATCGTCGCGGAAGCTGAGGACGGGCTTGTCATCGTCGACCAGCATGCGGCGCACGAGCGGCTTGTGCTTGAGCGGATGCGTGCAGCGCGTGAGGGCGGAGCGGTCGCGCGGCAGGCGTTGCTCATTCCCGAAGTGGTCGAGTTGGAAGAACCCGACTGCGATCGACTCGAAGGCGCGGCGCAGGAGCTCACCGATATGGGCCTCGATCTCGAACGGTTCGGGCCAACGGCGATGCTCGTCCGCGCCGTCCCTGCGGCGCTCGGCAAGACGAATGCCGCCGCATTGCTCGGGGACCTCGCTGTGGAAATCGCCGAGCTCGGCGAAGCGATGAGCCTGCGCGACAAGCTCGACCATGTGGCAGCGACGATTGCCTGCCATGGTTCCGTTCGAGCGGGGCGCGTTCTGTCCGTCGCCGAAATGAACGCGCTGTTGCGCGAAATGGAGGTCACGCCTCGCTCGGGCCAGTGCAACCACGGCCGCCCGACGTGGGTGAAGCTCGGTCATTCGGAGATCGAAAAACTGTTCGGACGCAAGTAAGCGCCGAGCGATGCTTTACCTGATCGTCTTCATCGGCGCCGGAATCGGCGGAGCCGTTCGTCACGGCGTGAACGTTGCCGCCACACGCCAGTTCGGCTTCGGCTTCCCGTTCGGAACGCTGATCGTGAACATCGTCGGCTCGTTCGCGATGGGTCTACTGGCGGGTTATTTTGCCTTCAGGCCCGGCATCAATCAGCACATGCGGCTGTTCCTCGCGACAGGAATCCTGGGTGGCTTCACTACCTTCTCGGCCTTTTCTCTCGACACGGCATTGCTCGTCGAACGGCATTCGTACGGGCTTGCTGCCGGTTATGTCGTGGGATCGGTCGCGGCGGGTCTTTCCGCATTGTTCTTCGGCCTCGCCCTGTTTAGGGGCGGCGGCCACTTGCCATGAACATCGATCTGATCCCCGTCGGCGACGACCCGCCGAGCAACGTCAACGTCGTCATCGAAGTGCCCGTGGGGGGCGAGCCGGTTAAGTACGAGTTCGATAAGAAATCGGGCGCGCTCTTTGTCGACCGCATCCTTCACACTCCGATGCGCTATCCGGCTAACTATGGCTTCATCCCGCACACCCTGTCGCCAGATGGCGATCCACTGGACGCAATGGTGATCGCCCGCTCGCCCTTTGTGCCCGGCTGTGTCGTTCGCGCGCGGCCGATCGGCGTTCTCAACCTGGAGGATGAGCATGGTGGGGACGAGAAGCTGATCTGCGTGCCAGTCGACACGACCTTCCCTTATTATTCCGACGTCGGCGAGCGCCAGGACCTGCCCTCGATCGTGCTTCAGCAGATTGAGCATTTCTTCACTCACTATAAGGACCTCGAGGTCGACAAATGGGTGCGCGTGGGGACGTGGGGAGACGCCGCGGATGCCCGCCGGATCGTCGTCGAGGCGATCGAACGAGCCAAGCAGCAAAAGGCCGAAGTCCCCGTCTAACTCGCGACTCCGCGCGACAACTCTGCTAATGCCTGCCACACACGGAGGGGAGCTGCGCCATGGCAGATCACGACCGCATCTATTTCGCCCGCCGTGCAGCCGAGGAGCAGGAGCTCGCTCAGGCTTCTTCAAATCCCCAGCAGGCGGAGGCACACCGCAAGCTTCAACGCGCCTATCTGGAGCGTGCAAGCATAGGCGAACGGCCGCTCCAGAGCGATCAGTCGGTTGCCTGATCCTCGCCGCTGAGGCGCCTGAAGGTCCTTTCGAGCATCGTTTTCCGCGCCTCTGAACGGGCGCGTTCGAGCCGGCCGTAGTTGCTTCGCTCCTCCGCCTCGAGATCCTTGGCGAAACGGCCCTCGCGGACTTCCCGGAGCACCTCAGCCATCCGCTCCCTGACGCCGGCGTCGACGATGCGTGTCCCGCCGAGCACTGCTCCCAGCTCGGCCGTGTTCGATATCGCCTCACGCATGCCGGCGATGCCGCGCGCTTCGATCAGGTCGGCGATCAGCTTCAGCTCGCCGACGCATTCGAGGTAAGCGACCTCTGGCGACACGCCGCCCGCCACGAGAGTTTCGAAGCCCGCGATCAGCAGCTCGGGCACGCCGCCCCAGACGACCGCCTGCTCGTTGAACAGGTCAGCCTCAGCCTCTTCCGCGAAGCTCGATTCGATCAGTCCGGCGCGCCCGCAGCCGATTGCCTTGCCGTAAGCGAGAGCGATCTCGCGAGCGCCGCCCGTAGCGTCCTGTTCGACCGCCCAGAGAGCGATCATGCCTTTGCCCTGTTGGTAGAGCGAGCGGAGCGCCGTTCCGGGACCTTTGGGCGCGAGGAGAAACACGTCGAGGTCGGCTCGCGGCGAGATGAAGCCGAAGCGGACGGATAATCCGTGACTGAAGCCCAGCGCTGCACCTTCGCGCAGCTGCGGCGCGATCTTCCGATAGAGCGAGGCATGGATCTCATCCGGCGCGAGGAGCATGACCAGGTCGGCAGAAGCGACGGCGTCTTCGAGCAGCGCTGTCTCCAAACCCGCGGCTTCAGCTTCAATCGTGCTTCCGGAGCCTCCACGCAGGCCCACGACTACGTCGATGCCGCTGTCCTTGAGGTTCAGCGCCTGCGCGCGGCCTTGATTGCCATAGCCGAGAATCGCAACGCGCTTGCCGGCGAGCGGCGAGGGATCGATGTCGGCATCTTGCGGCATTCTCATGGCCGGCGCCTAGAGCAGTTCGAGAGCGTGGGCCATTGTTGTCGCATTGAGAGGGTTGCGAAAGCGCGGCCATTCGGCCGGAAGCTGATGTGCGAACCAGGTGCATTGCCGCTTTGCGTACCGCCGGGTGGCCTGCTGACCCGCCGCAATCGCCTGCTCGATCGAAATCTCTCCTGAAAGGAATGCTCCGATCTCCCGCACGCCAATGCCGCGCATGATCGGAAGATCAGGGTCGAGATTGCGCGCCACAAGCGCCTTCACCTCTTCGACTGCGCCTTGGTCGACCATTCGAGCAAAACGCTGATCGCACCGGGCATAGAGCCAGTCGCGTGGTGGAAGGAGGATCAGTGGCCGAAGGCTAACCATATTGTCGATCCCGCCTTCCCGTTTTTGCTGCCAGTCGGAAAGTGTTCGGCGGGTCGAGAGGACGACCTCTAGCGCGCGGAAAATTCTGGCTTTGTCTGCTGGCTTGAGCCGCTCGGCCGCGTCCGGATCGAGCTCGGCCAGTCGCGCCCGGTTTTCCTCAAGGGGGGCCTCGCGAACCTGCCGACGCACCTCCGGGTCGATCGTGGGCACAGGTGCAATTCCATCCAGCAGCGTCCGCAGATACAGCCCCGTGCCGCCGACGAGGATCGGACGTCGACTCTCCCCATGGATCTTGGCAATCTCGTTTCGAGCGTGAGCAGCCCAATCGGCGGCGGAGCAAGCCTCGGATCCATCCAGATGGCCGTAAAGCCGATGCTCCGCCCTCGCGAGTTCGTCGGCCGTCGGCGCCGCGCTGAGAACGGGCAGGTCGCGATAGACCTGCGCGCTGTCGGCGTTGACGATCACTCCGCCCGTCCGTTCGGCGAGCGCGAGAGCAAGTGCCGACTTGCCGCTTGCCGTCGGCCCCGCGATTAAGGCGAGTGGAGGATTCGCAGAACGCATGGCCATTGCGACGCTGATAGCAGCGGGACGTCTCGATGACAGATTGATCGACAGGGCGCTCGGTCTTCTGCGCGAGGTCGATCCGCAGGCGACCTTCCGTCACTGGATCGACGAGGGCGATGCCGCCGACCTCAGATACGCCGGAGATGCTAAGAGCGCACAGTGGGTCCTGGCTGCACTCGAAGGCTTGGATGTGGTGGTTCAGGGAGACGAGCCGCGCTGGCGGCGGCTCCTCGTCGCCGACATGGATTCGACCGTCATCGGCCAGGAATGCATCGACGAGCTCGCTGACTATGCCGGCCTCAAGGACAAGGTCGCCCGCATCACGGATCGCGCGATGCAGGGCGAGCTCGACTTCCAAGGGGCGCTGCGCGAGCGGGTGCGTCTGCTCGCGGGGCTCGACCAGCTCGCGCTTAGCCGATGCCTGACCGAGCGGGTGGAGGTTACTGCTGGCGCGGAAACGCTCGTGCAGACGATGCGAGCCGGCGGAGCAAGTTGTTTGCTTGTCTCGGGCGGCTTCCTCTCTTTTGCCGAACCGATCGCGAAGACGGTCGGGTTCGACCGTGTCAAAGCCAACCGCCTTGTCTTCGCGGGTGGCAAGCTGAGCGGGGAGGTGGGGGACCCGATCGTCGACGCCATGGCGAAGCGCGACGCCCTCATCGAAGCGCGCGACCAGCTAAACCTCGGTCCAGCCGACGTGCTCGCGATTGGAGACGGGGCGAACGACAAGCTCATGATCGAGGAGGCGGGACTCGGAATCGCCTTCCGTGCCAAGCCAGCGCTGATCGAGGTCGCCGACGCCGAGCTCAAGCACCATGGGCTCGACGCCTTGCTATGGGTGCAAGGCGTTCGGCGCCGCGATTGGTTCAGGGGCTAACTACTTTCCAGGCACAGGGAAGCAGGGCTGGCCTCGCAACCCTCTGCACGCCGCTGCCGCCGCAGCCCGGCTTGCATAAGGGCCCACTTGGAGGCGGGTCACCGGACCGGCTTGCACAAAGAATGGCTGGTGTCCGGCCAACGAGGCCGACAACTTCTTGAACAGCGCCTCAGCGAAACCGCGTTGCGAGAACGCGCCGAGCTGAATCCGCCAGCCAGCACCCGCGACGTCTGGTTTGGGCGGGGGAGCGGGTAAAGGACTTGTCATGACTGGCTTTGCGGCAGCGGCCTGCGCCGGCTTCGATTGGGGTCGTGCCGGCGCCGACCTCGGTGGGGGCGTGGTTTTCGCCTTCGCCATGGCGATCGCGAGCGCTTTTTTGCGCTGCTCGGCCGGGAGAATCTGGTTGAGTTGCTCGAGCGTCGCCTGAGCCGGCGCCAGGCCCTGCGCCGCCGCGCGGCTCACATAGGCATAGCCGAGGATGGGGTCCTGCTTTACCGCGTCGCCGTTGAACAGGGCCGTGCCGTAGACGAGCAGCGCGCGGGGCTCCCCTTTGTCGGCCGCCTGCCTGAGCCACCGCACGCCCGCGGCGCGGTCGCCGTTCTCGAACAGCATCAGGCCAAGGGTCGTCTGCGCGTCGATATGGCCCTTGTTTGCTGCCCGCTCGAACCAGGTCTGCGCTGCCGCAAGGTTGGTCGTCACGCCGCGTCCGAGGCGGTAGGCCTGGCCGAGATTAAAGGCGGCATCGGCGTCGCCTTTTTCCGCGAGCGGCCGCCAGATCGCGACGGCCTGGGAATAATCTGCGTGCTGCCACGCCTGGATCCCCGCCCGGACGGACTGCGCAGACCCCGAAGACGACATGACCGCGAGCAAGACCGAAGCGATTAAGTATTTGTGAATCATTCGTAAACGCACCCTCACAATCCTTAGCCGAGCCGGACTTATCCTCAAATAGGGTCGTAGCAGTGTTAACCAGATTTTAGAGGCTGTGGTGCCACTCCCACGCTGAATTGGACGTCAATCGGCGAGGGGAACAGCATGCGCGTCTTGGCAATGGCATCGCAGAAGGGCGGGTCGGGCAAGACGACTTTGTCCGGACATCTTGCGGTGCAGGCCCAGCTCTCAGGTGCTGGCCCGGTCTGCCTGATCGACATCGACCCGCAAGGCAGTCTCGCCGACTGGTGGAACGAGCGCGAAGCCGACATGCCGGCCTTTGCCCAAACCACCGTCGCGCGTCTTGCTTCCGATCTCGAGGTTCTTCGCCAGCAGGGGTTCCGCCTGGCAGTGGTCGACACTCCTCCGGCAATCACCATGGCGATCCAGAGCGTCATCGCAGTTGCCGAGCTGATCGTCATCCCGACTCGTCCGAGCCCGCACGATCTTCGCGCTGTTGGTGCGACGGTCGATCTTTGCGATCGCGCCGGTAAGCCTTTGATCTTCGTTGTCAACGCGGCAACACCGAAAGCTAAGATTACCTATGAAGCGGCGGTCGCGCTTTCGCAGCACGGCACGGTTGCTCCCGTCACACTTCACCACCGCACCGATTTCGCGGCCTCGATGATCGACGGCCGAACGGTGATGGAGGTCGACCCGCAGGGCCGGTCTGCCAAGGAAGTTGAAGAGCTTTGGGAGTATATTTCAGACCGGTTGGAAAAGAATTTTCGCCGGACAGTGTTCGCTGCGCCGGGTGCGGCACAGGGCGCTGCTCCTGCCAGTCCGCGTCCAGTCGGCGGTTTCGGCCGCCGCGTCGTCGGCCAGTAAGGAGCCGGCGCAGTGAACGAACCGAAGCCTTTTGCTTCTCTCTCTTCAGGACTTCTCGCACGCAAGGGCGCAGCCCGCCCGGCGATGCGCCCCCAGGGTTTCGGCCAGGTCAACGGAAATCTCGAGGATCTGGGCTGGAACGACATGGGGTTCGAGCCGCCTAAAGTGGCGGCCGCGCCCCGTGACGAAACGCACGACGGTTTCGGGGAGGAAATCGACGAGCACCCACGCTCCGTGCACCCAACGGGCCTCACGCCCGTGGGTTCGCCGGTTCATACGCAGCAGGCGGAAATTGCGGATCGTTTGAACGTTGACGACAGCGACGAAGAGTCGGATGAAACGGCCGAGCACCATGTTCAAGAAGCTCAGCCTGAATCCCATCCAGACGTCGCTCCAGTCGCTGTTCACGCTACTGAGTCGGCTCCTAAGCGTGCGCCTAGGCCGCGTGCTGCCAACGGCAGCAAGGCCAAGGCGGCTTTCACGCTGCGACTCGACTCGGAGCGTCACCTCAAGCTGCGACTCGCGTGCGCTGTTGGCGGCCGATCTGCCCAGCAGATCGTCACCGACGCGCTCGACCAGCTTCTGGCTGCGATGCCGGAGCTGGATACCCTGGCCAC
>Ga0070671_100003178_pt1 | contig 12804 bp, 9 predicted proteins | sample KBSS73metaG_FD_65341 | JGI IMG/M metagenome (GOLD analysis project Ga0070671, IMG submission 65341) | Switchgrass rhizosphere microbial communities from Kellogg Biological Station, Michigan, USA - KBS S7-3 metaG | ecosystem: Host-associated > Plants > Roots > Rhizosphere > Soil ...
GTGCTCGATGCATCACGGCTCGACGAGGTCGTGGAGCAGGTTATTCGCTCGCTGGAGTTTTCCGTGCTCGCGAAGTACGCATTCACGCTTGCGCAGGCGTTCAACGCCTTCTATCATCGCGCTCCTATCCTGAACGAAGAGCGCGACGACGTGCGCCGGTGGCGCGCGGCGGCGGTCATCTACGTGCGCAACCAACTGCGGACCGCGCTCGATTTGATGGGCGTGCAGGTGCCGCCGCGGATGTAATCCCTGCGCCTGCTTTCCGCGACGGCACCCTCGGCCCTTACGAGTTCGGCAGCGCTTCAGGGACCGCCTGGTGTGGAAGCAGGACGGGTTCCCTTCCGCGCACCTCCTCGAAGACGACGTACAGCACTGGCAGGACAATCAGCGTCAGCGCTGCAGCTGAAAACAAGCCGCCGATGATGACGACAGCCAGCGGCTTCTGTACTTCCGAGCCGATGGCGTGCGACAGCGCCATCGGCGTGAGGCCGAGCATCGCCAGCAGCGTCGTCATCAGCACGGTTCGCAGGCGGACTTGGGCGCCTTGAAACGCGGCTTCCGCCGGCGGGGCGCCGCTCGCCCGCAGCTGGTTGAAGTAGCTGACCATGACGACCCCATTGAGCGTCGCCTGCCCAAAGAGGGCGATAAAGCCGATCGCCGCTGACACGCTCAGGTGAATACCGGTGACGTAGAGAGCGACGATGCCGCCGATGAGCGCCAGCGGCAGGTTGAGGACGATGAGCGCGGCGTTGCTCAGCGACCCGAAGGCGTTGAACAGCAGGACGAAGATCAGCAGGATACTGATGGGGACAATCAGCTCGAGCCGCGCCATCGCGCGCTGCTGGTTCTCGAATTCGCCGCCCCACACCGTGTAGTAGCCGGCCGGCATCTGGACGTTGGCATTGACACGCTGTTGCATCTCGCCGACCACGCCACCCATGTCACGTCCCTCGATGAACACGCCGATAGCCGCGACCCGCTGTCCGTTCTCGCGTGCGATGTTCATGCTGCCGCTGCCAATCGACACCTTCGCGACGTCGGAGATGGGAATCCGCGATCCTCCGGGCGTGTCGATCAGCACCGCTCCGATGGCGCGCATGTCACGCCGCTCCTGGTCGCTCAGCCGAACGACGACGTCGAAGCGCTTGTCGCCTTCCCACAGCTCGGTGGCCGGCTTCCCGCCGAGCGCAGTTTCGATGACGTCTTCGACGTCGGCGACGTTCAGTCCATAGCGCGCCGCCTGTGCACGATCGATCTCGATCTGGAGTTGCGGGACCTGCCCTGCCCGATCGATGAACGCACGCGCGACACCACGAACGCTCTGGATGGCGTCCAGGACCTGCTGCGACTTCTGACGAAGCACGTTCGGATCGTCGCCGAACACCTTGATGACAATCTGTCCGTCGATCTGCGAAATGCTTTCGAGCACGTTGTCGCGGATCGGCATCGAGAAGCTCGGGGCCAGCCCGGGGATCGCGGACAGCTTGGTGTTCATCGCGTCATAGAGCCCGTCCCGCGTGACGTCTTTCGGCCACTGGTCCTGCGGCTTCAGATCGACGAAGACTTCCGCCATGTTGATCATCTTCGGGTCGGTGCCGTCCTCCGGACGTCCCGCCTTCGAGACCACCGAGATGACCTCGGGAAAAGTTCGAAGGATGTCGCGAACCCGAGCCATCTGCCGCGATGTCTCGGTCACCGAGATGCCCGGCGGCAGCATGATGTTGATCCAGAGCGTCCCCTCGTTCAGCTCGGGCAGAAATTCGGTGCCGAGCTTCGGCACGAGCGTCAGGCTGGCCACCAGCGCGGCGGAAGCGGAGCCGACGACCAGGAGACGATGCGACAGCGCGAACTTCAGCGTCGGCCGATAGGCAGCCTTCCACACGCGGACAACGATGTTCTCCTTCTCGGGCACGCCCTTTCGCAGCAGGAAGAAGGCGAGCAGCGGCACGAGCGTGAGCGAGAAGATCAGCGATCCAATCAAGGCGGACACGACCGTGTAGGCCATCGGCGCGAAAATGCGGCCTTCGTGGCGCTGCAGCGTGAAGATCGGAATGTGCGCGATGATGATGATCAACATCGAGAACAGCGTCGGCCGCCCCACTTCGGCCGTCGCCGTCAGAATCGTCGACCGCACGTCCTCCTTGCCGCGCGTGTGCTCTTCCGACAGGTGGCGGAAGATGTTTTCCATCACGATCACCGCGCCGTCGACGATGATGCCGAAATCCATCGCGCCCAGCGACAACAGGTTGGCGGGAATGCCGCGGACGCGAAGGCCGATGAACGTGGATAACAGCGCGAGCGGAATGACCACCGCCACAATCCCCGCGCTGCGCCAGTTGCCGAGGAACACGTACAAGACCAGCGTGACGAGAATCGCCCCCTCGAGCAGGTTGTGGAAGACCGTTGTCAGCGTGGTGTTGATGAGCGTGGTGCGGTCGTAGAACGGTCTGATCTGAATGTTCTTCGGGAGCACCGACGCGTTGAGGCCGGCGACCCGATCCTTGACGCCCTTCAGCACCTCTGACGGGTTCTCGCCCTTTCGCATCAGCACGATGCCCGAGACGACCTCGTCGTTGTCGTCCTTGCCGACGATGCCCTGCCGCGGCATCGAGCTGACTTCAACCGCAGCGATGTCACGGATGAGCAGCGGCGTGCCCTTTCGCTCGGCGACGACGATGTGGCCGATGTCGTCCGGCGAGCGCAGCATGCCGATGCCGCGAATCAGGTACTGCTGCTCCCCCTGTTCGAGGAAGCTGCCGCCCGCATTCGCGTTGCCACGACCGAGGGCGGTGAACACCTGCTGCAGCGTGACGCCGTAGCCCTTCATGCGCGTGGTGTCGACGGTGACCTGATACTGCTTGATGAAGCCGCCGAAACTGACCACGTCGGCGACGCCGGACACCATCTTCAGATTGCGGCTGATGGTCCAGTCCTGGGCCGTCCGCAGATCCGCGGGTCCGACGCCGGCGCCCTTCACTTCATAGCGATAGATCTCGCCAATGGCCGTGGACATCGGAGCCAGCTGCGGTTGCACACCATCTGGCAGATCGATGGTCTGCAGACGCTCGAGCACCTGCTGCCGCGCGAAGTAGTCAGTGGCGTTGTCGTCGAACGTGATGATGACGTACGACAGGCCGAACTGCGTGTGCGAGAACATCCGCACCGAATTCGGAATGCCGCTCAGGCCGACTTCGATGGGAATCGTGATCTGTTTCTCGACTTCTTCCGGCGCGTGGCCCGGAAACAGCGAGATGACGGTGACCTGCGTGTCGGTCACGTCCGGAAACGCCTCGACCGGCACGGCCTCGAACGCGGCGATCCCCGCCGCGATGAACAGGACCAGCAGCATGCCCATGAACAGCTGCTGATGCAGCGCGAACGAGGTGATGCGGCGGATCATGGGGGGGTTGCTCCGGACGAGGTCGAGGAGGCCTGCGCTTCCTCCTGCCGCAGCAGCAGGACGCCGTCGGTCACGATTCGCTCGCCGGGACGCAGTCCCGCCATCACGCGCACGCGGCTCCCTCCATCGGGCATCGTCGAAATCTCTCGTCGCGTGAACGTGCGATCCGCGGTCTGGACGTAGCTGTAGCTCCTGCCGTCTTCCATCAAGACGGCCGTCGCGGGTACTGTCAGCGCCTTGCCACTGCCTGAGAGGTAGAGCGATGCGGTGGCAAACATGCCAGGCTTCAGCCGTCCATTCGGATTCGAAACGAGAAAGCGAACGGCGACGGTATGGGTTTCGGGGTCGACAACGTTGCCAATCTGCGCGATGCGCGCCGTGAACTTCTCATCGGGATAGGCAGTGGTCGTCACGTCGGCTCGCTGTCCCGCCGAGATGTCGCGCAGGTTCCGCTCGAACACGTCGGCGAGCACCCACACGGTGGAGAGATCGGCGATGGTGAGCAGCGGCATCGGCTGCGTATCCACAAACTGTCCTTCGGTGACGGTCCGCTCGGTGACGACGCCGCTGATCGGTGTGCGAACGGGCACGCGCGGCACGATGGCGACCTGGTCGGTGGATTCGGGCGTATCGACGCCGAGTACGTGGAGCACCTGCTCACTCTGCTGCAGACGAGCCGTCTGCTTGGCGAGTTCGTTTTCGGCCTGTTGCAGCGACAGCCGGGACGCCGCCTGATGCTCGAACAGGTCCTGCGTCATCGAAAACGTCTTCTGCGCAAGCTCGAGGTCGCGGCGCGCGGACACGTGTTCTGCCAACGCTGCGGCGACGTCTCGGCTGTTCAGCATGAAGAGGACTTCGCCTGCGTGCACGTGGTCGCCGACCTGCAGCCGCAGGTCCTGGACCTGTCCGCTGACGGGTGGCAGGATGCGGGCGAGCCGATTCTCCGCGAACTGCACCCTGCCGGTCGCCGTCAGTGCCTGCGGTGTATCGACGCCCTGGGTCTCGTCGACTCGGATCTGCGCGAGGCTCTCAGGTGGCAGCTGGACGACGCCGGTGGAAGGCGGCGGCGCGTCAGCCGGTTTCGGCGCCGAGGGCGACGTTGTCCCTGCTTCGACCTCGCGTCCGCGGCAGCCTGCCGCGCCCGACGCCGCCGCGAGCAGCACGGCACCCACTGCAATCAGTTTCATGGCGTAACCTCCTGGCCGGCGACTGTCATGAGCTTGATTTCCGCACGGCGGTAGTCCGCCTGCGCGGTGAAGTACGTGTCCATCGTGTCGTTGAACGCACGCTGCGCATCGAGCACATCGAGCAACGACGTCGCACCGGCCTGGTAGACGTACGCCGTTGTCTCGCGTGCCTCCCGTGATGGCGTCAGCAGATCGGTCTCGATGTCCTGCAGCACGCGCCGCGCGGTCTCGAATTCCTGGTAGGCAGCCGCGACCTCGCCAGAGACGTCGGTCTCGAGCGCGGTGATCGATGTGGTCGATTTCTGCCGCTGCGCCTCGGCGCGCGCAATCTCGCCCTGATTGCGATTGAAAATCGGAAGCGGGACGCTGAAGAACGCGCCGAGCGCGTTGCCGCTTCCGAGGGCGCCGCGCTGCCGCTCGAACGCGACGCCGAGTGTGTAATCGACTTTGCCCTGCGCCAGCTGCAGCTTCAGGTCGGCCTGCGATCGCGCCTGATCCTGGCGCAGCGCGTTGAGATCCGGACGCGCATCTTTCGCCAGCTGCTGCAGCGTTGCGAGTGTCGGCGCGTTGGCCGCCGGCATAATCGACAACTCTCCGTCGACATCGATCGGCGCCTGATCAGCCGTTCTCCCGATCAGCGGCATCAGGCGGACGCGCGCCTGCACCACGGCGAGTTCGGCGGCTCGCTCGGTGTTTCGGTACTGCAGCATGGCGACCCGGACGCGCGTCAGTTCAACCGGCGGAATCGCTCCACTTGTGAGCCGCCGCTGGTTCACCTGCACGAGTCGCTCGAACGTATTGAGGTTGTCCCGCGCGAGCTGCAGCTTTGCCTTGGCCTCCAGCACGTCGATACACGCGACCATCACGTCGAGGCGCAGCCGCCTGACGGCGTCTGCGAACTCCGCCTCTGCGATTTGCTTCTCGAATGACGCCGTCTGCATCCGGAGCTCGCGCTTGCCGCCCCTCTCGAACGGCATGTCGACGCGGATCGAGTACTGAGACGGACCCAGACCGTTCGCCTCCGTGAACGGCGTCCCGAGCCAGTCGAGACTGTCCGCGCTCGCCGACAGCACCGGGTTCGGTCGCAGACGCGCGCTGATCATCTGCGCCTCGGCGATCGTCAGATTCGCCCGGGCCGCAAGAAGATTGAAGTTGTGATCGACGGCGGCGTTGACCGCCTCGTCGATGCTGAGCATTTGCATTCCCCGGGACGCTTGCGGCGCCGACGCAGCGTCTTGAGCGTCGCACAGCGACGTCCAGAGCGCGGCGCAGGCGAACGCCGCCAGCCAACACACCTTCTTCACGAGTCACTCCTGTGATCGATGTGCGAAGTGCGACGTGCGAAGTAAGTTGGAAGCGCCTTGAGCGCGCTTCGGACTTACGTCGAACTTCGACCTTTGGACTACAGCGAAGTCAGATTCCGGAAGGAGGGGCGCGGGGAGAAAGACCGCAGAGGAGAAGACGACTCGCGGCGGCGATAGGGGCCGGACGTGCACGCAAGGCGCCGCTTGCACGCGCCACCGTCGCCATTGACGACGGCATTTCGGCGATGAGACGACGGGGCGCAGCCGTAGCAACCGCGAATTGCGGCGGACACCCAGAAATTCCCGTCGTGGAAAGCCGCGCGCAATCGGACGGAACCGAATCCGGATTGCCTTGTCTGAAATGGCCGGTGCCGTCGTTCAGCCAGACGCCAACGATGTCGCGGCCCAGGACCGGCGTAATGACGAGATCGAGGTCGTGGTCGTTGTCGACGTCGATTGCGGCCACGCGCAGCGCACGCTGCGCCGAGGCAAACGAAATGGTCTGGCTGAGACCGTTCGAAAGCGTGAAGTCGATTCGATAGGCGGCACTGCTCCGGTCGCCAATGTGGTTCGCCACGGCCAGGTCCGGCCGGCCGTCGGCGTTGAAATCGGCAACCGCCGTCGAAGACTCGTCTGAAAAGCTCTGCGCGGCCGCGGCGGAGGGCAACAGGGCTGCGACGAGCAGGAACGCCACAGCGGCGACAAAGCGGCACAGTCGGCCGAGGATGCGCGCATCCGCACGTCTGGCGCAACAGGGTCGCGTAAGTGTTGTGCGCGTTGAAGCTCTCGTCATTCCAAACGTACTTGCAATCGCGTCGGAAATCCCCCGGCGGCGCAGGCACGCGGTAGTGCAGCAATGCCGATACCAAGGCACAATGTTGTTGAATGCCCGTCATCGTCATCGCCCCCACGTCGAAGCTGCCGGACTACGAAGAATCCGTTCGGCGCGCTGGTGGAGATGTACGCGTGCTCGACCGTGCAACTGATCGTCCTTCTGACGTGATACCCGGCATCAACGGGCTGCTGCTCACAGGCGGCGGAGATGTGCAGCCGTCGATCTACGGCGCCATTCCGCATGCCACCTTCGACCCGGCGGAGCCTGGACGCGACGAGTACGAAATCGAGCTGGTGCGCCGCGCCATCGATGCGAATCTGCCTCTGTTGGCGATCTGCCGTGGCATCCAGGTACTCAACGTCGCGCGCGGTGGGACACTGATCCAGGACATCCCCGACGAAGTCGGCACGACCGTCGAACACCGCGTGAAGGAGCCACGCTTCGCGATTGCGCACGACGTGTGGCTGACCTCCAACAGCCTGCTCGAGCGGACCCTCCGCGAGCGTCTCGAGGATGCGGACACCTGCGCCGTGAACAGCCGCCACCATCAGGCGCCCAAGGACATCGGCGAGGGGCTCACCGTCTCGGCGACCGCCCCTGACGGGGTCATCGAAGCGCTGGAGGATCCGTCCCGCCGCTTCTGCCTTGGCGTGCAGTGGCATCCGGAAAATTTCTGGAGGACCGGCGAATTCCGCGCGCTGTTCGAAGCCTTCGTGCAGGCCTCCAGTCGCTGACGGGATTCACAGACCAGCACCCTCACGGCGGAGAAGGCACACACTCTCCACATGTGCCGTGTTCGGAAACAGATCGAAGGCGCTGATCTGCTCCAACGTGTAGCCGTCATCGACGAAGGCACGGACATCCCGCGCGAGCGTCGCGACGTCGCATGAGACGTAAATCAATCGGGCCGGCTGTGCGTCGAGAACGCGGTCTACCGCATCGCGTGACATTCCCGTGCGGGGCGGATCGACGATGAAGGTCGCTGCGGCCTCGCGCGTCACGTCGCCCAGGAACTCCTCCACGCTGAACCTCTTCACACGCACGAACGCTGCATAGGGACGCGCATTCTCCTCCAGGTCGCGGCCGCTGATCGGATCGCCTTCGACCAACGTCACGTTGCCGCGCCCTGCGGCCGCCAGCGACAACCCGAACAGGCCCACGCCGGCGTAGAGGTCCACGACCGGTCCATCTGGCACGAGCGTCGTCACGTGCTGAACGAGCGGTTCGAGCAGAAACCGATTCCCTTGGAAGAACGCCCGAACGTCCCGCTCGAGGACGAGTGGACCGATGGAATCGGAGATCGATGGCCGTCCCGCCAGCGTCACGACCTCGCGATGGTCGAGCACCTGCACCGACAAGCCAGTGACCGCCTCGGTCGCGAGCGCGGCAAACGGCTGCGCATCGGTGCCCGGCTCGAGCTCCAGGTGACACGCGCGCTCGGTGGCGGCAATGTTCTCCGCGATTTCGATCGACGTCAGTCCCTTCAGCGCGTCGCCACGGAGGCGCGCTTCGACATCTGCGATCCACGCCACGGTGGCGGGCAGCAGCTGCCCGGTCGGGCCGACCGCGCAAATTTCATGACTCCCCTCGCGCATGAAGCCAATGTGGGTACCGCGGGCGTGCAGCCGCGCGCGCATCCGATATCCCTGTTCGGGTGAGGGGGCCACCGCCGGCGGGGCGTTCAGTGGCAGCCGGCCGATGCGCGCGAAGGCGTCCCGGATGATTGCGGACTTGAGTTGAAGCTGCCGCTCGTAAGTGACGTGTGCCAGGACATTGCCGCCGCATCGCCAGTCCGGTGGCGCGGGGCGTCGATCCGGAGACGACTCCAGGACCTCGATTGTCTCGGCGAACAGGACACCTTTGCCGGACCGCTCAATCCGCGCACGAACGCGTTCGCCCGGAATCGCCCCCCAGACCAGCACAATCTGACCGTTATGACGCGCGAGCATCCGGCCACCAGCCGCCGGCTTCTCGACCTGAAGCTCGACGACGGATGCTGATGGACTATTCGTACGCGATGGTCGGAAGATTCGCTCGTTCACGGAGCAGTCGATCGACGCAGGCTCGATGCGCGTGCTGATACGCCTCCGCCGGCATTCGTACGCGGAATGGCTTCAACTCGTCGTCGGCCTCGGCATGCAGTTGCCGCAGGGTGGCATCATCGCACTGGTGTCGGAGCGCTTCGACGAGCGAAACATCGAGCTGATGGAGCCGCTCGACGAAGGCATCGCGCGCCTCTCCTCGAATGGTTTTCGCCCGTGACCGCGCCGCGTCCAGTTCGCGGATGACGCTGTCCAGAATCGAGTCGAGTGTGCGATCGTGTCCGCCGCGAAGCGTTGTCAGCCGCGCGATCAGCCGGTCGAGGTGTGCGGGCAGAGTCGACCGCGGACCCAAAAGGTCCGCGCCGCTCAGTTCACCCGCCCCACTTGCCTCACCCACCCTGCCCGACCCACCCGCCTCAGTCGGCGCAACCGAGACTCCAACCGACCGCCGCCACTCGTCGAACACGTCGAGCACGTCGGCCTCGCAGAACTCGATGCGCACCGGACGGCGCCGAGATCCTTTGGCGTAGTAGCGTTCGAAATACCGGTCGATGCCCCGCATGGCGAGCTTCAGGGGAATGCCACGCGCGGCCCATCCGCACACCTGCTCGAACGCCGGCCCCACGATTCGAATGAGGTGGCCGTCGTTCTTGCGACACAGATACGACTCCAGGTCGCGGCAATAGTCGCCTTCCGGTGGGAATCCGGGATCCGGGATCAGAGATCCATCGGCTGCTTGGGATTTGGAATTTGGGATTTGGGATTTGGGATTTGCCATTACCCCAGCCACCGGACTTCGCCTGAGATTACACGAACGATCTGCTGATCGACCCGCACGAGCAGCGCCCCAGCGGAATCGATGTCCTCCGCCACTCCACGTCGTGCCCCGCGCTCGGTGTCCCATTCGACCACGCGGCGCATGTGGGTCGCGGCCCGCAGCCGCCATGCGGCGATGACGTCATCGGCCGCGCCGCGTTGAAGCATCTCGTACCGGTTCGACAATGCCGCGAGGCATTCGCCCAGCACGAGTCCCCTGTCCACACATCGCCCCAACTCGCTCTCGATCGAAGTTGCGCACGACGCGACATCAGGAGGATAGGCGGCGGCGCGAACGTTGATGCCGAACCCAAGTACAACGTAATCCACCGTGCCTGCCGACGACCCTGCTTCCGCAAGAATACCCGCCAGCTTGCGCGAGCCGGCATAGACATCGTTCGGCCATTTGACACGGGCGTCCAACCCCGAGGCGGCGTGAACGCCTTCAGCGATGGCGACACCTGCGGCGATGGTCAACAGCTGAAGCACCGATCCGGCGGGCCGCAACACGACGGACACATAGAGCCCTGCGCCTGGCGGAGACGACCACGTGCGAGTCACGCGTCCGCGACCGGCTGACTGGGCATTTGCCGCTACGACCAGGCCATGGGGAGCGCCAGCTTCTGCGGCAGCAATCGCGATGTCGTTGGTCGAGCCGACCTCGTCGTACCAAGCCAGGCGATTCTCGAACGGGCCAAGCCTTGACCCCGCTCGCTCGAGCGCTTCCGCTATTTCGATGGGAATGTGTGAGGTGACGGGCCACGGAGGAAGACGTCCGTGTCCTCCGTGTCTCCGTGGTTCGTTCAACTGTTTTCGTGGTTCCTGCACGTGTCTCTGTGGGTCGTGCAACTGTGTCGTCAGACTGGCTCGATCTCGAAACTGATGTCAACGGCTGGAGCCGAATGTGTCAGCGCGCCGACTGACACGTAATCCGCACCCGTCGCGGCGAGCTCATTGATGCGCTCGAGCGTCACGCCGCCGGAGATTTCCGTCTTCGCGCGACCGCGGCAACGCTTCACGGCTTCGCGGATGTCTTCGGTGCTCAAGTTGTCGAGCAGGATGATGTCCGCGCCCGCTCGAAGCGCTTCGTCGACCTGCGCAAGGCTTTGCGCCTCGACCTCGGTCGGCATCTCGCGGTTGCTCTTGCGCATCCGCGTCACAGCAGCGCCGACACTCCCGGCAAGGCGGATGTGATTGTCCTTGATGAGGATGCCGTCATCGAGTCCGCTGCGATGGTTCACGGCGCCGCCGGCGCGAACCGCGTACTTTTCGAGTGCCCGCAGGATAGGCGTCGTCTTGCGGGTGTCGAGCACGATGATGCGGCCGCCGGCCGCATCGACGAACTGACGCGTCAGCGTCGCGATGCCGGAGAGCCGCTGCAGAAAATTCAGCGCGGTCCGTTCGGCTGTCAGCAACGCGGCGGCCACGCCCCGAACCTCGGCGACTTCCGTCCCACGCTCGCAGCGGCTGCCATCGGGGTGAATCGTGGTGATCTGGGCCGCGGGGTCGAGCTGTCGGAACGCCTCGGCGGCGACGTCGAGCCCCGCAAGCACGCACCGCGATTTGGCGGTGATGACGCCGCGCGCCTTCTGATTGCGATCGATGATGGTTTCGGTCGTGACGTCGCCCCAGCCGAAGTCCTCGGCGAGAGCGCGCCGCACCAGTTCGCGATATACGCCGGGCTCCAGCGGTTCGAATGGAGCCGCTTTCACGCCGCTGGTTCCTCCGCGAACTCGAGCTGCGCCTCGGTGACCTCACCGAACTGGAGGTCTCGAATGTGCGTAGCGGCCTGAAAGTCACGCGCCGCCGGCTGCAACCCTGCGAAGGCAGCAGGCAGCACCGCGCGCGCGATCACGGCCTTGGTCGGTTTCTTCAGGAGCGACTTGATACGCCGCACCTCCGCAAGAGCCGCCTGCGTTGACTCGCGAACGGCCAGCGCCGAGGAATCGAGACCATCGATCGGCGCCAGTACCTCAGCGGCCGCTGGCCACTGGGCCGTGTGCACGGAACCAGGCCTCCACCACGACCAGACTTCCTCCGTGACGAACGGAAGAAACGGAGCAAACAGGCGAAGCAATGCGGATAACGCGACAAGCATCGCGCTGTTGGCGGAGGCGGCGCCCTCGCTGCCGAAGTCGCCGTATCGACGCGACTTCACCAGCTCGAGGTAGTCATCGCAGAACGCCCAAAAGAACGCTTCGGTCCGTTCGAGGGCGCGCGAGTATTCGTATTCATCCAGCTGCCGCGTGCAGTCGTCCGCGAGCTGCGCCAGGGCGCTCAGCATGCCGCGGTCGAGTGGCTCGGTGACTGGCCCGCGAGGCTCCGCCTGCAGCAATGCGAACCTGGCGGCATTCAGGATCTTGATAGCGAGTCGGCGGCCGATTTTCATCTGGGTCGGCTGCGCCGGATCGAACATCGTGTCGCCGCCGGGCCGCGCCGAAGCCGCCCAGTACCGCACGGCGTCGGAGCCGTGATCCTGCAGCAGACCAAAGGGGGTGACGACGTTCCCCTTCGACTTGGACATCTTCTTGCGATCGGGATCCGTGATAAACCCGGAGATTGCTGCGTCCTTCCACGGCAGCGACTGATGCTCCAGTTCCGCCCGCAGGACGGTCGTGAACAGCCATGTGCGGATGATGTCGTGCGCCTGCGGACGCAGGTCCATCGGGAACACACGTGGAAACAGGTCCGGGTCGTCGATCCAGCCGCTGATGATCTGCGGCGTCACCGACGAGGTTGCCCACGTATCCATGATGTCTGGATCGCCCGCGAATCCGTTCGGCTTCCCACGCTGCTCCGCCGCGTATCCATCCGGAACGTCAGTCGAAGGATCGACGGGCAGCTTCGATTCGTCGGCGAGAATCGGGCGCTCGTAGTCGAGGCCTCCGTCCTCACGCACCGGGTACCACACCGGAAACGGCACCCCGAAGAAGCGCTGACGGCTGATGCACCAGTCGCCGGCGAGACCGTTCACCCAGTTCTCGTAGCGGTGCCGCATATACTCGGGATGCCATCGCAGCTCGCGACCGCGCGCGAGGAGCTGCTCGCGATACGCGACGCTCTTGATGAACCACTGGCGGCTGGTGATGATTTCCAGCGGACGATCGCCTTTTTCGAAAAACTTCACCGGATGCGTGATGGGTCGCGGTTCGCCGATGAGATCGCCGGTCTGTCGCAGCTCGTCTACGATGACGCCGCGCGCTTTCACCGGAGAGAGGTT
>Ga0070671_100003179_pt1 | contig 12803 bp, 7 predicted proteins | sample KBSS73metaG_FD_65341 | JGI IMG/M metagenome (GOLD analysis project Ga0070671, IMG submission 65341) | Switchgrass rhizosphere microbial communities from Kellogg Biological Station, Michigan, USA - KBS S7-3 metaG | ecosystem: Host-associated > Plants > Roots > Rhizosphere > Soil ...
CGTGACGCCATGCGCGTCTGGCCAGGTCAACCGTACCCCCTTGGTGCGACCTGGACCGGCCTTGGGGTCAATTTCGCCATCTTTTCGGCGCACGCCAGCCGCGTCGATCTCTGTTTGTTCGACTCACCTGACGCTGCCGCCCCATCAACGTCCGTAGCGCTACCCGAACATACGGACATGGTGTGGCATGGCTACCTGCCGGACGTGCGTCCCGGGCAGCTGTACGGATACCGGGTCCATGGAGCGTACGATCCGCACGCGGGGCTTCGCTTCAATCCCAACAAGGTGGTACTCGACCCGTACGCCAAATCGATTGGCCGCTCGGTGCGATGGGACGACTCGGTGTTCGGCTACACGATCGGCGATGTACGCGGCGACCTCTCGTTCGATGCGCGGGACAACGCGGCGTATGCGACGCTTGGTGCGGTGATCGATCCTGCGTTCACGTGGGGCGACGACCGCCCGCCGCGCACGCCGTGGCACAAGACGGTGATCTACGAGATGCACGTGAAGGGCTTCACCAAACTTCACCCCGACGTGCCAGAACCGTTGCGTGGCACCTACGAAGCGCTCACGACGGAAGCCGCGATCGAACATCTGCAACAACTTGGCGTCACCGCCGTCGAACTGATGCCCGTGCACCACCATGCGTACGACCGTCACCTCGTCGAACGCGGGCTGTCGAACTACTGGGGCTACAACACGCAGGCCTTCTTCGCGCCTGACATCCGCTATTCCGCCTCCGGCGATCCAGACGACTCGGTTCGTGAGTTCAAGCGCATGGTGAGGACGCTGCACAGGGCGGGGCTCGAAGTGATCCTCGACGTGGTGTACAACCACACGGCCGAAGGCAATCATTTCGGGCCGACGCTGTCGCTGCGCGGCATCGACAATCTGTCGTATTACCGGCTCGTTCCGGATGACAAGCGGTACTACCTGGATTTCACCGGCTGCGGCAACACGTTGAACATGCGCAGCCCGCAGGTCCTGCAACTCATCATGGACAGCCTGCGCTACTGGGTGCTGGAGATGCACGTGGACGGGTTCCGCTTCGACCTGGCGAGCACGCTCGCCCGGGAGCTGTACGAAGTCGATCGACTTGGGGCGTTCTTCGACATCGTCCACCAGGATCCGGTGCTCTCACAAGTCAAGCTGATTGCCGAGCCATGGGATCTCGGCGCCGGCGGCTATCAGGTCGGCAACTTTCCCGTGCTGTGGACCGAGTGGAACGGAAAGTACCGCGACGCCATGCGCGCGTTCTGGCGCGGCGACGATCGCGGCGTGGCGGAAGTGGCGACCCGCATCGCCGGCAGCAACGATCTGTACGAACACAGCGGCCGCCGCCCGTACGCCAGCATCAACTTCATCACCTCGCACGACGGCTTCACGCTGCACGACCTGGTCAGCTACAACGAGAAGAACAACGAACGTAATCGCGAAGGCAACCACGACGGGGAAAACTTCAATCTGAGCTGGAACTGCGGCGCCGAAGGCCCGACGAGCGAGCCGTGCGTCATCAGGCTGCGCGAGCAGCAGAAGCGGAACCTGGTTGCCTCGTTGCTGCTGTCGGTCGGCGTGCCGATGATCAGCGGCGGCGACGAGCTTGGACGCACCCAGGACGGCAACAACAACGCGTACTGCCAGGACAACGAGATCAGCTGGACGTCCTGGAGTCTGCTGCCGGAACAGCGCGAGTTCCTCGAATTCACGCGCCGGCTCGTTCAGTTCCGCCGCTCGCAACCGACGCTGACGCGACGCAAGTACTTCCAGGGACGCTCCATCCGCGGCGCCGACGTGAAAGACATCTACTGGCTCGACCCAAGCGGCCGCGAGATGACGGACGAAGCGTGGAACGCGCCGTTTGTCCGGTCACTTGGTGTCCTCATGGTCGGTGACGCCATCGGCGACATCGACGAGCGCGGGCGCCAGGTGGCCGGCGATACGCTTCTGATCCTGCTCAACGCACATTTCGAGTGCGTTCCGTTCGTGTTGCCTGCCGAAGGCCACGGCCAGCAGTGGGTGCGCGTCCTCGACACCATCGAAACCGCCTCGCCCGAGGTGCGATTCGTCGGCGCAACGAAGTATCCCTTGCAGGGGCGAACGGTCGTACTCTTCAGGCTGGAGAAGCAGCGGCCATATCGCCGCGCGTCCGACCACGAAATGCGCGAGCGGATGGCGCTCCAGGTGACACGCTGATGGATTCCGTTCAAACGGGAACGCGCTCCGACGACCGACTCGCCGCGGCGCCGCGGCCCGATGACGTCCGCGCGCGCCGTCGCGTCGTCGTCGAACGCGTCTGGCCGGAGATCGATGGTGGGCGGTTCCCCATCAAGCGCACGTCCGGCGAGCAGGTGACCGTCAGCGCAGACGTGTTCGCCGACGGTCACGACGTGCTTGCGGGCGTGGTGAAGTATCGGCGCGTACCTCCGGGACGCTCTTCGTCCGCCGATCAGCCGCAATGGCTCGAAGTCCCGTTCGTCTTGCGCGACAACGATCGTTGGGACGCAACCTTCACCGTGACCGAGCTCGGCGAGTACGAGTACACGATCGAAGCATGGGTCGATCGGTTCGCGTCGCTGCTCAAAGCTCTCGTCGCTAAAGCGGATGCCGGACAGGACGTGTCGAGCGAGCTGCTCGAGGGCGCGGAGATCATTCAAGCTGCAGTGGGGCGAACCCTGTCGGGTTCGCCGGACGCGCCTGACAAGGCGCGCCCCACGGACGACGATCTTCGTCTGCTGGAAATCGCGGACGTGCTCCGGAGCGAGGCCGCACCGGTGGCGCGCGTCTGGGCGGCCAGGGATCAGAGACTCCGCGTGCTGATGGACGCGCGCCCCGACCGCAGCGCATCCACAACGTACGAGCCGGCGTTGAGATGCGTCGTCGATTCCGTCCGTGCACGTTTCGGCGCGTGGTACGAGATGTTTCCGCGATCCGTCACGCGCGATGCGGCACGGAGCGGGACGTTTCGCGAAGCCGAAGCGCGGCTGCTGGACATTGCGGACATGGGGTTCGACGTGGTGTACCTCCCGCCGGTTCACCCTATCGGCGAGACGCATCGGAAGGGGCGGAACAATGCGCTGATCGCCGCGCCCGGCGATCCGGGAAGCCCCTGGGCGATCGGCTCCGCGGCCGGCGGGCACACGGGAATTGAGCCGGGTCTCGGCACAATCGACGATTTCGATCGATTCGTGCGTCTCGCCAACAGGTTGGGACTCGAGGTCGCCCTTGATTTCGCCGTGCAGGCATCTCCCGATCATCCGTGGGTTCGCGAGCATCCGGAATGGTTCCGCCATCGGCCCGACGGGTCGATCAAGTACGCGGAGAATCCTCCGAAGAAGTACCAGGACATCTACCCACTCAATTTCGAGTCGGCGGCGTGGAAATCGCTGTGGTACGCGCTGAAAGACATTTTTCTGTTCTGGATCGCGCACGGCGTCCGGATTTTCAGAGTCGATAATCCGCACACCAAGTCATTTGCGTTCTGGGAGTGGGTGATCGCGGAGATTCGCCGCGATTACCCTGACGCGATCTTCCTTGCCGAGGCGTTCACGCGTCCCGTGGTGATGCGTTATCTCGCCAAGGCTGGTTTCACGCAGTCCTACACGTATTTCACCTGGCGGAACAGCCCGCACGAGCTGCGCGAGTATCTGACGGAGCTGACCAGGACCGAGCTCCAGGAATACATGCGGCCCAATTTCTTCGCCAACACTCCGGACATCCTGCACGAGTACCTGCAGACAGGTGGACGACCGGCGTTCGAAGTGCGGTTGATCCTGGCGGCGACGCTCTCCGCCAGCTACGGTATCTACAGCGGGTTCGAGCTGTGCGAGAACGTGCCCGTGCGGAAGGGATCCGAAGAATATCTCGATTCGGAGAAGTACCAGTTCAAGCCGCGCGACTGGAATCAGGCCGACAGTCTTCGCGAGCTGATTGCACGCGTGAACGAGGTCCGCCGCAACCACGCCGCGCTGCAGCAGAACGCCACGCTGGCGTTCTACAACAGCGACAATCCGCAGTTTCTGTGCTTCGGCAAATCCATTGAACGATCCGAACATTCCGAACGACCCGAACGTGTTTTCGTGGTGGTGAACACCGATCCCCACTGGGTGCAGCACGGCTGGGTGCAGATGCCCATCTGGGAGATGGGGATCGCCGCGGGTGCGCGCTACATTGTGGAGGACCTCCTCGACGGTGCTCGGTACGCATGGCGCGGAGAGTGGAACTATGTGCGACTGGATCCGGGTGAACGCGTCGCGCACATCTTCGTCATTCGTGATTTGTGATTGCTGATTTGTGATTTCTCATCACGGCCACATTCATCAATCGCAAATCACAAATCGCAAATCGCAAATCTGACTCCTATGGACCAGGTGATTGAAAGCGCGCAATCGCAAGCCGCACAACAACAGTCACAACCCGATCCGCTCTGGTACAAGGACGCGATCGTCTACGAGGTGCACGTCCGCGCCTTCTACGACAGCAACAACGACGGCGTCGGCGACTTCCCTGGTCTGACGGAGAAGCTTCCCTACCTGGCCGATCTCGGCGTGACGTGCCTGTGGCTGCTCCCGTTCTACCCTTCGCCCCTCCGCGATGACGGGTACGACATCTCCGATTACACGTCCATCAATCCGATCTACGGATCGCTGGACGACTTCCAACGCTTCGTCGAGGAGGCGCACCGGCGGAACATTCGCGTCCTCACCGAGCTGGTCGTCAATCACACGTCGGATCAACACCCGTGGTTCCAGCGCGCGCGCAGGGCGCCGAAAGGCTCGCCGGAGCGGAACTACTACGTCTGGAGCGACACCGACGAGCAGTACGCCGGAACGCGCATCATCTTCATCGACACCGAGAAGTCGAACTGGACGTTCGATCCGCTTGCGGGGCAGTACTACTGGCACCGGTTCTTCTCACATCAGCCAGATCTGAATCTCGACAACCCCGAGGTGCTCGAAGCGGTCGTCAACGTGATGCGCTTCTGGCTCGACTTCGGCGTCGACGCGCTCCGTCTGGACGCCATCCCGTACCTGATCGAACGCGAGGGGACCATCAACGAGAACCTCCCCGAAACGCACGACGTGCTGAAGCAGATCCGCCGCGAAGTGGACAAGCAGTACCAGGGACGCGTGTTGCTGGCGGAGGCGAACCAATGGCCGTCCGACGTGCGCGCCTATTTCGGCGAGGGCGACGAGTGCCACATGGCGTTTCACTTCCCGTTGATGCCGCGCATCTTCATGGGGCTGCGGCAGGAAGAGCGCCATCCGATCGTCGAAATCATGAACCAGACGCCCGAGATCCCGCCGAACTGCCAATGGGCGATCTTCCTGCGCAACCACGACGAGCTCACCCTGGAAATGGTGACCGACGAAGAGCGCGACTACATGTACGCGCAGTACGCCGCCGAGCCGCAGATGCGCCTCAATCTCGGCATCCGCAGACGCCTCGCGCCGCTGATGGAAAACAGCCGCCGGCGCATCGAGCTGATGAACAGCCTGCTCTTCTCCATGCCCGGCACCCCGGTGATCTACTACGGCGACGAAGTCGGGATGGGCGACAACGTCTACCTCGGCGATCGCAATGGCGTGCGCACGCCGATGCAGTGGAGCAGCGACCGCAACGGCGGCTTTTCGCGATGCGACCCCGGCCGCCTGTTCCTGCCCGCCATCATGGATCCGGTATACGGCTACGACGCCATCAACGTCGAGGCCCAGGAACGCTCGCCTTTCTCCCTGTTGCATTGGATGAAGCGGATGGTCGCGCTGCGCAAGCAGCATCAGGTGTTCGGCCGCGGGTCGATTCAGTTCGTGCAGACGGGCAATCGCAAGGTGCTCACGTATGTGCGCCGGTTTGAAGACGAGATCGTGCTCTGCGTCGCCAACCTCGCCCGCACCGTCCAGCCGGTGGAGATTCCGCTGCGGGAGTTCGCGGGCCTGACTCCGGTGGAGATGCTCGGACGTACCGAGTTTCCACGCATCGCCGAACAGCCGTATTTCCTGACGCTCGCGCCCTACGGGTTCTACTGGTTCCAGCTGCAGGAGGTCGTCACGCCGATGACCGCGCGCACCGCGCCGTTGCCGGAAGAACCCATTTCCGTTCCGGCGTTGTTCGCCGGCGTCGTCTGGGATTCGGTGCTCGATGGCAGCATGCGGGAAATCATCGAAAAGCACGCGCTCGTACCGTTCCTCGAGCGGCAGCGGTGGTTCGGCGGCAAGGCGCGCGGCCTGGTTCGGGCGCGATTCGCCGACTGGGCGACGCTGCGCGGCGGTGCGCACCCCGCGTTTCTCACGATCGTCAATACCGAGTATCGCGACGGTCACCGGGAGCAATACCTGCTGCCGCTCGCGATGTCGAGCGACCGCGAAGCGCGTGCGTTGGAGGAACAGCATCCCGGCGCGTTGATCGCACGCATTACGGGTGCGCGCAAAGGCGCGTTGTACGACGGCCTCTACGACGACGGCACGTGCGCGACGCTGCTGGCATCGATCCAGGAAGAACGGACCATCCCGATGCGGCGCGGTGTCGTGCAGGCCACCAACATCGACCTCACCGCCGAGCGCGCACCAGCGGACACGCTTGCCCCGATCTCGAGATTGGTCTCCGATCAAAGCAACACGTCGGTGTTCTTTGGCAAGCGACTCGTCTTCAAGATGTTCCGTCGTGTCGAGCCCGGCCCGAACCCGGACGTCGAGATCGGCGAATTTCTCGGTCAACGCGGCTTCACACGCGTGCCGCCGCTCGTGGGATCGATCTCCTACTCGCCGACTCCAAGGGCAGGCGGAGTCCAGGTGCCAGCTCCAGCGTCTTCCGTTGCGATGCTCCAGAAGTACGTCTGGAATCAGGGCAACGGCTGGCAGGTAACGATCGACGAAATCGAACGCTTCTTCGACCATGTCACCGCGACGCCGGTGCCGGCGGACGCCGATGTGAACGCGGCGCATGCGTGGGCCTTTGGCCTCACCAACGATCCGCCCGCATCGGTTGCGGAAGCGATCCGCGCGTACCTCGCGGTGGCGGACATCCTTGGCCGCCGCACGGGCGAGATGCACGTGGCACTTGCCGACAGCAGCGATCCGGCATTTGCGCCGGAACCGATCGGCGACGACGACTTGAACGCCGCCATCGCCGACATGCGAGCGCGGGGACAAACCCACCTCACGCTGCTCGAAACCGTGCTCCCCCATCTGGAAGACCGTATCCAGCAGCAGGCACGTGAGGTCCTGCAGCACCGCGACGAACTGCTGCAGCAGTTCGACGACCTGCGCGAAGTGAATGGCTCCTCGGCACGGATCCGGTGCCATGGCGACTATCACCTGGGACAGATTCTCGTCACCGAAGGTGACGTCGTCATTCTCGATTTCGAAGGCGAACCCGGCCGGCCCATCCAGGAACGACGCGCCAAGACCTCGCCGCTGCGTGACGTCGCCGGGATGATTCGATCGTTCAGCTACGCGGCACTGACCGCGGTGGGCGCCGTGACGCAGACGCGCCCGGAGGATGCGCGGCGGCTTGGCCCGTGGGCGGATTTCTGGCAAACGTGGATCGGCGCGGGATTTCTCCGCTCGTACCTGCTCGCGACACAAAACGCGACGTTTCTGCCGCCACCCGACAATTTTGATGTGATGCTGCGGGCGTACATCCTCGACAAGGCCTTGTACGAACTGGCGTACGAACTGAACAATCGTCCGACGTGGGTCCACATCCCGCTGACAGGAGTGCTGCAACTTCGGCCGCGTCTGCATGCGTAAATTCAGTCGGCAGTCGGCAGTCGGCAGTCGGCAGTTGGCGGGCGGCAGTCGGCGGTTACTAATGTTCTTCCTGCACACTGCCACTGCCCACTGCCCACTGCCCCACTCCCACTGCCCACGGCCCCGACTTTGCTAGAACCCCGCGGCTCTCAACACGGAGGACGCGCATGTCGATGGAAAGCATCGAGGAACTGTTCGAGCACGAACTGAAAGACATCCTCGGAGGCGAACAGGCACTCGTGGACGCGCTGGAGCAGATGGCGGAGGAAACATCTGACCGCGAAATCAAGAAGGCCTACCTGCAGCATCGAAAGGAAACGCAGGGGCACATCAAACGGATCGAGAAGATTTTTCGCTCGCTCGGCCAGAAGCCCGAAGCGGAAAGCTGTCCGGGGATTGAAGGATTGATTAAGGAAAAAAAGGTTTTCATGCGCGAGAAGCCGACGGAAGAATTACTGGAATTCTTCAACGTTGGCGCGGCGCAAAAGGTCGAACGTTACGAAATCACGTCGTACGAAAGCCTGATCGACATGGCCGACAAGCTCGGCCTCAGCGACGCGGTCGAACTGCTGGAAGAAAATCTTCAGGAGGAAGAGGCGGCGTTGAACAAGTTGAAAGCCATCGCGTCCGAGTTCGACGTTACCGATCAGGAAGAGCAACCCGAGGATTCCGACGAAGACACAGAAGAGGCGCACGCAACGTCGCGACGTTGATTACAATGTGAGTCGTTCCACCTCTTCACGCTCGGAGTCTCTGAGCAAGATGGAAGAGCAGGAGTACGTGTAGTGCCCAGAAACAACAGTCCACAAACCACCACAACAAATCGAACCCGAAGCCGCGGACCGGCGCGGTCCACGAACGACCCAGAGGCATCGCAGTCGAACACCGTCAACGCGGCGTCCGACTTGTCGGGTTCGAGCGCGGCTTCTGCCGGCGGCAGCGCCTCGTACAACCCGACCTACGACGAGATTGCCGAGGCTGCGTATCAGCGTTACCTCCAGCGGGGCGGCAGCGACGGACGGGATTTCGACGACTGGCTCGAAGCTGAGCGCGAGCTGCGATCACGGCGGCGCGCGAGCTAGCGGTCCGGGCTCAACTCAAGGCTCAGGACTCATGGCTCCAGGTACCTGAAGCCCGAAGCCCTGAGCCTTAAGCTGTAGCCTCGGAAGTCCCCTGAGCCTGACTGTCCGGTTCGGGATTTGCACGCCGGCACACTTATGGCGCGTGCACTCTGGAAGGGCTCGATCGCGTTCGGCCTCGTCAATATTCCTGTCGAGCTCCATACCGCGGTGCGCGATTCGCGTCCGCGGTTCAGGATGCTTCACGCCGACGACAAGTCGCCCGTTCGATTCGAGCGGGTCTGTCAGCGCGAAGGAAAACCGGTTGCCTGGGAGGAGCTCGTCAAAGGGTACGAATACGAGAAGGGCCGCTTTATCGTCCTGACGAAGGAAGACTTCAAGACGGCGGCGCTCGAGAAAACCCGCACGGTCGATATTCGCAGCTTCGTCAAACCCGCGGACATCGACGACCGCTTCTTCGAGAGCGCCTACTATCTGCTCCCCGCCAAAGGGGGCGAGCGCGCCTACGCGCTCCTGCGCGAAGCGATCCGGGAAACCGGCCTCGTTGGCATCTCCACCATCGTCCTGCGCGACGCGCAGCATCTCGCCGCGCTCGAAGTCGTCGGCGACGCGATGGTGTTGACGCTGATGCGCTACGCGGAGGAGCTGGTCGACATTCGCGAGTACCACTTTCCCACCGCGAAAGACGTCCGCAAGCCCGAGCTGCAGATGGCGCGCACCCTCGTCGAAAATCTGGCCGACAAGTGGGACCCCTCGCAGTTCACCGACGAGTACCGCGAGAACCTGATGAAGATCATCAAGGCGAAGCTCAAAGGCAAGGAAGCGCACCTCGTCGAGCACGTGGAACCGCAGAATGCGGAGGTCGTGGACCTGATGGAACGTCTGCGGCAATCGCTCGCCGGCGCCGCCGGCGGCACGGGATCCAGGAAGAAAACCGCTCGTCCGCGCAAGGCTGCCGCAGCGCGCGGGCGTAGGCGAGCTCACGCTGCATAATGATCCACACCACCCTCGTCGGCGGATGGACCGAACCAAAGGGCTCGCGCCCGTTCTTTGGTTCGCTGCTGATCGGTGTCACCGACGAGCAGGGTGAGCTGCGCTACGTCGGTCGCGTGTCGTCCGGGTTCAGGGATGCGCAGCTTGGGGCGATCTGGAAGCAGCTGCGGGCGCTGAAATCGAAGACCGCTCCGTTTCCCGCGGTTCCGGCTACGATCGAGCGCGCGCACTGGGTCAAGCCGAAGCTGGCCGTTCAGGTGCAGTTCTCCGGCTGGACGAAGGACGGACGTCTTCGTCGCCCGGTGTTCGTGGGACTGGAGGCACCCGCTGGCAAAGACGCCAAGCGCGAGCGCGCTCACAAAGAGCGGCACACAGTCGCTGCTGACGCAACTCGACGACATTGAGGCTGGTCCCGGTGGCGGTCTCGTCACCTTCGGCGGCGGCAGCCTCGAAGTCTCGAATCTCCGCAAACCGTTCTGGCCGAAGTTGAAGCTGACGAAAGGCGACCTCTTTCGTCACTACGTCCGCGTGGCGCCGTTCATCCTGCCGGCGCTCGCCGACCGGCCGCTGGTCATGAAGCGCTATCCGAACGGCATCGCCGCTCCGCCGTTCTATCAGCATCGTGCGCCCGACAAAGTACCTGCCGGAGTCCGCGTCGAACGCGTCGACACCGGGAGCGAGGTGCGACCGCACCTGATCGGCGGCGATATCACGACGCTGCTCTACACCGCACAGCTCGGCGCCATCTCGCAAGATCCATGGTTCTCACGGGTGCAGACATCCGACGCCATCGATCACGTCGCGATCGATCTCGATCCGCCGGACGGTCTGCCATACGAGCGCGTCCTCGACGTCGCGCGTTGGGTGCGCGATGCGCTCGCCTCGGTGAAAGCCATTGGCTTTGCCAAGACCTCCGGCGCCGGAGGTCTGCACGTCTACGTACCGGTGGCGCCGGAGACGACCTACGAATCAGGTTTGCTGTTCGCGCAGATCATCGCGACGATGGTGGCCGAGCGACATCCGAAGCACGCCACCATCGAGCGATCGGTGAAGGCGCGCGGGCGACGCATTTACGTCGATTACATGCAGAATGCACTCGGCAAGACACTCGCCAGCGCCTACAGCGCACGCGCCAGCGAGTTTGCGGGCGTCTCGACGCCTCTGACGTGGGACGAAGTCGACGCCGGCGTGTCGCCGCGCGACTTCACGGTCGCGAACTTCGGCGAGCGGATCAAGGCCGCCGCAGACCCCTGGGCGGCCCTGAGAAAAAGCAAAGGCCTTCAGCTTGACGCGCTCAGAACGTCACACGGGCTTCGCCGATAACCTGCCGCTTGATGATGTCGCCGAAGATGTGCTGCTGCACCTGTTCGTTCCCAAGGTTGTTGACCTTGAGGCTCGTCACCAGGCGGTCGCGGAGCCATCGAACGCCAAACGCACCACCGACAGTCGTGAACGGATCGGTGAGGCCCGCATACCGGGTGTCGAGCACGTCCTGCCAATAAGCCTTGTCCGTGTAGCTGACCGTGAGATTGCCGAGATAGCGTGTGTAGCTGAAGTTGAAACCCGTATTGAAGCGGTTCTTGGCCGGCCAGTTGATGTCTTCGATCGTGGTCCCGACCGGAAGTTCTTCCGCGATCGGCATCCACTGATAGGAATAGTTGGCGAAGACATTCACGTATCGGTTTGCCGCGGTGTCGACGCCGAGCTCGATGCCTTTGTCTTTGATCTTTCCAAAATTCAAATACGTGTACTGCGACGGCAGGATGGCGGGCGGATTGAGGTTCGCCAGCACGGTCAGGACCGCGGGCGGCAGAGGCCAACCGGGAGGCGGCGCGGCCGCACTGTAGAAGCGCACCGGCGTGAAATAGATACCGTTCTTCGTGTTGTTCCAGTAGACCGCCGCGGTGACGTTCGCGCGGTTGCGGATCACGCCCGCGTAGCCAATCTCAAAAGCCGTCATCGTCTCCGGCTTCAGATCCGGATTGCCCGTCGCGGTGATCGGAAAGACGAAGCGCGCCAGGGCCGGGCTCAACGCGCTCAGGTTCACTTCGTTCAGAATCGCGGTGTTGATGTTGTTGTTGATGTAGGACGGCGCACGGAACGCGCGATTGACCGACACGCGGAACGTGTTGGCGGCGTTCGGCTTCATCAGCAGCGTCGTCCGCGGTGAGAAGGCCGCGTCCTGAATCGACGAAAATTTGTCGACGCGTCCGCCGACGACCCATCGGAAATACTTGCCCAGGAAAATTTCGTCCTGGAGATACCCGCCACCTTCGTTTCGATCGTCGCCCGTCGGCGCAATCGAGATGTCGAAGGCGTTGTGGCGGAAGTTGCCGCCGTAGCTGAGGACGTGCGTCGTGCCGATCGCGTGCACGTCGTTCGCTTCGATGTCGAACGTCTTGGTGTTGAAGTCGAGCGGCAGCGGACGCCCGTTGATGCCGAACGCCAGCAGGTTCGACGCATCGCCCTTGAGCAGGTTCGTGAAGAACGCGACACGGCGGCCGCCCTTTTGATAACGGGTCGTGAAGTAACTCAGTCGCGAGTCACTCGAGATATCGAACGGACCGATGCCCGTGTAGATCAGCCCCTGCGTTCCCGCGACGCCGCCGGCAACGGTCACGGTACCGCCGTTGTTGGCGACGTCATAGTCCACGCGCCCGTCGAATTTCGGCTGTTTGGTTCCTTTGTTCTCGAAGGAGGGATATGGCGTGTTGAACCGGTTTGGAATCGTCCCAATCGGACGCGGCAGCGGATCCTGCGTGAAGTAGCCCGCCGACAGCTTGTACGCCCAGTTGCTGTTGACGGCCTCGGCATGCGAGCCATTCACGTAGAAGAGGCTTCCGGAATCCTCGTCGCGGCCGGTGACGTTGCGGTTGAAGGCGCCGACGCCGATCGTCAGCGAGGTGCCCTTGCCCTGCATGGCCATTTCGCGGGGCGTTCGCGTCAGCACGTTGACGACGCCGTTCATCGCGTTGGCGCCCCA
>Ga0070671_100003181_pt1 | contig 12794 bp, 12 predicted proteins | sample KBSS73metaG_FD_65341 | JGI IMG/M metagenome (GOLD analysis project Ga0070671, IMG submission 65341) | Switchgrass rhizosphere microbial communities from Kellogg Biological Station, Michigan, USA - KBS S7-3 metaG | ecosystem: Host-associated > Plants > Roots > Rhizosphere > Soil ...
TGTAGGTCGCGGCCGATCCGCAGCTGGGCGCGGGCCCGGGTCGGGGAGACCCGCAGAGCCCGACCGAGCCGGTCGACGGTGCTCGCCTCGACCTGCTCCACCGTGACGTGCTCGGCGGCGATCTGATCGAGCCGCGCATCGACCTCGGCGCGGGCGAACGCGCGGGTGGTGTCGGCGATCTCGGCGTCGATGCTGTTGCGCAGGGCGACGAGCTCTTCGAGGCGTGCCAGCTCCTCGGCGGCGGCCGAGACGGGGGTCTCGGGTGGCGCTGCGAGGGCGGTGGTCATGGCCCTGATTCTAGTCGATCAGACGTTCGATCCTGGCGGGTTTCTGCAGGTAGAAGGCGAGCGGTCGGCCGGCAGCGACTATCGGCGAGGTTGCTTCGAGCCGTTCCGAGGAGGTCGGTCGGGCTGCACTTCATCCGCGAAGAATCGACCGTTCGCCGGCGGCTCGAGTCGCGGCGTTGCGGGAACCCGAGCCCGCTGGCGTGCGGAGCTGTCGGAGTTGCGCCCGCCGGGAGGGTTGTCAGAGTCGTCTGCGTGGTCGGGCCCGGGCCGTCGGGGTCGCCGGAGCCGGCCGAGCCGGCTGAGACGGGACCGCCCGATTCGCCCGAGCGGTCTGAGCCGCCGGGGCCGCCGGAGGCAGCTGCTGGAGTCGCGGGCGCTATGCCGCCGGGCGAGTCGAGCCGCCTGAGCCGCGGGGCCGCCGCAGCAGCGACTGCAGCAGCGTCCGCCTCAGCAGCGTCCGCCTCAGCAGCGTCCGCCCCAGCAGCGACCGCCCGGCAGGGGCGTCCGAGCTGTAGGAGGCTCCGGAGACGGGTTGGCCACCTGGCCGTCGGAGTTGCCTGAGCCGGCGAGCTATCCGAGCCGGGAGGGGGCGGCACGGGCCACCGGAACCTGCCGCTCGCCGAGTCGTCGTGCCGCCACGCCGCCACCCTCCCCTGGGAACTGGCCAGGATCCCGCGGACGGACCGAGCCGGATCGAGCCTGGAGGGACGGAAGCCCGCGGAGGGCCGTCAGCTGTTCTGCAGGTACACCAAGACCGCCGAGACTCGACGGTTGAGGTCTCGCTCCTCCGACAACCCGAGCTTGGAGAAGATCGAGTTGGTGTGTTTCTCGATCGCCCGCTCACTCAGGACCAGGGCGCCTGCGATGGAGGCGTTGGACTTGCCTTGTGCCATCTCCCCCAGGACCTCCAGCTCGCGGGGGGTGAGGGCGTCGAGCTCGGAGGGCTTGGCGCGTTGGGCGGCGACCAGGCCCTCGATGACGGTGGGGTCGATGACCGAGCCGCCCTCGGCGACCCGGCGGACCGCCTCGGCGAGCTCGTCGCCGTCCGCGACGCGCTCCTTGAGCAGGTAGCCGCGGCGGGCCGTGCCGTCGGCGAGGAGGGTCAGGGCGTACTGCGCCTCCGCGTACTGCGACAGCAGGATCACGCCGGTGTTCGGCTTGCGGACCCGCAGGTCCGCGGCCACGGAGATGCCCTCGTCCGTGTTGGTGGGGGGCATCCGGATGTCGGTGACGACGACGTCGGGGTCGTGCTCGTCGACCAGCGCGTTCAGCGCGGGGAGGTCGGCGGCCGAGCCCACGAGCGTGAGGCCTGCGGTGCCGTCGATGAGCCGGACCAGCCCGTGCCGCAGCAGGGCGTTGTCCTCGGCGAGCGCCACTCGGATCGTCACGCGGCTGATCGTAAAGGGCGGTCTCGCGCTCAGGGGGGAGTGCTGGCCACACCGTTGTGGGTTCGGGATCCCGCACCTACGGCGGCGCTCGGCACCCGACCGCCTGCGCGACGGGTGCGTCCGCGCGACCACAGGTACCGCACCGGCCCGCTGACCAGGGCGGCGCGGGGCAGCTCCCACGGCACGGCGCGCAGCGCGCCCGGCACGCGGCGCAGCAGCGCGGCGCGACCGGGGGAGCTGAGCAGCAGCTTCGCCAGGATCCCGGCGAGGCCCGCGGAGAGGTCGCGGCGCTCGTCGGGGTCGTGCTCGCGGCGCACCCACGCCGCGGGCTCGTGCGCCAGCCCGTGTCCGGCCACGACCAGCCGCACGAGCAGCTCGGCGTCCTCGCCGCCTGCGAGCGCCTCGTCGAACCCGCCGATCGCCCGCACGACGTCCGCCCGGACGGCCATGTTCGCCCCGGACCCGAGCAGCGTGCGGGCCAGCGGCAGCAGCGCGGTGCCCGCCAGGGTGGTCCGGCGCGGCCGGAACCGCGGGCGCGACCGGGCCTGGTCGGCGGCGCGCTCTTCGTCGGTGTCGAGGCGGGCGGCGAGCACCGGGCCGGTCACGGCGGCCACGCCCGGCTCGGCCAGTGCCCCGGCGATCCGGCGGGCCCAGCCGGCGTCGACCACGGTGGCGTCGTCGGTGAAGGCGACGAGGTCGGTGGTCGCCGCGACCAGCCCGCGGTTGCGCGCGGCGGAGGTCCCGCGGCCGGACTCGCGTAGGTAGTAGACGCGGGGGTCGGCGAGGGCGGTGACGGCGAGCCGGGTGCGGTCGTCCTGCGGCGCCTGGTCGACGACCAGCACCGTCAGCGCCGGGTGGTCACCGGCGAGCACCGACCCGAGCGTGCGGCGCAGGCCCTCGGGGCCACCCCGCGTCGGGATGACGACGGTCAGCGGCTCGGTGGACTCCGGCACGGAGCGTGCGGCGGGCCGCGGCCCGATCTGCAGCCGGATCGCCTCCGCCCTGGCCACCGCGTCGGCGGTGCCGCGGCGCAGCGCGAGGGTGATCTCCCCGAGGGCGTCGTCGCCCGCCGTGACCAGCAGGCGGGCGTGTCGGTAGCCCGGCGCGACCTGCAGGCCCGCCACGTCGTCGACCGCGGTGCGGCCGACCCAGGTCGGCCCGTGCTCGGGAACCATGGCCACCCCTTCGTCGGCGTCGTCTCGCAGTCTCACCCCTCAGCGCTGTGACGACACTGAGACCGCAGGTACGGTCCGGATGTGGGTGATCAGTCGAGGCCGGGCAGGCCGCGCGCAGGCGTCGTGGTGACCGGCAGTGAGCTGTTGACCGGCGCGGTCCGGGACGCGAACGGGCCGTGGGTCGCCCGCGAGCTCGGCGAGCTCGGGTTCGAGGTCGCGCGGGTCGAGATCGTGGGGGACCGGCCGGAGGACCTGGCCGAGGCGTTGCGCCACACGGCAGGCTTCGAGCTCGTCGTGACGTCCGGGGGCCTCGGCCCGACCGCCGACGACCTGACCGCGGAGATCGTCGCCGCGTTCGTCGGGGCGCCGATGGAGCTGGACGAGGAGATGCGGGAGCTCATCCACCGGCGCGTCGCCCGTTGGGCGCAGCGCACCGGGTTCGCCGGGCCCGCGCTCGACGAGGCCACCCGCAAGCAGGCCATGGTGCCCCGCGGGGCCGTCGCGCTGAAGCCGGTCGGCACGGCCCCCGGCCTGGTCGCCCGGCAGCCGGAGGGCCCGCTGGTCGTGGTCCTGCCCGGGCCGCCGCGCGAGCTGCAGGGCATGTGGCCCGCGGTGCTGGAGGCGGCCCCGGTCCGCGAGCTGCTGGCGACCGTGCCCCGTGCCGAGCCGCGCTCGCTGCGCTTCTTCGGCCTGCCGGAGTCCGAGATCGCCCAGACGCTGCGCGAGATCGAACGGGCCCGCGACCTCGGCGGCGTCGAGGTGACGACCTGTCTGCGCCGCTCGGAGCTGGAGGTCGACCTGCACCCGCTGCCCGGTGCCGAGGAGCTGGCCGCCGAGCTCGCGGACGAGATCGTCGAGCGGCACCGGCCGAACCTGCTCAGCGCGGTGGGCACCACCACCGACGAGCTGCTGGCGGCCGTCCTGCTGGAGAAGGGGCTGACGGTCGCGACCGGGGAGTCCTGCACCGGCGGGATGCTCGCCTCCCGGCTGATCGACCGGGCCGGGTCCTCCGCCTACGTGTCCGGTGGGGTGGTCGCGTACTCGAACGAGGCGAAGACGGCGCTGCTCGGCGTGCCCGCCGAGATGATCGCCGAGCACGGCGCCGTGTCCCCGGAGGTCGCGCGGGCCCTCGCCGACGGGGCGCGGGAGCGGTTCGGCGCCGCCATCGGCGTGGGGATCACCGGAGTCGCGGGCCCGGGCGGGGGCACCGAGACCAAGCCGGTCGGGTACGTCTGCTTCTGCGTGACGACGGCCGACGGCCAGGTCCTCACCCGCGACCCGGTCCTCCCGGGCTCCCGCGGGGACATCCGCGAGCGCTCCACCGACACCGCGATGCACCTGCTGCTGCGCGCCGCGGGCGGCCTCCCGCGCTGACCCGTCCGGTGGCCACCGGGTCGCGCCCCTGCGACGATGCCCGCACTGCCGGCGCCGTTCCCCCACGTCGGCGGGGAGGGGACGATCCATGACCGACGGAGACGGTCGGGCGTTCGGTGACGGGCTCGCCGTCGGACCCGACCTGGAGGGCGCGGCCGAGGTCGCCACGACGCAGGCGCTGGCCGCCCTCGACGGAGCCACGCCGGACCTGCTGCTGGTCTTCGTCCACGGCGCGCCCGAGCCCGCCGCGGCGGCCGCGCTGCGGGCGATGGCCGTCGCAGGCGCCCGGGCCTCGCTCGGCGTCACCGCGCACGGCGTGATCGGCGACGGGCGCGGCGTCGAACGGGAACCGTCGGTCGCGGTGTTCGCCGCGGCGCTGCCCGGCGTCCCGCTGGAGACCTTCCGGCTGGAGGCCCGCCAGGCGGGCGAGGGCGTGGCGGTCAGCGGGACGCCCACGGCCGCGGCCGCGGCGGGCGCCGAGGTGGGCATCCTGCTCGCCGAGCCGTTCTCGTTCCCGATCGCCGGGTACCTCGAGCGGACCGCCGAGCTGCTGCCCGGTCTGCCGCTCATGGGCGGCATGGCCAGCGCGGGCGGGGCGCCGGGGGAGAACCGCCTGGTGGTCGACGGCGAGGTGGTCGAGGGCGGCGCGGTCGGCGTCCTGCTCGGGCGCGGGGCCGGAGTGCGGACCGTGGTGAGCCAGGGGTGCAGGCCGATCGGGCCGCCGATGGTCGTCACGGCCGCTCAGGGCAACCTGCTGCAGGGCCTCGCGGGCGAGCCCGCGTTCGCCCGGCTGGGCGCGATCGTCACCGCGCTGCCCCCGGAGGAGCAGGAGCAGGTCACGACGGGTCTGCACCTCGGCGTCGCGATGGACGAGTACGCCGACGAGCACGGCCGCGGCGACTTCCTCGTCCGCGGGGTGCTGGGCGTCGACCCCGAGGATGGGGCGGTGGCGGTCGGCGAGGTCGTCGAGGTGGGCCGGACCGTCCGGTTCCAGGTGCGCGACGCCGCCGGCGCCGGTGAGGACCTCGCGGCACTCGTCGGCGAGCTGCCGCCGGTCCGCGGGGCGGTCCTGTTCTCCTGCAACGGCCGCGGCCGGACCATGTTCCCCGACGCCGGGCACGACGTCGGCGTCCTGCAGGCCGGTCTCGGCGCGGTACCGGTGGCGGGGTTCTTCGCGGGCGGGGAGATCGGCCCGGTGGGCGGGCGGAACAACCTGCACAGCTTCACGGCCTCGGTGCTGGCCTTCGAGTAGCCGGGCCCCGACGACACCGGGCCCGGGCCGCTTCCGCGACCCGGGCCCGTCCGTGCCGACCACTCGCGTGGCCGTCCTCCCCCGACCTACGGTCGCGGCTGCTCCCCAGCCGTCCGCGACCCGCGGCCCGGCGCTCCCCAGCGCCGGTCGCGTTGATCAGCTCTGCTGCACGCCCGAGTTCGACGAGCCGGTCGACGTCGCGTTCTGCGTGACGGACCCGGAGCTCAGGATCCCGCCGATGTTGATAGTCGGGTTGACCTGCAGGTTCAGCCCCAGCAGGCTCCCGCCCTGGGCCGCCTTCTGGGACGGGCCGTGACCGTGGCCGCCGCCGTGCCCGCCGGACTGCTGCACCCCGGAGTTCGCGGAGCCTGCCGAGTACGCGGTCTGCGTGACCGGGCCCGAGTTGCCGATCCCGCCGACGTTCACGGCCGGGTTCACCTGGACCAGCCCGTCGACCAGGTCACCGGCCTGGAAGGACTCCTGCCCGCCGGATCCCGGGCCGCCGTGCTGCTGGACGCCCGAGTTCGCCGAGCTCGCGGAGTAGGCGGTCTGGCTGACCGGGCCGCTGTTCAGGATGCCGCCGACGTTGAGGGCCGGGTCGACCTGCGCCAGGGCACCGACCAGGTCGCCGCCCTGCACCGCCTTCTGCGAGCCGCCGTGGCCGTGTCCGTGCCCGTGGCCGTGCCCGTGTCCCTGCCCGCCGCTCTGCTGCACCCCGCTGTTGGCGGTGCTCGCCGAGTACGCGGTCTGCTTCACCGGACCCTGGGACAGGATGCCGCCGACGTTGAGCGCCGGGTTGACCTGTGCCGGCACCCCGAGCAGGTCGCCGCCCTGGACCGCGGTCTGCTTCGGAGCGCCGTGCCCGCCGTCCTGACCGGTGCAGGCGTTCGCGACACCGGCGAACCCGAGGGTCAGCGGGATGCCTGCGGCGCTCGCGGCGACGATGCGGACGGCGGTGGACCGGGTGAAGCGGGACATCGGCTGCTCCTGAGTGCGCGCGCCGCAGTGACCGAGCACAGTGGACTCACGGGAGTCACTGCCTCGGGTGCGACCTGAACGGTTTCCGGGGACGTCCGCGGCTCGACGGTGATCAGAGGCGGACGATCACTCCAACGAGGCTCACCCGTCGGGGGTACGACGATGACGGAGAAGTGATGTCGATCTCGCGGAGGCAACGCGGTTCACTCGATCAGGTGGACTCCGGCGATGATCCGTTCGGCGCAGCGTGACGGCGCCGGCACGTCGTCCGAGAGGTCAGCGCACCATCCGGAAGAAGGTGCGCAGCTCGTCGACCAGGGTCTCGGGCTGCTCGAGGGCGGCGAAGTGCCCGCCGGTGTCCGGGGTGGAGTAGTGCCGCAGGTCGGTGAACCGGCGCTCCAGCCAGTAGCGGGGCAGCCGGGTCATCTCGTGCGGGAAGATCGTCACGCCGGTGGGGACCTCGACCGGCTCCAGGCGCGGCTTGCGGAAGCTCTCCCAGTACAGCCGGGCGCTCGAGGCGGCGCTCGCGGTCAGCCAGTAGAGCATCACGTTGTCCAGCAGCCGCCGACGCGGGATCACGTTCTCCGGGTGCCCGGCGCAGTCCGTCCAGTCCCAGAACTTCTCGATGATCCAGCACGCCTGCCCGACGGGGGAGTCGGTGAGCCCGTAGGCCAGCGTCTGCGGACGGGTGGACTGCTCGGCGGAGTAGCCGGTGCCGGAGTGCGCGAAGCGCTTGGCGAAGACCAGCGCCTCCTTCTCCGTCTTCGACAGCGGCCTGCGCTCGCTCTGCGGGGGCGCCTCGGCGAGCGGCATCGTGAGATGGATGCCCGCCACGGCCTCGGGCATCCCGCCGGCCAGCGCGGCGGTGACCATGGATCCCCAGTCGCCGCCGTGCGCGCCGTAGCGGTCGTAGTCCAGGCGGTCCATCAGCTGGGCCCAGGCCGTCGCGATCCGCTCGACGCCCCAGCCCGACACCTCCGGCTTGCCGCTGAACCCGAACCCCGGCATCGACGGGATGACGACGTGGAAGGCGTCCCGCGGGTCCTCCGGCTTGGTCAGCGCGTCGATCAGGCCGACGAACTCCAACACCGAGCCCGGCCAGCCGTGGGTCAGGAGCAGCGGCAGCGCGTCCGCGTGGGGGGACCGGACGTGCAGGAAGTGGATCTCGACGCAGTCGTCCCCGCCCCCGTCGAGACCCGTGGTGAACTGCGGGTACGCGTTGAGCTCGGCCTCGCAGCGGCGCCAGTCGTAGTCCTCGGCCCAGGTGTGGGCGAGCTCCTTGGCGTAGTCCAGCGGCACGCCCTGCGTCCAGCCGCCCACCGTCGAGGCCTCCGGCCAGCGGGTGCGGCGCAGCCGGTCGCGGAGGTCGTCCAGCTCGGCCTGGGGAACGTCTACCCGAAACTCGCGCACGGGGTCAGAGTTGCACGCCGCGCGTGAGCGCGCCGTCCACCACGAGGTTGGTCCCGGTGATCCGCGACGCCAACGGGCTGGCGAGCATCACCACGGCGTAGGCGGTCTCCTCGGGGGTGCCCATCCGGCCCGTGGGGTTGAGGCCGAGGGCCTCGGCGAAGAACTCCGGCTGCGAGGACTCGATGTTCTGCCAGACCCCGCCGTCGAAGTAGACGTTCCCGGGGGAGACGACGTTCGCCCGGATCCCCTTGGCCGCCAGGTCGAACGCCAGCCCGGAGACGTAGTGCACGATCGCGGCCTTCATGACCCCGTACGAGCCGTCGGCGAAGTCGATCTCGCGGCCGGACACGCTCGACACCGCGATCACCGACGGGGCCGCTGAGGCCTCCAGGTACGGCATCGCGGCCTCGACCAGCCGCACCGTGTGCATCAGGTCGACCTCGAACGCGGTCCTCCAGTTCTCCTCGCCCGGCCCGATCGCCAGCGCGCTCACGTTGGCGACGACGATGTCGATGCCGAGCTCGCCCTCGTCGCGCACCCACTCGGCGAGCGCCGCGGCGTCCGCGACGTCGAGGGCCCGCCCGGCGACGTCGCGGCCCGCGTCGCCCAGCGCGTTCACCCGGGCGAGCACCTCGTCCTCGTTGCGGGCGCAGAAGGCGACCCGCGCGCCTTCGGCGGCGAGCAGGTCGACGACCGCTGCCCCGATGCCTTTCGTCCCGCCCGTGACCAGGGCCTTCTTCCCGGCGAGCTGGAGATCCATCAGAGCACTCCTTGAGAGAGGGAACGCAGGTGAGCGTGCAGTCCGCCGTACGCCGAACCCGCGGGGAGCAGGGACTTCGCGACCTTGGTGATCGCGCTGTAGTTCGTGTCGACGACGTTGGCCAGCGGGGACTCGGAGATCTGGGTGAGCAGCTGGTAGGCGTCGAGCCGGTCCAGGTCGTAGAGCCCACCGAGCCAGTCGATCATGCCGACCTGGCTGATCCGCCAGGCGTCCTCCAGCGGCCGCGACGACCCGACGACCGAGTAGTGCGTGTCCGACTCGATCCGCGGCCAGGGCGTGGGGGTGCCCTTGACCAGCTCGACGAGCAGCGTGACGTCCATCGCGCCCTCGACGGCCGTCCCGCAGCTCTCGCCCTCGCCCTGGCGGTAGTGCCCGTCGCCGACCGAGAACAGCGCGCCCTCGACGTTCACCCCGAGGAAGCAGGTCACGCCCGCCTTCATCTCGGGAGTGTCCATGTTGCCGCCGAAGGCGTCGGGCACCAGGCTCGACCGCACCTCCCGACCGGCGGGGGCGACGCCCACGGTGCCCAGCATCGGGTTGCAGGGCAGCTCCAGCCGCAGGTCGATGCTCTGCGCCTGGAACGCGACGGTGTTGCGGGCCCGGTCGAGCTCGTAGATCCAGGTGCGCTCCGGCAACGGCTCGTGCAGCAGCGCCGTGCGGTCCGTACCGCTCAGCGCGCCGAAGAACGGGATCGTGGTCGACGCACCCCAGTCCCGCGCAGGCCGCAGGTCCACGATGTGCAGCGCCAGGGTGTCCCCGGGCTCGGCGCCCTCGACGTGGAAGGGGCCGGTCTGCGGGTTGACCTCGGTCATGTCCAGCACCGAGCTGGGCCGGTCGCTCGTCGCGGTGAGCCGCCCGGAGAAGGCGTCCTCGGTCCACAGCCGCAGCAGCGTCCCCGGCCGGATCCGGTGCGACGGCGCGGCCCCGCCGAAGGTCCAGACGTACTGGTCTCGCGTCGGGCGGTACTCCACCACGTCCATGGGCGTGATCGTTGCGGGTTCACGCACCCCCCACAACCCCCGCGAGTCAGGCCCCGACTCGCGGGGTGGTGAGGCTGCGGGAGATGCCCCGCGCCGCCGCCAGGACGGCCGGGACGTAGGCGTGCGCGTTCGCCTCGGCCGGGATGACGATCGACAGGGCCGCGACGACGCCCCCCGCGTCCCGGATGGGCGCGCCCACCGACTGCGACACCAGCTCGATCTGCTGCACGCTGACGGCCACGCCCGTGCGGCCCACCTCGCCGATCATGCGGCGGAGCTCGGCGGGATCGGTGACCGTGCGCTCGGTGAACCGCCGCACCGGTGCGGCCAGCACGCGGTCGACCAGCTCGGGGTCGGCGTGGGCGAGCAGTGCCAGGCCCACCCCGGTCGCGGTGGCGGGCAGCCGCGACCCTGCGCGGCTCCGGATGCTGACGGCGTCGTGCGTGGTGAGCCGCTCGACGTAGACGACCTCGGCACCGTCGAGCACCGCGAGCTGGACGTTGTGCCGGGTGACCTCGTGGAGGTCCTCCAGGTACGGCATGGCGCGTTCGCGCAGGCCGGTGCCGCGCGGGGCCAGCGCCCCGACCTCCCACAACCGCAGCCCGATCCGATACTCCCCGGACTCGGCCCGCTCCAGCGCTCCCCAGCCCGCCAGCTCCCCGACGAGCCGGTGCGTGGTGGTCAACGGCAGCCCGGTGCGTCTGCTGATCTCCGTCAGGGTCAGGGCGGGGGCGGCGTCGCTGAAGGCGCCGAGCACGTCGAGCACCCGCGCCGTCACGCTCACGGGCAGGCAGTCTTCCGTAGAACGGAAGGGGAGTCGAGCCGGGGCCGCAGCCGGGGCACCCTGGGCGGGAAGGAGCTCGGAGAGGAGCGACATGACAACGGCGCAGCAGCCGCAGTACCTGCGGCCGCGGGACACCCACCCCCCGCTGGACTCGCCGGGGTACAGGAGCACCGGGATCCGGCATCCCGGGCAGGCCCCGATCGTCGTCCCGCAGCGGCTCACCGAGGTGACCGGGCCCCTGCTGCACGGCCCCATCGGCCCGAACGACCACGACCTGACCCGGCAGCACGCCGAGGAGCCCCAGGGCCAGCGGATCATCGTGACCGGTCGGGTCCTGGACTCCGACGGCCGTCCGGTGCCGGACACCCTCGTCGAGGTCTGGCAGGCCAACGCCGCAGGCCGCTACGCCCACAAGGCGGACGACTGGGCGGCCCCGCTGGACCCGAACTTCACCGGCGGCGGCCGGGTGCTCACCGACTCCCTCGGCGAGTACTCGTTCACCACCGTCAAGCCCGGTGCGTACCCCTGGGGCAACCACCACAACGCCTGGCGGCCCGCGCACATCCACTTCTCGCTGTTCGGGCAGGCGTTCACCCAGCGGCTCGTCACGCAGATGTACTTCCCGGACGACCCGCTGTTCGCCTACGACCCCATCTTCAACTCGGTCCCCGCCGAGGCCCGGCACCGGATGGTGTCCACGTTCGACATGGACGCCACCCAGCCCGCGTGGGCGCCGGCCTACCGCTGGGACATCGTGCTGCGCGGCCGCGACCAGAGCGTCTTCGAGGAGCCCCATGCCTGAGCTCACGCCCTCGCAGACGGTCGGCCCCTACCTGCGCCTCGGCCTGGACTGGGGTGCCGACGGCACCGCCGTCGTGCCTGCGGGGACCCCCGGCTCGGTGCGGATCACCGGGATCGTCACCGACGGGACGGGCGGCCCGGTGACCGACGGGCTGGTCGAGACCTGGCAGGCCGACCCCGACGGCCGCTTCGCCCACCCCGAGGGCGGCGGCTCCGACTTCCGGGGCTTCGGCCGCAGCTGCACCGACGGCGAGGGGCGCTGGGAGATCACGACCCTGCTGCCCGGCGCGCTGCCGGACCAGGCCCCGCACCTGGACGTCTCGGTGTTCGCGCGCGGCCTGCTGGACCGCGTCGTCACGCGGATCTACCTGCCGGACCATCCGGCCAACGCGACCGACCCGGTCCTCGCGCTGGTCCCCGCCGAGCGCCGGTCCACCCTGATCGCCCAGCGCGTGAGCGAGACCGAGTACCGCTTCGACATCCGCCTGCAGGGGGCGGACGAGACCGTCTTCCTGGATGTCTAGGAGCGCGCTCCTAGGGCAGGTTGCTGAAGCGCACCGAGCGGAAGGCGAACGAGTCCGAGACCGAGTGCGGGCCGGTCCAGCGCGGGGCGTGTCCCGCGGAGTCCGGCTCGCCCTCGGTCAGCTCGGTGCAGCTCTTCTGGCTGAGCAGCGCGACGGCGTCCGTGCGGTTCACCGACTCGGTCCACTCCGCCGGGCCCGCGCTGAACGACGTCAGCTCGTAGCAGGTCCCGAGCTCGGGATCGACGATCGCGTCGGACTGGGGGGCCCAGTCGCCGGTCTCCGACGTGCCGTTCATGGCGACGTAGATGCCCTTTGCGTGGGTCGGGGGAGCGTCCGGAGTGGCCGCCATGGCGGTCGTGGCCGCCCCGACCCCGGCGAGCGCCAGCAGCGCCGCCACCCCCAGAGTCACTGCCGTGCGACGCATGCCCCGCCCCCGATCGAGTCCACGCCGATCACCCCGTCGGGGCGACCGGTCTCACAGCGTCAACGCGCGTGACACGACACGGTGACGGGTAAGTCCGATCACAACGGTAACGGGTCGGAAGATCGGCCCCGCTCACAGCGTTCCCACAGCTGGGAGCAAGACCGTTCCCACGTGTGGATGCGATAAATGATCCGTACCCGACGAACCGGGCGGAGAGAGGTGAACGAGACCGTGGCCGGCAGAGCGTTCAGCGCGCCAGGGCTGCACATGCCGTTCGCCTCGTTCTTCGCCCCGGTGGTCGTCGCGGGCTCGCACCGCGTGCAGGGCCTTCGCGAGCGCTTCCCCCTGGTCGCGCAGCTGACGCGGTTCGCGGTCGTCGGCGGGTTCGGCACGGCGGTGACCGCGGTGCTGTACCTCCTCGCCCGTCTCGTCCTGGGCCCGATCTCGGCGAACCTCGTGGCGCTGCTGCTGAGCACCGCCGTCAGCACCGAGGTCAACCGGCGGTTCACCTTCGCCGGTGCGTCGGCGCACCGGTGGCGCGTGTACGTGCAGGACATCGGCACCGTCGTGTTCTACGCGGGCTACGGCACCGGTGTCCTCCTGCTGGTGGACGAGCTGGTGCCGGACGCGACGGTG
>Ga0070671_100003185_pt1 | contig 12790 bp, 10 predicted proteins | sample KBSS73metaG_FD_65341 | JGI IMG/M metagenome (GOLD analysis project Ga0070671, IMG submission 65341) | Switchgrass rhizosphere microbial communities from Kellogg Biological Station, Michigan, USA - KBS S7-3 metaG | ecosystem: Host-associated > Plants > Roots > Rhizosphere > Soil ...
TAGTTGCGCCGGATGTAGTTGACGACCGCCTCGTCGAACTTGTCGCCCCCGACGCGCACCGATCCCGCGTAGACCATTCCGCCGAGCGAGATGACGCCGACTTCCGTGGTTCCGCCGCCGATGTCGACGACCATCGAGCCGGTCGCGTCACCGACGGGAAGATCCGCGCCGATCGCCGCTGCCATCGGCTCCTCGATCAGGAACACCTTCGACGCGCCTGCGCCGAGCGCCGATTCGCGAATCGCGCGCCGCTCGACCTGTGTCGACCCGCACGGAACGCAGATGATGATGCGCGGCGACGGCGAGAAGAGCCGCGAATCGAGAACTTTCTTGATGAACTGCTTCAGCATCTGCTCCGTCACCGTGAAGTCGGCGATGACGCCGTCCTTCATGGGACGAATGGCCGTGATGTTGCCGGGCGTGCGACCGAGCATCTGCTTCGCGGCGAGCCCGACTTCCTGTATCACCTTCTTGCCGTTCGGGCCGCCTTCCTGGCGAATCGCCACGACCGACGGTTCATCGAGCACGATGCCTTTGCCGCGCACGTAGATCAGTGTGTTGGCGGTGCCGAGATCGATGGCGAGGTCGCTGGAGAAGTAGCCTTTGAAGGACTCGAACATGAAGAGCGGGGACTCCTGGACGTTTCCGCATCCGCGTAGCGCTTGTCGAACCCGCGCCGGCTCGGTGCGAAAAATGCCGGTTATGATACCCTAAGGTCGCACCTGTTCCGCACTGATTGCAGTGCGTTTTTTTCGCGCGGCAACGAGCGTCGCAACGTTTCGCGCCCTTGAAAACGCCCGGTCGATCGAGGCCGGAAGATGCAGCGGCGCACGCGGCGCCGACGACAAATCGACTGTGTATCGGCTCGCCACGCATGGGGCTTTCCGCTGAAGACATCCAACGGCTCGCGCATCTCGCGCGAATCGACGTCGACTCGCACGCGATTCGCGACGTGCAAGCGAAGCTCGACGCGATCCTCGGCTTGATCGACGAATTGCAGGCGATCGATACGACGGGAGTCGCACCGATGGCACACACGCAGGACGTCGTGCTGCCGCTCCGGGACGACGTCGTCACCGAGCGCGACAACCACATGCTGTATCAGAAGCAGGCGCCCGCGGTGGCCGACGGGCTCTATCTGGTGCCCAAGGTCATCGAGTAAGAACGGCGGGCCGGACAGTGCGGACCATTGCCGAACTTTCGGATGCGCTGCACGCGCGGCGCGTATCGAGTGTCGAGCTCGTCGCGCAGGCGCTTGCGCGGATCGACGCCGCCCAGCCGACGCTCAATGCCTTCATCACCGTGGACGCCGAGGGTGCGCTCGAGCGCGCACGCAGCGCCGATGGAGAGCTTGCGGGCGGCGACGCGCGGCCCCTGACGGGAATCCCGATCGCGCACAAGGACGTGCTGATGACGGCCGGCATGCGCACGACGTGCGCGTCGCGGATGCTCGCGTCGTTCGTCGCGCCCTATGACGCGCATGTCGTATCGAAGCTGCGGGATGCGGGCACCGTGCTGGTCGGGAAGACGAACATGGACGAGTTCGCGATGGGCTCGTCGACGGAGAACTCGCACTTCGGCCCCGCGCGAAATCCGTGGAATACCGAGTGCGTGGCGGGCGGCAGCTCCGGCGGGTCGGCCGTCGCCGTCGCGGCCGGCCTCGTCCCCGCATGCACGGGCACGGACACGGGGGGCTCGATCCGGCAGCCGGCGGCGTTGTCCGGCATTTGCGGCTTGAAGCCTACGTACGGGCTCTGCTCACGCTACGGATTGATTGCATTCGCGTCGAGCCTCGACACGCCGGGACCGCTCGCGCACGACGCGCTCGACTGCGCATTCATGCTGAACGCGATGGCGGGGCACGACGCCCGCGACTCGACCTCGCTTGCGCGACCGGCCGTCGACTACGTGCAGGCGCTTCGCGCCAACGCCGGCGCGCGTCCGCTTGCAGGTCTTCGAATCGGCTTGCCCAGCGAGTATTTCGGCGATGGCGTCGATGGCGAAGTGGCGGCCGCGGTGGATGCGGCACTGGCGGAGTTGCGCAAGCTTGGCGCGGTCACCGTCGACATCGCGCTGCCTGCCGTCAAGTACTCGGTTCCGGTGTACTACGTGATCGCGCCGGCCGAAGCTTCGTCCAACCTTTCGCGTTTCGACGGCGTCCGGTATGGACATCGCGCCGAGCGGTACGCGGACCTCGCGGACATGTACAAGAAGACGCGGGCCGAGGGGTTCGGGCCGGAAGTCAAGCGGCGCATCCTGGTCGGCACGTACGTGCTCTCGCACGGCTATTACGACGCCTACTACCTGAAGGCGCAGCAGGTGCGGCGGCTCATCGCCGACGACTTCCAGCGTGCCTACGGCCGGTGCGACGTGATCGCGGGTCCGACGACGCCGACTGCGGCCTTTTGCATCGGCGACAAGGCCGACGATCCCGTGCAGATGTACCTGAACGACATCTTCACGGTTGCGGCCAATCTCACCGGCATGCCGGCCATGTCGATCCCCTGCGGCACCACGACCGGCGGACTGCCGATCGGATTGCAGCTCCAGGCGAATCACTTCGCCGAAGCGCGCCTGCTGCAGGTTGCGCATCGGTTTCAGCAGGTCACGGACTGGCATTTGCGTGCGCCGCCCGCGCGGTCGAAGACAACGGTCGCCGACTCCCACGAAGCGGCGCGCGCGACACAGCCGTGACAAACACAACGCCTTTGCCGATGCGAACATGACGTTCGAAGTCGTCATCGGGATCGAGACGCACGTCCAGTTGTCGACGGCGTCGAAAATCTTTTCGGGCGCATCGACGGCGTTCGGTGCCCCACCCAACACGCAGGCGTCCGCGGTCGACATTGCGCTTCCCGGGGTGCTGCCGGTGCTGAATCGCGGCGCGGTGGAACGCGGGATGCGCTTCGCGCTGGCCGTCGGCGGCGCGATAGACCGCCGCAGCGTCTTCGCGCGCAAGAACTACTTCTACCCCGACCTCCCGAAGGGCTACCAGATCTCGCAATACGAGATTCCGCTCGTCAAGGGTGGCGCGGTGACCATCGAGGCCGATGGTCGGCAGAAAGTCGTCCGGCTCACCCGCGCGCATCTCGAGGAGGATGCAGGCAAGTCGCTCCACGAGGGGCTCCCCGACACCGTCGGCGACGTCACGGGCATCGACCTCAACCGTGCGGGCACGCCGCTCCTCGAGATCGTTTCGGAGCCGGACATGCGAAGCTCGGCGGAAGCGGTCGCGTATGCGAAGAAGCTGCACACGCTCGTCGTGTGGATCGGCATCTGCGACGGCAACATGCAGGAGGGCAGTTTCCGCTGCGACGCGAACGTGTCCGTTCGCCGCGCCGGCGAAAAACTCGGCACGCGCTGCGAAATCAAGAACCTGAACAGTTTCCGTTTCCTGCAGCAGGCGATCGACTTCGAGGTGCGCCGCCAGGTCGAGCTGATCGAGGATGGCGGCAGCGTGGTCCAGGAAACGCGCCTCTACGATCCCGATCGCGACGAGACGCGGTCGATGCGCAGCAAGGAGGACGCGCAGGACTACCGGTATTTCCCCGATCCCGACCTGCCCCCGCTCGCGATCGACGACGCGTGGGTGCAGCGGGTGCTCGACGAAATGCCGGAGTTGCCGGAGCCTCTCCGCGATCGACTCGTGCGCGAGCACGGCCTCGGCGAATACGACGCCGCGCAGCTCACGACGTCGCGCGCGCTCGTCGACTACTACGCGGCGACCGTCGAGGCAATGACGCCGACCGAGCCGAAGCCGGCGCTTCGCAAGCTCGTCGCCAACTGGGTGCTCGGCGAGGTGTCGGCGGCCCTCAATCGCAGCGACACGTCCCTTGCGGAAGCGCCGGTGTCACCGTCGCAACTTGCCGGGCTGCTCCGGCGTGTCGAGGATCAGACGCTATCCGGCAAGATGGCCAAGGACGTGTTCGACGCGATGTGGGCCGGGGAGGCGACCGGCGACGACGCGGCGGATATCCTGATCGAACGGCGCGGTCTGCGCATGATCTCCGATGCCGCAACGATCGACCGGCTCGTCCTGGAGGTGCTTGCGGCGAACGCGGCGATCGTCGCGGAGTTTCGCGCCGGCAAGCAAAAGGCCTTCAATTCGCTGGTCGGCCAGGTGATGAAGGCCTCGAAGGGCAAGGCGAATCCTGCGGAGGTCAACGCCGCGCTGCTGCGAAAGCTCGCCACCTGAGGACGCCTCGCGAGCCGCGGCGCGCGGGTGTCAGAAGACGAGTTGCCCGAGCATGACACCAAAGATCAGCACGATCAGGAAGATCGCGAGCGAGATGAAGAACAGCCACTTCGAGATCGTCTTCGCGCCGCGGGCGACGTCGGTAAAGCCGAAGAAGCCGGCGATAAGCGAAATGACGAAGAAGATGATGGCCCATTTGATCATGTGGAGTTCCCCGGCGCGTCGTCGATGCCTTCTGAAGCGACATCGTACGGCAGGGCCGGTTCCGCGGATCGGCCATCGCCCGACATTCGGCCCTTTTGCAGCGCACGCCGGACCGCCCCGAAGCGCTTGCGATATTGGCCCGGCGTAAGGTCCACGTTGCGGCGAAAGAGGCGCGCGAAAAAGCCGGCATCCTCGTAGCCCACCTCGTTCGCGATCGCCTCGATCGGCGCGTCGGTGGCCTCGAGCATGTGCTTGGCCTCCTCGAGCCGCAGCGTGTGCACGTACTCGAGCGGCGACATGCCGGTGGCCTGCTCGAAGCGGCGCTTGAACGACCGCTCCGCGAGTCCTGACAGCTTCACCATCGCCGAGACCGGTGATGGCGCCGCATAGTGGTCGGCGATCCACACCTGGCAACGCGCGATGACGGCATCGTCGACCTGACGCGAACGGGCGAGGCGTGCGAACGGTTGCTGACCGACGACGTGCCAGTCGATCAGGTTGATCCGTGCGACCTGCATCGCGACGTCGATGCTGGTATGCCGCGCGATCAGGTAGAGCGCGAGATCGAGCCACGACGTGCCGCCGCCCGCCATCACCAGTCGCTGCCCCTCGCCGGTCACCACGAGCGCGCGTTGCCGGTGCACGCGCACCTTCGGATAACGCCGCTGCAGCACGTCGCAGTACGCCCAGTGCGTCGTCGCGTCGTGTCCGTCCAGCAGTCCCGCTTCGGCGAGCAGCATCGCGCCCGAGCACGCGGTGGCGAGCGTCGCCCCCGCCGCGTGGCAACGCTCGATCCAGGCGAGCTCCGGATCGAAGCGACCCTCCACCCACTCGCCCGGCGGTATCGTGATTTCCGGAATGCAGACAACCTGCGGCGTGTCGGCAGCGCCGAGAGCGGCGTGCGGCGCAAGCTGCACGCCGTTCGCTGCCGTGAAGGGCTCGGCGCGCGACGCGACGACCTGGGGGCGCATCATCACCGGTCCGGGCACGCCATCGACGACGAGTCCCCAATCGCGTCCCACCGAATGGAACAGGTCATGGAACCCATAGACGACCGACGCCGTCGCCTCGGGGAACGCGAGGATCGCGACATCGATGGGCGCGTGCATCAAGCGCGTCCCGTCACACGATCCATCGCCGTGGCGGTGACGCACGTCGCGACGACCCGACATCGATTTCGCCCGGCTGGCCGAAATGTCCGGTTCATTGCCGAAACGGCTTGTGCCCGACGCAAGCGATTAGCCTACGCTTCGTCCTCGTCACCCAACGCCCGATCATCGCTTCGATGGAGACCTTCATGAGCCCGTATCGCCGTTCGCTGCCGCAGCTCGCCGACCGCAATTTCATCACCGATGGCGGTCTCGAGACAACGCTGATCTATCACGACGGCATCGACCTGCCGCATTTCGCGGCGTTCGTGCTGCTCGATCGTCCCGGGGGCGAGAACATCCTGCACCGCTACTTCTCGCGCTATGCGGAAATCGGGCGCGCCGAGCGCGTCGGCGTTGTGCTCGAGAGCGCGACGTGGCGTGCCAATCCGGACTGGGCCGCGAAGCTCGGATACGGACCCGATGCGCTGGCCGACATCCAGCGGCGTGCGATCGTGCAGCTCCTCGACGTCCGCGAGCGCTATCAAACGCCGGAAACGCCGATTGTCGTCAGCGGCAATCTCGGTCCCCGCGGAGACGGGTACCGCGCCGAGCAGCGCATGAGTGACGATGAAGCGGAGGACTACCACGGGCCGCAGGTCCGAACCTTTGCGGCCACGCCGGCGGACATGGTCGCGGCGTTCACGATGAACTATACCGACGAGGCGATCGGCATTGCGCGGGCCGCCAAAGCGAGCGACATGCCCGTGGCGATTGCCTTCACGGTGGAAACCGATGGTCGACTCCCGTCCGGAGAATCGCTGCAGCAGGCGATCGACCGCGTAGACGAAGCGACGGGCGCGCATCCAGCGTACTACATGATCAATTGCGCGCATCCGTCGCATTTCGCGAACGTGCTGGAGTCAGGCGGCGGATGGCGGAGCCGGCTCCGCGGCGTGCGCGCGAATGCATCGAAGCGCAGCCATGCCGAGCTCGACGCGGCCACCGAGATCGACGTCGGCGATCCGCTCGAACTCGCGCGCGACTACGTGAATCTAAAACGGACGCTGCCGAAACTGACGATCGTCGGCGGCTGCTGTGGAACGGACCATCGCCACGTCGAGGCCGTGTGCCGCGCAACGGTCGCACGCCAAGCATCGTAGGCCTGAGGCTGCCGTGCGAACGGACGAGCCTCACGTCGACGCGGTGCGCTCCGCGACGTCGCACGGCAAGCATCGTCGGCCGCGATGAGGGCAGATCGGGAAACCATCCGTTTGTTCTTCGAATCACTCAAGGGCATTGGCGGGCTTCACCTCGTCGCGGCTTTCGCGCTCGTGCTCGCCGCATGCGCGCAGGTGCCGGTTCAGACCGAACCGGCGCCGAGCCCGCCTTCACCACCGGCGGCCATCCCTCTGCCCGCGGCGACGCCCGAGCCGGACACGCGTCCGGAGCTCGTCTTGCGCGGGCGCGTATCGCTGTATGGAACCGAGTTTGCCGGACGAACGACGGCGAGCGGGGAACGCTTCGACCCGGACGCGCTCACGATGGCGCACCGCACGCTGCCGTTCGGAACGATCGTCCGCGTCACGAACGTCGAGAACCAGCGCAGCGTCGAGGTGAAGGTGAACGACCGCGGACCGTACGTCGCAGGGCGAATCGCCGATCTTTCGCTCGGCGCGGCGCGCAAGCTCGGCATGGTCGCGGACGGCGTCGTCGACGCGATCCTGGAAGTCATCTCGCCCGGCGCGGTCCGTTAGCGCGCTGGAGCGCCGACGCCTCCGGAAGCACGGACGACCCGAGCGCCGTTGCGACGTCGCGCCCGTCAATGCAGCGGCTTGTACCGCGGCCGATGGGGACGCGCGCCTTCCTCGCCGAGACGCTTGCGCTTGTCCGCCTCGTACTCCTGGTAGTTGCCTTCGAAGAACACCCACTTCGAATTGTCCTCGGCGGCGAGGATGTGCGTGACGATCCGATCGAGGAACCAGCGGTCGTGGGAAATCACGAGCGCGCTGCCGGCGAATTCGGACAGCGCGTCCTCGAGCGCGCGCAGCGTCTCCACGTCGAGATCGTTCGATGGCTCGTCGAGCAGCAGCACGTTGCCCCCGCGCAACAGCGTCGCGGCGAGATGGAGCCGACCGCGCTCGCCCCCCGAGAGCGCGCCGACGTTCTTCTGCTGATCGCCACCCTTGAAGTTGAAGCGTCCGAGATAAGCGCGCGACGGCATCTCGAAGCGCCCGACGGTCAGGATGTCCTGGCCGCCCGAGATCGCCTCCCATGCCGTCTTGTCGTTCGGCAGGGACTCGCGCGTCTGGTCGACGACGGCGAGCTGCGCCGTATGGCCGATCACCACTTCGCCGGCGTCCGGCTTCTCGCGGCCCGCAATCATCCGGAAGAGCGTCGTCTTCCCGGCGCCGTTCGGCCCGATCACGCCCACGATCGCGCCCGGCGGCACCTTGAACGACAGGTCGTCGATCAGCAGCCGATCGCCATAGCCTTTGCTGACATGACGAAACTCGATCACCTCGTTGCCGAGGCGCTCGGCGACCGGAATGAATATTTCCTGTGTCTCGTTGCGCTTCTGGTGCTCGTACGACGAAAGCTCCTCGAAGCGCGAGATGCGCGCTTTCGCCTTCGCCTGCCGTCCCTTCGGATTTGCGCGCACCCATTCGAGCTCGCGCTGCATCGCCTTGATGCGCGCCGCCTCCTGCTTCGCCTCCCGCGCGAGACGCTGCTCTTTCTGCTCGAGCCACGACGTGTAGTTGCCCTTCCACGGAATGCCGTAACCTCGGTCGAGCTCTAGTATCCACTCGGCCGCGTTGTCGAGGAAGTAGCGATCGTGCGTCACCGCGATCACCGTCCCGGGGAATTTCTGCAGGAACTGCTCGAGCCACTCGACGCTCTCGGCATCGAGGTGATTGGTCGGCTCATCGAGCAGCAGCATGTCCGGCTTCGACAGCAGCAGGCGGCACAGCGCGACGCGCCGTTTCTCGCCGCCCGAGAGCTGGCCGATCTTGGCGTCCCACGGCGGAAGCCGCAGCGCATCGGCCGCGATTTCCATCTGCACGTCGGAGTCCGCGCCCGCGGCTGCGATGATCGCTTCGAGCCGGGCCTGCTCCGCGGCGAGCGCATCGAAATCGGCGTCGGGTTCGGCGTACGCCGCATAGACCTCGTCGAGGCGCTGCTTCGCGGCGAGCACTTCGCCCATTCCTTCCTCGACGACGCTCCGCACGCTCGCCTGCGGATCGAGCCTCGGTTCCTGCGGCAGGAAGCCGATGCGCATGTCGGGCATCGGCACCGCTTCGCCCTCGAACTCGGTGTCCTCGCCCGCCATGATGCGGAGCAGGCTCGACTTGCCCGCGCCGTTCAGTCCGAGCACGCCGATCTTCGCGCCGGGAAAGAACGACAGCGAAATATCCTTGAGAATGACGCGCTTGGGCGGGACGACCTTGCCCACACGATTCATCGTGTAAACGTATTGAGCCATGGGGAGACTGCTGCGCGGGGAGGTGCGAAAGCGCGATTATCGCAGCCGGCCCGCGCCGGGTAGAAGCGCGGCTAAAGCGTGGTGCGGGTGAATCGTGCCGCGCGCGCCCGAAGTGTCGGCGCGTGATCGTGTGCTGCTACCGCGGGAATCAGGGCCGCGGCGGTCCGTTCGTCAACTGCAGATCCGTCGCGCGACCGGCGACGAGCTGGCTGCCGCTCGTCGTGACCGTCCCGCTCGCGTCGCCGCTCCGCAGCTCGCGGAATCGCTGCTTGTCCGATTCATAGCGCGCCGCGACACTCGCCGACTCGTTCTGTCGGGCCGTGATGTAGCTCACCTGGCGCGCGATTTCTTCGTCGATCGACTCGATTTCACGCTTGATCTCGCCGGGAACCGGCCGTGGAGAATAAGTCGATTGCTTGGCGTCGAGCTCGGCGCGGCGCTTTTGCATCTGCGCGATGAACGCCTGCGCCGATTGGATCTGTCCCTCGATCGTTGCTACCGCCCGCGTCTTGGCGAGATCGATTTCGCTTTCGCTCGTGTACGACTCCAACAGTGCGCGGTCGCGGCGGGCTGCGAGCACCTTCGCGCGTTCGGCCGCGCGCGCAAGCTGCTCTTCGCTGTCGTTCTTGGGCATCGCACGCGGCGTAACGGTCCGTGCCTGCTCGGTCTTGCGCACGGTCAGGCCATCGCGGTTGAGCTCGGCGCTTGCGCGATTGACCGCGTCTGCCGGCATCTTGTCGCTGTAATGGATGATGCCGCGCTCGTCGGTCCACTTGTAGAGGGCACCGTGGGCCTTCGTCGTCAAGGTCATTACGGCGGCACCGAGCAGCAGCAACGCGAGCAGCCCGAGTCGCGGAACAACGCGTTGCGGCATGCGCGCGGCGACGCTCCGATGGCCAGTGCCGGAATGCGGCGACGCTCGGCGCGGATGTGCGTTCATCATGTCCTCGAGATCATCGGTTGGGTGCGGCGACATCGACTGCGCGCGCGGCGCGTGGCGATCCCTGTTCGCGCCGCGTCCAGCTTCGAACTGAAGTCGACAAAGACAACGAGGTACTGTACGGCAAATTATGCCCCTTCGCGTCCTGAACGATCGCCGGATTTCTGCGACCTGATTACGTGACAGGTTCGGGGAAAGCTAAGCAGTTCGCGTGCCACGCCGATTTCCACACGCACCGCGCGTTGCATCATGTCGTGAACAACCTGCGGCGAGTATACGGCCGACGATCGCGCGTGCGAGACGTGCGTGGCGTTCCCGATGCTCGTTGCGAAACCCGGTGCATTCGCACGGCGCACGCCCGCGACAAGAGGCAATCCTGGCTGCGATAAACTCGCGCGCTGTCGATCGATGCGAATCATCACGCTGAACGTCAACGGACTTCGGTCTGCGGAGCGCAAGGGCCTCGCCCGCTGGCTCGCGCGCATCGAGCCGTGGGACGTCGTGTGTCTGCAGGAGATCCGGTGTGCGGGGTGCGACGTGCCGCGCTCGCTCGCGGCACCCCGTAAATCGCATGCGTCCTTCCACCCGGCGCTTCGCAAGGGGTATAGCGGCGTGGCGCTGTATGCGAAAGCGCCGCCCCGCGTCGTAACGGGATTCGGCCACGCGGAATTCGACGACGAGGGCCGCTACCTTCAGGCCGATTTCCCCAATGTGTCCGTCATCAGCGTCTATCTGCCTTCAGGCTCGAGCGGCCCGCATCGACAGGCTTCGAAGTTCCGGTTTCTCGATGCGTTCCTCCCGCACCTCGATACCCTCGTCCGAAGCGGGAGAGAAGTCGTGCTGTGCGGCGACTGGAACATCGCGCATCAGCCGATCGACCTGCGCAACTGGCGCAGCAACCAGAAGAACTCGGGCTTCCTGCCGGAGGAGCGAGCCTGGCTTTCGCGCGTGTTCGGCGAGGTCGGCCTCGTCGACGTGTTTCGCCGCGTCGACCCGCGGCCCGATCAGTACACGTGGTGGTCGAACCGGGGCCAGGCGTGGAAGAAGAACGTGGGGTGGCGCATCGACTATCAGGTGGCGACCCCGGAAATCGCCGCGAAGGCACGGGCGGCATCCATCTACAAACAGCGCCGCTTCTCCGACCACGCGCCGCTCATCATCGATTACGACTTCGACCTCGGCTAGGACGTCGCACGGGGATCGCATGAGCGCGCGCTGATGCTGCGCATCTCGAAACTCACGCTCGCGCGCGGCACGAAGCCGCTGCTCGAGAACGCGTCCCTCGCGGTGCACGACGGCCACAAGGTCGGGCTCGTGGGCGGAAACGGCGCGGGAAAGTCGAGCCTGTTCGCGGCGCTCCGAGGTGAGCTCGTCCCCGATGCCGGCGAGATCGACGTGCCGCCCCGCTGGGTCGTCGCCCACGTCGCGCAGGAAACGCCGGCCGTCAGCACGCCCGCGATCGAGTTCGTCGAAGATGGCGACAACGAGTTGCGCGACATCCAGGAAGCGCTTCGTGCCCCCCACGTGGAGGGTGCCGAGCTCGCCGAGCTCCACCATTGGTTCGAGGCGATCGGAGGCTACGGCGCGCGGGCGCGTGCGGCCACGCTGCTTGCCGGACTGGGATTCTCCGAAGCGCAGCAGGCGAGGCCCGTCGAGTCGTTCTCCGGCGGATGGCGAATGCGCCTGAGCCTCGCGCAGGCGCTGATGTGCCGCTCGGACCTGCTGCTGCTCGACGAACCGACGAATCACCTCGACCTCGACGCGGTGCTGTGGCTCGAGGACTGGCTCGGGCGCTACCCGGGTACGCTCCTGCTGATCACGCACGACCGCGACTTTCTCGACGCCATCGTCGACACGATCGTCCACGTGGATGGACGCGCGCTGACGACGTACAGCGGCAACTATTCGCAGTTCGAGCGCCAGCGCGCCGCGCAGCTCGCGCTCCAGCAGTCCGCGTACGCCAAGCAGCAGCGGCAGATCGCGCACCTGCACGCCTTCGTCGATCGTTTCCGTGCGAAAGCCACCAAGGCCCGGCAAGCGCAAAGCCGGATCAAGGCCCTCGAGCGGATGGAGACGATCGCGCCCGCGCACGTCGACAGCCCGTTCTCCTTCACTTTCCTGCCGGTTGCGGAAACGGGCGCGCAGCAGCTCGTCCGTCTCGAGCGCGTCACGCTCGGCTATCCGGATTCGCCTCCGGTGTTGCGCCACGTGGAATGGGCGGTGCTCGCCAAGGCGCGCATCGGTCTTCTCGGCGCAAACGGTGCCGGGAAGTCGACGCTGCTGAAAGGCCTGGCCGGCACGATGACGCCGAGCGAGGGCACGCGCTTCACTTCGCAGCGCCTGCGGGTCGGCTATTTCGCGCAGCACCAGGTCGAGCAGTTGCGCGCTGATCAGCCGCCGCTTCGGCATCTTTCGCAGCTCGAGCCGCAGACGCGCGAACAGGAGCTCCGCGACTTCCTCGGCGGCTTCGACATCCGGGGCGACATGGCGACCTCGCCGGTCGCACGCTTCTCGGGCGGCGAGAAGGCCCGGCTCACGCTCGCGCTGATCGTGCGGCAGCGACCGAACCTGCTGCTGCTCGACGAGCCCACGAATCACCTCGACATCGAGATGCGGGAAGCGCTCACCGAGGCGCTGCAGGATTACGGCGGCGCGCTCATCGTCGTTGCGCACGACCGTCATCTGCTGCGCGCGACCGTCGACGAGTTGTGGCTCGTTGCAGATGGCGGCGTGAAGCCCTTCGACGGCGATCTGGACGACTACCGCTCGTGGGTGCTGAGCCGCGATCGCCGGGCCGTAGCGGCCGTCGACGACGATGCCGACCCGAACGGCGACGCACCGCAACCGCGGTCATCGATAGAGCGGCGCGCGCAGAAGCG
>Ga0070671_100003189_pt1 | contig 12782 bp, 14 predicted proteins | sample KBSS73metaG_FD_65341 | JGI IMG/M metagenome (GOLD analysis project Ga0070671, IMG submission 65341) | Switchgrass rhizosphere microbial communities from Kellogg Biological Station, Michigan, USA - KBS S7-3 metaG | ecosystem: Host-associated > Plants > Roots > Rhizosphere > Soil ...
GCGAGCCGGGGTCGACGAGCACCGTGGGGGCATCGTCCGTGCAGCTCAGGACCTCGTCGAACGCCACGACACCCTCGGGGGCGGCACCGAAGCACACGACGGTGTCGAGATCCGGGAGGTCGCGCGTGAGCTCACGGACCGTCGCGGCCTGCTCGGCGCTCGTGAAGACCGCCGCGGCACCGCAGTCGCGCAGGACGAAGGCGAGTTCCTCCGGTGTCAGCATGACGTTGACCGGGTTCACCACGGCCCCGGACTTCAACGCGCCGTGATAGCTGACGACCCACTCCCAGCTGTTCTGCGAGTACAGCGAGACCGGCTGCCCCGGGCGGACGCCCCGGCTCACCAACCACGCCGCGACACGATCGCTCGACTCGTCCAGCTCGGCGTAGCTCGAGGTCCGGGTCGCGGTGACCAAGGCCGTCTTGTCCCCGAACCGGGCGGCCGACGCTCGAAGGATGTCGCCGGGACCGTTCATCTCCCACCTCTCAGATCTGCGATGCCTTCCGGTCGACCGGCGCTCCCCGCCCAGCCCGCCCGGCGTCAGGAACGGGCACGGCCGCGGCGTCCGGGCGGCCGACGGTCAGCAGTGCGAGCTCCGTGCGGTTGCGACAGCCGGTCTGCGCGAGGATCTGGCTGACGTACTTCTTGACGGTGTCGAGCGTGAGACCGGTCCGACGGGCGACGGCCGAGTTCGTCGCCCCCTGCCCGACGAGGTCGGCGACCTCGCGCAGCCGCGGGGTGAGGCGGCCGAGCACGTGGGCCGTGTCCCCGTCGCTCGCGCCCGGCAACAGGCGAGCCACCGGGGAGAGCTGGCGCACGACGATCCGGAAGCCTGCGAGGTCTGCCGTGCTCAGACCGTCGCTCTGCTCGTGGAAGATCCCCACGACGCCGCGTTGCCCCGCGGGCAGGTCCAGGTCGAGCGCGCAGACCGAGTGCAGGCCGTGGCGGTAGATGAAGCGGTCGAGGTACGTCTTGGCCTGCACCGGCAGCCGGCGTCGTTCGAGCTGGGTGAGCGCGCTGACCCCCGAGCGTCGGATCCGCTCGATCGACTCGCTCGTGTACATGACGTCCTGCGTGTACCAGCGTTCGCGGTACTCGTCGATGATCCGCGGGAGCCTGCCGTTCATGACGGGGTCGGGGTCGGCGACCGTCCGCGTGAACGCGCCGGTGCGGAAGAACGCCGTGTGGACGCAGCCGTACACCGAGCCGAGCGACTCGAGGAGTGCCTCGCCGAGCCGCTCGACCGACTCGCTGCCCACGCACCGCTCCAGCACGTCGAGTGCTCGTTCGTAGTCGTCGGTACGCATGACGGACGCGCTCGCAGCAGGTGACATCGTCGTCCACCTCCGGTGCCGCGCGCCGGCTCGACTCGGCGCCTCAGAACGGGAACAGGTTCGGCTCAGGGTAGCCGTGCTCGCGGCAGAACTGCAGGTAGCGCTCGGCGAAGGTCTTCGCGGTCTCCACGCCGACGACGTTGCCGTCCCCGTCGAGGAAGTGGATGGGGCCTTCGACGTAGATGAACAGGACGATGTCCTCGGCCGGGTCGGCGACCAGGGTGTGGGTGCTGTTGGCGACCTCGTAGACGAAGTCGCCGGGCTTCGCGGTCCAGTCGTGCGCCGCGTAGTTCCAGCGTCCGGAGATCGCATAGGCGAGGACGCGGCCGAAGTGGTCGTGCACCCCCAGCTGTGCGCCCGCCTTCGCCCGCAGCAGCACGACCGTCTCGTTGCGGGCGAGGTCGGCGGTGAAGATCTTGAGGTCGACGTCGTCGCTGTAGGGCGTGAACGGGTGCCAGTGGCGGGTCTCGCCACCGAAGTGGGCCGGGTCGAGCGACGTGGTGGAAATCGGTGCGGCAGTCATCTGAACTCCTTCGGTCAGTCCGTGCCGGAGACGCTAGTGACGCGGAGAGCCGCTGGTCAGTGCACCAAAGTGGAGGTGCCCTACCCGGTCCACCTCCGTCGGCGCAGACCCGGTTCGTGCCGCGCGCTGCCCTGGCGCACCGACGGAAGCGCCCCCGCCCGGCGGCCGAGCGAGGGCACTGCTCCCGACGGTCAAGCGGGCAGCGCGGCGATGGACCCGGTGAGCCGCTTCATCAGGTCGTCCGCCCGCAGGATCTCCTCGGCGAAGCCCTGCTTGAGCGTCTCGACGGTGATCTGGTGCATCTCGGCGGCCGGTGTGCCGTCGATGCCGTCGAAGGTGCAGTTGAGGTCGTCGACGAACAGCACGCGGTAGTCCCGGTTCATCGCGTCGATCGTCGTGCACATGCAGCAGAAGTTCGTGGCCATCCCGGTCACGACGATGGTGTTGCGACCGAGGAACGGCGGGTTGCGCAGGTAGGTGTCGAGGCGCGTGCCGTAGAACGGGCTGTACTTGCTCTTCGCGATGTAGATCTCGCTGTCGCTGTACGCGTCGGGCCGGAGGCGGTCGACGACGTCGACGGTGGGCGAGCCCGGCTGACAGGACACCCGGTCGCGGATCTGCCACCAGTGCCGCTCGTACAGGGAGTTGTTCATCCCCTGGGACGCGGAGTGGACGATCGGGATCCCGTTCCGCCTGCCGAACTCCATCAGCTCCGCCAGCTTGTCGTACATGTCGCGACCCTCGTCGATCGCGAACTCCTCGCCCGGATCGAGGAAGTCCTTGATCATGTCGACGACGAAGATGATGCTGTCGTCGACCAGCGCCCTGCCCTGCAACCCGCTCATGTCATCCTCCGTGGTCCTGTCCTCGTTCGACACGAGGGACGCTAGGTCCGGAGGCCGTCGTCCCGACATCGGTCACCTGACCGACATTGCTCGTCAGTGGCGCCTCCCCCCGGTACGGTCGGGATTCCGGCACGACGACGAGAGGTCGCTGGTGGACGGCACCCTGACCCGCACGTCTCCTTCTCCGCGGGACCGCGTCGAGGGGCTCCTCGACGCGTTGCGCGGTCGCCTCCCCTACGCCGCCGCGCTCGTCACCGCGCACGACCCGAAGGTGGGTCGCCACGTCACGGTGTCGAACCGCGGGTACCCGGGCGAGGTCGTCGACTACGTCCTGGACACCTACATCCCGTGCGACCCGAGTTTCCGGCTCGCGATGGCACACCCGGAGGAGGTCCTGCACTGGGACACCCTGCCGCACTTCCGGCGCGGCGCGATGGCGCGCGAGTACCTCCTCCCCTCCGGCTACCGCCAGGGGTCCTCGCTCGTCCTCGGTGACCGATCGGGTCGACCGGTCGGCACCCTGCACGTCAGCCTGCACGAGGAGCTGGTCGACGCGGGCACCGTCGATCTGCTCGGCAGCGCTCGTCGGACGGCGGTCCCGCTCGTCGCGGCGGAGAACGCGCGGCTGGGCACCAGCCTGTCCGCCCGTGAGCTCGAGGTGCTGCGCCACATGTGCGCGGGGCGCGGCAACGCCGAGATCGCCGCCGAGCTGTGGGTCACGAGGCGGACCGTGGCGACGCACGTCGAGCACATCCTGCGCAAGATGGGCGCGGGCAACCGGGTGCAGGCGGCGGTGCGCGCGATCGCGCTGGGCCTGGTGTCGCCCTACGAGGAGTTCGAGCTCGACCAGGCCTGAGTGATCGGGCGGGCTGGCCTGCAGTGTCCGTCCCCCGCATCCTGGCAGGGTGACCCTCCCGATCCTCGACCTGACGCACCCGGGCTTCGGTGACGACCTGCTCGCCGCGACGCACGACGTCGGCTTCTTCTCCCTGGTCGGACACGGCATCCCCGACGACGTCACGGCGGCCGCCTTCGCCGAGGCCGAGCGGTTCTTCGCGCTCCCGCAGGCGGACAAGGACGCGGTCGAGATGCTGTGCAGCCCCCACTTCCGCGGCTACACGCGCACCGGCGGCGAGCTCACGCAGGGGCGTGTGGACTGGCGCGAGCAGATCGACATCGGGGCCGAGCGCGAGACGTCGGACGACCCGGCGCCCTACATGCGGCTCGAGGGGCCGAACCTCTGGCCCGCCGCCCAGCCCTCCCTGCGCACGGTGTTCCTGGACTGGGAACGGCGGTGCTCCGCGGTCGCGAGGCGGCTGATGCAGGCCTGGGCGGTGGCGCTCGGGAGCCCGGCCACGGTCTTCGACGACATGTTCGGCGACCGTCCGTCCACTCTGATCAAGCTGGTCCGCTACCCGGGCCGGGAGGAGCGCGGGCAGGGCGTCGGCGCGCACAAGGACCCCGGGATCCTGACGCTGCTGATGGTCGAGCCGGGCAAGGGCGGGCTCCAGGTCGAGCACGCTGGCGACTGGATCGACGTGCCGCCCGTCCCGGGCGCGTTCGTGGTCAACATCGGCGAGCTGATGGAGGTCGCGACGGACGGCTACCTCAAGGCGACGAACCATCGCGTGGTGTCGCCGCCCGTCGACGAGGTCCGGCTGTCTATCCCGTTCTTCTTCAACCCCGCGCTGGACTCCACCGTGCCCCGGATCGCGTTGCCGCCCGCGCTCGCGGCCGAGGCCCGCGGGGTCAGCCAGGACCCGGCCAACGTCATCTCCGGGACGTTCGGCGAGAACCTGCTCAAGGCGCGACTGCGCGCCCACCCGGACGTCGCGGCGGCCCATCACCCCGATCTCTAGCGCGTCCGGAGCATCACCGTCTCCGCCGCCATGCCGAGCGACGCGCGCGGGCTCGCCCAGCTCCGGCACGTGCGGCTCGGCTTCGTGGTCTGAGCCTCCCGGCTCAAGGCCTCGGTGAGCGGAGCCCAGCGCAAGCGCTCCTCGGCGACCGCGGCAGGAGGCGAGAATCACCCCAGCGAGGACCGCCCGTGTCATTCTTTTCATGGCCAGGGGGATATCCCAGAATAGTGCTCCCGAACACCGTCATACCCAGTCTGACCAGCCCGTCAATGCCGCTCACGAACCCCTTCATCGGCGGTGAAGAACTGTTGACCGAATGGTGACGCACAGGGCTTGCCGCGGTGCGGGAACCGCTGTTTCCGTAGGAGTGACTCCCCTTCTCGGTCTGGAGGCCCCTTTCGGTGGACGTCCTCGTCCTGACCACCGCCCGGCGGGGCCGCGACGTCCTGCCCGGCCTGGAGCTGCTGCCGCACAGGGTGGCGACGCGCCGCCCGTCGGTCCACGAGTACCTGACCTCCGGTCCCTGCGACGCGGTGATGGTCGACGGCCGTACCCACCCCCACGCCGCCTGCGAGCTCAGCAGACGACTGGCCGCCACCTCCCGCGGCGTACCTGTGATCGGCGTCATCGAGGAGCAGGGTGCCCCGTACGTCGACGAGGACTGCGCCATCGTGCAGCTCCTGCTCCCGCAGGCCAGTCCGGCCGAGATCGACGCCCGGCTGCGGTTGGCGCAGCGACACCGCGTGCCCGACGCGCGGCCGTCCTCGACGCTGGAGGTCGGCCCGTTCACCGTCGACACCGACGCCTACGTGATCCGCCTCGACGGGATCCCGCTGCGGCTCACCCACCATCAGTACGAGCTGCTCAGGGCCCTCCTGAAGCATGCCGGGCGCCCCTTGTCCCGCAGCGCGCTGATCGCCGGGTGCCCGGGCTGGACCGACGCCACCAACCCCCGCGCCGTGGACTGCCACGTCCGCGCGGTGCGCGCGAAGCTCGGTCCGCACCGGGACTCCATCCGCACGGTGCGCGGTCACGGGTATCTGATCCCGTGGTCCCCGCCCGTGCAGGCATGATCACCCCGACGGGACGTTCCCGGCGTCGTCCGGTGGCGGTGGGTACCGATCGCCCCGATCGGGGTGGGTTGTCCGGAATCGCACTTACCCCGTATGGTCTAGCACGATCCGCGATCGAGGCGACACGATGAGTGAGCGTCGACGCGCGTCAGGCCCGACGTCGTGCCGGCTCCCCCGCCGCCTCGCGGCCGACCCACGGAGGACCTCCGTGCACTCCCACCCCCACCCCACGCTGCCTCGCGGTCGCGGCGTGCGGACGGCGGCGGTCACGGTGGCGGCCCTCGGCACCGCCGTCGCCGGGCACGTGCTCGGCGGCGCGGGCACGCCGGAGCCGGGCGGGATCGTGCTGGCCGCCATGGCCCTCGCGGTGCCGGGCTGGTGGCTCGCCCGGGACGAGCGCGGCTGGGAGCGGTTGGCGGCGGCGCAGCTCGTCTTCCAGCTCGTCGCGCACCTCGTGTTCGTGGCGAGCTCGCCCGCTGAGCCGATGGCCCACGGACACGACGACGGCGCAGGCCCGGGGCTAATGCTGATCGCCCACCTGCTGTCCGCCGCCGTCGCGGGCGCCTGGCTGCGACGGGGGGAACGGCGGGCGCGGGAGCTCTCCGAGCGCGCCCTGCGGATCCTGTTCGCGCTGGTCGACGCCCTGCTCACGGGCACACAGCCACGGCTGACGCCGGTCGCCGTCCGCCCCAGGCGCCTGCCGCGTACCGGCCGCAGGATCGTCCTGCGCCACTCGATCGTCCACCGGGGCCCACCACTCGCGAGCTGACCGCGGCCGCGGATCGGCGAGCAGAGCTGCTCTGCTCGTGTCTCCGCGTCGCCCGCGTCCGGCCCCGATCCGTTCCCGCGGACGCGGCCGTCCCTTCAGCCCTGCGGCGCGAACCTCGACGGTGTGTCCGGCCGCCGCGTATCTGCGAGCAGAGCCGCTCTGCCCGCAGCTCCGCGGTCGTGCGCACCTCGGCGCCCGCAGCGCTGGCCGCTCTGCTCGCGCATCCGCGGCCACGCACCCCACGCCGGACCCGCGCCGCGCGCCCCCTCACCGTCGCGCCCGACGGTCCCATCCCTCCCCAGGAGACCCCGTGTCCATCGTGTCCGAGCCGGAGGAGACCGTTCCTCCGCCCGCGCCCACCGCGCCCACCGTGCCCACCGAGATCCCCGCGCCCACCGAGATCCCCGCCAAGAACGCGTGGAAGGGCCTCGCCCTGCGCCTGCACTTCTACGCGGGCCTGTTCGCCGCCCCGTTCATCCTGGTCGCGGCCGTGACCGGAGCCCTCTACGCGCTCGCCCCGCAGCTCGAGTCCTGGGTGTACGCCGACCAGCTGACCACCCGCTCGACCGGTCCCGCGCTGCCGCTGGCCACCCAGGTCGACGCCGCGCTCGCCACCGACCCCGGCGGCACCCTGGACGCGGTCCGGACCCCGGCCGAGCCGGGCGCGACGACCCGGGTGCTGTTCGAACGGGACGACCTCGGCGAGTCCGAGCGCTGGACGGTGTTCGTCGACCCCGTCACCGCCGAGGTCAAGGGCGAGATGGCGACCTACGGCGGGTCCGGCGCGCTGCCGCTGCGCACCACGATCAGCCAGCTCCACCGCAACCTCATGCTGGGCGAGCCGGGCCGGATCTACAGCGAGATGGCGGCATCCTGGATGTGGTTCGTCGCGCTCGGCGGGCTGGTCCTGTGGGTGGCGAGGTGGCGCACCAAGCGCAAGCGCAAGCTCGCGGACCTGGTCCGGCCGGAGCCGGGGGTCAGGGGTCGCCGCAGGCTGGTGGGCCGCCACGGCGCCGTCGGGGTCTGGCTGCTGGCGGGCATGCTCTTCCTCTCCGCCACCGGCCTGACCTGGTCCACCTACGCCGGCGCGAACATCTCCACGATCCGGACGAACCTGGGCTGGACCGCGCCCAAGCTCGAGACGGGCGCGGCGAGCGGCGGCGGGCACGACGGGCACGGCGGCGGGGCCGCGGCCGAACCGCTCCCCCCGGTGAGCCCCGCGACGTTCGACGTGGTGCTGGACGCCGCCCGCGCAGCCGGCATCGACGCGGCGGCCACCGAGGTCGCCGCGCCCGCCTCGGCCGGAGCGGCGTGGACCGTCACCGAGATCAAGCCGAGCCTGCCGAACGAGGACGACAAGGCCGCCGTCGACCCGACGACGGGCACGGTGACCGACATCGTCCACTTCGCCGACTGGCCGCTCATGGCCAAGCTGACGACCTGGACCATCGACGGGCACATGGGCCTGCTGTTCGGGATCGCGAACCAGCTGGTGCTGCTGGCCTTCGCCGTCGGCCTGATCGCGGTGATCCTGCTGGGCTACCGGATGTGGTGGCTGCGACGGCCCACCAAGGGCGGTGCCCCGTCCCCGCTGGCCCCGCGCGGGCAGTTCCGCAGGCTGAGCCAGCCCGTCGGGTTCGCGGTGGTGCTCGCGGCCGTGGTGATCGGCTGGTTCGCCCCGCTGTTCGGGATCAGCCTCGTCGCCTTCCTGCTGGTCGACGCGTGGCGCGGCCACCGCGCCACCAAGGCGGCCCGACGGGCCTGACCGAGAAGGGCCGGGCGCCTGCGAGGCTGGGGCGATGGAGCCCGTCGACCTCGTACGCGCCCGGCCCGCGGGGCCCGGCGGCTGCCGACTCGTGACGATCGACGGCCGCTCCGGCTCGGGCAAGTCCACCCTGGCCGCGCGGCTGGCCGCCGAGCTCGGGGCGCCCGTGCTCTCCATGGAGGAGCTGTACCCGGGCTGGTCCGGCCTCGCGGCGGCGGTCCCGCTCGCCCGGGACTGGATCGCCGAGCCGCTCTTCCGCGGCGCCCCCGCCCGCTGGTGGCCGTGGGACTGGGAGCACGGGGTCCGCGGAGCGCCGCGGACCCAGGCCGTGGTGCCGGTCGTGCTGCTGGAGGGCTGCGGGTCTGGGGCCGCGGAGCTCCGCTCGTTCACCAGCACCGCGATCTGGATCGACTGCCCGGCCGCCGAACGCATCCGCCGCCTCCGGGCCCGGGACGACTGGCCGACCTACGCCCCCCACCATGCGGAGTGGCAGGACCAGGAGCAGTCCCTCTACGGGCCGTACCCGCCCCCCGACCTGACCCTCCCCCCACCCTGAACACACAGATGAGCGAACGGCGCTTTCGCTCCATAGGTCTGAGCGAAAGTGCCGTTCGCTCACAAGGGGTCGGGGCCGGGCGTGCCCACCCCCCAGCGGGCACGCCCGGCGGGGGTCACGGTGTCGCCCGGCGCAGGAGGAGCCAGGCGACGCCCGCGAACAGGACCGCGAGGATCGCCGGGTAGCCGGCGAAGAGCGTCAGCGGCGCGGCCTCGCTGAAGAACCTCCCGACCACGCCCCAGCTCCGCGACCAGGTCAGCAGGATGGCGGCGGCCCCGCCGACGAGGACCGACCCGACGATCACGACCCACATGCCGAGCTGCCCGAACCGCTTGTAGACGGTGCCAAACAGGACGGCCAGGTACGACAGCAGGAGGAACGGCACGGTGTAGAGCACCCACTGCAGGAACCAGTTGTCCTGCACCAGGAACAGCACGCCGAAGAACGTCATGTCGATGCCCCAGCCGTTCGAGGCCGACTCGATCGCCCGCAGCACGGTGAGCACGAGCCCCTGCACCGCGGACTCCACCACGATGACCAGGCTCAGCCCGGCGAAGAAGTCTCGCCTGGTCACCGACAGGCCCAGCGCGAACGGGAACGACTGCGTCATCGACACCACGCGCGCGATCAGCGTGAAGATGTAGATGGACATGATCCCGCCGGTGGTGCGCGAGTCGGTCGGGCTGTCCAGGACCATGGAGAAGATGATCAGGTTCACCACGAAGGCGGACCCGAGGATCAGCCACGGCATCCCGAGGGACAGCGGCAGGTTCACCAGGTGGATCCGCGCCGAGGCGAGGTACCGGCGCCGTCGGGCGGGGGTCGTGGCGAGCACGTCGCTCGCCGTGGCGGTCGTCATCTAGAGAGCCACCTTTCGGTCGTCGAGGTGCTGCTGGGTCGTGCGGACCACCAGCTGCTGCAGCGAGACGGGTTCGAACTCGAGCCCCTCGGAACGCAGCTGCGGCTCCGGGTGCGCACCGGCCACGGTGACCCGCAGGAAGCCCCCCAGCTCCTCGCGGTGCAGCTCGGTGTACCCCTCGGCGAAGGCCTTCACCGCGGCCGTCGGACCCGTGACGGTGACGGCCTGCCCCCGCAGGACGTCCGCGTCCTCGTCGATCAGGACCTTGCCCTTGTCCACCAGCACGACGTGCTCGATCAGGTCGCTGACCTCGTCGATCAGGTGCGTGGACAGCACGACGGTGCGGGGGTGCTCGGCGTAGTCGGCGAGCAGCCGGTCGTAGAACAGCTGCCGCGCGACGGCGTCGAGGCCGAGGTAGGGCTCGTCGAAGAAGGTCAGCGGCGCCCGCGACGCGAGCCCGATGATCACCCCGACGGCCGACAGCTGCCCGCGCGAGAGCTTCTTGATCTGCTGCTTCTCCCGGAGCTGGAAGTCGGTGACCAGCTCGGCCGCGAACTCGGCGTCCCAGCTCGGGAACAGCAGCGCCGCGGAGCGCAGCGCATCGCGAACGCGGAACCCGTCCGGGTACTTCTGCGCCTCGCGGATGAAGCAGACCCGGTCCAGCACCCGCGAGTTCTCGTACGGGCGCTCGCCGAAGACCTCGACCCGCCCCGCGGTCTCGACGTTCTGGCCGGTCAGGATCTGCATGATGGTGGTCTTGCCCGCGCCGTTGCGACCGAGCAGACCGTGGATGGTGTTCTCCCGGAGCTCGAGGCTCACGGCGTCGAGCGCGGTGAGGTCCCCGTAGCGCTTGGTGACCCCGCGCATGCTGACGGCGGTCATTGTCCGTCCCCCCAGACGTCGATCATCTTCTTGATCTGCTCGGCATCCATCCCGAGCTTGCGGGCCTCCGCCAGCAACGGCGCGATGTACTGGTTCGCGAACTCCTCACGGCGCCGTTCGAGGAGCTGCGCGCGTGCTCCGGTGCTGACGAACATCCCGATCCCCCTCCGCTTGTAGAGCACCCCGTCGACGACGAGCCGGTTGACACCCTTCGCCGCCGTCGCCGGGTTGATCCGGTGGAACGCGGCCAGCTCGTTGGTCGACGGGACCTGACCCTCCTCGGGCAGCGAGCCGTCGATGATCGATCCCTCGATCTGCTCGGCGATCTGCTGGAAGAGGGGCTTCCCGTCGTCCATCACGGCGACCGCACCGCCCCGCCCCAGTCCGTTGGTTCGTTACTCATGTAGGTAACCATGCAGCCAGTGCGGTGCTGATGTCAAGCGGACTCGCGCGTCCGAGCAGCGGGTCCGTCAGGTCCGACGGAGGAGGGCCGTCGCCCCGACGGCCAGAGCGAGGGCCAGGGCGACCGGCACGAGCAGGGAACCCGAGCCGGTCTCCAGCGCACTGATCGCGGCCCCCACGGGCGGTAGCCAGGGCTGCACCGCCGTCACGAGCACCACGATCACACCGACCGCCAGCGACCATCCGATGCGGGGCAGCAGTGCGCACGCGAACCCGACGGCGGTGCCGGTCAACCCCGCGGCGAGGTGCGTGAGCAGGCCGAGGAGCACGGTCGCCGGGCTCGCGCCGTAGGGCGTGGCGACGAGGGGCCAGGCCACGGACAGCACGGTGAGCAGCAGGTCGGCCGCGACGGCCACCAGCAGCGTTCCGGCGGCGACGGGACCGGGCCCGCCCGCCGCGACGACGGTGACGGACCGCTGGATCGGGTCCTCGGTCTGCGCCAGGCTCAGCGCGAGCCACGCGGCGACCGGGTAGAGCGCGAGCACGGAGGCGCCCCAGGGGGCGGGCAGGGCACCCGGGTCCCCGCCGAACAGGACCGCGAGCACGGCGAGCTGCAGGGCGGCGGGGATCAGCACGCGCTGGGAGCGCCAGGCGTCCGCGGCGAGGTAGCGCGCGATGGCGAGCGTGCGGGTCATGCCGGGCCGACCATCTCGACCGAGCAGCCGAGCCGCAACGCGTCGAGCAGCAGCGCGTCGGCACGGGCGGCGGGCACCTGCAGGTGGAGACGATCGCCGGTGCACCGCCCGGCGACGCCGAGTCGCTGCGCGACGGCCTCGGGGTCCCCGCAGCGCAGGACGATCGCCGTCGCGGGCAGCGGAGCGGTGACGGCGCCCGCCCCAGCGCGCGAGTCGGCGGGGCCCGGCGGATCTTCCCGCACCAGGCCCTCCGCGAGCCGCACGTGCCTGGCCCCCGCGATCCGCGCTGCGCGCCCGGTGTGATCGGTGACCAGCAGCGATGCCCGCTCGGACACCGTGACGAGCAGCGCGAGGAGGGTCTCGGCGGCCTCGGCGTCCAGGCCCGCCCACGGCTCGTCGAGCACGACCAGTCCGGGGTCGCCGCCGAGGGCCTGGGCCAGGCCGACCTTCTGCGCGTTGCCCTTGGACAACCGGGCCATGGGCTCGCGGCGGGGGCCGCTGAACCCCAGCCGGTCGAGCAGCTCCGGCGCGGCGGGCACACCGCGGATCGCCGCCAGGTGGCGTAGGTAGACCTCGGCGGGCATCCGCAGCCGGGCGGGGAACCGGTCCGGCAGGTACCCGACGACCGCCGGACGGCGCACGGTGCCCGATGCAGGCCGGGCCGCTCCGGCGGCGATCCTCAGCAGGGTGGACTTGCCCGAGCCGTTCTCGCCCGCCAGCACCACGGGGACGCCGGGATCGCAGGCCAGGTCGACGCCCGTGAGCACCGGCGGGCCGTGCCGGTACCGCTGCCGGACCCCCTCGACCCGCAGCACGGCTACCGGGCGGGCCGAAGCGAGCCGCCGGGCTTCACGGGGCCCACCACCACGGTGCGGATCATGCAGCCGAGGGTAGCCGGCTCCCCGCGCACTCCCGCAGCGCGGCCGGCATCTCCTCCGGCCCGCCGAGCGGGGGCTGTGCGCCGGGTGAGGAACCTCAGAGTTCGGAGCGGCGGCCTGCGAGGGTCTCCGCGACCTGGGCCAGCTTCACGTTGAGCTCCTGCGAGGTGCGCCGCAGGATGTCGAACGCCTCGTCGGCCGAGATCCCGCGCCGCTCCATGAGGATGCCCTTGGCCTGCCCGATCACGTCCCGGCTGCGCAACGCCTCGCGGAGCTGGGCCGCCTCGAGGTCCGCCGCAGCGCACGCCTGCGTCGCGGCCAGCGCGGTCGACGCGTGAGCCG
>Ga0070671_100003190_pt1 | contig 12777 bp, 11 predicted proteins | sample KBSS73metaG_FD_65341 | JGI IMG/M metagenome (GOLD analysis project Ga0070671, IMG submission 65341) | Switchgrass rhizosphere microbial communities from Kellogg Biological Station, Michigan, USA - KBS S7-3 metaG | ecosystem: Host-associated > Plants > Roots > Rhizosphere > Soil ...
TCGTCCTTCGCTCCAGCGCCGAGATCGACAAGCTCCGTCGCGCCAACCAGCTGGTGGCGCGCGTGCTGGCCGAACTGCGGGCGATGGTGGCGCCGGGCGTGACGACGCAGGAGATCGACGAGGTCGCCGAAGCGCGCGTGCGCGAGGCGGGCGGGAAGCCGGCGTTCAAGGGGTATCACGGCTACCCGGCCACGGTGTGCGCGTCGATCAACGAGCAGGTGGTGCACGGCATTCCGTCCACGCGCCCGCTCGCGAAGGGCGACATCGTGTCGATCGACATGGGCGCCGTGCTCGAGGGGTATTACGGCGACTGCGCGGTGACGGTGCCGGTGGGCGCGATCGAGCCCGAGGCGACGAATCTGCTGCGGGTGACCGAGGAATCGCTCTTCCGCGGCATCGACGCGGTGAAGCCGGGCGGGCGGGTGTCGGATATCGGCGCCGCGGTCCAGCAGCACGTCGAAGCGGCGGGGTATTCGGTGGTGCGGGAGTTCGTCGGGCACGGCATCGGTACGTCGCTGCACGAGGAGCCGCAGATTGCCAACTACGGGCCGGCCGGGCATGGTCCGCGGCTCTCGGAAGGCATGGTGTTCGCCATCGAGCCGATGGTGAACGCGGGCAAGGCCGAAGTGAAGGTGCTGTCGGACGGCTGGACCGCGGTGACGCGCGATGGGCGGCTGTCGGCGCACTTCGAGCACACGGTGGTGGTGACGCGCGAGGGGTGCGAGATTCTCACGCTGCTGGCCGCGGATGCGGAGCGTGCGAAGCAGCTGCTGGGCGCTCCGGTACGGAGCGCCTGAGAAGGTAGAGGCTCCGGTACGAAGTGCGTGAGCAGGTGGAAGGCATCGTGACGGCGCAGTTGCCGAGCGGCCTCTACCAGGTGGAACTCGACGGGAAGTACCGGATCACGGCCCACATCGGGGGCAAGAGCGCCGGCGGCGACGAGCGGAACTTCGTGAGGGTGCTGGTCGGCGACCGAGTGATAGTGGAGCTGACACCGCGCGACACGACGCGGGGACGGATCGTTCGAAAGGCTACGTAGGGCGGGGCTTCAGCCCCGCCGGAGCGAAGACATGAAGGTACGGGCGTCGGTTCGGAAGATTTGTGACAAGTGCAAGGTCGTGCGGCGGAAGGGTGTCGTCCGCGTGATCTGCAGCAACGCCAAGCACAAGCAGAGGCAGGGATAGCCGTATGGCACGCATCGCAGGCGTCGACCTCCCGCGCACCAAGCGCGTCGAGATTGGGCTCACCTACATCTACGGCATCGGCCGCAAGCGGTCGAACGACGTCCTGGCTTCGGCCGGCGTCAGCCCTGACATCCGCGTCAAGGATCTGTCCGAGGACGACGTGCGGAAGATCAGCCGCGTGCTCGAGGAAGTGGGCGGCGTAGAGGGCGATCTCCGCAAGGAGATCTCCATGAACATCAAGCGGCTCATGGAGATCGGCTGCTATCGCGGGCTGCGCCACCGGCGCAACCTGCCGGCGCGCGGCCAGCGCACCCGGACCAACGCACGCACGCGCAAGGGCCCGCGCAAGGGCGCTGTGGCGAAGAAGAAGACGGTTTAGGACATGGCAAAGACAGAAGCGGCGACACCCGAGAAGAAAGCCGAGGGCGGCAAGAAGGCGCCTCGCAAGACCTTCAAGAAGCGTGGCGAGAAGCGCGTCGTTCACCATGGCTACGTGCACATCCACGCCTCGTTCAACAACACGCACATCACGATCACCGATACCGAGGGGAACGTGATTTCGTGGTCGAGCGCCGGCGGCATCGGCTTCAAGGGCTCGCGCAAGGGGACGCCGTTTGCGGCCACCCAGGCGGCCATGAACGCCGGCAACGCCGCCAAGACGCACGGGTTGCGCTCGGTGGACGTCAAGGTCAAGGGCCCGGGATCCGGCCGCGAGTCGGCGATCCGCGCGCTGCAGACCGTCGGCATCGAGGTGAAGTCGATCCGCGACGTCACGCCGATTCCGCACAACGGCTGCCGTCCGACCAAGCGCCGTCGCGTTTGATTTCTTCAGAGGATTACTGAATGGCTCGTTACATTGGTCCGGTCTGCCGTCTGTGCCGCCGCGAGGGCATGAAGCTGTTCCTCAAGGGTGAGCGCTGCTACACCGAGAAGTGCGCCATCGAGAAGCGGAACTTCGCCCCCGGACAGCACGGCAAGACGCGTAAGGCCAAGCTGGCCGGCTACGGCATCCAGCTGCGCGAGAAGCAGAAGGTGAAGCGCATCTACGGCGTGCTCGAGGATCAGTTCCGGCAGTACTTCGAGCAGGCCGAGCGGATGCGCGGCATCACCGGCGAGACCCTGCTCCAGCTGCTCGAGCGCCGTCTCGACAACGTCGCCTACCGGCTCGGGCTGGCCACGTCGCGGCCGCAGGCCCGGCAGCTCGTACGGCACGGTCACCTGACGGTCAACGGACGCAAGGTGAACATCCCGTCGTTCTCGGTCAAGCCGGGCGACGTGGTGGCGCTGCGCGCCAGCAGCCAGAAGGTGCCCGCCGTGGTGCACGCGCTCGAAGAGGTGAAGGGGCGCGGCGTGCCCGAGTGGCTCTCGTTCGACCCCAACGCCTTCGCCGCCAAGATCAGCTCGATCCCGACGCGCGAGCAGATCAACCTGCCGGTGCAGGAACAGCTGATCGTCGAGTTGTATAGCAAGTAACTAGCTCGTTGCGTTTGTTGTAGCGCCGGGTCTTTAGACCCGGCGACCTTTGTTCGCATCCACCGGCCCGCAGCCTTTCAGACCTGCGGTGGGAGGCCGGTGGAACACACAGCAGGTCTGGAGGCCGGGGCTGCCGGCCCACGCGAAAGGATACGAATCACATGCTCTGGAGAGGATTTCAGCGACCCAAGCGGCTCGAATTCGAGCGCGAGACCCTGACCGACCGGTTCGGCCGGTTCTACGCGCAGCCGTTCGAGCGAGGTTTCGGCACCACCATCGGCAACTCGCTGCGCCGCGTCCTGCTGTCGTCGATTGAAGGCGCCGCGATCACCGCGGTGAAGATCGACGGCGTGCTGCACGAGTTCTCGCCGATTCCGGGCGTGGTGGAGGATGCGACCGACATCATCCTCAACCTCAAACAGATCCCGTTCAAGATGCACTCGGAGCAGGGGCGCACGCTCTACCTCCGCGTGGACAAGCCGGGCGTCGTGCGTGCCAAGGACATCGAGGTCGATCAGGGCGTCGAGATCCTGGAGCCGGAGGCGCACATCGCCACCGTGTCCGAGGGCGGCAAGCTCCACATGGAGCTGCGCATGAAGCGCGGGCGCGGCTACGTGTCGGCCGACAAGAACTTCGACGAAGACCTGGGCATCGGCTGGATTCCGGTGGACTCGGTGCACTCGCCGGTGAAGAAGGTGAACTACCTGGTGGAGGCGGCGCGCGTCGGCCAGGCCACCGACTACGACAAGCTCACCATCGACGTGTGGACCAACGGCTCCGTCACGGCGCGTGACGCGGTGTCGCTGGCCGCGAAGCTGGTGCGCGATCACCTGAACATCTTCATCAACCTCGAGGACCTCGGCGAGCAGGCTGCCGACGCGCAGGCCGCCGAACCGCGCTCGGGCGCCGCCAACGAGAACCTCGACAAGAGCGTCGAGGAGCTCGAGCTCTCCGTGCGCTCCTACAACTGCCTCAAGAACGCGAACATCCGGACCATCCGCGAGCTCGTCCAGAAGACCGAAGCCGACATGCTGAAGACCAAGAACTTCGGACGCAAGTCGCTGAACGAGATCAAGGAGATCCTCCACACCATGGGGTTGAGCCTGGGCATGCGGCTCGATCAGGCGGTGGCGGAGTAAGTAGATCGAGCCATGAGACACAACGTCGCACATCGCAAACTGGGCCGCGTCACCGAGCATCGCCTCGCGATGCTGCGGAACCAGGCCATCTCGCTGCTCCGGCACAAGCGGATCGAAACCACGATCCCGAAGGCCAAGGAGCTGCGGCCGTTCGTGGAGCGGCTGATCACCATCGCCAAGCGCGGGCTCGCGGCCGGCGCCGCCAACGCCAGCACGCTGAACGCGCGGCGCCTCGTGCTCGCCGAACTGCCGGACACCGAGGTCGTGAGCCATCTGTTCAGCGAGATCGCGCCGACCTTCGCCGATCGGCCGGGGGGGTATACGCGCATCCTGCGCGTCGGCTTCCGCCGCGGCGACGGTGCCGAGACCGCCCAGATCGAGCTCGTCGGCTTCGAGTGGAAGGAAGAAGCCAAGCCGGCCGAGGGTGAAGAGGGCGACGCGCCGAAGAAGAGCAAGGGGCTTGGCGAGCGCCTGCGGCAGACGGCGCGGCGCATGCGCGGCGGCAAGGACACCGGCGGCGCGAAGGCGCAGGAGAAGGGCCAGACGCGCGGCGGCCGGAAGACCACGACCCCGAGGAAGGTCGGCGGTTCGTAAAGGGCCTGGGGCCTTAGACCTTGGGATGAACGGGGCAGGTCCTTTGGACCTGCCCTTTTTACGTACGCGCGCTACCATCCGCTCGGATGGACCCGGATGCCCTGCGGCGGACGCTGACGCTGGCCAGCGCGTTCAAGGACGGCGACCGCGCGGTGGGCGGCGGCGACGACGAGCGGGTGCGGCGCGGCGCGCGGCAGGCGCTGGCCGCCCTCACCCTCGGCGAGATGCACCGCACGACCCTCGTCGACGACGGCGTCAGCGACGCGCTCGCGCGGTCGCGCGATCGCACGCACGACGCCGATCTGCACCCGTGGACGGTGCGCCGCGTCCGCGACGCGCTGCTCGCCTCCGGAGGCGAGGCGTGGGCGGCGCGCTACGGTGGCGCACTCGGCAGCGAGGCGATCGCCGCCGTCGTCAAAGTGATGACGCGCGACGAGCTGTCGGTGGTGGCGCGCGGCATCGGGCGTGCCCCGCACTTCGGGTCGCGGATTCAACCCAACAGCCCGGGCGACGACGAGCGCGAGATCCTGTTCTCGATCTTCGACGGGCTCGCGCACGGGTGCGGCGATGTGGTCATCGGCCTCAATCCTGCGGCGGACGACGTCGACACCATCGTGCGTCTCGAGCAGCTGCTCGAGCAGGTGGTGCGGCGATTGGAGCTGCCGACACGCTTCTGCGTACTGTCGGACCTGGTCAAGCAGCACGCGGCGCTGCAGCGGACGCGCGTCGACGTCGGCTTCCAAAGCCTGGCCGGCACGTCGAAGGCGCTCGCCGGAATGGTGGGGCTGGACGTCGATGGCGTCGCCGAGCTGGCGCGGGCGTTTGGCGGCCTCTACTTCGAGACCGGCCAGGGGGCCGAGGTCACCAACGGCGTCGCCGAAGGCATAGACATGGGCACGCTCGAAGCGCGCACCTACGGCGTCGCCCGCGCGATCCGCCAGACCGCCCCGGTGTGGACCATCGTCAACGACGTCGCCGGCTTCATCGGTCCTGAAGTGTTCTCGAGCGCCGAGCAACTCGAGCGGGTCTGCCTGGAGGACGTGGTGATGGCGCGGCTGCACGGGCTGACGATGGGGCTCGACGTCTGCGCCACGTTCCACATGGGCATCCCGCCCTCCGCGCTGCGCCAGCTCACGCAGCGGATTGTCGAGCGCGCCGCGCCGGCCTATCTCATGGCCGTGGCGGGCAACGCCGACCCGATGCTGGGCTACCTGACGACCTCGTTTCGCGAGCACCCGGCGCTGCGGCGCATTGCCGGCCGCACCACTGCCGACGCGATGCGCGGCCGGCTCTCGGCCCTGGGCGTCCCTGAGGCCGGGGCGGCGGCCACGTCGGATGTCATCGCGGGGTTGAGTGCGCGCTACGCCCGCGGCGGCGGCGACCGCCGGTCGAGCACGGCGCTCGAGGTGGACGCCCGGCGCGACCTGGCGGCGCTGCAGGACCGCGGGTGGGACCTCGGCCTTGCCGACACGGCGCGCGCCGAGGCGCGGGTGGACGCCATCTACGAGCACGCGCGGGCGGCCCTCTATGCCGTCATCGATGACGCCGTGGTTCGCGATGCCGCCACCCGCCCGCTGCGCGTCCGCACGGCGGCGGTCAGCCGCGAGGAGTATCTGTCGTCGCCCCCTTCAGGGGAGCGGCTGCGAGACGAGGACGCCGGCGCCGTCGCGACGCTCTACACGGCGCGCCGTCCCCAGGTGCAGCTCGTGATCTCGGACGGCCTCAATGCCAACGCGATCAACGAGCAGCTGCGCGCCGTCCTGCCCGGCGTGCGGCGGGCGCTGGCCGCCGCCGGATGTCATGTGGGCGATCACGACCTCGTCGTTCGCAACGGGCGGGTGCGCGCCGGCTACGACATCGGCCGGTGGACGGGGGCCGACGTCGTCGTGCATCTGATCGGGGAGCGTCCCGGCACCGGTTTGAACACGCTCTCGGCCTATGTGACCTACGGGCGCGACGCGGCCGGCGCCCCGCGCTGGAGCGGCGCGCTGCCGCACTCGGCCACCACGGCCGTCTGCGGCATCCACCCCCGGGGCAAGCCGCCGGAGGCGGCCGTCGCCGAAGTGGCCCGGGTGGTGGGGCGCGCCCTCGCCCAAAGGCGTTCAGGGGTCAGGCTCGAGGGATTGTAGAGGGCGGTCTTCAGACCGCCCTCTACAATCGGTGCTTAGCTCGCCTCTTCCAGCTCGGCGTGTCCGGCGCGGGTCGCCTTCGAGGCGGCGATGATCTTCGCCTGCGCCGCCTGCGGCACCTCTTCGTAGTGCGAGTACTCCATGTGGTACGACCCGCGTCCGCCGGTCGCGGAGGTGAGGTGCTGCTCGTAGGACAGCATCTCGGCCATCGGTACCTGCGCGCGGATGACGGTCATCACGCCGCGGGTGTCCATGCCGGCAATCCGGCCGCGGCGGCCGTTGAGGTCGCCCATCAGGTCGCCGGCGAAATCGCTCGGCGTGTACACCTCGACCTTCATCACCGGCTCGAGGATGGTCGGCCGTGCCCGCGTCATGGCGTCCTTGAACGCCAGTGAGCCGGCCATCTTGAACGACAGTTCGTTCGAGTCCACGGCGTGGAACGAGCCATCGAAGACGGTGGCCTTGAAGTCCACCATCGGATAGCCGGCGAGGAAGCCGCGCATGCGCGCGTCCTGGATGCCCTTTTCAATCGCCGGGACGTACTGACGGGGGATCGCGCCGCCGAAGATGTCGTTCTCGAACGCGAAATCGCTGCCGCGCGGCAAGGGCTCGACGCGGATCTTGCAGTCGCCGAACTGCCCGTGGCCGCCGGTCTGCTTCTTGTGCCGGCCGTGCGCCTCGGTGGCGGCGGTAATCGTCTCGCGATAGGGCACCCGCGGCGGCTTGAGCAGCACTTCGACGCTGAAGCGTCGTTTCAGTTTGGCGACGGTCACCTCGATGTGCACCTGCCCCTGCCCCGAGAGCAGCAGCTCGTGGGTCTGTGGATCGCGCGTGTAGCCGATGGTCGGATCCTCTTCCTGCAGGCGATGCATCGAGGTGCTGATCTTGTCCTCGTCGCCGCGGCTCTTGGGCTCGATGGCGTAGGCGATCAACGGCTCGGGGAACGCGATCGGCGGGACGCGGATCTTGGTGGACGCGTCAGCCAGCAGGTCGTTCGTGCGCGTGTCCTTGAGTTTTGCCACCGCTCCGAGATCGCCGGCACGGAGCTCGGGCACGTGCGTCTGGTTCTTGCCCTGCAGCACCAGCAGATGGCCCAGCCGTTCGCTGGTGTCGCGCGTGTGGTTGTGGATCGCGGTGTCCGACTTCAGTGTGCCGCTGACGATGCGCAGCATCGTGATGCGCCCCGCGAACGGATCGGCAATCGTCTTCCACACGAACGCGGCGGGAGCGCCCGTCTCGGTGGCCGGCACGCTCACCGCGTTGCCGTCGGCGTCGGCGGCAGCGAATCCGCGTTCGGCGGGCGACGGGACCAGCGTGACGATGGCGTCGAGCAGCGGCTGCGCGCCGATGGCCTTGAGCCCGGAGACGCACACCAGCGGAAAGAGTTTCCCGGCCGCGGTGGCCGCGCGCAGCCCCGACGTGAGCTGTTCCTGCGTCAACGTGCCGTTGGCGAAGAAGGCGTCCATCAACTGCTCGTCGGCCTCGGCCACCATCTCGATCAGCGCGGTGCGCGCCTGCGCGGCGCGCTCGGCCATGGCGGCCGGAATCTCGCCCGTCGTGATCTTGCCGTCGGCGGCAAAGGTCGAGGCCGTCATCGAGACGAGATCCACGACGCCGCTGAAGCCCCGCTCCTCGCCGAGGGGCAGCTGAATCGGAACGATCTCGCGGGCGCAGTCGCGGTGCAGCGTCTCGAGCGCGCGGTCCATGCTGGCCCGATCGCGATCGAGACGGCTCAGCGCGACGATGCGCGGCAGCCCCAGGCTGGCCGCTTCCGCCCACACCTTTTCGGTCTGCACTTCGACGCCGTGCACGGCGTCGACGACGACCAGGGCCGCCTCGGCGACGCGCAGCGCGGCGCGGGCATCGCTGAAGAAGTTGGCGAAGCCTGGCGTGTCGATGAAGTTGATCTTGGTCTTCTGCCACTCGCCGTAGGCGAGGCTGGAGGCGAGCGTGTGCTTGCGGGCGATTTCTTCGTCGTCGAAGTCGGTAACGGTGGATCCGTCGTCAACCAGGCCGAGCCGGTTGACGGCCCCGGCGGCGAGCAGCGCCGCCGAGACGAGTTGTGTCTTGCCGCATCCGCCGTGGCCCACGACTGCCACGTTGCGGATAGCGGCGGCCTCGTACACCTTCATAGCGGTAACCCTCCTCCCCCGCCAAGGGACCAAGAACCAAGGACCCAGGACCAAGGACCAAGTTAGGACCGCCTGACGAGGTCCGACCCGGGACCCGGCGAGAGGGCCGGATCATAGGCCCGTGTAACGACCGTTTCAAGCACGGGCTTGGCGGCGGTCAATTGCCCCCGCCAAATCGGCAAACGGCGGTCGATTGAACATTTATGTATGGGCCTAGAGAGCCTTTGACGAAAGTGTAGAGAGGACTCTGCGGCCCCATTCGGCGCTGGCCGTCGTCCCCCGAGCGAAGGGCCTGACTCAGCATGACAATCCAACCAAGACGTATCGATACCAGGTATGAGCTACATAGTTGTCGTACCATTGCAGTGCGGCGTCATGGTCGTACGGCGGTTTTGCTGGCAAATCTGCCGGTAATCGCGCCGGCGATGCCCGCGGAAGCTGGCCGCTGTCTTGCTCATGCGTGAACCGGGTCGTGGGGCCGTCGAGCGAGGTGGACGTTCGCGGCTCGGCTCGGGAGGGAACGTGTCACTGGGAGGAGCACGGCAGGTCACGGCGATGGTTGCCACGGCAGCCCTGATGGTGACGCTCGCCGGCAGCCGGGCGTGGGCGCAGGAGACCGATCCCAATCCGGGCGCGTTGACCATCACCGGCAACATCGACTTCCTCAACCGCTACATGTTCCGCGGCATCCGCCAGAATTCCACCGGCGCGGCCATCTGGCCGTCCTTCGATCTCGGCATTGCCGCGTTTTCCGGAGAGGGCGGGCTGAAGAGCGCCGGGATCAACGTCGGCACCTGGAACAGCCTGCACACCGGCGATACCGGCCGGGAGGGGCCCAGCGGCAAGCTGTGGTACGAGTCGGACTTCTACGCCTCGCTCGGCCTCGGCTTCGGCGGCGGCGTCTCCCTCGGCACCACCTACACCGCCTACACGAGCCCGAACAACGGCTTCACGACGGTGAAGGAGATCATGTTCAAGCTGGGCGTGGACGACAGCGGCAAACTTGGCAAGGCTGCGGTGAAGCCCTATGTGATCTACGCGTTCGAGATCGACACCGCGCCCGGCACCGGGCAGGCTGACGGCGGGGCGAACGCCGGCAAGTACCTCGAGCTCGGCGTTTCGCCGGGCTACTCCACCAGCAAGTTCAGCCTCGCCGCGCCGATCAAAGTGGGCCTCTCCGCCGGCAACTATTACGAGCTGGCCGGCACCGACAACAAGTTTGGATATCTGAGCATCGCTGGTATCGTCACGGTGCCGCTCGGCGGCACGACGAGCTTCGGCGCGTGGAACGTGCACGCCGGCGGCGAGTACCAGAAGCTGGGCGACACGACGAAGTCCTTCAACGGGGGCGAAGGCTCCCAATTCATCGGCTCGGTCGGGGTGGGATTCTCCTACTGAGCCGCCCTGGAGGCGTGGATGGGAGGATCGGCTCGGACCTGGCGCATCGCCGCCATGGTGTGCGCGACGGGGCTTCTATTCAACGGCCCGGTCGCGGCACAGACCAGCGGCGACCCGAACCCCGGCGCGATCACTCTCACTGGAGCAATGGATGTCTCGAACGCGTATCTGTTTCGAGGCATCCCGCAGGACGACACTGGACTGATTCTGTGGCCGGCTGCGGACCTGGGCCTGGCGCTCAAGTCGGGCAGCGGGACCATGCGCAGCATCACGGTGAACGTGGGGATGTGGAACAGCCTCCACACGGGCATCACGGGCGCGGACGGTCCCAACGGCAAGCTGTGGTACGAGTCGGATTTCTGGACGAGCGTTGGCGTGGGGTTCGCGGGCGGCGTGAGGGTGGCCGCGACGTACACCGCCTACACCAGTCCGAACGGCGCGTTTCCGAGCGTGAAGGAGCTGTCGTTCAAGGCGTCGGCGGGCGTGCGCGGGACCAACCCGTACGCGCTCGTGGCGTTCGAACTCGAGGGGCAGGCGGACGGCGGCGCGGTAGAAGGGCGGTACCTCGAGCTTGGGGCCGCGCCGCATCTGGGCCTGTCCGGCCTCACCGTCGCCGTACCGGTGAAGGTTGGCTTGAGCCTCGACGGCTACTACGAGGGGCTGCGTGGCGACGAGCGGTTTGGCTTCTTCAGCGTGGGGGGCAACGTCACCGTGCCCATCTCGAACGAGCGTTCGCGCTTCGGGCGATGGAACCTCCATGGGGGCGCGGACTATGTGCGGCTGGGCGACTCGAATGCGCTGCGGCTGGGAGAGAATAGCAAGGTCATCATTTCAGCAGGTATCGGGCTCTCCTACTAGCGGGGCTTCACCTCGCTGGCAGTGCCTGAGTGCTCGCCTGGCGGCGGGCGTCTGCCGGCGGGCCGAAGCGCATGCGTGAAACCTCGGTAACCCAATCCGGTGCCACCGGCCGCACCCTGGCGGCGTCGCTCGGCGCCGCGCGGGACGAGCTGCGGGCCGATATCGCCCGCGGTGCCGGCGGACGTACGGCGCTCGAGCGCTATTCGGATCGCGCCGACGTCCTGTTGCGGCAGCTGTTCACCGAGGCGCCGGCCCCGAAGACTCCGGTGGCCGTGCTGGCGCTCGGGGGCTACGGTCGCCGGCATCTCAGTCTCCACTCCGACATCGATCTGCTGATCCTGTTCGGCGGTGCGATCGGCACGACGGAGGAAGCGTTCCTGCGCGCCTTCCTGCATCCGCTGTGGGACGTGGGCGTAGTGGTCGGGCACCAGGTGCGCGAGCTGCGCGAGTTCGAGCAGCTCGAGACCGACAATCCGGAGTTCCTGCTCGCCCTCATCGACGCGCGGCCGCTCGCCGGGCCGCGGCAGCTCTTCGATCGCTTCTCGACCCTCTTTCACACCGCGAGCACACACGCGTTCATCCTGCGCTCGCTCCTCGACCTGATCGATCAGCGCCACGCCGGGTTCAACGACACGCTGTACCAGCTCGAGCCCGACGTGAAGGAAGCGCCGGGCGCGCTGCGCGACCTGGCGGCCACGCGCACGATCGCGCTGCTCACCGACCCGCTGCTGCTGCGCAAGGGGCCCACCGAGCCGGCGCGCTTCGACGACGCCGAGGACTTCCTGCTGCGCGTGCGCTCGGTGCTGCACCTGGAAGCGGGGCGGAATCAGAACGTGCTCGGCCACGACCTGCAGGAGCGCACCGCCGAGCTCATGGGCTATCCGGGCGCCGAAACGCAGCAGCGCGTCGAGCGCCTGATGAGCGACTACTTCCGCCACGCGCGCATCGTCAGCCGCTCGCTCGGCTGGGCGCGGCGGACGGCGCCGCTGCCCGTCGGCGCGAATCTCGGGCTGTCGCGCGACGGTATCCGCTTCATGGATCCCATCCAGGCCGCGCGCAACCCGGCCACGTGGATTCCCGCGTTCCAGGCCGCCGTGGAGCACCACACCACGGTGTCCGAGGAAGCGCTGTCGTGCATTCAGCAGCACGTGGACCGCTATCGCGCCGACGATTTCTTTCCCGAGGCCAGCGACCGCGCGGCGCTGGTGGCGTTTCTGCGGCCGGCGCGCGGGCTCTACGACCGCCTGAGCGAGATGCACGACTGCGGCCTGCTGGGCCGCGTGTTCCCCGAGTTCCAGGGGATCGCGTGGCGAGTGGTCCGCGACTTCTACCACAAGTACACGGTGGACGAGCACACGCTGCTCACCATCCGCAACCTCGAACGGCTGACCGGCGACGTCGAGCCGGGGCGCCAGCGCTTCGCCAACGTGCTGGCCGGGCTGGCGGCGCCGGAGCTGCTGGTGCTGTCGCTGCTGCTGCACGACGTCGGCAAGTGGCGCGATGACGATCACGCCGACGAGAGCGAGCGGATGGCCGACGCGGCGATGGCGCGTCTGCAGATCACCGGCGATGCGCGCGAGACCGTGCTGTTCCTCATCCGGCACCACGTGCGGATGTCGGTCGTCGCCTTCCGGCGCGATACCGAGGATCCGGACGTGGTGAAGTCGTTCGCGGACTTCATCGGCACCGAAGACCGGCTGAAGCTGCTGACGCTGCTGACGCTGGCCGACGTCGGCGCCGTCAGCCCCGACACGCTCACGCCGTGGAAAGAGGAGCTGCTCTGGCGGCTCTACGTCGACACCTACAACCACCTCACGCAGCGCTACGGCGACGAGCGAATCGGACGCAACCAGGCCGGCCTGGACCGGCT
>Ga0070671_100003192_pt1 | contig 12777 bp, 13 predicted proteins | sample KBSS73metaG_FD_65341 | JGI IMG/M metagenome (GOLD analysis project Ga0070671, IMG submission 65341) | Switchgrass rhizosphere microbial communities from Kellogg Biological Station, Michigan, USA - KBS S7-3 metaG | ecosystem: Host-associated > Plants > Roots > Rhizosphere > Soil ...
ATCTTATCGCCGGACGAATGTCCTTTTTCGCGCCTCGATTTCGCCTACGGGGGCGGAGGAGAGATTCCCATGCGTCATACATGTGCCCGTCTTTTCGCTGTCGTCGCCCTGGCGGGGCTGCTCGCATCCCCAGCCATGACTTATGCGCAGGCCCATCCCTCGCACGCCAAGTACCGGGGACTCACCAACGGCGAATGGCTGGCGGCGGTCTGGCAGGCCGCCCTTGCCACCCCCGTCGAAGGCGGAAGCCACCCCTGGATCGGTGGCGGCGCCCTTTTCGTGGGCGACCGCGTGGTCGCCCCGTCGGCACCGGTCATGCTCTTTGGCTCGCCCAAGGTGACGATCCCGCTCACGGTCGCGCCCGGCACCCCCCTGTCCGTCGTCATCATCGGCGTCAGCTGCTCGGTGGCAGAGGGGTTTCCGTTCCATGGTGAGAACGAGGCTGAGATGCGCGCCTGCGCGAACGGCCTTCTCGATTCGGTGCAGGACCCCTACGCCGAGATTGACGGCAAGGCGGTGCCGAATCCCGCTTCGTACCGGACGGACTCGCCGCTCTTCCGTTATGGCCCGCTGCCGGCGAACAACTATCCGGGCCTTCCGCCGGGCACGCAGTCCGACTCCGTCGTCGCTGGATACAGCCTGCTGGTTCCGCCGCTCAGCGTGGGGGTGCACCGAATCGCGGTGAGTGCGAACGTACCCGACGTCGGATACGCCGTGGACACGGAGTTCATCATCACCGTCGCGCCGCGGAGCAAATGACCATGGAGCGACGTGCCATGTTGCGTCTGTGCGTCGGAGTGTTCGCTCTCACCGCGGCGGTCACCGGATGCAGCCGCGAACGATGGCCGTCGCCACCTCCCGTCGATCCCAGCGCCTATGAAAAGGAACATGCCGCCTGGCTCGCCGGTGAGCAGGCCTACCTCTCGGAGATCCTGCCGGTTATCGGGATCTGGCCTCTGGATGAGGGCGCGAATTCGTTCGGGTCCGATCGGTCGCTCCCCATCGTGCTGCCCGCCACGCAGGTGCCTGCTCTCGCAGGCACCTTTCACCGCGCGGGCGGCTCGGTCACCGTCGTTCCGGCGGCGAACTTCGCCCTTCGCACGACAGACGGCTCGACGCTCGACGGCGAGCGGCCGGTGACAAGCATTCTTGCGGGTCCGCTGCGGTTGGACGTCACGGCTGCCGGCGACGATCGCCGCTGGGTGGCGGCGACTGACACCACGCATCCAGCCGTCACCGCGCCTCCCCCAGTCCCGTCGTATCCGGTCGACGATCGGTGGCGTGTCATGGCCCGGTTCGACGCCTTCAAGCCGCCGAAACGCATGCGCGTGCCGGATGTGCGCGGCGGATCCATGGAGTTCAACGCGGTCGGCCAGCTGGTCTTTCGGCTCGGGGGCGAGCAGCGCCGATTGACCGCCATAGGCACCAAGACCGGTCGCCGGTTCGCCGTGTGGTTCAAGGATCGGACAAACGGGTCGACCACGTACGGCGGCTACCGGGTGGTCAAACCGCAGGCGGTCGACGATGGCGGATGGACCATCCTCGATTTCAATTTCGCGTCCAATCCACCGTGCGCGTATTCCACCTTCACCACGTGCCCCTTGTCGCCGCCTGAGAATCGCCTGCCCGTCGCGGTGGAGGCAGGTCTGAAACAGCTGCCCTCGGTCAGCAGGTGAGATTCACGGCGCCGCCTCGAGCCATGCGCGCGCAGCTTCGAGATTGTCGAACGCCCTGACGATCATGCCGCGGTTCACGGCCACGGCCTCGCCGAATCTCTCCGGATCGAGCATCGGTTCTTCCAGAACGTAGGCAAACCGCGTCGCGGGGGACAGGCCGCGGCTCGCGAAGCTCGCCACCGACCGTGCCGCGAATTCGCCATAGTAGAACCGCTCGATTATTTTCGGTTCGCCGACGAGCATGCTCCCATCGAAGAGAACCTTGGTCAGCTTGGCCACGGCTACCGACTCCAATATTTCCAGAAAGGTCCGCTGCGCCTCATCCAGCGAGAACTCGCCGGTTGCCGTCACGTACACATAGTCGGATTCCGAGGTTAGTTCGAAGGTCATGGGCATCCGTACACGCGCAGCAAACCGTACGCCAGTCAGCGACGCCCCGTGACGACCGGGCGTGGTAGGCTCTCGGCCACCAGGCGGAGACGACGCAGATGATTCGTCGCGACTTCTTCAAGACGCCGTTCGCCGCAGCCGGTCTGGCCCTCGGCGGCACGACGGCCGTCGGCACACCCGCAGCTGCGGCGGAACTCGCCAAGGCGCCAGGGCTCACCCGCTCCATCGCCGAGTTCATCGTCAACACGAAGTACGAGGACATTCCGCCGGACGTCATCGCGCTCGGCAAGAAGACGATTCTGGACGGCTTCGGCCTGGCGCTGGCGGGATCGGCGTCCACCCTTGGGCCGCCGCTACGCCGATATCTCAGCTCGCTCGGCTGTGCCGGAGGAAAGGCCTCCATCATCGGGACCACGATGAAAGTGCCGCCACGGTTTGCGGCGCTGGCCAACGGCACCTCCATCCACGCCGACGACTACGACGACACCGGTTCGTCGCTCCACGTGGCGGCGCCGGCGCTGCCGCCGGCGTTCGCGCTCTGCGAGACAGGACGGCGCAGCGGCAAGGATCTGATGCTGGCGTTTCATGTGGGCGTCGAGGTGGAGAGCAAGATCGGCGACGCCATGCCGGCGCGACACGACGGCGACGGATTCCACACGACGGGGACGATTGGAGCCTTCGGCAGCGCGGCCGCATGCGCCAGGCTGCTCGGGCTCAACGCACAGCAAGTGGCGTACGCGCTCGGCGTGGCGGCGTCGCAGGCGAGCGGGATCCGCCGCAACCACGGATCGATGACCAAGGCGTTCCATGCCGGGCACGCCGGTGAAAGCGGATCGGCGGCGGCCGATCTCGCGTCGTTCGGCTGGACGGCCGCGGACGACGTGCTCGAGTCGCCGCTCGGGTTCTATCAGGCCGCGGGCGGCGCCTTCGAGCCGGCGGCAATTGTGGGGCGGCTCGGGCGGCCGTGGATGTTCGTCTCGCCGGGCGATCTGATCAAGCGGTTTCCCTGCGGCACGATTCAGCAGTCGGTGATGGACGCGACGCTCCGGCTCATCGCCCAGCACGACATCCGCGCCGCCAGCGTCGATCGCGCCGAGGTCACGGGGAACCAGTCGAACATCAACACGCTCTTCCGTCATCGTCCGACGACGGGTCTCGAGGCGAAGTTCAGCATGGAGTTCGCCGTCGCCATCCTGCTGCTCGAGCGCAAGGCAGGTCTGGAGCAGTTCACCGACGCGGTCGTGCGGCGTGCCGACGTGCAGGACCTCGTCGCGCGCGTGCGCTACGTGGTCGATCCTGATACCGGCAAGGCGGGTGGCTTCCAGGCGGGGCTGGCAGAATCGGCCACGCTGAAAGTGTTCATGAAGGACGGGCGCGTGCTCTCCACCCGAACGGAACCGGCCAAGGGAGACCCGCGGAATCCGATGACCTACGAGGACGTCGCCGACAAGTTTCGGGGCAACGCGGCATTTGCGAAGTGGCCGCGCCAGAAGGCGGAATCGGTCATCACGCTCGTGCAGTCGCTCGAACGCGAGACGAACATGGACCGGCTGACCGCGGCGGTCACCGGGTAAAGCTTCGGGGCTTCCGCGGGTCAGGCCGGTTGCGTTCCGGCGGCTGCCAAGTCTTTCTCGATGGCGCGAATCTGACGGCGGACGCCTCGGGGGGCTGTCTCTCTGTGTGGCTGGAGCACGCGTCGCGCAAAAGGGGGGTCTTCAACGCCAGCGAGCGTGGCGACCGTCAATGCGGCACCCGGAAACTCGCGGGATAGCGCAAGAACGCGGTCCTGATCCATCGGCAGCGTAGCCATCAAGACGCGCACCAGCGAGATCGCCTCACGGTCGTAGGCGTGCGTGACCGTCACCGTGCGGTGACGAAAGTCGAGAGCGCTCCATTCCTGGAGCATTTGCTCAGTGCGCCGCCGAATCTGAGGAATGGTGGAATCGGACGGATCTTCCCGCACTCGTCCCAGCCATATGCCCAGCGGTCCTGCGGCGCTGCCACGATAGAGCCGCTCAGCGAGATTGCATCCGAGGGGTGACAAGAGAACCAGGCTGACCAGCCCCGTCGCGAGCGCCCCAATCAACGCCAGGACCGGAAGCGCTGCGAGCCCGTTCCACGACAGGAGCCACGGATACGGCGGTGAAGGTGGCGCACCCAGAGGATCGAACAGATACCAAGCGGCGGGCGCTACCGCGGCAAACGCCAGCAGCGTGTAGCCAACCGTCGCCATGTAGTAGGACTGTGAGTCGAGCGGGCGGACGCCCCACCTCCACCAACTGCGAGCGATGATTACGGCCAGCGCAGGGAAGAGGCTGGCGACAATCGCCATGGAGGTGGCGGCAATAGTACCCTGCGTCTGTTGCTGCGCGGCCGCCAGCCCCCTCCAGAGATCGGTTCGGATGGCGCGGATGCCTGGGTCGCGCGCCCACACGAGGGCAACTTCGTGATCGAGAAACGCGGCCAACCCAATCGACACCGCAATCACCGCGCCCATGACGGCCAGGAGCGTGATGAACGGGACGGAAGCGACCGAGTAGTCACCCCGGTCGAAGAGCACCTGGGTCTCGTATTGGTCCCACCAAGACCACAGGGCAAATAACAGGCGGTACAACAGCCACACCAGCACGATGAGGGACACGGGCCACAAGACCTGCACGACCGCTGACTTCGACCACTCGCTGACCAAGAGTCTGAGGAAGGGAATCTTCTCGACCAGGTCGACCACTTCACCGAGAACGACGCCAACCGGCCCCGGCGCGTCGGCCGCCTGGTGCCACGGGCCAAACCGGAATCGCTGCGCGAGCGCAAGGCCAGTACCTAGTGTTACGAGTCGCGCCAACCCCAACCACCAGACGCGCCAGCGGCGACGTGCTCCCGCACGCAGCAGCCGTTCCCCGTCCCACTCGTGGACCGCGGTGAGATCAAGCCCGACCGCGCCCGCGATTGCGCAGGCAACCGAGGAGACGAACTCGTCCTTGTTCTTCCAGTAGCTCGAGTGGTCCAGGAATGGCGACGCGAGGTTGCATACGGGCCGGGACTCGAAGTGCTCGCTCCTGGTGGTAGTCAGCACGCCGTTGGGCACCGGATCGGACGTGGCATAGCGATCGGTCCACGCTACCGGCGGATCCAGTTTCAATCGTTCGTCGACGATTGCGTTGGTGCGATCGACGTCCGCGACCATGAAACCGCGCTGCAACAGCAGCGCTCCAGCGATCACGCACGCCATCGCCATGTAGCCTGCGGGGCCGGCCGCGAAGAGAGTCCTCATCAAGAGCGCGAAACACGTCCCCATGAGTGCCATCACGCCGGCGATGATCACGCGTTCGCCCACCGAGCCTTCGCCAGCAGCGATGCCCAGCGCCGCGCCGACGATGGCGCCAGCACCGATGAACGAGCGCCAACCGACAACATCGAACCCCACCGTCTGGCTGACACGACCAAGAACCTCCATGCCGGCGAGGGTGAAGACATCTACACGTGTGGTCGGATCGATGAAGAGTCGATAGCCCAACCATGACCCGGTCGCCATGAGCGCGAGCCCGAGCGCCGGCAGCCAGGCGATAAATCGATCGCTACCGCGAACGGCGTCTAGGACGAAGAGCTTCCGGAGGCCGCTGCCGAACGTAAACAGCAGGTCGGGCCGGGCGCTGGACTGCCGGAGAGCCGCGTGCGCGACCGCCGCGCCTTGCGAATGCGCGACGATGACCGTCTTGCCAGCGACCGATTGCAGCCATTTCAAGTCGCGTTGCACGCAGGAGCTCATCGCCGAGCCGCGAATCGAGCTCTCAAGCAACGCGTAGCTGTCGCCGACTGTGCCGAGCAGCGTCTTCTGCAGACGCAGGATAGCTGCGCGAAGTCGTGCGATGGGCAGAACGCCGATAACGAGGGACGTCACGGTGACGACTGTGAGCACCGGGAGCATCACGACGGCCACGGTGGCAAGCAACCCTTCGAGGGCCTTCCGGGAGAGGCCACGGGCCTGACGAAACCGGCGAACGAAGTGATCGGCGACGGCCAGTGGAACGACTTCGATCGACCATCGCCAGAGATCGGCATAGTTAGGCGCGCGGAAGCTTTCCGCCCACCACGATTCAGCCAGCACCCAGGTGCTCTCGATTGCGGGCGTGGTGATGCGCATCACCGCATTGGCGGGAGTCTGCCCACCGGTGTCGGTCAGTTCCGCGAGCGCGATCCGGACGGGATGAGCGGATTCTGGATGGAGCCAGCCCTCCAGCCACTGCTGAAGAGCCTCACCACACTGGATGAGCGTGTCCGCGCGTCGTTGTTCGCCCAACCCGTGAACGAACAAGACACCGACATCCGCGAGCGGCCGATCTGGCGACTCTCGTTCTGCCATGGTCGCGGCGCCATCTTAGCGCCACAGTTGAGTCGTCCACCAGGGACGTCCGACGGGTGCTCGCGGGTGTAGGATGCCAGCCTTCTTGGTGGCTAAATCGGTAATGTCGGTTGGAGGCCCGCCATGATGAACCAGCTGTTCTGGTCACTGAGCCTTGTCCTCGTAACACTTCCCGTGACAACTGCCTCAGCGTCAATCATCACGTTCGAAAACTTCGCACCAGCAGGAGGCCTGGTCAACGTGAATGTGTTGGCTCCTTACACGGAAGCGGGTTTCACGCTCACGCCGACAAACGCCCAATCAGCCGTGTTCGATTCGGCGGCCATCCTCGACTTCCCCGGGTGACACCACAGACTTCTTTGGATTTGGCGAGAGCAATCTGATCACGCTCAGCGGCCCGGCGCCGTTCATCCTGAACAGCCTGCTGATGGGGCCGAACACTGGTTCGTCAACGCCCACCGTTTCAGTGACACTGCTGGGGACTCTCTCGGGAGGTGGCACCCTGACGGCGACGTTTGCCGGCCTGTCCACCGCAACCTTGGAGACCCTCAACTGGGCCGATCTGGTGGGCGGCTCGACCCACGCTCCGCGTTCGAACGAAGACCTAGCGACCAGCCTCACCGGTTGTTGATCCACGAACGGCGCGCGTCGGGCGAGACGCGCACCGTCCTTCAGGCTAGTTTTCGCATCCCGCTGCACTGACCATTAGCGGCGCGCTCGACGACGGCGCCGCACTGCCGCGAGCGCGACGCCGACCAGCGCCAGGCCGGCGGGCTCGGGCACATCGATCGCGTTGAGCCGGACAAACGGGTCCAGGAAGTGCGGGCGGCCGCTCTGGCCGAAATCAAGACGAAAGCTGGTGAGCCCGTTGGGAAACCCGCGATCGGCGAACGAGACGTACCCGTCGAATCCATTGCAGAGCGTGATCGAACCCTGAGCCGACTGGATGATCTCGCTGCACCAGGTGAACCCGCCCTTCTCGACAATCGTCAGATCGATCCCGCGGATCGCCTGACCGCCCAAGGACGTCACATCGAGCCCGGCGCTGTCGTTCCACCAGTACACGAGCGGACCGAAGGAGGTCTCGCCATCCTGCAGCATGAGCGGCTGCCACTCGCCGAACACGCCGAACGCGCGCGCCGGGTCGCAGAGGAACCGGTTGCCGAAGAGCTCGTTGCTGAGCACCCGTACGCCCTGTTCCTCGTAGCGTTCGAGCGGCGCGATCTTTGGCCCGGCCGCACCGTCACATTCCATGGTGGCGGCGATGTCGGGGGTCGTGAAGTTGATGACCGCGGCGGCGGCTGAAGTAATGGAGGCGAGGACGATCGTCGACGTGAGCAGCAGTCCGCGCAGATACATGGGAAGCCCCTGGGAGAGAACCGACCCCAGGAGCGTATCAGGATTCCAACCTCTGCCTTGCGCGCTATTCGTCGATCGCCGCCGTGCCGCTGCCCGACGCGTGCACAGTAAATTCTGACTCCCCGCCCTCGCCGTCGTAGCGCTTGAACTCACCCAAGAACGTGAACGCAATCGCGCCGCCGTAGACGCGGCCGAACGTCACGGTCCCTTTTTTTACTCCGAGCAGCCCCATGGAGCCGGCGAAGCACAGATTGTGGTCGTGGCCGTCACCGGAGAACTCGAATGGCACTTCCTTCTCGCTCAGCTCCACTGGCGAGTTCACGCCCGAGGGCAGATCGCCATGCAGCGCCAGACCGCTGCGCACGCCAGGCACACAGTCCTCGCCGGCGTGCCTCGCGTCGTGCCCCTCGATGCGGAAGTACCCATGCTCACCCGGGTGATATGCGAACTTCACGTCGCTCACCGCGTAGCTTGCCCCGTCGATAGCCACCGTGGCTCGACTGCCGGGTCTCTCCACCGCCGTTGCGCCACCGCACGCCGCGACGAGGGCGAGCGGCGCCAGAAGACCCGCGACCAGCCCGCTCTTCATCAGCTGCGCATAAGCCATGCCCGTTGTATCGGCGTCAGCACACCTCAACTGCGGGAGTTCCGGCGCGAAACGTGCACGTGAGTGCGCAGGCGGGAACGCCGGAACGCGGGAGGTAGCTCGTGAGTTTAAAAGGAATGTACCAGTGGGCCATCAAGACGGCTGAGGGCAAGTTTCACGGCACCACGGAGGAACGCGACGGCAAGCTCTACTTCAACGGGACCGTCGCCACCGACGCAGAGAAAAACCAGATTTGGGACGCCATCAAGACGATTCCCACCTGGCAGAAGGATGTCGTCGCCGACATCAAGGTGACGGGCGGTCCCGCGAAGGACGGAAACACGTGGACGCCCGAAGCAAGCTCGAGCAAAACGTACACAGTGAAGTCGGGCGATACGCTGAGCCGTATCGCCAAGGACCATCTGGGCAGTGCCGCGGACTACATGAAGATCTTCAATCTCAACAAGGATCAGCTGAGCGATCCCGATCAGATCAAGCCGGGCCAGGTACTGCGGCTGCCCTGATCGGGGCGCGCAAGAGGAGGGGTTTATGTTCGGCGTACTGGGTTGGATTCTGTTCGGCCTCGTGGTGGGAATCATCGCGAAGCTGTTGATGCCGGGGCGCGATCCCGGCGGGTTCATCATCACTGCCCTACTGGGGATTGCGGGCGCGGTGCTGGGCGGATTCATCGGACGCGCGTTCGGCTTCTATGGGCCGGGCGAGCCGGCCGGTTTCCTGATGTCCACACTGGGCGCGGTGGTTCTGCTGTTCATCTATCACAAGCTCCGCCGCCCGACGGCGAGCGGCATCGTCTAGCGCGGGCCGGCGAGAGCCGGCCCACCCCCCGTACAATGCGAAACGCCCGGACGCGTCGAAGACGTGTCGCGGGCGTTTCAGTGCGTGAGCCTGTCACGCCTTCTGGCAAGAGCCAGAATCATGATCTTGCTGGCCGCGCGCTTGGGTCAGCGGATGGTGCGCGCTGCCCGCGCGCCTCACGCGCCCGGTGGTACCTCCATGACAACCTCTCTTTCTTTGCGACTCTCACTTCCGAGTCGCGGTTGTCGATGCCTTAGGGATACGCCTCTCGCGCGCCGGTGTCAAGCACAGCGAAACAGCAGGTGATCAATTCCCGCTCGGCCGTTCGATGCGATCGATCACCAGTACGTCCACGGTGCGGCGACGGGCTTCGAGCTTCAGCCCGAGGTCTTCCTGGAGCGCGGGAAGAAGCGACGGACGATCGGACTGCGCCAGCGCCGGCGGAGCGGCGGCACCATTCAACATCACGGGTTGATCGGGCATGAACGTGACATCGAGATCGAACTCGCCCGTCAATCCTGTCTCGTCCACCACCGGCCTTCGTGTGAGCTGCGTGAGCGCGGTGATGAAGTGGCCCATCGTCAGCCGGCGGCCCGATATCCACCCTGGAAACGAAATGTAGCCGCACGTGGGGCCGAGCGGATCCTGCGCCTGCACCGGCGTGAAGTCGGGACCAGGACCGGGGGGCGGCGGTGGTGGCGGAGGGATGCCCGGCGGCGCCTGAATCGGCGCGCACTCGGGTCCCGAGTGTCGAAGACGGGGGCCAAGCTTTCCATCACGATTCGCGAGCACGAGGGAGAACGCTGGCAGCTCGCGCTGCTCCGTGTGCGCCGCGAGCTGGAAGCGCTCCGCGAGCAGCGCTTTCAGCATCAGCCGTACGCTCGCTCGCGTGGCGCCGGCGCCGGCGCGCGCCTCGATGGTGTAGAGCTCGCTCGCCATCCACGACGGTCCGCCCACGAGCTGCAGATCCTGCAGGCCGTAGGCGACGAGCACGAGCTGACGGACATTCGTGCCGGGTGTGGTGGCGCGGCCACCCGGCTGCAGCATCAGGCCCGGAAAACTGAACGGCGCATCCGGGCTGCGTTTAATCGACGCGACCTCGAATGCCGGAGCGTTCTGCCCCGACAGCCCAGGCGCGAGGAGGAAGACCGCAATCAGTACGTAGAGGCGGACCTTTAGGTCCGCCTGAAGTGTGCGCACGTCTCATCAGACACCGCGCCGCGGCAGTGGTTCCACAGTGCCGGTCTGAAGACCGGCAGCCACGTACGTAGCTGCAGGCCTTCAGGCCTGCCCAAACACGCCCGGATACGCGCTGGTTTTGAAGCCGGGGAACAGCGGATCGGCCGGCGTGCCGAGGTGCCGCACCGCCACCTCGGCGAAGAGGCTTCGGAAGTCGGTGGTCACCGCCAGGTCGCGCCCCTCGTGCAGCTGCTCACGGGCCAGGCCGGGCCACTTTCCGTACACCTTGCCGCCCTTCGCGGCGCCGCCGATCACGAACATGGCCGTGCCGTGGCCGTGATCGGTGCCGCGGTTGCCGTTCTCGCGCACGGTCCGCCCGAACTCCGACATCGTGAGCACCATCACGTCGCGCATGCGATCGCCGAGGTCGCGATCGAGCGCGGCAAGGCCGTCGCCAAACTCCTTGAGCCGCGTCGCCAGCTGGCCGCGCTCGTTGCCTTGCGCCGCGTGCGTGTCCCAGCCGCTGGCATCGGCAAACGCCACTTCCAACCCGACGTCGGCGCGAATGAGCTGCGCGATCTGGCGCAGGCTCTCGCCGAAGCGCCCGCGCGGATACACGGCACCGTTGGCGGGCTGAATGCGCTGCGGATCGGCGGCCTTGAGCATCTTCACGGCGTCGAACGTCTCGCGGCCGGTGCCATACAGCAGGTCTCGCACGCCCTGTTCGTACAGCGACTCGAAGCCCTTGCTCGCGTTGAGACCGCCGACCAGCGCCGCGGCGTCACGCACGTCGAACTCGGCCAGACTGGTCATCGCCACCGCGCCGACGTCGCCGCGGAGCACGCGCGGCAGCGCGGGGCCGAGCGCCACGGCGCGGAAGGGCGACGCCTGCGGTTCCGGCTGGGCGGCCAGCCCCCGCGCCAGCCATCCGTCCTCGGTACTCTTCACGCCGGGCGTGCCCGATTCCATGTAGTCCTGCGCGTCGAAATGCGACCGCGTCGTGTCGGGCGATCCCACCGCGTGCACGGCGGCGAGGCGCCGCTCGTCCCACAACGGCTTCAGCCCCGAGAGCGACGGGTGCAGCCCGAAGAACCCGTCGAGATCGAGGGCGCCATCGCTCCCCGCGCCCGGGCGACCGATGGCGATGCTGCCGCGCGCGCCGTAGTAGTCGCGGTCGCCGTGCGGCACCAGCATGCTCAACCCGTCCACGGCGCCGCGCTGGAAGATCACCACGAGCACCTTGGACCGCGCGGCGCGCGACTGGGCCAGCGCCGTGCGGACGACGAAGCGCGGTGCCGCGCCCATCGCCACGAGCGCCAGCGCGCCGCCTTTCACGAACGACCGCCGGGTGCAAGAGCAGGAGGTCATACTCATCTCCTCTGGAACTCGGGCGACCCGAGGACGAGCGCGGCCAGCTTCTCGACGTCGGTATCGCTGGCCACCCGGTCGTCGCCCGTCGTGCGCGTGATCTCTGGGCTCTGGAGCTGCGCCGTCAGCACCGTCCGCGTCTGCGGCGTGGCGGCGCCGTGCAGCACCGCCGTCAACACCGCATCGAGCACCTGCGCCGGCTGCGCGCGATCCACCTGGCCAATCACGCCGTCGAGATCGACCGGCGCGCCGCGGAAGCGGTTGTGCGCGAGCGACAGCGCAAAGTTCATCCGCCCGAGCAGGGCGCCGGTGTTCACCCACGATTCGGCGCGATCGGGATAGCCGGTGGGCGGCTGCGCTTCGTAGAGCGGCTGCCCGAGCTTGCCGATCTCGCGCGCCAGCTCCAGGCCGCCGCCGGCTGGGAAGCCGCCGCCGGCGCGGCCGCGGCCGGCCTCGAGGCGGCCGTCGAGCGCGCGCACCGCGCTCACCACCACCTCGAACGGCGTCTTGATCTTGGCGCGGTAGGCCTCGCGCGTCCAGAACTCGGGCGAGGTGACGAGCGTCGTCATCACCGCGCGAATGTCGCCGTCGGTCGAGCGGAACGTCGCCGCCATGCGGTCCACGAGCGCCGCCGGCGGCTCGTCGCTCACGAAGTGCCGGGCCAGCTTGGTGGAGATGAAGCGCGCCGTGGACGGATGCCGCACCAGGATGTCGATGACGCGCTCGCCATCCCGTTCGCCGCCGCCGGCGGGAATCGTCTGGCCGAGCACGCGCTTGCTGCCGGGGTCGTGCGCCCGCGGACGGAAGAGATATGACCCACCCTCGCGCGGGCGATCGATAGTCCAGCCGGTGAAGCAGCGCGCCACCTCGGTGACGTCCTGCTGTGTGTAGCCGCCGTCGACGCCCAGCGTGTGGAGCTCCATCAGCTCGCGCGCGTAGTTCTCGTTGAGGCCCGACGCGCGGCCGGCATTGGGGCCGCGCGGCATGACGAGGTCCGCGCGCGTGCTCATCCAGTTGTCGAGATAGAAGAGCATCGCCGGATG
>Ga0070671_100003194_pt1 | contig 12775 bp, 12 predicted proteins | sample KBSS73metaG_FD_65341 | JGI IMG/M metagenome (GOLD analysis project Ga0070671, IMG submission 65341) | Switchgrass rhizosphere microbial communities from Kellogg Biological Station, Michigan, USA - KBS S7-3 metaG | ecosystem: Host-associated > Plants > Roots > Rhizosphere > Soil ...
GTACAACGGCACCGCGACGGCCAACATTCCGGCCAGCCAAATCAGCGACGGCGCGGTTACCGACCACGTCGGCCACGGCACCGAATTCGTTGCATCCCCGGCCAATGCGCGCAACGCGTAGATGAACTGCGAATAGAACTGATTCCTGACGAACCCCTGCAGCCAGCCCGGAAACTGCTCCGGCGGGAGGATGCCCACTGACAACATCCCGAGAATCAACTGGGGAAGCAGAAGAATGTGAGTCGTCGCCTCGGGATTCTTGGACACGACGCCGATGAGGTCACCCACAAACGACAGCACGATACCGATGAGCAGCACCAAAACGCAGAAGCTGACGGTGTAGATACCACTTCGGTAGAACCGAAAGCCGATCACGTAGCCGCACACAAGAGCAGTCCCCAATGCTGCCGCGCATCGGTACACATTCCCAGACATGCGAGCGGCCAAGGGCGCCATCGGGGCGATGGGCATGGCGCGAAACCGCACATTGATGCCGTGGACTGAGTCGGTCGCGGACCTGAGTGCAGCGGACATCGCGGCGAAAAACACTGTCTGCAGTGCGATCATCGGCATCATGTACTGCGCATAGCTGCCGTGGACGACGGTAGTCATGATCTGCTTGAGCGGGAGATACAGACTTGCGGTGAACACCGCGGACAGCGACAACGCGATGAGCAGCTCTCCACTTTTCAGTGTCGGTGCGATCACTCGGATGGTGAGCACCCACCATTGTTGAAGCGGAACCGGCTTCGGCCGGTCGATGGTCCAGGTGTTCATCACGTCACGCCTGCGGTCGGCCGCTCAACCTCGCGAGTCGTCGTTTCCCTTGTCAGAGCAAAGAAGACGTCGTCGAGTGACGGCCGACGCAGTGCGACGTCGGCGAACCTGATGCCTGCCGCATCGAGCCGACGCAAAACCTCCGCGACGGTGGCGACGCCCTCCGGTGCGGGGAACGCAATACGGTCCGAAGCGATCGTCAGTGCCGACCTGACGTCGTCGAGCATCAGGGTGTCAAGCACGTCAGCGATAGCCGTGAGCTCGCGCGGGTCCTGCGGGACGATCTCGCACGAACCACTTCCGGTGCGGCGCTTGAGTTCGTCAGCAGTCCCTTCGGCGATGATCGTGCCGCGGTCGATCACGATGATGCGATCGCTCAGCGCGTCAGCCTCTTCGAGGTACTGAGTCGTCAGAACTGTGGTGATTCCGGCACTCTTGAACTGCCCGACGAGGTCCCAAATACTCTGTCTACTCCTAGGATCGAGTCCGGTCGTCGGCTCGTCGAGGAACGCCACCTCGGGGCGCACCATCAGACCGCACGCGATGTCGATACGCCGCCGCATTCCGCTCGAATAGGTATCCACGCGCCGATCGGCGGCGTCATCGAGTTCGAAATCGTGAAGCAGGGTCTTTGCCCGTGTGCGCGACTCGGCCTTGGTCAGCCCTTGAAGGCGGCCGATCATCACCAGATTTTGTCGTCCAGTCAACATGTTGTCCAAGGCGACCTGCTGACTGGTCAGCATGATCGATCGGCGCACCTTCGGCGCTTGGGAGACCACATCATGACCGGCAACCCACGCTTGTCCCCGATCCGGCCGCGTCAGCGTCGACAATATGTGCACCATCGTCGTTTTGCCCGCGCCGTTCGGACCGAGCAGACCGATCACCTCGCCACGGCCCACTTCGAAACTGATGTCGCGCAACGCATGAACGTCGCCGAAGGACTTGCCGACTCCGCTGACGATCACACTCTTATCGGAAGTAGACATCGGCACCTCTCCTGGTCACATTGCTCACAGACCGACGGCGAGTTCAAGGTCTTTCAAAGCGGTTTCGATATGACCCGTTAAGCACTGCGGGTCGGGGACGGCGGCGATGGAGGCGGCGATTCCGAAATCCAAATCGTCGGCCCTGCTGAACAACCCGAAGTTGAGTACTTGTCCCCTCAGAGTCGGCGCCAACGGATACATGCCTTCGACACGAGCACCGCCCCAGTACAACGGCTCGCTCCTGCCGCGCACGTGGGTAATGGTGAGGTTGAACACGGGCGGTATCTTGGCAGCCAGCCCCCTCCCCCCGCTTATCGGCGCGCAGATCAACCCTGCGAGCTCAATCGCCAACTGTTGGGGCATCTCTCGGATGATCTGTACGTTGCGTTGCATCGACGCGTGAATCGCTGCCAGGCGTTTCGCTGGGTCGTCGATATCTGTGGCGAGGTTGCACACTGCAGCGCCGAGGACATTGGCGCGCCGGTCGTCCTCTTCACCGCGCAGGTTTACCGGTGCCATCGCGACAAGGGGAGCGTCGGGGAGTTCGTTGCGCTCGAGGAGATAAGCACGCAGTGCGCCTGCGCACATGGCCAGCGCAACGTCGTTGACAGTCACCCCGGCCGCCTTGCCGACAGCCCCGATGCGCTCCAATGGCCAAGACTGCGTTGCGCATCGCCGTGGACCTCCGGGAGCAACGTTGAAGATGGTTCGCGGTGCACGCATCGCTGGGATCAACTCCCTTTCGCGCAGCGCGGACAGCATCAACTTCAGTGAACGATTAACGCCGACAGCAGGTTTCGCAGCCGAGGCAGACCCTTGCGGTGTCGACGGCGCCTCAGGCCGCGGCGTCCACCCCACCCGTATCCGTCGGTCATTCGGGTCGGTGGTCATGTGCTCCTGCAAGGTCTTTGCCCCCGACACCCCGTCAGTCATCGCGTGGTGGGCCTTCAGATACAGCGCGAAGCGCCCGTCGTTCAGACCATCGATCACGTGGCATTCCCACAACGGCCGGGTCCGATCGAGCAACCGGCTGTGCAGGTCGTCGACCACGCCGAAGAGCTCATTCCTACCTCCCGGCGCCGGCAACGAGGTGTACCGAACGTGGTAATCGATGTCCGCGCGATCGGCATAGGTCCAACGCAACCGCGAGGTCCCCCGGCGCGTCTTCGCCGGATGGCCCGAGTAGGCAGGGCTGACGTCGCTGAATGAGCGCAATGTCTCGTAGATTCGCCGAGCGAAGTCGGGTCCGGCGTCCTCCGGCGGCCTGAACATTTCGAGCATCCCGAGGTGCATCGGATGTTCTTTGGACTCCAGCAGCAACAAAACTACTGCCTCGGGAGGCGCGAAGTTCCCCATCTCGGTGTCCTGTGTTCGTGGAGGACCCCAATCCGCCACGATCAGCCGCCAGCGGCCCCCCGGCCTGACTGCGTGGGAAGAATGCTACTCACCGTTATTGGCATGGCATTGCAGTTTCGGCAAATTTTAACGTCATCGTCAGGACTGGCGCGAAGAACGTCCCAAGAACATTCCAAGGCATCCGCCACATCCTCTACGTGACCGGCCAACAGGGCCGCACTCACGGATGAACGGATCGGAGCGCTGATCACCATGCTGGACGTCGACGACCCCCACCAGGCCGTCAAGGGCGTTCGCTACACCGAGCGGACCGTGACGACCGGCGACGGCGTTGCACTTGCGGTGCGCGAGTACGGATCACGCACTTCGGCCGAGCACACCGTCGTACTGCTTCACGGGTTGTGCCTTGACCAAACCTCGTGGGATGTCGTGCTTCGTCCGATGCTGCGCCGCTGGGGCCGCAAGGTTCGGGTCATCACCTACGATCACCGCGGCCACGGACGGTCCGGCCATGCCCCGATCCGCACCTACCGGATTGACCAGGCGGCGTCCGACCTCGCCGACGTGTTGGCGGCCTTGGATGTCACCGGCCCGCTCACGCTGGCCGGCCACTCGATGGGCGGCATGATCGCGCTGGCCTACCTCAGCCGGCCGGCTTCCCAGCGACCCGCACACCCTGTTGGGCTGGTCCTGGTCGCCACCGCCGCAGGCAAGGTAACCGAGCGCGGGATGGGCCGCCTGCTGGCGACCCCGGCGGTCCGCATGCTGTGCGGCCTGGCGCATCACGTTCAGCTGGATGCGGCCGAGCGTGTGATCCGGGCCGTGGCTCCGTCGGTGTGCGTGGCAGTGGCGCGCGCGGGCGGTTTCGGCGACGACGAACGGACGACGTTCCTGTCGACGTCGGCGCGGGTGATCGGCCGCACCTCGTTGACCACCGCGGCGGGCTTTCTGACCAGCATGCGCGACTACGACGTGTACAGCGCGCTGGGCGCGATCTGCGCCCAAACCACCGTCATCAGCGGCGAACTCGACGTCATGACTCCGCCGTCGCATTCCTACGACATGGCCGAAGCCATCCCCGGTGCGACGCACTCCCGCGTGGCCGCCGCCGGGCACATGCTGCTCGATGAGGCCCCCGATGTCGTCAACGCGGCCATTGCCGACGCGATCACAACGGAGTTGATCGTGGGCGCCGATCGTGATTTGGACGATCTCGACTCAGCTGTCGTTGCTGCCTTCGGCGCCTAACATCGCAACGTTGAGCGGGCAGGCCATGATGGATGCCATGGAGTCGACCCGCGTGGACAAGTGGTTGTGGGCGGTCCGGCTGACGAAGACCCGGACCGATGCTGCCGCGGCGTGCCGAGGTGGACACGTGCGTGTCAACGACCGTCCCGCCAAGCCCGCCACCGCAGTGTGTCCCGGCGACAAGGTGCACGCCCGGATCGGGGACAGAACGCGCATCGTCGAGGTAACGCGGGTGATCCAGAAGCGGGTCGGGGCTTCCGACGCCGTGACGTGCTACCTCGATCGCTCGCCCGCCCCGCCGGCCACGCCGTATGTGCCTGTGGCCGTTCGTGATCGGGGCGCAGGCAGGCCGACGAAGCGAGACCGCAGGCTGCTCGACAAGTGGCGAGCGAGCCAACGCTGATGACGAGACTGCTCGAGAACAAGGTTGTCATCGTTGCGGGCCTTGGCGGCATCGGCAATGGCCTCGCGCGTCGCTACGCCGACGAGGGCGCACTGCTGGTGATCGGGGACCTCGACGCCGAATTGGCGGCGCGCGTAGCCATCGACATCGACCCATCGGGTGAGCGCGTACGCGGTGTGGCGCTCGATGGTGCAGACGAGGACTCCGTTATCTCGACCGTCAAGCTCGCCGTCGACGGCTATGGGCGCCTTGACGGCATCCACGTCAACTTCACCAACGCCGCCGACGCGTACGAGCCAGGCGGGGTCGTCGAACTGCCGCTCGAGGCGTTCGACGAAGTGATGCGCGTCAACACCCGCGGCTTCGTGATCTGTGCCAAGCACGCGATACCCCCGATGATCGAAAGCGGCGGCGGCTCGATCGTGTTCACCGCATCCATCGACGCGTACAACGGCGCGGGTACCCGCGTGTCCTATGCGATGAGCAAGGCGGCCGAACTTGCGCTCATGCGCCACATCGCACGTCGATACGGCCCGAAGGGTATCCGCGCCAACGCCATTGCGCCAGGACTGATCTGGCACTACAAGTTCGACGAGCAGTGGATGCCGGAGGGCGTCATCGAGCAGACTCGCGCGCGGCAGATGATCAAGTCGCGCTTCGGAAAACCGGACGACGTCGCCGCACTGGGCGCGCTGTTGCTATCTGATGACGGCAGCTTCATCACCGCACAGACGATCAGTGTCGACGGTGGAGTCACCTTCCGGCCCTGAGCGCAATGTCTTGACATCGCGTCCGCCGCGCCCTGCGCAATGCCTTCGCCATTGCTGCAGCCGATTCCGGTGTGCTGGTGATCCTCCAGTCGAATTCCTTGTCGTGCTCGAACCACACGAAGCCGGCGACGTCCCTCTGGCCGGCGACGAAGTCGATGAAGCGGGCGATCCATTTCGCCTTGCGGCCACCACTTTCACTGCAGCCCACCTCGGCGACGAGGATCGGCTTGTCCGAACTGATGGCACGCAGTTCGCAGAGCACATCACCGAAAAGTTCTTCCGGCTCGGTCCATCGGCTCATGGGAAGGCTTGTGCCCCAGTTGTATCCGTCGACCCCGAGCACGTCCACGTAGTCGTCACCGGGATACCACGCCGGTAGCGCTCCGACGCCTGTCGCGGTCGGGCACCACACCCACCTGACGTTGTCAGCGCCCCGGCTGGAGAACACGCCGTGGATGTGCTGCCACACCTCGACATACGTGGCAGGCGACGTCCCGCAGGCGGGCGACCATGGGTACCAGTCGCCGTTGAATTCGTGCGCGAACCGCAGGTGCACCACCGATCCCCAGTCCCTGATTTCGTCGGCCCACCGGCACAGGTATTGATCGAGGGCACCCGACACGATCGACCGGACGACCGCAGGCGACCGGTCGTCGGTCCAGCACCAGGGCTCCCATGTGATGATCGGATCGGCACCGCAGTAGGCGGCGACGGCTATCGCCGCAATCGGAGGGCTTGCGAAGAAGTCCTCGAACGCCATCACCATCTCGGCCCGGCGGCCCACCGCATCGGCAACGGTCTGCAGTTCCCGCGCGGCAAGCAGACCGCCCGGCGTACTCAGACCGAACTTCAGCGGCTCGCCGACCGCAGTGCGACGCGCGCGACGTACCGTCGTGGTCCCGTTCACTGGCGCCCCCAAGCTCCCACAAAACGCTCAATGGCACGTAGCATAAATTGACGGATACGTCAGTGCTAGCAAATTCGCCGACTCACCGATCGGCTCAGCGGTAGTAGGTTTCCCCGCCGGTCGGGTAGCCGCCACCAGTGGTGGTCACGTGGACGTGGTCGAAGTGGCCGTATCCGCCGCGCTGCGCCCCGCCTGGCGTGTAGTAGACGCCGCGCCAGATCGCGTCCTGGATGCCGAATACAGCCGCGTTCTGCAGCACGTACGCCACGATCTGGTTGCCGAGCGCGATGCCCGCGTCACTGCTCGGGTTGGGGATCATCACGTCGAGCGCCAATCCGTCCGGATGCCACCGCAGCGCATCCGGCCGAACGCCACCGATCTCGTGAATCTCGGGGAACTCCTCGCTGATGTGGCGCGCAGTCAAGATGGTCCTGACCTGCAGCCCTCTCTCGGGGGCCACCCCCGGCGGCAACGCGCGATCGACGACCCGATATCGCGAGGCCGAAACCAACTGAGCAGCAACAGGATTCGCGTCCGGCTGCGCACCTGCCGGTTCCACCAACGGCATTGCAGGCGGCGCGGCGACGATCTCGGCGCAGCACGGCGGGACTGTCTCGGCCGCCGGCGCAATGTGGGGCGCAGCGGGCTTGGCTACGGGTTCCGCCGCGAACGGATGCATATCCGCTCCGAGGGCGAAGAACAGGGCGGCCGGGGCGACGAACGCAGCCAGCGCAACAGGCGACTTACGCCGTTCCCTGGCTAATGAGTGCCGGCCCACGCCAAGCACCATACGAAAAAACAGGGGCAAATGTCACGAAGTTGTCACGACGGGATCACGGAATGGGGTTCGCAACACCCGCACAGCGATCAACGACCCGTACTGTTTCCACAGCTCAACGACATTTTGGGCGCCGAAATCACCCGCTGAACAGTTGTGACGCCGGTAATCAATCAGGGGATCGGTAATGGGCCGCCCCCGCCCTCGGACTCCTGAAGTCCGATGCATTGGCCGGTGTTGGCACCGGTGCAGGGAATGCCATCCACCTGCGGGAGGTCCGGGTTGCCCGGGATCGCCTCTGGCGCGGCTTGTTCCCCGCCCGTGACGCAGGCGCCGCTGGTCGGCTCCAGGATGGAACCAGCGGGGCACTCCGCGACCACACTCGGCGCAGTCAGGGCCGGCACGACCGCAACGGCTGCCGGAGCTGCCGCAACGGCGAGCGCAAACCCACCTATCGAAATTGCTCGCCGCGATGAACATTTAAAAGTCATCGTCGCCCCCCTTTCACGGAGTTATTAACGCAAGCGAAATTAACTGTAGACAGCACCTGAACTCGTTGCGGGCCGAATTGGCAGACAAAACCGGGAGTAAGCTGCTGTTGCTGCCGACAGCAACAATTCGCACTGCCGCAGTAGGGGTGGGCCGCGATGAGCGAGACTTGCGATCCGCGAGAGCACGAGCTGACCGTCGAACTGCGCGACGTCGTGCGCGAGTACACCGTCGGCGGTCAATCGGTCCGGGCGCTCGACGGCATCAGCGTGCGCCTGTGCGGCGGGCAGTTCGTGTCGATCGTCGGACCGTCGGGCGCAGGCAAGAGCACGCTGCTGCATCTGCTCGGCGCGCTCGACTCCCCCGATTCCGGGTCGATCACATTCGACGGAGAGGAAATCGGGCGTCTCAGCGACGCGCAGCAGTCCGAGTTCCGACATTACCGGGTCGGCTTCATCTTCCAGTTTTTCAACCTGCTGCCGACGCTGTCGGCGTGGGAGAACGTGGCAGTTCCCAAGCTCCTCGACGGCGTGCGATTGGGCAAAATCGAGGCCGACGCAGTTCGACTGCTCGAAAGAGTCGGGCTGGGCAACCGCACCCAACACCGACCGTCGGAGCTGTCCGGCGGTCAGATGCAACGCGTCGCGGTGGCGCGCGCGCTGATGATGGACCCGCCGCTGATCCTGGCCGACGAACCGACCGGAAATCTCGATACCGCAACGGGCGCTTCGATCTTGGCGCTGCTCGCCGAAGTGGCGCATGAAGAGGGCAGTCGTCGCCTGGTGGTGATGGTGACTCACAATTCCGACGCCGCGGCCGCGACGGATCGGGTGATCGCGCTGCAGGACGGTCGGCTCGGCTCCGACGAGATGTCGGTGGTCTCGGGGTGAGACCAGGTTCCGCGATCGCCGCAGCGGCGAGCCGCCTCCGCCTGTTCAGCCTGCGAGAGCTCGCTGTGCATCGGCGGCGCACGATCGCATCGATCGCCGTAATGGCAGTCTCTGCAATGTATTTGGTGGCGGTGTTCGGCATCTTCGGATCGATCACCGGCTCGGTCAACCGGCTGGCCGACGGCATCGCAGGCATCGCCGCCCTGGAGGTCTCCGGCATCACCGACGCTGGCTTTCCCGAAACGATCACCGCCGACGTGGCCGCTGTTCCCGGAGTTGCCATCGCGGCGCCGATGATCCGGATGTCTGCTCCGACGGCGACGGGCCAGGTCCTGCTGTTCGGGGCCGACAAGAGCAGTGCGGATTTGGGTGGCGCCCTGAAAGACTCTGTCGCACAACCGGTGCAACAGTTGTCGCAGACGCCGGATGGCGTGCAGGTCGGCCCGTCCGTCGGCCGCAAGAAGGGCGACAAGTTCCAGGTCGGCTCAGGCGAGGTCACCGTCACCGACGTGCTCACCGGCAAGCAACTCACCGACCTCAACGGTGGGCACTACGTGCTTGCCCCACTTGCGTTGGCGCAGAATGTCACAGGCAGGACAGGTCAGCTCGATTCGATCCTGATCACCACGAAGCCGGGCACCGACCTTGCAGTGGTCCGCACGGCAGTCACCAAAGCCGTCAACGGCCGCGCCATCGTCGCTCCCCCGAGCATGCGGGCCGCCCGCGCCGGCGACGGTGTGAAGATGATGAACTACATGGCGTTGATGGGCGCCGTCGTCGCATTGATCGTCGGCGCCTTCCTCGTCTACACGACCATGACGATGGCGATCACTCAACGCAGGCCCGTCATCTCGATGCTGCGGGCGATCGGTGGCCGGCGCGCCATCATTGTCCGGGACATGCTCGTGGAGGCAGCCATTCTCGGCGCGATAGGTGGTGCCCTCGGATCCGGCGTCGGAATACTGCTGGGTCGCATCGCGATTGGCCGCCTGCCACCGGCGATGACCCAGGGCCTTGAGGCGCGCATCGAATACTGGCTGCCCGGCTACGCGATACCGATAGCCCTTGCGACAACGGTGATCACCAGTGTCCTGGCGTCGGCGATGGCCGCGCGGCAGGTGTACAAGGTGTCGCCAATCGAGGCGCTGGCACCCGTCGGCGTCTCCGTGGCAGACCGCGTGCCCCGATGGTTGCGAATCGCGATCGGCGTCGGCGCCGTCGCCGTGTTCGCCGTGTCGATCCTGATGGTCCTCGGTCGAACCGGCACGGTCGCCGTCGTCGCGATGTCCGCATTGTTCTGCGCCGAGATCGCACTCGGCTTTGCGCTCGCCGGGTCCATCGTCAAGGCCAGCGCCGCCACCGCCCGCGTCTTCGGATCGGCAGGCGCACTGGCCGCTGCGACCATCGAGCGTTCGCCGCGTCGTGTCTGGGCCACCGTGATGACCGTGCTCATCGCCGTGGTCACCACCGTCGTCATCACAGGAACGAACTCGGACATGATCCGGTCGGCCCGCGGGATCTTCGTACACGTCGCGGACGTCGACGTCTGGGTGAGCGCTGACTCCCCGGACAGGTTCGCCACCGATCCACTGCCGCAAGGCCTTTCGGAGAAAGTCGCCGCGGTACCCGGCGTGCAGCGGGTCACCGAGGGCGCGTTCGCGTTCGCCGACCTGGGCGGCACCCGCGTGATGCTCGACGGGTTCGCCGCGGGCACCGCCGATGCGCTCTACCACGCGCTCGACACCCGTGTCCGCGACGACGTCCTCGCAGGCCGTGGTGTGGTGCTCACCCAGAACCTCGGCAGGTCGCTGCACGTCAAGGCTGGCGACACATTGCGGATGCAGACGCCACACGGACCGCAGAAAGTGACGGTGCTGGCGCTGGTGCCGTACTTCTCAACGGTGATTGGCACCGTCGGAATGAACCTCGATCAGCTGCGCGAGTGGTTCGACCGCCCGGCGTCGACCACGCTTCAGGTCACTGCCGCTGAAGGATCAGACCCCGAGCGCGTCCTGAACGACGTACGCCGCGTCGTGCCCGCCCCGAACTACGTTTACGACGGAGCGGCGGCGCTGTCGGGCATCGAGGCGCCGATGCAGCAGAGCATGTTCATCGCCAACGCGGTGTGGATCATCGTCGTATTCGTTGCTGCCGTTGCGCTTCTCAACACGTTGACGCTCTCGGTGCTCGAGCGGCGGCGCGAAATCGGGGTGCTGCGCGCGATGGGCTCCAGCCGCCGGTTCACCCTCGCGATGGTGCTCGCAGAGGCCGCAAGCATCGGCGTCGTCGGCGGGGTGTTGGGGCTGCTGTTCGGCCTGACGGATCAGTGGCTCTACAGCCTCGTCAGCGAGGACATCATGAACTTCACCGTCGACTTCCGGCCAAGCCCGATGGCCCTCGCCTTCACCGTCGGCGCGATCGTCATCAGCCTGCTCGGCTCGCTGCCGCCCGCGCGAAGGGCCGCGCGGCTCAACATCATCGAGGCCGTCAGCGTCGAATAACCGTCAGAACCCCGCTCGAACCAGAGCAGTGAACAGTTCGGCGAACGGATCCTCGACCGGAATCGCGACCGAGAAATTCAAGAACGGACTCATGAACGTGTTCACCGTGTGCCCGGCAACCCCGATGCTCGCGGCGCCGAACCCCAGGTTGTCTTCGGGATCGGTCCCCGACGTCAACACATTCGTGAAGAACGGCGTTCGCAGAACGAACGCAACGAAGTGGTTGTCGTCGGGGTCGGCAGCCGACGTCACGGAGAACAGGCCGAAGAAGCCGTGGGTCGACGTGATGAAGTCGGGGTCGACCGCGGACGTCGTGACGGTCGGTTTGACTGGCTGCGCCGCGGGTGTGGGTTCGAATTCGCGGCGCGCTGCGGCGAGCGCCGTGAGGGCAACCGTCTGCAGCGGCGTCGACGGAGTCTTCGGCGCGGAGGCGGCGGCTGCCGACGTGACCACGGGTCGCGAGGTAGTGCCACCCTTGCGCAGATCACTGCCGGACTTCTTCGGAGTCACCGCGGTCTCGGCGGAGTGTTTCGGCTGGTGCCGACGCGGGTTCGGGGCGTCCTTCTTGCCCGACGGCGTATCCGAGGATTGCGACGACTCGCCCGACGAGCCCTTTCCGCCATTCCCCGGTGCGGCCGACGCCACAGCAGGCGTAATCGCCACCGCAAGCCCTATCCCCACCGCAACCGCCAAGGTCCAACCGACTCGCTTTGCGTTTTCCATGGGTGCTTTCCCTCCGCTCACCCGCGTGGCCGCAGTTCCTCTATACGGTTCACGGTGCACCCGCGCCAAGGGTTCAACCCTTGACGACAGTGGCGAAGCCCAGCAGTTGAGGGGTGCACGGTGGCGGCACTGGCGTTCGTCGGATGGTGCGCAGTCCCGCGGCGTCGAATCCGGCCGCCGCAATGGCGTCGACGGTTCGGCGGTTCGGATGGCAACCGGACGCCAACCACGACCACGGCTTGGCGATCAGGTCCTGGAATCGGCCCATCGCGCCGTCGCCGCGGACATGCTCGAGGACGACCAGCCTGCCTCCTGGCACCAGCACCCGCCGGATTTCGCGAAGGCTCGCGTCCACGTCGTCGACCGAGCACAACACCAGTCCGACGTGTACCGACTCGAAACTGTTGTCCGGGAAGGGAATCGACTCCGCAACCCCGTCGACGATGTCGACGGGAATGCCTCGACGGCCGGCAAGGGTTGATGCCATCCGCCGGAACACCGCGTCCGGTTCGACGGCGGCGACCGACATCACCGCGGGCGGAAGGAACAACAAGTCGGTGCCCGGCCCGATGCCGATCATCAGCAGCCGGCCGGTCGCCTTGCGCATCGCTTCTCTGCGGTACCGGTCGTAGAACAGTTTGCCGAAGACCGGCATACCGAGTCGGTACACATACGGAAAAAGGGGATTGCGACGCGTTATGTTTTGCCCAGATCTAGTCGGAATGGCGGATATTCGTCCCGCATCAACGAAACATACACCGCAACCCGATAACGCCATCTGACGATTCCCATCAGGAGATCGAACATCCCCTGATGGATTGCCCCGGTGAACAACAACCAGCCCGCATTGATCACGCACAGCACTTGCAGAAATGGCTCCAACGCCCAGCAGAGAACGATCTGCGGGAAGCCCAGCAGCCACCATTTCACCAGCACGGCCCAAT
>Ga0070671_100003195_pt1 | contig 12775 bp, 11 predicted proteins | sample KBSS73metaG_FD_65341 | JGI IMG/M metagenome (GOLD analysis project Ga0070671, IMG submission 65341) | Switchgrass rhizosphere microbial communities from Kellogg Biological Station, Michigan, USA - KBS S7-3 metaG | ecosystem: Host-associated > Plants > Roots > Rhizosphere > Soil ...
CAGAACTGCTTGCCCGAATGGATGTCGCCGGTGTGGATGACGAGATCCACTTTCGGGTCGCCGTTTATCGTCTCGATGAACGCGGCGGTCTTGTCGGTCTGCGTCGCGTCCGTGGGGGTCAGGCCGTATGGCGAATCGCCGTACACCGCGACCGTGAGCACGTTCTTCGAGTTCGGGTTGAGCGGGGTGCCGTTCTGCGCCAGCGCGACCATTCCGCTCGCAATCGTCATGGCGAGCGCCGCGCCCGCCGTTCTCCTGCCAATAGTCATTTCCGTCTCCCTGCGCCTCCAGCCGGAGTATTCGTCGCAGGCACGACGACTGCGTCAACGGGTTGTGACGATGCCGCTACGAACGGCGACGCTGTCGGCGATCGAGCGCGGCCGCGAGTGCGGCGAGCACGAGATAGCCGGCGAGCGCCTGATACGCGAAGGCGTTGCCGTCGGCTGGCGGCGGGAAGAACGGCGTGGCGACGGTCAACGCCGCGAGGAACGCGACAAACACGTACATGCCGGGCCGGCGCGCGACCGGCGCCGCGGACCGGTGCCAGATCCACCACCCGATACCAAGCGCGGTGAGCTCGGCGGCAAGCGACAGGTTCCGGTGGTGCCAGAGGCCGAGGCCAATCTTCACCGAATCGTTGCCGAGGAGCGGCATGTCGGGTGTGTGCATCGGCACGTCCAGCAGGAAATGCGAGAAAACGGCCGCGCCAATCCAGGGCGCGCTCGCCTTCGCGCCGGCGGCAAGCGCCAACCCGGCGGCCACCGCCGCCCATGCCACGGCGCCTGCCAGGCTGTGCGTGTACGGCATGTAGTAGAGGTCGTACGGGTTGTATTCCGTAAAGCCGGGCACGATACGAAGCTTCTCGAGCCCCACGAGCAGGAAAAGCGAGAACAACACGTCCAGCAGCTGCACCGCGAGAAACAGCGTCCCCAGCGATGTCGTTGGAGAGGCCCGCTTGATCGCGAACGAGACGCCGTAGTGGCCGACGAACATCGACCGTTCAGAGGAGCGCGGGGAGGTCGGTCAGATTGCGGATGACGGGCACGTCCACGTCGGGCAACGGACCGTTGCCTCGGTGCAGCAGCACGCCGCGCATGCCGACGGCGCGAGCGCCTTCCACGTCGTGCGCCAGGCTGTCGCCCACCATCAGCGACGCGCGCGCCTCGACGCCGGCCTGGCTGAGCGCGGCCTCGAAGATGCTCGGGTGCGGCTTCAAGAAGCCGTGATCGGCTGACGACACGGCGGCCGCCACCAGCCCCTGCAGGCGGAAGTGCTCCACGAACTCGTCCATCGAGCGGTGCGAGTTGGAGATGAGCCCGATCTTGAGCTGCCGCGCGGCGAGCTCGCGCAGCACGGCCTCGGCTTCGTCGTAGAGATGGAAGTGGTGGCACGAGGCCCACTCGAGGTACATCTCGCGGGCGCAGGCCTCCACACGGTCGCCGGACCCGCCCATCCCCTCGATGATGCGGCGGGTGTAGCGGATGAAGATCTCGTCGTCGTAGACCACCTGCTCGTGATCCAGCGACGCGAGCGCGGCGCGAACGGCGGCGTCGTAGCGCGCCTCATCCACCGCGATCCCGTGCCGCTCGCACGACTCCCGGTAGCCCACGCCCTGGAACATCGGCCCCGGATAGATCAGGGTGAAGTCGACGTCGAAGAACACGGCCTGAATTGCCGGCGACATCGGTTCAATTATAGGCGCCGCGATACAATCGACAGTGATGCCCGACTGGAAAGACACGGTCAACCTGCCCCGCACGGGCTTCTCGATGAAGGCCAACCTGCAGACCGCCGAGCCGGAAGCCCTGGCGCGGTGGCAGGCCGCCGGCTTGGAGAAGAAGCTCGAAGAGCGGCGGCGCGGCGCACCCAAGTTCGTGCTGCACGACGGCCCTCCGTACGCCAACGGGCAGATTCACCTCGGCACCGCGCTCAACAAGATCCTGAAGGACCTGGTGGTCAAGTCGCGCTCGATGGCCGGCTACGACACGCCTTACGTGCCGGGCTACGACTGCCACGGTCTGCCGATCGAGCTGCGCGTCGATCGCGAGCTCGGGCCCAAGAAGAAGGACATGACGCGCGCCGACATCCGGCGTGCCTGCCGCGCCTACGCCGAGCGCTTCATCGGCGTCATGACCGAGGAGTTCAAACGCCTCGCCGTCTTCGGCGATTGGGAGCACCCCTACCTGACGATGAACTTCCGCTATCAGGCGGACATCGTGCGGGCGCTCGGCAAGTTCGTGGAGCGCGGCCTGCTCTACAAGGGCAAGAAGCCGGTGCACTGGTGCATCCACGATCGCACCGCGCTCGCGGAGGCCGAAGTCGAATACTCGGATCATGTCTCGCCGTCGATCTACGTGGAGTTTCCGCTCGCGCCGGCGAGCGCCCCGACGCTGGCCCAACGCGTGCCCGAGCTCGGCGGCCAGAAGGTATCGGTCCTGATCTGGACGACCACGCCGTGGACCATTCCGTCGAACCTGGCGATCGCGTTCCACCCGGAGTTCGACTACGCCGCCTACGACGTGGATGGCCGCGCGGTCATCGTGGCCGAGGAGCTCGCGCCCCGCGTGGCCCAGGTCACCGGCAAGACCTTCGGATCGCCGATCGCGCGCATGAAGGGCGCCGAACTCGAAGGCATCGCCTTCCGCCACCCGCTCTACGAGCGCGACTCAATCGCCGTGCTCGGCGACTATGTGACGCTCGAGCAGGGCACGGGTGCGGTGCACACCGCCCCGGGCCATGGCGCCGACGACTTCCTGACCGGCGTGAAGTATGGGCTCGATATCTACGCGCCGATCGGTCCGGGCGGACACTTCCTCGACACCGTCGAGCTCTTTGCCGGCATGCGCGTGTTCGACGCCAACGCCAAGGTCGAGCAGGCGCTGCACGAGCGCGCGAAGCTGTGGCATCGCGAGGAGTTCACGCACCAGTACCCGCACTGCTGGCGCTGCCACAATCCGGTGATCTTCCTGGCCACGTCGCAGTGGTTCGTGCGCATGGACGGCGAGCCCGCCATCACCTGCGAGGACGGCGAGCGCCGGACGCTGCGCGGCGCGGCCCAGTACGCCATCGACCATCAGGTGCAGTGGATCCCGGCGTGGGGGCGCGACCGCATCTTCAACATGGTGTCGAACCGCCCCGACTGGTGCATCTCGCGCCAGCGCGCCTGGGGCGTGCCGATTCCGGCCGTGGACTGCACGTCGTGCGGCGAGGCGGTGCTCACGCAGGCACTGGTCGACCGCGCCGCCACCCTCTTCGACATCCACGGCGCCGACGCGTGGTACGAGCGGCCGATCGAGGAGTTTCTGCCCGACGGCTTGGCGTGCCCGAAGTGCGGCAACTCCACCTTCGAGCGCGAGCAGGACATCCTGGACGTGTGGTTCGACTCGGGGTCGAGCCACGAGGCGGTGCTGCCCCGCTACGACCGGCTCGGCTGGCCCTCGACGATGTATCTCGAGGGCAGCGATCAGCACCGCGGCTGGTTCCAGAGCTCGCTGCTGGTGGCGCTGGCCACGCGCGGGCGGCCGCCGTTCAAGCAGGTGCTGACGCACGGCTTCCTGATCGACCTCGAAGGCCGGAAGATGTCGAAGTCGGTCGGCAACACCATCGTGCCGCAGGAGATCATCAAGGAGAGCGGCGCCGAGATCATCCGCCTGTGGGTGGCGATGACCGAGTTCACCGAGGAGCTGCGCGTCAGCAAGGAGATCCTGACGCGGGTCGTGGACTTCTACCGCAAGCTGCGGAACACGTCGCGCATCCTCGTCGCCAACCTTTACGACTTCGATCCAGCGACCGACATGGTGCCGCTCGACCGCCTCGACGAAGTGGATCGCTATGCGCTGGCGCGCTACGCCGACGCCGCGGCCCGCATGCTGCAGGCGTACGACACCTACGACTTCTCCACCGTGTCGCAGGCGCTGAATACACTGGTCACCGTGGACCTGAGCGCGTTCTACGTCGACGTCACCAAGGACCGGATGTACACGCTGAGCGCGCGATCGCACGCGCGCCGGTCGACGCAGACGGCGATGTTCATCATCTGCGACGGGCTGGCGCGCCTGCTGGCGCCGATCCTGCCGGTCACCGCGGACGACCTGTGGCGTCACCTCCCCGGCCCGCACCCCGAGCCCGTGCACCTCGAGATCTTCCCGTCGGTGGATCGCCTCAAGGACGAGGCGCTGAGCCTGCGCTGGGATGCCCTGCTCAAAGTACGTGAACAGGTCAACGCCGCGCTCGAGCAGAAGCGGAAGGACAAGGTGATCGGCAACTCGCTCACGGCCCACGTGACGGTCACGGCCCAGGGCGGTGTCGGTCAGCTGCTCGAGCAGTACCGCGTCGAGCTGCCGATGCTGTTCATCGTGTCGGACCTCGACCTGAACGTGGGGCCGGCCGACGCCGTCGATGGTGTGACGGTGGAGGTGGACAAGGCGCGCGGCTCGAAGTGCGAACGCTGCTGGCGCTACGTGCCCCGCATCCGGCAGGAGCCCGACTGGGCCGGCCTCTGCGACCGCTGCGTCGACGCGCTCGCCGAGCCTGCGCACCTCTAAGGTGGCGATGCGGACCCGAGGCTATTCGTTCCAGCTCGCAGTGGCCGGCCTCATCGTGGTGGCGGACCAGCTGACGAAGCTCCTCATCCGTCGCGACTTCGAGCTCTACGACTCGACCGCGGTGATCCCCAACCTTTTCAGCCTGACGCGGATCCACAACACCGGCGCGGCATTCGGCCTGCTCGACGGCGTCGATCTACCATTCAAGACGGCGCTGCTCGCCGTCGTGTCGGTGGCGGCGCTGGCCGGGCTGGTGATGTTCGCCGTCTCGCTGCCGGAAATCCACCGCCTGGCCCGCGTCGGCGTGGCGCTGGTCGTGGGCGGCGCGGCGGGCAATCTGATCGACCGGCTCTGGCTGGGCTACGTAGTCGATTTCGTGGACGTCTATTGGCGCGGGTGGCACTTCTGGGCGTTCAACGTGGCCGACTCGGCGATTACCGTCGGCATGGCGCTGATCATCCTGGACCAGATCGGAGTGGGACGACACCGTGTACCCGAAACTGTTTGAGCTCGGGCCGTTCACCGTCTACACCTACGGCGTCCTGCTGGCCGTGTCGTATCTGCTCGGCCTCAAGATGGCGATGTCGCGCGCCAAGAAGCGGCATCTCGACTCCAACCGCGTGCTCGACCTCGGCATCTACATCATCATCGCGGCTCTCGTCGGCGCCAAGCTGCTGCTCCTGGTCGTCGACTTCAACCAGTACTGGAGCAACCCCTCGGAGATCTGGTCGCTCCTCCGTTCTGGCGGCGTCTTCTACGGCGGTCTGATCCTGGCGGTGTCGGTAGCGTTCTGGTACATCGCCAGGCACGGGATGCCGTTCTGGACGACCTGCGACGTCTTCGCGCCCGGCATCGCGCTCGGACACGTCACCGGACGGCTGGGATGCTTCGCCGCCGGGTGCTGCTATGGGCGGCCCACCGACGTGGCGTGGGGCGTCATCTTCACCAATCCGCTGGCCGCCGCCAACGTCGGCACGCCGCTGGGCATCCGCCTGCACCCGACGCAGCTCTACGAGGCGGGGGCCGAGCTGCTGATCCTGGTGCTGCTGCTCGTCACCGAGCGACGCGGCCGGACGTTTCCCGGGCGCACCTTCTGGTCGTACATGTTCCTATACGCCGTCTCGCGCTACATCATCGAGATCTACCGCGGCGATCCGCGCGGGGTCGTGCCGTTCCTCGACATCTCCACCTCGCAGTTCATCTCGCTCGTGCTCGGTCCGTTGAGCCTGATCATGCTGGTGTGGCTGTCGCGCACGCTGCCGACGGCGCCGCAGGAAACGCGCCACCGCCGTCGCGCGGCGGCCTAGTGGCGGGCCACGCGTGACGGCCACCGATCTCGTGGTCCCGCCCGAGCAGGTGGGCCAGCGCCTCGATCGGTTCCTGACGTCGTTCCTCGCCGGCCACTCCCGATCGCAGCTGCAGAAGCTGATTACCGACGGGCTGGTCACCGTCGAGGGGCGCACGGCCAAGGCCAATCTCACCCTGCGAGACGGCGACCGGGTACGGATCGAGCTGCCTGAGGCGGCACCTTCGGAGGTGGAGAGCGAGGCGCTGCCGCTCGAAATCATCTTTCAGGACGACGACGTCGCGGTGGTGAACAAACCGGCCGGCATGGTCGTCCACCCGGCCGCCGGCCATTCATCCGGCACGCTGGTGAACGCGCTGCTCCATCACCTGTCGGGCCTGAGCGGCATCGGGGGGGAACTGCGGCCGGGCATCGTGCACCGGCTCGATCGCGGCACGTCAGGCGTGATGGTCGTGGCCAAGAACGACAGCGCGCACCAGGAGCTGTCGCGACAGTTCCACGACCGCGAAGTCGAGAAGGAGTACATCGCGCTCGTCTGGGGCGTGGTGCAGGCGGGGCGGCGCATCGACGCGGCAATCGGGCGCGATCCGTCCGACCGGCAGAAGATGTCGAGCCGATCCAAGTACGCGCGTGAGGCGGTGACGCGGATTACACGGGCCATGCACCTGCCGGGGCTGACGTTGTGCCAGGTGGCGATCCACACCGGCCGCACGCACCAGATTCGCGTGCACCTGAGCGCGATCGGGCACCCGGTGGTGGGCGATTCCGTCTACGGCGGCGTGCACCGCCGCGTCGCGGGCGACATCCGCGCCGTGCAGCGGCTGGAGCGCCCCTTCCTGCACGCCGCGCGCCTGGTGTTTACCCACCCGCGCGACGGCCGCCGGATGGAGTTCACCGTGCCGCTGCCCGACGATCTCCAAGAGGTACTGGACGCCCTGCCGCACGAAGAGTAAGTACGTAGCTTGAGGAGTTGCCGATGCGAGTTCGGACTCTGATCGGGGCTGGAACCTGCCTTGGCCTGATCTCCGCAGGGCTGGCGCACGACGCGGCGCGCGCCCAGACGCCGTCGCGAGCGGCGGTGACCTTCAGCGAGCACGTCGCGCCGATCGTGTTCGCCAACTGCACGCCGTGCCACCGCCCGGGCGAAGCCGCTCCCTTCCCGCTCCTGAGCTATCGCGACGCGCGGCCGCTGGCCAAGGCCATCGCGGCGGTCGCCACCGCGCGGGTGATGCCACCATGGAAGCCGGCACCGAGCGACTATGCCTTTCACGGCGCCCGCGGCCTCACGACGCAGCAGATCGAGACGATCCAGCGCTGGGCCGACGGCGGCGCTCCCGAGGGCGATCCCGCGAAGCTGCCGCCGCTCCCGAAGTTCACCGACGGCTGGCAGCTCGGCCCGCCCGATCTGATCGTGACCATGGCGGAACCGTACGAAGTGCCGCAGCGCGGCCCGGACGTGTACCGCAACTTCGTCCTGCCGCTCAACCTCGATCACGATGTGTGGGTGCGCGCCATCGAGTTCCGGCCATCGGCGCGCGCGGTCGTGCACCACAGCCTCTTCTTCCTCGACTCGACCGGCAGCGCTCGTGAGCTCGACGCCGAAGATCCAGGCCCAGGATTCCCGGGCGGCATGGGTGGCGTGCGCATTTCGGCCGGACGCGGCGGGTTGGGAAACACGGCGCAGGCGACCGGGAGCCTTGGCGGGTGGGCGCTCGGAGGACGCGCGCTCGAACTGCCCGAGGGGCTCGCGTTTCCGGTCGCGAAAGGCTCCGACCTGATTCTCTCGACGCACTTTCATCCATCGGGCTCGACGCAGATGGAGAAGTCCACCGTCGGCCTCTACTTCGCGTCGCGGCCTCCGACGCAGGCGTTCACCTCGATTCAGCTGCCGCCCATCTTCGGCGTGCTCGAAGGGCTCGACATCCCCGCCGGGCAGGAGCGCTACACCGTGAAGGATTCGTTCACGCTGCCGGTCGACGTGCGGGCGTTCAGCATCGGCGCGCACGCCCACTACCTCGGCAAGGAGATGAAGCTCACGGCGGCGTTTCCGGATGGCGCAGTGCGGACGCTGCTCTGGATCAAGGACTGGGATTTTTCGTGGCAGGAGCGCTACCGCTTCGAGGACTTCGTCGACCTGCCGAAGGGCACGCGGCTCGACGTGGAGATCAGCTGGGACAACTCCGCCTCCAACAAGCGCAACCCGAGCCGGCCGCCGGCGCGGGTCACGTGGGGCGAGGAATCGAACGACGAGATGGGGAGCGTGGGGCTGCAGCTGGTGGCCGCCCACCCAGGCGAGCTGCCGGAGCTGCAGCGCGCCTACGCCGACTTCGTGCGGTCCGCCGCGATCAGCCGGCCCGGCCTGCGGCAACTCATTCAGCAGCGGCGGGGCCGCGGCGCGGCCCGTCCGTAGGCTTCGCCATCATGGACACACCCATCGTTCCCAACAAGGTCCGCACGGTCTTTGAGGGCCGCGTCTTCACCGTGCGGGTGGAGTCGATCACGCTGCCGAAGGGGCACGCACTCGACGCTGAGATCATCCGGCATCCCGGGTCGGTGGTGATCGTGCCGATGAACGACGCGAACGAAGTCGTCCTCGTGCGGCAGTACCGTCATGCGATCGGCCGCTACACGTGGGAAGTACCGGCCGGCAGCCTCAAGCCGGGCGAGGACGTGCAGGCCGCCGCGCGCCGCGAATGTCAGGAAGAGGTCGGACTGGTGGCCGAGCGCCTCGAGCCGCTCGGATCGTTCTTCCCCACGCCGGGCTACTGCAACGAGGAGATGCACTTCTTTCGTGCCGCCGGGCTTCGCGAGCCGCGCGCCGGCGACGACGAAGCGCATCAGGACGAAGACGAGGACATCCAGGCACGCCGGGTCTCGCTCGCCGAACTGCGCGCGATGATCGCGCGCGCGGAGATCGTGGATCTGAAGACGGTCGGCGCGGTGATGCTGCTGTCGCAGCTCACCGGCGGACCGGCCTCCTGACGTCGCCGGCCAGAATCGTCCACGCCAGCCACACGCCCCCGGCCACCGCGGCGAGAAACAGCAGCATGGCAAAGCCCGGGTAACCCAGAATCGTAAACGCGGTCCGCACCTGCATCAACATGGCGGCGCCGATGATCAGGGCGGCCAGCACCGCGCCCAGGGCGATGCGGTTGGCCACCTTCTGCAGGCCGTCGATGATGACGCCGTGGTCGATCACCTCGACTTTGAGCCTCAGGTCGTTGGCGGCCAGCGAATCGAGGATACGGTTGGCACGCTCCGGCAGCCGGAGCGCGAGATCGCGCAGACCGATCATGGCCGGCAGCCACCGCGTCGGCCTGGCGCTCTGCGCCATGCGGCGGCGCATCAACGCGGTGGCGTGCCGCCGCAGCGACGCGTTGACGTCGAAGTCGCGGTCGAGCACGCATCCGACGTCGTGCAGGTTCAGCAGCGTCTTGCCCAGCAGCGGCAGTTCCGGCGGCATGCGCAGGCCGAATTGATGGCCGAAGCGCGCCAGCTCCAGCATCACCCGGCCGGGGTTAAGCGAGCGCGCCGCGGCGTGCCCCTGCTGGCCGACGAGGGCGGTCACGCTCTGTCGCATCGATCGCTCGTCGAAATCGGGGAGCGGCTCCCCGAGCGTCACCACGGCGGCCGCGGCCTCGGTGTCGTCGCCGTCGGCAATCGCCAGCAGCAGCCGGAACAGCTTCTCCTGCAGCGCGTTCGACAGCCGTCCCGTCATCCCCACGTCCACCAGGGCGATCCGCCGATCGTCGGTGAGCAGCACGTTGCCGGGATGCGGATCGGCGTGGAAGAAGCCGTCGATCAGGATTTGACGCAGGTAGGCGCGAAAGAGGCTGTCGGCCAGCGTCCGGCCATCCACTTCCGTCCATTCCACCGGGCTGACCGCGGTGATCTTGGTCCCGCGGATGTAGTCCATCGTGAGGACGCGACCGGTGGTGTAGTCGTCCACCGGCAGCGGCACGATCACGTCGCGCACCTCGCGCAGGTGGCGCGCGAGCACCGCCATGTTGCGCGCTTCCTGTTCGTAATCGAGCTCGGCCAGCATGGTGCGGCGGAACTGCTCGATCAGCGACCGCACGTCCACGCTTCGCGTCACGGTGCTCACCCGTTCGAGCAGCAGGGCCGCGTCGCCGAGCGTGTCGAGATCGAGCAGCACCTGCTCCCGGACGCCCGGGCGCTGCACCTTCACCGCGACGGGCCGTCCATCGCGCAGCACCGCGCGATGCACCTGCCCCAACGACGCCGCGGCGAGCGGTGCCTCCTCGAAGTCCTGGAACGCCTTGGAGAGCCGCACCCGCAGCTCCTCCTCCACGATGCGGACGACGTCGGCGAACGGAAACGGCTCGATGTCGTCCTGCAGGCGCGTCAACGCCTCGGCGTAGGCGGGCTGCAGCAGATCCGCTCGGGTCGAGAGCAGCTGTCCGAGCTTCACGAACGTGGGGCCGAGCCGCTCGAGATCACGCGCCAGCTCGTCCCCCTTGATCGCGGAATCCCCGGAGCCGTCGTCGCGGGCGGCGATATCCGCACGGCCATACTTGGCGACGAAGCGTGCGAATTCGCCGTACCTGCTGAGCCGCTGCGCCAACTCCATGGCTCGAGAATGAGCAAACGATGTGCCCGAGCTCGAAATCAGTGTGGCCTGACGGCGTCGCGCCCACGCTGCAAGAACGCGCGCTCGGCCGCATTGTCGGTCCACGCCAGCGCGGCGTCATAGGCGAGGGCCGCATCCTGATACCTTCCGACCCGCCTGAGCAGATCGGCCCTGATGGCGTGCCACAGGTAGTAGCGGTCGAGTGCGAGCCCTTCGACGATCGCCAGTGCGGGCTCGGCGCCCTCGACCTCGCCCACCGCCACCGCGCGGTTGAGTGCCGCCACCGGGCCGGGCGCGATCGCCATCAGCTGATCGTAGAGCTGCAGAATCTGCCGCCAGTCCGTCGCCGCCGCGTGTTCGGCGTCGCTGTGCACGGCGTTGATGGCGGCTTGAATCTGATACGGCCCCGGCTGGTTCCGCCGCAGGCAGTGCCGCACGAGCGCCTGCCCCTCTTCGATGAGCCGCCGGTTCCAGAGGCCGCGATCCTGCTGGGCCAGCAGCACCAGCCCGCCGTCCGTCGTCGTGCGCGCGGCGCGGCGCGATTCGATGAGCAGCATCAGCGCCAGCAGCCCAGTCGCCTCGGGATCGTCGGGCACGAGCATCATCGCCAGGCGTCCGAGCCGGATCGCCTCGGCGCACAGGTCCTCGCGCACCAGCCGCTCGCCAGCACTGGCCGTGTATCCCTCGTTGAAAATCAGATAGATGACCGCCAGCACCACCCGCAGCCGACCTGGCAGTTCGCGAGCGCCTGGCACGCGATAGGGGATGCCGGCATCGCGAATCTTGCCCTTGGCCCGCACCAGCCGCTGGGCCATCGTCGATTCCGGGGCGAGAAAGGCGCGGGCGATCTCGGCCGTGGTGAGACCGCCCAGCAGCCGCAGCGTGAGCGCGACCTGCGCCGCCGGTGCGAGCGCCGGGTGGCAGCAGGTGAACATCAGACGCAGTCGATCGTCCGGCACGGCGTCCTCCTCGTGTGACGGCTCGTTCGACAGCAGCAACGCCGCCTGCGCGTGTCGCTCGTCGCGTGACGACTCGCGGCGCAGACGATCGATCGCCCGGTTCCGTGCCGTGGTGATGATCCAGCCCACCGGGCTGGGCGGAATGCCGCTGGACGGCCACCGCTGCACCGCGGCCGTGAACGCGTCCTGGACCGCGTCCTCGGCAAGGTCGATATCGCCGAAGTAGCGGACCAGGACGGCCACCGCGCGGCCGTACTCCTCGCGGAACACCTTCTCGACGTCCGCCTCGCCAACGGGCGGATGCGGCATCAGTGCTGGTCCATGAGCGGACGCACCTCGATTGGCAGGGTGATGGCCACGGCCGACTTGCGCGCCCATTCGAGCGCGGCGTCGAGATCCGGCGCCTTGATCACCGTGAAGCCGCCGATGTGCTCCTTGCCCTCGATGTACGGGCCGTCCGTCGTGATGACGTCGTTACCCTTCACGCGCACTACGGTTGCGGTGCTGGCTTCATGCAGCCCGCCCGAAAACACCCACGCGCCTGCGGCTTTGAGCTCCTCCCGGAGCGCATGGACCTTCCGCATGATCGGTTCCAATACCTCGGGGGACGGCGGGTTGCCATCGGGCTGGTAAACGCTGAGCAGATAGAGTTTCATCGTTCCTCCTCACCGGCTATACGAACAGGCGGCGGCGAAATCGACATGACACAGGAAATACGCTCGCGTGCGTGGGGGCTCGCAGCCAGCTTGTTGATTGCCGCTTTTCTCGCGCGCGGGCCGCTGTACCTGTCGGTGTTTCCGCCGTTCGAAGGGTGGGACGAATACCAGCATCTCGCCTATATCGTCCATCTCGACGAGACGGGTACCATCCCCACTTACGACACCCGGGTGCCCCTGTCCCTCCGCCCGCTGGTCATCGGCTTTCCTCATTCGGTTCCTGGCGCCCAACAGTTGACCGAATGGGGCGCGTCATCGTACGCCGACTACTGGGACACGCCGCGGGCTGCCCCTTCGGACGTGTCGTCGTCGCCGCGGCTGTATCAATCGCAACAGCCGCCGCTCACCTATGTTCTGGCGTTGCCCCTGTGGCGGGGGCTCAAGACGTCGCATCCGCTCGAAGCGATCTTCGCGATCCGGGCGATCAACCTGCTCCTCGTCGCCGCCGCCCTCGCGCTCTTCGCGCGCGCCCTCGAGCGCCTGGTGCCGGGCTTCGGGGCCAGAGCCGCGGTGCTGGCGCTGGTGTGCCTGCATCCGCTCTTCTTTCAGAACGTCGCGCGGGTGGCAAACGACGGGCTGGCGCTCGCCACCGGCATGGCCGGGCTCAGCGTGCTGATACTGGCGGATGGACGGACGCTCATGGCCCGCGGCCTGCTGGC
>Ga0070671_100003198_pt1 | contig 12772 bp, 8 predicted proteins | sample KBSS73metaG_FD_65341 | JGI IMG/M metagenome (GOLD analysis project Ga0070671, IMG submission 65341) | Switchgrass rhizosphere microbial communities from Kellogg Biological Station, Michigan, USA - KBS S7-3 metaG | ecosystem: Host-associated > Plants > Roots > Rhizosphere > Soil ...
AGATACGCAGCTTTCTGCCGCGTCACTCCCAGGCTTCTTAGATACGTTTCTCCGCGCTCAACAAAACTCGCTGGTTCGAAAGGCTCAATCGACGCATTTAGTCGATCAAACATTGCTTTGCCACTGCGCAATGAAACTTGTTGTTCCAGAATAATGTGAACGAGAGTTGGGAAACCTGCGGTTCGTCGCCAGAGCGGAGGATTACCGTGAGTGGTGAGAATCGCGGCGAGAGTTTGATCGCGCCCGGCAAGTTCACGAGCTGCAGTCGCAAGTGAGGCGGTGCTTAATACCTGGGAACGCGTAAAAGACAATCAATTGAGCGCAAGAGTTAAGAAGTTCTCGAACAGCAACCGACCGTCACGCGAATCATTCGGATGCTGCCATCGCGTTCGACTCTTGTTCCAGTCCTCAAACGATTTTTCGAGATGGAACTGCACGGTGTAAATAAGCTGCCCCTCAGTACGCTTTACCATCATCTGATTGCGACATAGGTACGACGAAGCAAGCAGCTTAAACCCATCGGGGATTCGATCCAATTGCAGACCGTGATTTTGCCACACTCGCAGAATCCGAGCGTTCTTTGAAAGTCCCGGGATAACTTGCTCGTCGAGCGTATTGATTCCCTTGAAGATTGGATCTAATGGATCGGTTATCCGAATGAACCGGTATTGATATTCCTGCGGGCGATCTTCGCGCTGTTCGTGTTGCTCCAGTTTGTCCAGTGTAACGACTCGAGCGCCAAAACTGAGACCTACGAGTTGGTGCCCGCCACAAATAGCCAGCACGGGAATCTTGGTATTGCGAATGAAGATTCCAAAGCTATCGAGAATGGATTGCTTGTAATAATCAAAGTCTCGCAGCGTACCACTGAGAACGATCGCATCGGGTTGGAAATTTGCCGCTGCCGTGGCCAGGTCAGCCACGTGAGTCACTTTCGTAGTCGGTTCTTTCACGAGACGCGAAATATTAGTCAGTATGTTTTCGATAGCCATACCGGCGATGAGTCGCTCGCGTTTCAGTTGAGCAGTAATTGACGGACCCCACTCACTGACGGCGACCTCAGACACGTCTTCTGAATCGCGTAAGAGGTTGTCTACAACCAGAATGCGGGCCTTGTCGATGCGACTCTCGATAGGTTCATACCGACAATACGTTTGTTGATTGAACGGAAAAGGTAACGCTCCGCCAACCTCGCTGGGAATGTGCTCGGCTACCGAGAGGTCAATTAGGTCCTGGGTCATCTATTGTTGAAATATCTAATCGATATCAGAATCAGCTATCGTTGTTTCGTACTTTGCTTGAACTCAGGCATTCGCGCTCCTGAGCCCGCAGCCAAAATCTCCGCTCGAATCTTAGCAAACAGCAGGCCACGAAGCCGAGTTCTTAGCGGTGGCGTTAAATCTTTCGACTTTGAGTCAGCCAGAAGAAGCATTCGAAACCAGGTTGACTCAAGTTCATCCGCTAACAAAGAGATCTTTGTAATGTCGTACGGTACGGCAACATCATTACATCCCATCCTTGCAAAAACTGACAAATACCTTGCAGTTGCTAAATCAGGACACAACAAGCGACGTCTGCCGACCTTTAGTTCTACGCCCAGCAGTGTGTGCTGAACGCTTACCTTCGCCGAAGGTTTAGGATTTTCAAAATGGTACGAGCGTGTGCGGAGTTTGAGAATTCGTTCCCGGTAAATTTGGGGCAACCATGATTCTCCCAACTCAATTTCGATCTGCCTCGCGGCGTCTTCAACTAACAGTGGCACAGTTTCAGGAAGGGGATTGAATGGAGCCGTCAATTACCGGCTTGGAGTACTGGAAACTTGGGTCGTGAACATTTGAGTTTCAATTCGTGTTTGCAGCGCATTGATCAGTCGTCCCGGAAAAATTCCGAGATACAGCACGCCCAGCACGGTTAATATTAAGGCGAATGCAAGACTGGCAGGAATCTGTGGCGCACTCCATGGCGCAGTCTTCTCCTTGAAAAACATGACGATGATCAAGCGCAGATAGTAATAAGCAGATATCGCGGTATTAAGGACGGCAACGATGACAAGCTTATAGTAGTGCTGGTTTATAGCGGAACCAAACACCATGATCTTGCCCATGAATCCTGCAGTCAAAGGCATTCCGAAAAGGCTGAGTATGAAGAGTGATAACGAGAACGCCAGCACTGGAGAGTCAAATCCGATACCGTTGTAATCTTCAATTGACGTGCGTCGATCACCACTTCGAGCGATGAGTTGTACCACTGTAAATGCGCCGATGTTCATTACCGCATAGGTCAGTAGGTAGAACATCACGGCCGTGATCGCAGTATTTCGTTGAGCTGGATCCGCAGTTGCCCCTGCTGCCACCATACCGATTAGTGCATAGCCAGCGTGTGCAATTGAAGAGTAGGCAAGCATCCGCTTGACGTTGTTCTGAGTGATAGCAACCACGTTGCCAATGGTCATAGTCAGAACTGCCAACACGGAGAGGGTGCCCACCCATGCGTTGTGAACCCCTGCGGCCGCGTTCGTATTGGCAGCCGCAACCACGAACGGGAAACCAAACACAAAGACGCGAATAAATGCAGCAAAGCCGGCGGCCTTTGGACCAGCCGCCATAAAGGCAGTGACCGGAGTTGGAGCTCCTTCATAAACATCAGGGGTCCAAACGTGGAATGGAGCCGTCGCGATTTTGAATCCGAAGCCGACGATCATCATCGCGGCGCCAGCGAACAATAACCCTGGATATCTTGCTTCGTTGATCCTCGAAGCTATCAGCGCAACGTTAGTGGTGCCTCCGCCGTTGATCGTTGCTGTAGCTCCGTACGTCAGGGCTATTCCATACAACAGGAACGCCGACGAGAAGGATCCAAGAATGAAATATTTAAGAGATGATTCGTTGGAGCGAACATCTGTGCGTCGGAATCCGGCCAGGACGTAAGTGGCAATCGAAAGAATCTCGAGCCCAAGAAAGATGATCACGAGATCGCCACCCGAAGCCATCAGCATCATGCCTACGGTTGCGAACAACAGGAGTGAATGAAACTCTCCCGCTGGTAACTTTTCGCCTTGCACCCATACGGTTGAGATCAATAGCGTGAGAAACGAAACGAGCAGGAAGACGAGTGTGAAGCCAAGTCGGAGTTCGTCCAGAACAATCATCCGATTGAATGCTTCGCCCGCAGCGAGTCCTGAAGACCAAAGCCAGATAGTGGCGCCCGCCGCAGCCACCAAACCTAACAATGAAATGCCGCCAGTAAGCCAACGCTGCGAAGAATCTGAAAACGCATCGACCATCATCACGATCACGGCCGCCGCGCACACGATTATCTCAGGTGCAATTAGCGACCAACTGATAGCCGGCATGATTGATTGTGCTAAAAAGAAGTTCATTCGGCTTTTGTGATTTGCTGTGATCGATTCGCAGCCGCCGAGGTTGCTGAGTATGAGCCTCCTGCCGGCTTGCTACCCAAACGATCTCGAACGGCTTCAACGCTTGCTTTGGAACGATCAAGAAAGACTCGTGGGTAAACGCCCATGAAAAGCATCAACACCAGCAGCGGTATCAGCAATCCAACCTCTCGGGCATCGAGATCTTTTAGTTTGGAATTTTCGGAATTAGTAATTTTTCCGAACACAACTCTTTGCAACATCCATAACATGTAGACCGCAGCCCAGATTACCCCTGTGCCGGCGAGCATTGTGGCAATGAAAGGTCTGGACACAGCTTGCGATGTCCACATGCCAATCATGATCAGAAACTCACCGATAAACCCGTTGAGGAAGGGAAGACCGACCGACGAAAGTGACGCGATGACGAACAGGGTCGAGAACCACGGCATTGGTTTCGCGAGTCCTCCAAATTCACTTATTTGTCTCGTGTGTCGACGTTCGTAAATAAACCCAACAAAAAGGAACAGAGCGCCTGTGGAGACTCCGTGATTGAGCATTTGATATAGCGCACCCTGCATCCCGAGCTCAGTAAACGAAAATAATCCGAGCACGACGAAACCCATGTGGCTCACTGACGAATATGCGACGAGCCGTTTCACGTCCGGTTGCACCATCGCGACCAGTGCGCCGTAGATGATTCCAATGATGGCGAGAACAATGATCACGGGCGCGAACGCGTGGGCCGTTACAGGAAAAAGTCCAAGGTTGAATCTAAGTAATCCGTAAGTTCCCATCTTCAGCAACACACCCGCCAAGATCACTGAACCTGCGGTGGGCGCTTCTGTATGGGCATCCGGCAGCCACGTATGTAACGGGAAAAGCGGTACCTTTATACAAAAGGCTAAAGCGAATGCCAGGAACAGGAGGAACTGATAGCGCTCGGGAAGGGGTTGTGCCTGGATCGCTTGAATGAGAGCCGTGTAATCAGAAGTATGGTAAGTAAAATATAACGCGATGATTGCTACCAACATCAAAAGACTGCCGACAGCTGTGTAGATGAAGAATTTTATCGCCGCGTAAATTCGCCGCTCGCCTCCCCAGATTCCGATCAAGAAGAACATCGGGATCAGAGACGCTTCAAAGAACAGGTAGAACAGCAGAAGATCCAACGATACAAAGACACCGATCATTGCCGACGCCAAAATTAATAAGAACGAGTAGTACGCGAGTTGCCGTTTTTTGATCGAGGTCCAACTCGAAAGGATGGCGATCGGCATGAGCAGAGTTGTCAAAAGAACGAGCCACAGACTTATGCCGTCGACTGCAACGTGGTACCGAGTTCCTATCGATCCAACCCAAAGCGCATTTTCTTCGAACCTGAATGCCGCACTGTCACCACCTAGTCCGGTTAGCAAGAGTAACGAAATTCCAAACGTGGAGATCGTCGTTACAAGAGCGATCCACCTGTAATGATCTTCTCGGCTACTGGGCACAAGACTGTAGAGCACCGAAGCCAAGGCTCCAATTACTGGCAACAGAATAAGAATGGTTAGCAAGTGCGGCATAAACTATCGAGCCAAAGCGGCGATGCTGAACCATGCAAACACGCCGATGATGATTAGTGCTCCAAAAAGAATAATCGCAGCATAGCCTCGCAATAGACCTGCCTGCAGATATCTGCCGGCTTTGCCGGCTTCGACTACCGCCTCGCCAATGGAATGCAATAGACCATCGATCACGCCGATATCAAAAATCTTCCACAAGCCTTCGCGAGAAAAGCTCTCGATGGGATGAATGAGAGCGGCATCGTAAACTTCGTCGACGTAATATTTGTTTTCAAGAATGCGCGGCAACTGCATCGTCGGACGTTTTTTGAAAATTACCCAGCCGGCGCCAATACCCGCAGCGGCGATTAAAACGGAGATGAGAGCGAGCAATCGCTCGGCGTTCAACTCTTCCGCCGTAGCCTCATGCGATACCGACGCTTCCTCTGTTAAGGGATGAGCAGGCGAAATTGCTGGAGGCTCCCGGATACCAGGTGGACTTTGTTGTTCCGTACCATGGCCCACTCCACCCGGCAGAGTTGCGATGACTGGTTCGAGAGTATGCTCAAGCAAGTTGACGTTTTGACTCGTCACCAGAGAGCTCAATGCATACGGTACACCGATGAAGCCACCGATCGTTGAAAGTACTGCCAGAACGATTAAGGGAACCGTCATTAGCCATGGCGACTCATGCGGCTCCAGTGCACCGTGAGAATCATGCTCTGCGGCATGATGATCCTCGACGTGCTTCTCCCTGAAGCGCTCAGTACCCCAAAAAGTCATCACCATCATCCGCGTCATATAGACCGCTGTTAACAACGCAGTTAGTGCGCCGATACCCCACAGGACTTTGTTGAATCCGCCCGGAATACTGAAACCCGGCGCGCTCCACGTCTTCCAAAGAATTTCGTCTTTGGAAAAGAAGCCTGCAAAGATTGGAATACCCGAGATCGCCAGCCAGCCTGTGCACATCGTGGCGAAGGTGATCGGCATGTATTTCTTCAAACCGCCCATCCGCCGCATGTCCTGCTCGTGATGCATACCATGAATAACGGAACCAGAGCCGAGGAAGAGAAGCGCTTTGAAAAAGGCATGCGTGATGACATGAAAAATCGCGGCGGCGAATGCGCCTACACCGCAGGCAAGGAACATATAACCGAGTTGCGAGATCGTAGAGTAAGCAAGAACTTTCTTAATATCGTTCTGCGCAAGGCCAATTGTTGCAGCAAACAACGCTGTCGCCGCTCCGATTACGGCAACGATAAACATCGCTGTAGGCGCATGGACAAAAATCGCGGAGCAGCGAACGATCATGTAAATGCCCGCGGTCACCATCGTGGCAGCATGGATCAATGCTGAAACGGGTGTTGGACCGGCCATCGCATCGGGTAGCCAAACATAAAGCGGAATCTGCGCACTTTTACCGGCAGCTCCGATAAAGAGCAATACTGCAATCGACGTTGCACCACCACCAACGATAGCTCCCCATGTGAAGAGATCCGCAGGCCGGTTAGCGAAATACTCGAAGGCGCTATGAACAACTCCGCCCGGACCTTGTTTGGAAAAAAAGCTGACAGAGCCGGTAAGGAGAAACGTGAGCATGATACCCATCACGAATCCCCAGTCGCCGATGCGGTTTGTAATGAACGCTTTTTTAGCTGCGTCGCCCGCCTCTTTTTTATCGAAGTAGTAACCGATCAAGAGGTAAGAACAGAGACCGACACCTTCCCAACCGACAAACATGAGTACGAAGTTGTCGCCTAACACAAGCGTCAACATCGAAAACATGAAAAGGTTTAGGAATGCGAAGAATCGATAGAACCCCTCCTCGCCGTGCATATATCCGACAGCGAAGATGTGGATTAGTAAGCCGACAAAGGTAATGAAGAGTGCGTACGTTCCACTCAGTCGGTCCATTCCGAGAGCGAAGTCAGCGCGCAGGTTTCCAACTTGTAACCAGGTCCAGATGTGATCGAGAAGTGGCTCCTCGGTTCTCAGTGCGCCGTGTGAATTGAACGCAAGGTAAAACGCAACGATGGTCGAGATCGCGACTGAGCCGCACGCAACAATCCCAATGAACCGTTCATCGCGAACACGACGACCGACAAACCAGTTAATCGCAGCCCCCGCAAGCGGCGCAAAGATGATCAGACTGAGGAGGTTAGTTTCCATTAATCTTCGTGCTTTGTACCTGTGACGTAGCTCTTTGTTCGTCTAGCGCGCATGCGCGTCTCATCAACGTTATGTAAGCGAACAAAATACAAAGCTCACAAAACTCAGCCAACTACAACTTAAGAATGCTCGCGTCATCCACGTCCAACGATTCCCGATTTCGAAAGATCGCAAGGATGATGCCTAATCCGACTGCAGCTTCGGCGGCCGCCACCGTCATGACTATAAAAACAAACAACTGTCCTGTGACGTCTCTGAAGAAACTTGCGAAAGATACGAACGTCAGGTTCACCGCATTGAGCATCAGCTCGATACACATGAACATCGCGATCACGTTGCGCTTGATGATTACGCCAACCACCCCGATGGTGAATAGCAGTGCCGACAAGGCGAGATACCAGGATAGTTGTGGTTCCATAGTTATTCTCGATCTGGGGTACGAGGACTTGAGATTTCCAAAATCCTAGCCGCCTCCGTTGTACTTCCAGTTGCCAGAGTTGTTGGGAACTCGTGTGAAGAGCTCGGATCTATTTCACTGGCAGCTAACACTTGCGCACCGGGAATTACTCGGGCGTTCGGTGTCAGCACTCCAGTTCGGTGTGCGAGCGTCATTGCACCGACGATCGCCATCAACAAAAGAATCGACGTGATCTCAAACGGCAACAGATAGGTCGTGAATAGGTTCGTTCCAATTGATGAGGTCAAACCGATGTCTGACGGTGGTAGCGTCGGATTCGGACTGACTGACCAAAGAAAAAAGGCAACCTCGCCGATCAGGAGGCCAGCCAGGACCACAGCGGCAGGTACCAGAAAACCAACCCGAATCTGGCGCCGTTCGTCTTGTTCCACGTTCAGCAGCATGATCACGAACACAACCAGCACCATGATTGCGCCGGCATAGACGATGATCTGGACAGCTGCAATAAAAGGAGCAGCCAACATCAAATAAAGCGAAGCTAGCGAAACAAAAACACCGATGAGCGAGATAGCACAATAGAGCGGGTTGCGCTGTGCGACTACGTTAACCGCACATCCAATCGCTAAACCGCCAAACAGGATAAAAAGTAGAACGAGCATTTAACTTGGAAATTACGAAAGCTATCGATCAGAGCACGTTGAAAAAAATCAAAGTCGCCGTCAGGAAAATACTGAACAGTGCGAGCGGCAACAGAAACTTCCAGCCGAAGTTCATTAGTTGATCAAAACGAAAGCGCGGTAGTGTTCCGCGAATCCAGATGTATAAAAACAAGAAGAAAATGATCTTGAGAAGAAAACCAATCGCACTCACCAACGCAAACAGCATCGAGTTACGACCGAAAATATCCTCAGCAAACGGAACGTTCCAACCGCCGAGGAAGATGGTGGTTGCCAACATCGACACGGTAAACATGTTGATGTATTCCGCGAGGAAGAACAGGGCAAACTTCATCGCGCTGTATTCAGTATGAAAACCGGCAACGAGTTCGGTCTCAGCTTCCGGAAGATCAAAAGGCACGCGGTTCGTTTCCGCGATCGCGGCAATCAGGTAAACGATAAAACTGATGGGGGTGAAAAGGATTAACCATGCGGAACCGTGCCAACGTGATTGAGTCTCGACGATTTTGGTTAAGTCCAGGCTACCTGCAAGGAGGATTGGTCCAATCAAACTGAGACCAAGCGCCAGTTCGTAGGAAATCATCTGTGCGGAAGATCGCAGACCACCCATCAAGCTGTACTTGTTGTTTGATGACCACCCTGCAAGCGCGATTCCATAGACACCAACTGACGTGACGCCAAGAACGTAAAGAAGACCAACGTCAAAATGGGCAACAACCAAAGGTATCGTCGAACCGATATAAGGGATGTTGGCAGGAAGGTTTAGATCCGGACCAAACGGATAAACAATCATCGTCATCAAAGCGCACATCGTGGCGATCACGGGAGCCAGAAAATAGATGAAGCGCGTTGATTTGTCCGGAACGATGTCTTCTTTGAGAATGAATTTAAGCAGGTCAGCAAAAGGTTGAAGCATACCGCCGTAGCCGACGCGATTTGGACCAAGTCGACCCTGAATAAGTCCGAGTACGCGTCGTTCAGCAAGAACTGTGTAAGCGACAATCAACAGCACGATGGTAAACACCACCGTGATGGCTACAAATCTTAAAACGATATCGATGATTGCCTGGGAATCCATTGCCAATAATTACTGGTTCTTCAATCGCCAGCTGCTGAAGCTTTCACATTTGCGTCGACCGTAATCTGATACAAAGGTGAAACTCTAGTCGTCTCAGGTCTCGGGTTTCCGGACGCGAGTAAATGAAACTGGGGAACCTTGTCAGTCAAAGTGCCAATCTTAAAGAGTTCGTGCCCGATCTTTCGTGTTTCCTTAGATTTCTCTCCAGTGTCAGACAGTGCCTCGACCGTTTCGCGAAGAGCACTTACAGCAGAACTCAAATCACTTGATGCGACTAGCTGATGTTTGGCCTGAACAGGATTCTGTTCGTCTTTCAGCAGTGGGTAACGCATTCCCGAATAAGCAGGAATCGTCTCACCGATTTGGCGAAACACAGAGCTTGCCGACATCTCAAATCCAAAATCGAGACCTAACTTCGACGCCAATTGTGCGGTGATCATCCAATCGGACTTTGATTGATGTAGCGGAGTCATCGACTGCCGCACTCGCTGGACAAAGCCATCGTTATTCGTAAATGTGCCATCGATCTCTGCGTACGATGCGGCCGGCAAAACAACATCGGCGTTCTCGGTTGTGTCGTTTTGAAAAAGTTCCTGGACCACTAGAAAATCGAGTTTGCTAAGCGCATCCTCACGCCCGGCCAGTTGCTTCGGAAGAAAACCACCGGCGACGTAAAGTGCGCGCACAGTGTTACCCGCGGCTTCGAGTATCTGCTCCGGACTGGTCGCTGCGCTCATCATCCCGACATCATGTGCGCCAACACTATTGTTAAAGAGTGGCAACGGATGGAGCAGGATGCGTGATGACGCCGTTGTTACTACTGAACCAAGTTGAGCAATGGCAGCTTGAGCATTTCCACTAAGTTCACCACCAAACATGAAGACGACGTCGCCCGAAGTTTCGGAGATTAACTGACGCACTGCTTCAATGTCAGCAGCTTCTATCCCCAACTTTCCAGCCGCTAATTTATCGGCTCCGCTATCAGCGAGAGCCAGCACGAACGCGTCTTCGGACCCGGCATTGATATGTACGAACCGTGAGGCCTGCTCAGTCAGTCGAATGCGTCTCGAGTTAACGACAACGAGTTTGGCGCCCCCATTTCTTACAGCCTGTCGAATTTGTTTACCTGTTAGAGGGTGAAGCTCTTCGGGCTCACCGCCGATCAAAATAATTGTTTTCGCGTAGCGGATATCGCGATGGGTTGCGAGTGGATGAGCAAGATTGTCGAAGAAGGGTTTCAAACTGAATGCGTCAGTAGTGGTGTAGTTTTCGGTGCCGACGAGTTCGGTCGCAAATTTGTGTAGTAGGTATAACGCTTCATTCGTCAGTCGAGGACTGCCGACAACACCCACGGAATTTCGACCGTGCTCATTCGCGATTGCATCGAGTTTGTCGGCAACGTAAACGATCGCTTCATCCCAGGTCGCGGGAATTAACTTGCCACCCTTCTTATAACGAATCAGCGGTGTCTTTATTCGATCTTCATGGTTAACGAATGGATGACCGAAGCGACCCTTGACACACAAAAACTCTCCATTGATTCCATTCACATAGCGATCACGTGCGACCACGCGCTTCAATTCGCCACCGCGAGTTCCGAGTGACATCTGGCAGCCATCCGAACAGTAGTTGCAGGTCGAAACGGTTTGTGCGAGTTCCCACGGTCGAGTCTGATGACGATACGTACCATCGAGTAGAGTGCCGGTGGGGCAAACCTCGATGCAGTTCCCGCACTGTGAGCAATCGAGCCATCCGAGGTAAGTACCGATTACGGTATGAGCACCGCGACCGCCCGCTTCGATCGCTTCTTCACCCATCCATTCATCGCAAACACGAGTACAACGTTTACACAGAATGCAGCGCTGCGGATCGTTCGCGACCATCGGTGAAAGATATCGTTCAGGCGCGTAGTTTTTCGCTTCGGTGAAGCGCTCTTCAAGACCGCCCCAATCAAACGTCATTTCCTGAAGTTCGCATTCACCGCCACGATCGCAGACGGGGCAGTCGAGTGGGTGGTTAGCCAGCAAAAACTCAGTCATGCCACGTTGAGCTTTCTCAATCTCTTCGCTTTGTGTGGTGACGATCATTCCATCGGTGCAGATAATCGTGCACGAGGTTTGAAGCTTCGGCATTTTCTCAATGCGCACCAGACACATTCGACAGGAGGCTTGCAGCGCAAGATCGGAGTAATAGCAAAACGACGGAATGTCGAATCCTTTGTCGCGGCAGACATCGATCAATCGCGCGCCTTTAGGAACTTCAAACGGCTTGTCGTTGATAGTGATATGTATTAAGTCAGTCGACATAAGTCGTAAACCAGCATTCGTGAATAGTTAATCGAACCGTAAATCGTGAGTGTCGACAATTTTACGAATCGCAGTTAGCTACTTACGAGTTAGCCACTAAATGTTTTCTAAAGTCTTCCGGAAATCGTTTAATCGCGGACTGTATGGGCCACGACGCAGCGTCGCCAAGCGGGCAAAACGATTTACCTTCAATGTTGTCGCAGAGATCTAGCATCAATTGCGCGTCTTCTGGGCGCCCCTCGCCATTCGCGATGCGCTTAAAAACTTTTACGAGCCAATCCGTACCTTCACGGCATGGAGTACACCAACCGCATGACTCGTGTTTATAGAACTCAGTTAAGTTTTTGGTTGACTCAAAAATATCAACCGTTTCGTCCATCACGATAAATCCACCGGAACCAACACTCGATCCCGCCGCCACAAGGCCCTCATAGTCCATCCGAACATCTTTGCCGATGATGTCTTCAGCTCGCATGATGTAGACCGATGAGCCACCGGGAATCACAGCTTTCAATTTCTTGCCGTCGGTAATTCCGCCGCAGTCTTCCATGATGAACTTCTCCATGTCGTCGTAGCCCATTGGAAGCTCATAAACGCCCGGTTCATTTACGTGACCTGAAACGGACCACACTTTCGTTCCACCACTCTTTTCCGTTCCGAGTTTCTGGTAGGCCTCGCCACCTATCTTGATGATGTCAGGAACGGCCGTCAGTGTTTCGACGTTGTTGACGACTGTCGGAGACGCGTAAAGACCTGACACGGCAGGGAAGGGAGGTTTCATTCGCGGATGGCCGCGAAGACCTTCAAGTGAACTGAGAAGTGCAGTCTCTTCACCACATATGTAAGCGCCCGCGCCAGTGTGTGTATAGACCTCGCACGAGAAATCGGTGCCCAGAATATTCTTTCCAACTAAGCCTGCAGAGCGCGCTTCCTCAATCGCAACGTCCATGATGTCGATGAGGTACCTGTACTCACCACGAGTGTAGATATAAGTTGTCTTGGAGCTTAGAGCGTAGGCCGCGATCAGCATTCCTTCGATCAACATATGAGGATCGCGTTCTATTAGATAACGATCCTTGAAAGTGCCCGGCTCTGATTCGTCGGCATTACAAACTACATACTTCGGTTTAGGTGAATCCTTTGGAACAAAGCTCCACTTCATTCCCGTTGGAAAACCTGCACCTCCGCGACCGCGCAA
>Ga0070671_100003199_pt1 | contig 12769 bp, 11 predicted proteins | sample KBSS73metaG_FD_65341 | JGI IMG/M metagenome (GOLD analysis project Ga0070671, IMG submission 65341) | Switchgrass rhizosphere microbial communities from Kellogg Biological Station, Michigan, USA - KBS S7-3 metaG | ecosystem: Host-associated > Plants > Roots > Rhizosphere > Soil ...
TAATATGGGGCCTTAAGCTTATTATTATACCTTATCAATTCTATAGCTACACATAAGTAGCAGCTATAAAACATAACATTTTACAATTATTTACAAAATTGCATAAACGTTATGAAATAATCTTATCAAGCGCTGCCTCTCAAGTCAAGCCGCTACAGGGAGCAGAGTTTTTGACAGTGGTCTTTAGCTAGTTGATTATGCTCTTCAGCGGTATGCGAGAAGTACGTTTTGCCGTCGTCACCAGCCACAAAGAACAGCCAATCCGTATTTGCTGGGTGCGCTACAGCATTAAGCGACACGCCGGATATATTGCTGATTGGTCCAGGCGGCAACCCAGTGTATTTACGGGTATTATACGGCGAATCGAGGCCCGGGCTGGCAGGCTGCCCGCTGATGGCGGCTGCATAAAAATATGTGACATCCGAACCGAGCATCATCCCCTGATTAAGTCGTTTGAGGAAAACTTGAGCCACGATGGGGCGATCAGTCGGATTTGATACTTCGTTTTCGACAATCGAAGCGAGAGTTACACCCTGATAAACACTCAGCCCATGAGCGGCAAAACCGGCTTTGACTTCATCTGTCAGGTGTTTTTGCATCTGATCCAGAGACTGATTAATAATTTGTGGAATAGTGGTGCTAGAGTCACGTTGATAAGAATCCGGGTAAAGATAGCCTTCTAGAGATGTTGGCAACTGGTAGCCGCTAAAGACTGGGTGAGTAGCATACTCTTTAACTTCAAAAGCTGATGCAATATCAGCCTGACTATACCCAGCCTTCGAAAAAGCTGCCTGAATTTGATCCACTCTCTGGGCAGGCAAAATTGTTACTAAGTCGGTAGCTACTTTTCCTTCCTTCATCATCGTCACAATGTCCTCCACTGACATACTGGGGCTCAAACGATATGTCCCCGCCTGCAGCAAATTGCGAGCGCCATTAGTTGTCACATACCACCGAAAAGCCTGGGCATTTTTAATCAAATGTTTATCACTCAGTTCTTTAGCGATTTCATTAACCGTCAGTCCTTTGGTAACCACCACGGCCTGGGTTGTCTTATTGGCAGTATTCAAGGGTTTAATATTGAGTTTGAACCACGTCTCACTCGCCCCTGTCACAGCGAGGCCCACGACTACTAACGCGATAATTGTCACAAGCAGGATGAGCTTCAAGGGTCGTTTTTTGGGTTGAGAGCTATACACTTATTTCCTCCAAAAATTTGCGGCACTCTGGGCTTTGCAGAAAATCATCAAGGATGAGGGTGGCCGCCAGAGCATCTACATCGGCCTTGGTATATGATACACCGCGTGCCTCCAGTTCTGCCTCCGCCTGTATGGATGTTAGCGCTTCATCCTGAAAAAATACTGGAATATCAATAGCCGCTTTCAGCTGTTCGGCCGTAGCCCTGGCAAAGCGGGTTTGATCCGTATCTTCGCCGTTTAGATTGCGAGGCAGACCCACGACCAGCGCAGCAGCAGCCTCATCCTTGACCAGATGATCAATATCGTTCATCAAAGAATTGGTTTGAAATGTGGTCAGCGGACGCGGCAAACGAGCCTCTACACCAGCCACGGCAACGCCGGTGCGGACGTTTCCCACATCAACTGCCAGAATGGTTTGATTCATATTACTTTATTTAACAGTCCCAGCTTGATTAATAATCACAACTGTAACACGAGAAGCCTTCTTGGGCACTTTATGAATATAAAATGGGCTGGCTTTGACTGTCGCATCTTTCACGCCGGGGAGATTCTTGATGTAGGCTTCGGCGTCTCCCGTTTTCATACCGGCAATCTGAGCCTTAAGGGTATTTGGATCAATCTTAGCACCAACTATTACGTGTGTCAGGGAATGCATAACAGCTTCGTTATCACTAATCCGATTGACAAGCTTGAGAGTTGTGGCTGCTGCCAGGTCAGTAGCAAATTTTTGCTTGCCGAGGTCAATCTGCTTATCAATAACCGGCTTGATAATCGTGACCAAGTCGGCCTTGGCGATACCTACCAAGCTATAGGTGACTTCCACGCTAATATTCACGTCCCCTGTTGCTTCATCGCCTGATTTGACAGAAGTGATGACTGTACCGGCTGCGGCATTAAAACTTTCGCTGGCTGGCAGAGCCTGGGCCTTCACGAATTGCGCCGTTAAATCAGCTTTGGCTGCATCATTGGGCTTGGCCAGCATGGCTTTTGTGGCTGTGCTTATATCATCATCACTGACAATTTTGAGAATTTTACTGGTGCCTCCGCTCATTGCCGAACCAGTACCGGTAATACCATTGATATTTGAGCTATAAGAACGAGCACTGAGGTTATATGTATCACCCGGCTTCGCAGCGGTGACATCCACGCTGCCGCTGTTATTGAGATTCTGACACTTGCCTGCACTATAAAGTGCTTTACCCAGAACTAAGTCACTATTTGATACAAAAGAATAACTGCCATTTGTGAAAGGTGTCCCGGCAGGTACAGTGTGCGATTGGCCGTCATCAATACAATTAGTAACTGTCATCGTACCTGTGGCTTTGGTGCCAACGTCTTTGGTCCCCGTAGCCTGAAAGGTCCCGGTTTGTGTTGATTTAGTCTGTTTAGTTACCAGCGGAGCGATCAGTTTCTCGGGCGATACCTTGGCGCCTGCCTGGGCAGTGATATCCAGCGCGGCATCTGCTGTTGAGGTTTCGGTCATAATCGTAATATTAGACTTCGGCAAAACATTAAAACCAACGTACCACGCGATAATGAGCAGCACTAAGGCAGCAACAGCTAACATCGTACCCAGACGGAATTTATCAAAATCAGGTACTTTTAGCTTTTTATTAAGTTTCGGTTTAGCTTCCTTACCTTCTGCTGCAACGGCTGCCGAAGCTTCTTCTTCATCACCAAGTTCGACAGTTTCTTCATCATCTTTCGCACGCATCGCAGCGGCGGCCACGGCGGGTATAGCAGCTGCTCCTGCCAGTTCGCCCACAGATGTTTCGGGGTCAAGCGCTGGTTCATCACTAATCGTTTCTGGCTGCTCATCGGGAAGGGCGTCAGCCACAGGAATAGCTGGTTTAGAACTCAGTGTCTTCGCTACATGCACTCCGACAGAAGCCGCTAATGGCATCAAACCAGTTTCGGAAGTGATTAAAACGAGGCTCTTTTTTTGCTGATCTGCCGCCCGTTTGAGCAGGCGCATATTCACAATGCTCTGTAAAACCGTAGCCCGTTTCGGTAGGACTAACGCCACAATCTTTTGTGGTGCCGCTGCCATCTTATCTATGATTGCCGTAATCTCATCTTCGACATCAACGTAAATGGTGGCTTTTTTTGCGTCGCTATTAGGGGTTTTACTAGCCATTATTTTCTATACTCGCAGCATTTTATTAATTTTCTGACGAATCGACGTTTTGTCGGCTGTTCCGCTTGGTCCTATTGTATCAAGTCCCACACGTAAAAGCCCCATTGCGGTTATGTATGTGTGGTCATTAGCTTTGTTGGTCGTGTCGATAATGCCGACAACTTCATCTGGTTCCAGGTGCTGGATCGCCGGTTTACGAGTAAATGGCAGATCTTTATACCAATCTTGCTGCTCCAAGGCTTCTACGAGCATATCAAGGCTCGCTCCACCGCCGCAGAGCAGTATGCGGTGCGGTAAATGGTCAAGTTTATTAAACTCACCCAAAGCCAATTCCACGCCGCTAAGCCATACGCCCAAAGTCTTATCTAAAGCAGCTTTTACAGCTTCCAGCTTTTTTTCGCCAATACGTTCGGATGTGACATGCAGTTTGAGGATTTCCGCATCATCAAAATCGACTCCAAGGTCACGGGCAATACTCTTGGTATAAGCTCGGCCGCCGATGCCAAACATCTTGGTGCCTTCCACGCCGCCTTCATTAACTACGGCAATATCGGTTGTCCCGCCGCCAACGTCTACCAAAATTGCGCTCATATTGGTGCTGGCATCGTTGCCAATCACACTGCGAGCCACGGCAAATGGCTCAGCAGCAACGGCCAATAAATCCAGGTCAAGCTGCTCGGCAACTCTTTCTAATGCTCCAATATGAATCAGAGGAGCAAAAGCCGTATACAGCTGCACACGAACTTCTTTACCTTGGAAACCTATCGGATTCGTCACAGCGTAGCCATCAATCACAATCCCAACTAATGCACTATTAACCAGCTTCAGTTCGACTTCTTTGCCGCCCAGTTCCCACGTCACCTGCTCGCGCGCTTTAGCTTCAGCCCTTTTTTGCGTCAAGGAGATGATATGCTCCATCTCAGCCATATCCATTGGCTTACTGGATTCTTTACGCTTAAAAATAACAGTGGTGGTCGTGCCCTTCACTAATTCACCAGCGATACCAATAATCACGCTTTTGGCCGTCACTCCTGCTTGCTGCTCGGCCTGATTTAAAGCCGCATCACAATTAGCCACAACACTAGAAATATCTGACACTGCACCGGCTTGCATATCACTTAAGCCCTGGTGAGCCCGGCCAACGCCGATAATCTCCGCTCCATCGTCAGTCACTTTAGCAATCAGAGCTTTGACAAATTCTGTACCGACATCCAAAGCCACCATATACTGGCCGGTAGACACGGGCATGGTACTTTTAGCAGTCTTACTGCGAACAGTGGTCGCAGCCTGCTTTAGTTTTTCAAGCATAAGGATATTTTACCACAGCAAGGCTACTTAAAATGTATCAGCCCATGTTTCCATTTCGATCCTACGGCAACACCATTTACGATCCAGTGACTGCCCAGCCAAAAACTCACCACCGAAATACTAACACCCGTAATACCAAATATGGCTAGCGTCAATTGGGTGGAATGCGGGCCAGAACTTTCGTTGACAAAAGATATCCGCGGCACTTTGGCATCTTTCGGTCCGGTTATATTCACGGCGATTTGCAGGAAAGAATGGCCCCCCAGAGCATCAGTTAGCTTGATCTTGACTGTAAACCTGCCAAAATCATCCCCTAAATCATCATAGGTATGACTAATGGTGTAGGGCTTGTCGGTGATGTCCTTATAAGTGTTGCTGCGCCCGTCACCCCAGTCTATCTGCCCAACATAAAAGGGCACACCGCCTACGGCTGTGAATTGAATATCCACCTGATTACCAATTATTGAGTTTATTGCCGTGTCAGTAGACTCTATAACAAATGTCCGCGGCTTCGCAGGTGTGGGTGTAGGTGTTGGTGTGGGTTGAGTGTTTCCGGTTTGAGGTGTAGGTGTTGGCGTGGGAGTAGGCGGCGGCGGTGAAGGCGGATTATAAAAAACTGTGATACTCGGTGACGTCGGCCCTTCATCATCAGTACTGTTAAAGATTCTAGCCTGCAAACTGTTAGCCCCAGGCAGAAGATTGATTTGCAGGGTAAAGGCGCCGAGAGCTGTACACTGCACCGAACCGGCAAATGAGCCGTCCCGGTAGAGTTTAACGATCTCATCAGCTGGGCACGTACCGTTGAGTACAATCGGCACACTAGTAACGACATCCTGGTCGCTAGGTGAGGTTATAGTAGCTGGTCCAGATGGCAAAGCGGCGGAAACCTTCGCCGATACTGCCAAATCAGAAGCATTGACATTAAAGCTAATACTAGCCAGAAGTATCCCAACCAGCAGAACCATTAGTCCGAGGATAGCAAAAGATGAATGATGAACAGAAACTCGCTTACCTGTATGAGCATGATGCAGCAACAGAGGCCGTTTGCCTTTTGCTGGTCTTTTGGCTAATTTTTTGGCCGAGATCAAACGGCGCTTCGAAGAAGACTTCGGAATACGCGAAGTGACAGATGTTTTTTTACGAACAGCCTTCGGGCGGTTTTTTGTCATTTTTTTGTTTTATACCGCTAAAGCTATACTATCACAAATAATTAAGAGCTACGATGTCACTCTCTGATATGAGTTACTTTTTCTTGGAATTATTTCGTTTTTTGAACCAGGTAGGGGTGACAGTAGAAATGTATTTTTTCTCTATAACACCTACTGCTAGGACCAAAACAAGACCGCATAATAGTGCTTGCAAGGCGTTAAAGTACTCATAAAAATAGTAACCATTGATGTATGGTATGGATCGATTCAAATCATACGTAAGAGCTTCGACACGTGTGGGTTTATCCGCCACCAGCAAGGATTGTTCTAAAAAGTAAAATCCACCACCAAAATGAAGAGCATAGGTCGCCTGCGGGCTACAAGTTCCTTCTTGCAGCCTTAAATCACAGCCACCTATCTGAGAGTTATCGCCTACAGTTAACCTGCCTCCTGCTAAAATTGGCTTCCTGCTAGGCCATAGACAAAATGCTAGTAATCCTACGAAAATTGGCAAACAAAATTTAGCAAGGGGGCTCATTAACCTTCACTGTAAGCTAAGCATTTATATTACACAAGTGCAGCTTTGATGCGGCGGATGCCAGCCGAGCTGGCTTCTTCTTTGAGGATCTTAAACTTCTTGCCATCTTCAAATAGTTGTAAGGTGTGATCTACATGCGGACCGCCGCAGATCTCAAAACTGAAGGGCTTGTCTGCGCCATCGGCAATCATTTTGTAGACTTTGACAGTGTCGCCGTAACGGTCACCAAACTGACCGAGGGCACCCATTTCTTCGCGGGCAACTTTGGTGGGGTACTCTTCCCAGCTCACTTTGAGATCTTTGCCAATCTGCTCATTCACGATGTCTTCTACTTGCTTGATCTGTTCTGGCGAGACTTTTTCAGGGTGGCTAAAGTCGAATCTTAATCGTTCTTCAGTGATGTTACTGCCATTCTGCACCACATGGTCACCCAGGACATCCCTGAGAGCCTGATACATTAGGTGAGTAGCCGTGTGATATTTCTTGTGCTGGAGCGTTTGACCACCAAGGCCACCTTTGAAGGTACCCTTGCTGGCCGTTTGGCTGCGAAGGCGTTGCTCAGCCATGTGCTTATCAAATTCTTCTTTCCAATTATCGGGGACATTCACACCTTGTTTGAAGGCTTCCTCGAGAGTTATTTCGGCTGGGAAACCATAAGTATCATGGAGTTTGAAGACAATTTCGCCTGTCAGGCCGTCTTTGGTCAGTTTCGTAAATTCGCTAATGCCTTTCCGCAAAGTTTGGCGAAAAACTTTTTCTTCTCGGGCCAGAGTTTCGATCACTTTCGTTTTATTCGCTTCTACCTCTGGATAGTCAGCCTCATACAGTCCGGTAATAACTGGCACAACATGCTCGAGGAAGTTCTGTTCGATCCCTAGCTCAAAAGCAAAACGGATAGCCCGGCGAATCAGGCGGCGCATGACATACCCCTGCTCTTTATTACTTGGCACGACCCCGTCTACAGCCAAGAAGACAGCTGCACGCAAGTGGTCGGCAATCACGCGCATACTCACCGTATGACTGTCATATTTTTTGCCGGATTGTTTTTCTAATTCTTCGACAATTGGCCATAAAATACTAATTTTGAAGACATCGGGGCTGTTGATGCTAGCGGCAGCTATTCGCTCTAAACCGCCGCCAAAGTCTACATTTTGCTTGGGTAATTTCTCGAAGCCGGCATCGGTGCGGATATACTCCATAAATACCGAGTTACCGATTTCCATGTAGCGGCCACAGTCGCAATTGGGATGGCACTTTTCGCCAAACTCAGGATTATGCTCAATCTGCTCAAACAAATAAAAGACTTCGCTGTCAGGTCCGCATGGTTCGCCTACTTTCACATCTTTTGGCGCGCCGTTACGACTCCACCAATTTTTTTCATCATAAAAGAAGATCCGACCGCCTTGGTCACCAACTTTATAGCCATTATCCTCGGAGCCGATTTCTACCTCTTTGGCATCCACACCCTTAGCTTCGAAGAGCCGCTTCCACACTTCGCCGGCTTCGGTATCTTTAGGAACATTGTACTCGGGGAAACCGCTGCAGCAAGTAACGTAAATCTTTTGTGGATCCAGGCCAACTGCGTCTGTTAGAAACTCGAAAAACCAGGGGAGTTGTTCCTTTTTGAAGTAATCACCCAAACTCCAGTTACCCAGCATTTCGAAGAAGGTCGTATGACGATTATCACCCACATCCTCAATATCTTGCGCACGGAGGCAGGTTTGGCTATTAACTAGTCGCGTTCCCTCAGGGTGAGGTTCACCTAACAGATAAGGAATGAGCGGCTGCATGCCAGAACCAGTAAACAGTGTGGTGGGATCGTTATATGGCACCACTAAAGCGCGCGGAATAACTTTATGTCCGCGTTCGGTAAAGAAATCTAAGTAAACTTTGCGGATATCTTGTGCTGTCATCACATTATTGTAACAGAGGTAGTTTCATTGACAAATAAAACTATTGAGGATATTTTAGAGTCAGTTCGTCAAGTCGACGGAAGCGTTTTGTTCCGAAAGGAAGTTAACTCATCATGCAGACTGAAAAGTTAGTTGAAGATGTCAAACGAGATTTTGTGTTTGGGGTAGCATATCTCCTGATGGCATCCACCTTAGTGGGCATGGCCTTCGCGGTTCAGCGTCCTGATTATTTGGGGGTGCTTTACTTCCTTTTGGCAGTCATAATTGCCATAGTAAGTGGCTTCTGCTTTGCGAGGGCCGCCCTGGCGCTCAAAGCTCTGCCCAGTAACTACCGGGAGGTGATCGCTCAGGAAAAGGCGGCTGCTGCTAACCAAGCACTTGAGAAAATGACAGGCAGTGACAAATAACCTCCTCAGGTCATGCGACTAACCGTGAGACGAACAAAAGCCCCCGGTATAAAGAGGACCGTCGATAGGCCGTAAAAGGTTTAGCGAAAAGGTGCCCGGGGCAAACACGCCGTGCGAACGTCAAGATTTGATCCCCTGGGATTCACATCAAGACATCGCACGGCATTTAATTTCTAAGGAGTAAGGTAAGTGCCCGTGGTATCCTGCCCGTACCCTATCCAATTGGCCTTTGTCCGTGCTCCATCCATCCATGTAAACCAGTAGCCTGTCTGATTAGGAAGATGATAGGTATTGTGCACAAAGCGGTTATTGCGGCCAGTGAAATATGTCTGATCGCCAGCATCCTGTGACAAGCCAGCAGCAAATCCGGATGCTTGATTGACCGTAATTGTATTGTCATGTACGTACGTGTCATGGGTTTCGTGTGGGCCAATCGTAACCGGATCGCCAGAGCGATTTTGCTGCAATATGCCAATGCCATTATTGCCACTGACCGTATTGCTATAAACCTCACAGCCTGGCGATGCCGAGATCAGGATATTCGTAGAATCATAGAAGCCATTCCCCGCAGTGGCGCCATTATTATATGAATTATTGCTGCGAATAATACAGTTGTAGCTAATCTCGTAGACAATGCCGGTGATGTTATTAAAGACGGTATTATTTTCGAAGATCACGCCGTTACAGTTGATATCACACCACAGGCCCGGACCATTATTATCGTGCACAGTGTTGCCGGTAATGTCCCAGTTATTGGCCAGGACAAACTTGGTACCACCTGCCTCCCATAAGATGTTAAAGCCGGCTGTATTATTGTGGTCTATTTCGTTACCAGATGCTACGCCGCCGGTTCCATGACCGCCCATACCCATTTGGCCATTGTGATGCACGTGATTATTCTTCATAGTACTGGCATCTGCCACAATTCCTACACCGTGGTTAAATCGAATCTCATTAGTATCCACATTCCAGCCCGTAGCACTCCCTGTGGCCATAATCGCCCCGTTCTGAGCAAGGTTTGCGGCCTTTTCCAGGATCATATTTTTAATCACTACCCCACTGGCAGTGGTGCTTGTCATAATGGCACTGCTCACTGCTTGCTCCACGGTGTGTCCCGCCGGGTTTGCTCCCACATATATCTTGTTGGCCGCATAATCTTCATAATATTTGCCGCTGGTTACTGCAGCTGCACTCATAACACGAGTGAGCGGCTGATCATCCCAAAATACCGACTGATTATAATCACACCCCGTTGTTGTACATTCTCCATATGGGTTAGCCGACCCTGGCAAAAAGCCAGTAGCAACGTAAGTTGAGCCGGAAGCCGCAAAACCACTCACTACTTTGCTGCCATTGATAACACTTTGGCCGGCAACGCCCACGAATTGCTGATTGGATTTTGGTGCCAGAGGTGTCGCTACCCGAAATGTGCCAGCCGACAGACAAAAGAGCGTGCCAGCAGCATTGGCATTGATAGCCGCTTGAATATCAGCACCGGCAGCCAAGCTCACGCCACCACATGACGGTGGTGGAGGTGGAGGCGCAGTGTAGCCAAATTGCACATATTTACCACCGCTGGCTGTAGCGTCGTTGCCCACTGCCAGTGAACCGCTCGCACTTGCAGTTTCTGGTTCAATAGTCGCGTAAGGACCCTGTGCATAGCTGCGGCTAAGATTGTCATTAACCTTAATGTTGATCAAAAAAGCCCCACCTAATACCACAATTAATGCCGAAACAGCTATGTAGGTGGCGAACATGCGGCGGCTATACCCTTCCAGACGCAGTTCTTTCCTGGTTGTCTCTTCATTAAAGCCTGTCGGTTGTTTGCTCATTTTACAAACCCACCCCCTGTGTCAGTTTTCGCCAAGGAGTAGTTATGGTGTACCAAGTGTGTTGCCATAAACCGCTAAAATTGTGGACTTCCAAAGTGATTTTTTGAGTAGTGGTTTTGCCATCAGATGTTTTGGTCACTATTTTGAGAGTTTGGACTCCATCAAGTAAGTTTGTGGTATCAACAGCTAGTTTTCCATTACCGTGCGCTAGCAAGTTGCTACGCGAGTCATAAATTTTGGTATCTACAACTGTCACATTCGCTGCCACCGAAGAACCTGGAACGGGAGTATCAACTTTAAAAGCGATAGTGCCCGAAACTTTTGGCACATTTGTTACTTCGTTACTAACTGTGCCCTTTTCTCCGCCAGATATTGTGACCGGTGCAGCACCTGGAACGGTCGGTAGAGTGACACTCCCACCGCCTGTGGTAGTTGTGGAGCCGCTACCTATACTCGTACCGCCAGAGTTTGGAGTAGGTATAGGAGTGACCGGTGAACTATTCACTGCGCAGGTGTCGCCCGTTCCAGTGGGAGGGTTGCAGGCTGCCGAAGTGGTGTCGGTCGTAAAAAGGACGCGGTCGAGTTGGACATTTGCCTCTCGGCCAAGCATCTTAACAGTATGATTACCTGTAGAGGTAAAAGTATGGTTAATTTTAGAGGTCATTGCGGCATCCTGCCAATCAACCCATACCCACTGATTATCGGGGATTGCTGTATGATTATCTCCAACTACATAACAGGTCGTACCATCAATAATCAGCCAGTAGGAATTATTATTCACGCCTGCTGTTGTATTGGCTTTAATACGGCTCCAAACGCGGTAGCTACCCGTGGAGGGGATACTCACGCTTCCCAAAACACTGCCATACCCACCATCTGAAGATGGACAAGCAGCTGCTTTTGTTACAGGATAATAGAACAAACTACTCGCGATAAAAATTGCAAGACAAAAAAGAATCAGAAAATGTCGTTTTCGAGTTCCCTCGAGCATAAGCTTTAGTATGGCAGATTACGCTGTAAGCGCAAGGATTGCCCCTTAGACAACGATACCACCACCCAAGACTAAATCATCGGCATACAAGACCGCTGATTGGCCAGGTGTCAGAGCCCGAATTTCTTCACTCAATGTCATCTGCCAATTGCCATTATCTAGCTTCTCGATTTTACTGACATCCACCAGTTTGGCTCGGTGACGAGTCCGTACCTGCAATTTTTGCGTGACGGGTTCCTCATTGATCCAGTGCGCTGATGTGACTGGGATGGTATTACTCCAGAGTTTCTCGTCCTGGATATCAGTCGTTACATAAACTTCATTCTTAGTCATGTCCTTGCCAACGACGTATAGCGGCATACCACCCCCAACTTGTAAACCATGACGCTGCCCAATAGTGTAGAAGATTGCGCCATCATGCTCACCGATAACAGTGCCGTGCTGGTCTATAATTGCCCCCGGGCTGCTCTCCACATATTGTTGCAAAAACTCCTTAATTCCCACTTTGCCTACAAAGCAGATGCCCATCGATTCTTTTTTGGCCGCCGTAGCCAGGCCGCGAGCTTTGGCCAATTCACGGACTTCGGGCTTAGTGTAGCCGCCTAAGGGAAAGAGAGTTTTGCTTAGCGCTTCCGATGTAACACGGTACAAGAAATAGGTCTGATCTTTGTTATCGTCCTTAGCCTTCAGAAGCTTGCCGTCTTCTACGCGGGCGTAATGCCCCGTGGCGATCATATCGGCTCCATCTTCTATGGCGGTATTCAAAAACAGTTTAAATTTGACCTCCTGGTTGCACATAATATCCGGATTTGGGGTGCGGCCGGCTTTGAACTCTTCCAGCATATAGTCGACGACCTTATGTTTGTATTCGGTTTCAAAGTCGTACATTTTGAAGTCGATCCCCAATTGCACGGCGACGCGTTTGGCATCTTGGTAATCTTCTTTCCACGGGCAATAAAAACCGGGGAGATCTTGGCTCCAGTTCTTCATGTACACACCCGTCACATCAAAACCCTGCTCCACGAGCAGTGCTGCTGTTACTGACGAGTCAACCCCGCCGCTCATACCGACGTATACTTTTTTTGCCATGAAATATTATTATACTAAAATCAAGGGCTACTGGCCAGAGCTAAGACGCTTACGAATAACCGTGAGCTGGTGTTTGCGGCCCAGCCAAAAGGCTACAAAGATAAGTGCTGTAAAGATTATAAACGCCCAAATGGGATAATGATTAACGACCACGGGTGCACTGGCTGGTGTTTTCTCTGCAGACGAAACACTTTGCGAGCTGGCGCC
>Ga0070671_100003200_pt1 | contig 12768 bp, 12 predicted proteins | sample KBSS73metaG_FD_65341 | JGI IMG/M metagenome (GOLD analysis project Ga0070671, IMG submission 65341) | Switchgrass rhizosphere microbial communities from Kellogg Biological Station, Michigan, USA - KBS S7-3 metaG | ecosystem: Host-associated > Plants > Roots > Rhizosphere > Soil ...
CACCGTTCCTGCGCTGGTCGTTTTGGCGGCTGGCGATCGGCGCCCGCAACATCACCAAGACCGGTCAAATCGGCGACGGACGCGAGGCAGCCGCCGCCGACTTTGTGATCGCCAATGCGCGCAAGGGCGACATCGACGACGTGATCGCCAAGGTGGACCAATTCGCATACGAGAAGTCGTTCCTGATCAACGTCGGCGATGAGAAGGGTGAGCTGCTCGACGCGGCAGTCCGCCGCGCCAACCCTGGCGTGGCGCTGGAGCTGGGCACCTACTGCGGTTACGGCTCGCTGCGGATCGCCCGCGCTGCGCCCTCGGCGAAGGTGTTCTCCGTCGAGCTGTCGCAGGCCAATGCCGAAGTGGCCCAGCGTATTTGGGCTCATGCCGGTGTCGATGACCGGGTCACTTGTGTGGTCGGCACCATCGGCGACGGCGGTCTAACGCTTGACGCGCTGGCGGATCAGCACGGGTTCACCGCGGGGAAGCTGGACCTGTTGTTCATCGACCACGACAAGGCCGCCTACCTAGCGGACCTGCAGAGCATCATCGACCGCGGCTGGCTGCATCGCGGGTCGATCGTCGTCGCCGACAACATCCTGATTCCCGGCTCACCGAAGTACCGCCAGTTCATGACCCAGCAGCAGGGCACGTTGTTCGACACCGTCGAGCACAAGACGCACGGCGAGTATCAGACGCTGATGCCCGACCTCGTGCTGGAGTCGGAGTACTTAGGCAACTGACAACTCTCGAGCGATCCGCTTTGCCATTCGCTTGGACTGCTTGCCCATATAGCCGATGAGCGACGGCCTGGCTAGAAAACCCAGAAACTGCAGACCATCGGCAGCGGGGATCGGAGCAAGGGAACGGGGACGGCCGCTGTCGTCGAGAACGCCGAGGTGACCGACCAAAGGTTCCAACCCACGTCGGTAACCCGTGGCAGCAATGACGGCGTCGGGCGCGACGGCGGTGCCGTCGGCCAAGATCACCGAACCGCCATCGAAGCCGCTCACCGCAGCCACGACCTGGATCGCTCCACTCTTGACGGCCTCGATCACCTCCATGTCGAGAATGGCGGGCGCTTTACCGCGCGCATTGCGGGTGAAGATGCCCTCAGCCGGTATTGGTAGGCCGAACTCGGTGAGGTCGCCGATCGCTGACCGACGCGCGGCGCGCGCGATCGCATCGGCCAGCCGGACCGGGGCGTGATACAGCGGGTTGGCGATCAGATCGCCCGGCAGGCCGCCAGGAAGCGCGCGCAAGATGATGTTCGGCGGAGTGCGGACCGCGAGCCATACCTCGGCTGCACCCCCGCTCGCCAGATCGTGGGCGATCTCCATCGCCGATGACCCCGCTCCGACAACAAGCACCCGCTGGCCGGTGAACGCGGTTGGGTTGCGATATGTGGACGAATGGAGAAGCTCTCCGGTGAATCCGTCACGCCCGGGCCAGTCAGGGATGACCGCCGTGTGCTCGTAGCCCGTCGCGACGACGACGTAGCGGGCATCGATGTCGCCGGCGGGCGTGGTCAGCCGCCAGCCATGTGGCTGCCGATCGATTCGCTCCACAAACGTGCCCAATTGCAGAGTGATGCCGTCTTCGTGCGCATGGTGGTCGAGGTATGCAACGACCTGATCGCGGGTCGGGAAGGTCGGAGTGCCCTTCGGGTACGGGCGATCAGGCAGCTGAGAGAACTGTCGGCCGGTATTCAGTTTCAACCGGTCGTAACGACTGCGCCAAGACGCTGCCACTTGGTCTGCTCGATCGATTAGCACCGGCCCGATACCGCGGTCGCGCAAACTGACCGCCGCCGAGACGCCGGCCGGCCCCGCCCCGATGATGACAACGTCGCTCATGTCCCACCCCAACGAAACACACGTCCGAACCGTTCAACGCCCGTCGTGACTCCAAAAAACAACCCGAGGCTGTCGGAAGTTCGGCACCGAACAAAATATCTAGCAAACTATTTGTTCGGCACCGACTACATTGCTGCAATTGAAGCTGTGATCGTTAATTGGATAGCCTATGTCCTCTGAACAGCGGACAACACGCATATGGGCCTCCGAGCCAACGCGGGTCATCCTTAACCTTATTGACGCTTTCGTAGACACAGCTAGCAGATCGCGGTAGCGTGGCCGGGTGCCCCGCACAGACGAAAACGGGCGCCACCTAGGGGCCCTACTCAATTATTTGATGGATGGTCGGGTGACCAACCAGCAGATCGCTCAAGCGCTCGGAATGTCCAGTAGCGGCTACTACCGCAGGGTCAAGCAGGATGACTTCCCTAACGCAGACGAACTGCACAAACTCGCGGAAGCATTCAGACTCAGCTTCACGGATCTGCAGGTCCGGCTCGGATTCCTGACCCGGGAGGATCTAGAGGGCTATATCGGCGGCAATCGACTGTCGATCGCAAGAGCATCGCGATGGAAGCCGGCGACTGCCTCAGTTATCGCGCTCGCGGATGGGCTCCCGCCCACACCTCACGCATTGCATTCACTGTGACCATGGTGTAGATCTGCGTCGTCGTCACCGACGCGTGGCCGAGCAGCTCTTGCACGACTCGGACGTCGGCGCCTCCGTCGAGCAGATGGGTGGCGAACGAGTGACGCAGCACGTGCGGCGATACCGCGGCGTTGATGCCTGCCCGCTCGGCGGAATCCTGCAGCACCTGCCACGCGCTCTGCCGTGACAGCCGGCCGCCGCGCGCGTTGAGGAAGATCGCCGGCGTGCCGCGGCCGCGGCGCGCCAGCTCAGGGCGGCCGCGCACCAGGTAGGCGTCGAGCGCCGTTACTGCGGGCCTACCGATCGGCACCAGCCGCTGCTTTCCGCCCTTGCCGCGCAGCAGCGCTGACCGTGCCTGAGTGTCGATGTCATCGATGTCGAGCCCGACCGCCTCGGAGATGCGCGCGCCCGTCGAATACAGCAGCTCCAGCAGCGCGCGGTTGCGCAGAGTCAGCGGACCGTCGGCCTGGCTGTCGCCACCTGCGCCTTCGAGCAGCGCTAGCACCTCATCGATCGTCAGGCTCTTGGGCAGTCGCCGGCTCGGAGTCGGCGGCTTCACCTCGCGCGCGACATCGACCTCGGTCAGCCCCTCAGCTACCGCGAACCGGTGCAGCCCACGCACGGCGACCACCGCGCGGGCTGCCGAAACAGCTGACAGCGGAAGGGTTTTCGTATCGGGATCACCACGGCGCAGCGCCACCAGAAAGTCGCTGACATCCGTTTCGGTCACCTTGGTCAGATCATCGATGCCGCGAACCGTCAGATGCTCGGCGTAGCGCCGCAGATCGCGGCGATATGAAGTCAACGTATTGGCTGCGACGCCGCGTTCGATGGTGAGGTGGTTGAGGTAGCCCTGCAGTTGGTCATCAAGGGCGGACCGAAAAGTGGTCATGTGGGTGCCTGCCGCCTCGCGAACGCTTTTGACCTGTCGATCCACGGAGCGTCGACGGTGCGCAGCGAGGACGGATCTTCGACGTCGTGGGCGGCCAGAATGCCCGCTATCGCAATGGAATTGACTATCTCGCCGGCCAGCACCATATGCCTGGCCTCCTCGAGAGGAAACCATTTCACCTGCAGGTCGGCTTCCTCATCATGGGCTTCCGGGCGGCCGACATCGGTTATTCCGGTCGCGAGATACACCCGCACGCTTTCGTCGCTGAAACCCGGCGCCAAAATCAGATCGACGAGCACCCGCCACTGCGCGGCCGCCAGTCCGGCTTCCTCTTCGAGTTCGCGGGCGGCGGTGATATGCGGCGCTTCACCGCCGAGATCGAGCAGACCTGCCGGCAGTTCCCACAACCGCCGCCCGACGGGATGCCGGTATTGATAGACCATCACGATATTGCGCTGGTCGTCCATCGCCAGGGCGGCCACCGCGCCGTAATGTTCGATCACTTCGCGGCGCGCGGTGTTGCCGTGCGGCATGCGGACCTCATCGGTGCGCAGCGCGAAAATCTTGCCGACGTATAGAGTTTCGCTGGATACCGTCTCGAACTCGTGCTCAGCCACGGGTCGCGGGCTCTTGAAGCAGTTGCGAAACCTTGTCGTCGTGCTCGACGCCATTCGCGTGCTGCTCGGGAATGTCCATGCCCGGCAACCGTTCTTCTGCCTTGTAGTCCAGCGACGCACCAATGAACGCGACGAACAACGGATGCGGCCGGGTTGGCCTGCTCTTGAGCTCGGGGTGAGCCTGAGTGCCGACGATGAACGGGTGCACATCCGCGGAGTACTCGACGAACTCGACGAGGTGCCCGTCGGGAGAGGTGCCGGAGAACTTCAATCCGCTCTCGGCAATCCGGTCACGGTATTCGTTGTTCACCTCGTAGCGGTGCCGGTGTCGTTCGGACACCTCTGTGGCCTGATATGCCTGTGCCACAATCGAACCCGCCTCTAGCACGGCGGGATACGCGCCCAGCCGCATGGTGCCACCGAGGTCTGCGTCGCCGGCAACAGCGTCGCGCTGATCGGCCATCGTCGAGATGACGGGATCCGGCGTCTTCGGATCGAATTCCGCGGAGTTGGCGCCTGCGAGCCCAACCGAACGCGCGGCCTCGATGACGATGCACTGCAACCCGAGGCAGAGCCCGAGCACCGGCAGCCCGCGCTTGCGCGCGTATGAGATGGCGCCGATCTTGCCCTCGATACCGCGGATGCCGAACCCTCCGGGGATCAGCACGCCGTGCACGTCGTTTAGCGCCGCGGCCGCTCCGGCCTCGGTCTCGCAGTCGTCGGAGGCCACCCAGCGCATCTCGACCTTGGCACGATGTTTGAAGCCGCCGGCGCGCAGTGCCTCTGCCACGGACAGATACGCGTCGGAGAGGTCGATGTACTTGCCCACCAACGCGATTCGGACGGTCTCCTGTGGTTCGTGCACCCGCTGCAGCAGATCGTTCCACTGCGTCCAGTCGACGTCGCGGAACGGCAGACTCAGCCTGCGCACCACGTAGGCGTCGAGTTCCTCGCGGTGTAGCACCTTGGGGATGTCATAGATCGACGGCGCGTCGGGCGTGGAGATCACACCGTCGATGTCGACGTCGCACATCAACGCGATCTTGTTCTTCAGCGGTTCGGGCACGTCGCGGTCGCAGCGCAGGATCAGCGCGTCCGGAGTGATGCCGATGCTGCGCAGCGCCGCCACCGAGTGCTGCGTCGGTTTGGTCTTGAGCTCCCCCGACGGCGCCATGAAGGGCACCAGCGAGCAATGCAGGAAGAAGCAGTTCTCCCGGCCGACCTCGTGGCGCACCTGCCGGGCGGCCTCCAGGAAGGGCAGCGACTCGATGTCGCCGACGGTGCCGCCGATTTCGGTGATCACCACATCGGGCCGGTTTCCGTCGACGTCGGGATCGGCCATCTCCAGGATGCGGCTCTTGATCTCGTCGGTGATGTGCGGGATGACCTGGACGGTGTCGCCGAGGTACTCGCCCCGACGCTCCTTGGCGATCACCGACGAATAGACCTGTCCCGTGGTGACATTCGCCGATCCCGACAGGTTGCGGTCGAGGAAGCGCTCGTAGTGCCCGACGTCGAGGTCGGTCTCGGCACCGTCCTCGGTGACGAACACCTCGCCGTGCTGGAACGGGTTCATGGTGCCGGGGTCGACGTTGAGGTACGGGTCGAGCTTCTGCATCGTCACCTGCAAGCCCCGCGCCGTCAGCAACTGACCGAGGCTGGACGCCGTCAGGCCTTTACCGAGTGAGGAAACGACGCCGCCCGTTACGAAGAGATGCTTGGTAGCGGTTTGCGGGTGCTTGCGTAACGCTGGCAAGAGCAACCTCCGTGACGACGGGCAGGGGATCGCTGAACTAGCTGGGGCCTGCCGACCCACGGAACCCCACCCTAACACCGACGCCGACAAGCCGTCGCTGACACGCCCTTGGCTTCTATTGCGGCAGGGTTACCGATGAGGCGCCTTGGCCGACGCCGTACTGAGCGGGCCGTCCGCCGTTGATCAGCTCACCCAGTGCGAGCACCGCGGTCATCCGGCCGGACTCCGCGTTGACGTCGTCGACGGTGCTGATCGCGCCACTCAGCCCGGCGTCTGACCTGGTCACAGCCACTGCGGCGGTGCCGGATGCCGAGCCGTCACGCCCGGCGACCACCGTGCCCGAGCCGTGCGGGGCGAGGCCCGCCGCGAATCTGGCGACCGTCGCGCCCTGGTTGCCCGCACCGTCGCCCAGACCGCCGCCCGTCACGATCAGCGCGGTGTTGGCGGCACCGATGCGCTCGGTGCCATACGTCACAAAGCCGGTGTCGCGCAGTGCCGCCAGCACGGTGTCGCGCTGGGCGTCGTCGACCACCTGAACCTTCGGATCCCTGTTGATCAGCAGCGCGATGCCCAACAGGTCGCCGGCCTGCGAGCCCTGATCAACCGACTTGGTGCTCAGCTGCGCTCCGGCCGGCACGATCGGCGAGTTGACCACCGACAGCAGCTTCTCCGCGGAATTGGCGTCGACGAACTCCTGGGTCAGCGCGATGGTCCCGCTGACCGTGCCGCCGGCCTGCCCCACCATCCGAGTCAGCGCATCGACGTCGTCGTCGCTCGCGTCGGGCGTGCGGAACACCACAACCGACTTACCCTCGAGCGCGTTGTGCAGAATCCGTGGTGACATCTGGGCATCGAATTCACCTGCCGCACTGAGCTTTTCGTTCAGCGCATTCTTGTCGTCGGTGAGCGTGTTGATCTGGTTCTGCAGCTGGCGCTTGTCGTCACGCAGGCCTGACAGCAGCGTGTTGGACAGCAAACCGGACCCGAGCGCCACGCCGATTGCCAACGCAAGGAAAACTGCCGCAAGCGAAATCGCGTGTGTGCGTAGGGAAATCATGCTGACGCCCTAGGTGACCAAACCCTGGACCCAGAGCGAGAAGGTATTCCAGTAGTCCGAGATCCAGTCGAGCACCGCGGCGTCCGCACGCGACACCCACAGCGCCGCGATCACCGCGATGAGCATCGCCAGCACCAGCAGAGCGATGGCCCCTCCTGACACTCGGCTGCGGTACAGCGTGGCAACGGCTTTGGCGTCGACAAGCTTCTCGCCGACCTTGAGCCGAGTGAGGAACGTCGACGGGTTGCTCTGCTGCCGTGACCGGTCGAAGAACTCCTCGATGCTGGCCGAGTGTCCAGCGGTGACGATCAGCGACGCACCGTGGTGGTCACACAGCAGCAGCGCCAGATCCGCGGCAGAGCCCGCAGCGGGGAACGTCATCGCGCCCACGCCCAGATCCTGGATGCGCTCCAGACCCGCAGCGTGGCCGTCCGCGTCGGCAGGCAGCACGACCTGGGCGCCGCAGCGCAGCACCTCGGCGCTCATCTTGTCGGGATCGCCGACGATCAGCGCCGGCCGGTACCCACCCTTGCGGAGCACGTCGGCACCGGCTCCGACGCCGACGAGCACCGGTTGATACTCCTTGATGAACGGCTTGAGGGCCTTCAGGTCCGCGGCGGCGCTGCTGTCCTCGGCGACGATCACGACGTGCCTGCGGTTGACGTCGATATCGATGTCGGGTATGCCGATGCCGTCGATCAGTAGTGGGCTCTCGCTGCGGATGAACTCGATCGTGTTGCCTGCGAACGCCTCGAGGTGAGCGACCAGGCCGCTTTTGGCCTCGTGCATCAACTCGTGGATTTCGTGGTCGGTGCGTTCGGTGCCGAGGATCAGCTGTCGGTCGCCCGCGTAGACGCCACCCTCGAACAGACGCACACGCGCGCCGTCCTTGACTTTCTTGAACACGTCGGGGCCGGTGTCGTCGACAAGCGTGACGCCGTTGGCGACCAGCACCTCCGGCCCGAGGTTCGGGTAGCGGCCCGAGATCGATGGCGATGCGTTGACGACGGCGGCGACATTCGCCTCGACGAGCGCGTCAGCGGTGATCCGATCGAGATCCAGAGCGTCGATGACGACGATGTCACCTGGGGTGATCCGTCTCAGTAGCCGATCGATGTCGCGGTCAACCCTCGCGGTACCGGTGATGCCCGGCCGTGAACTGGCAGAACGAGAAAGCAACGCAGACATCTTCATGGGGGTTCATTCTGTTCCGCGGATATCCGCGTCTGACGGAGGCGCGCCGTACCATCAGCCCCAGAAGTACCTTTTGTCACAACTGCAACACGATTCGGTCAGCCCCGATAGGCCTCGAACAACTCCACGAGGTTGCCGGACGGATCGACCGCGAGCGCTTGCTTACCCCCGCGGCCGGTGATGGTGTCGCCGCGAAAAGCCACGCCGGCTTTTCTGAGCTTGTCCACGATGCCGTCCAGATCCTCGACGGCTAGCTGGAATCGGTTCCAGCCGCCGGGTTCTGGCGTCGAGCCATCGGACAAGGTCTGGCCTGCGCCGCCCCCGCCACCTGGCGTGTTGAGCAGGAGCCGGAGCCCGTCTCTGCGGAGCATGGCAAAACCCGGCCCCGGCTTCATCACCACCTCGAACTGAAGGTGACGCGTGTAGAAGTCCGCTGCAGCATCGACATTGTTGACGATGTAGCGAACACTGAATTCGGTCATCATCGCACCTCCTGGCAGTTATGATACAGAAGTGTCCCATAGCGTGCATAGGCCGGATCCGCGAATTGGGCAGTCTCGCCGGACGATCCTGCGCGCCGCGCTGAAGGAGTTCGCGGAGACCGGCTACAGCGGGTTCCGGATGGAGTCGGTGGCGGCCCTCGCGGGCGTCGGGCGGAGCACGGTCTACCGGCACTGGCCGAACAAGGCGGCGTTGATTGCCGACGCGCTCGAGACCCTCAACACGCAACCGGACCCGGCCCGCGAACTCGTCGACGGGACTGCCCGAGAGCGGGTGGAGTTGATCCTGCGCCATCTCGCCGAGGCGCTCGGCGACTCGCCGTTGTCGGCCTGCGTTCCGGCGCTCGTGCACGCCGCCGAAACAGAACCCGCGATTCGCGACTTCCACCACGCCTATTCGGCGCGACGACGCCAGCGGCTGACCGACGCGATTGCAGCGGGTGTCGAAACCGGTGAATTCCCTTCGCGCGTCGACCCCGACGCGGCCTCGGTGGCGCTCGCGGGCGCGATGTTCTACCGGCGGTTGATGACACCCGATGCGCCGGACGCCGGCTTCATCAGGCGTCTCGTCGAGTCCGTGCTCGGTGCCTAGTCGGCGCGATCGCTCTGCGCCGCGTCGAGCAGCTCGCGGGCGTGCGCCCGCCCACTGTCGGACTCCCCCAGCCCGGCCAGCATTCGCGCGAGTTCCGCGACGCGCTCGTCATCGTCGAGGCGGCGCACGCCGCTGGACTTGTTCCCGCCGCCGCTGTCGACGACAAGGTGAACGTCGGCGTACGCCGCGACCTGTGGCAAGTGCGTGACGACGATGACCTGGTGGGTGCGGGCCAGCCGGGCCAACCGTCGACCGATCTGCACTGCGGCGCGTCCGCCGACCCCGGCGTCGACCTCGTCGAACACCATCGTGGTGCCCTCGGCGGAGGCCGCCAGCACCACCTCCAGCGCCAACATGACGCGCGACAGCTCGCCGCCCGACGCGCTCTTGTTCAGAGGCAGCATCTCGGTGCCGCGGTGTGCGGCGAAGCCGAATTCAACAGCGTCGATGCCATCATGTCCGGCATGAACGGTTTCGCCCGACGGCAGCCTGAGCGGCGCGGAGTCGTCTGCGCGGGCCGCGAGATTGGCCACCGACACGCTGAAACCGGCATCGGCCATGGCCAATCCGCTGAGTTCGGCGGTCACGGCCTTGGACAAGCCTTTAGCCGCCTTGGTTCGCGCCTTGCTGAGTTCGATTGCGGCGCTGACGACTTTGGTCTCGAGTTCGTCGACGCGTCGTTCGAGTTCGCCCAGCGCTTCCTCAGAGACATCGAGCTGCATCAGCCGTTCGCGCGACTCGGCCGCCCACTGCAGTACCCCGTCGATATCGGGGGCATACTTGCGGGTCAGCGTGCGCAGCTCGCCCTGGCGGGCCAGCTTGGTCTCCAAAGTGCTTGCATCGCTTGGTAATCCGGCCAAAAAGTCACCGAGCTCGGTCGAGACGTCGGAGACGACGGCCAGCGCCCCGGCGAGCTGTTCTGCGAGCGTTCGCAACGCTGAGTCATCGGTACCCTCGAGCACTGACTTCGCATGTCCCACCCCATTGGCGGCCGACGCCACAGTGGGGTCGTCGTCCAACCCGGACAATGCCGTCCGTGCCGTCTGCGCGGCCTCGCGCAGCGCGTCGAGTTCGGAGAGTCGGCGGATGTCGTCGACGAGCGCGACGTCCTCACCGGATTCGGGTGCGACGGTGTCGATTTCGTTGAGCCCGAACTTGAGGCGGTCAGCTTCCTGGGCAAGCTCGCGTGCCCGCTGTTTACGGTCGGCCAGGTCGCGGCGGGCGCCCAGCCAGTCGTCACGCACACGTCGATAGCGCTTCAGTTGTGATTCGATGTCGATGAAACGGTCGAGGGCCCCGCGCTGTTCGTCGGGGCGCATCAGCCGTAATTGGTCGTTCTGGCCATGCAGCGCAAGCAGTTCGGTGGTGAACGTGCTCAGCGATTTGGCGGGCACGCTGCGGCCACCGAGATACGCGCGCGACGGGCCGTCGCGGCTGACCGACCGGGCGGCAATCACACTTCCGTCGTCGTCACGCTCGGCGCCCGACGAGTCCAGTATCTCGTCGACACGGGCACCCACACCGTCACCGAGTTCGGTTGTGGTGAAACGTCCTTCGACCACCGCGCGCTCGGCGCCGGAGCGCACCCGGTTGGCGTCGGCACGCCCGCCGCCCAGCAGATGCAGGCCCGTGACGACCATCGTCTTACCAGTACCCGTCTCACCGGTCAGCACCGTGAACCCGCGATCGAATTCGGCGGTCGCGGCGCTGATGGCACCAAGAGACTCGATACGGATTTCGGATAGCACTACTGTCCGCGCCACCCTGTGACCGGCAACCGGAACTTGCGCACCAGACGATCAGTGAACGGCGCGCTGTCCAGCCGCACCCATTTCAGCGGGGTGCCGCACCGCGTCACCTCCAGCCGACCGCCTGCGGGCACGATCATTTCGCGGCGCCCGTCGCAGAACACCAACGCGTCGTGGCCCCTGGCCTCGATCTCGATGGCGATGGCGGCGTTCGGGCTGGTGACCATCGGCCGAGCGAACAACGCATGAGCATTGTTGGGCACCACCAGGATTGCCTCCAGATCGGGCCACACGATCGGCCCGCCGGCCGAGAACGCCCACGCGGTGGACCCCGTCGGCGTCGCGACCAGTACCCCGTCGCAGCCGAACGACGACACCGGCCGTCCGTCGACCTCGAGCACCGCACCCAGCACGCCCAGCCGCGGGCCCTTCTCGAGGCTCGCCTCGTTCAGTGCCCAGCCGCGGTCGGTGATCTTGCCGTCGACGCGCACCACGACGTCCAGCGTCATGCGTTCCTCGACGCGGTACTCCTTTTTGATGACGTGCTCGAGCACGGTGTCGATGTGATCGGCCTCGGCTTCGGCGAGGAAGCCGATGCGGCCGAGATTGACGCCGAGCACGGGTATTTCGACGTTGCGCGCGAGCTCTGCGGCCCGCAGAAAAGTCCCGTCGCCGCCGAGGACGAGGACGAGTTCGCAGCCCTCTGCTGCGCGTTCGTCTGCGTCGACGACCTCGATCTCGACCCCGAGCGACCGCATGTCGTCCGGCGCCAGGTGCACCGGTCCGCGGTCGACGGCTTCCGCCGAGAGCACTCGCAGCGCAATGTTGTTGTCGCCCAGCACTTTCTCGACCCGTCGAGCCACCTCGGTGGCCTCATCGCGGCCGGTGTGCACGACCAGCAGGACGGTACGTTCACACGTCATTGCGGTCCCTCCGCGACGGCCTTGAGCACCGCCTGTTCAAGCAGATCACCTCTCAGCGGAGAGTCGGTGGCGGTGCGCAGGTGAAGAAAGAACTCGACGTTGCCGGACGGGCCCGGCAACGGGCTGGCGGTGACGCCGACGGTGTGCCAAGCGAGTTCGGCGGCCTTACGCGCGACGGCAAGCACCGCGTCTGCGCGCAACTCCGGGTCGGACACGACCCCTCCCGCACCGACCCGATCCTTACCGACCTCAAACTGCGGCTTCACCATAGGAACGATATCCGCGTTCTCTGACGCGCAGGACGTCAGCGCCGGCAGCACCGTCGACAGGGAGATGAACGACAGATCGGCAACCACAAGGTCGACCGGTCCGCCGATCGCGTCGGCGGACAATTCCCGGACGTTCGTGCGTTCGTGCACGACCACCCGCGGGTCGGTGCGCAAAGACCACGCCAGCTGGCCGTATCCGACATCGACGGCAACGACCGTGCGGGCGCCCCGGTCAAGCAGCACCTCAGTGAAACCGCCGGTGGACGCGCCGGCGTCCAGACAGCGGCGGCCGTCGACCGAGAGGTCGAACGCGTCAAGTGCGCCAATCAGCTTGTGTGCGCCGCGGGAGACCCAGTTGCGTTCGTCATCGCCCTCGACCGTCAGCGCGGCGGTGACGGCGATGGCGGTCGCGGGCTTGGCGGCCGGCATGCCGTCGATGGAGACACGCCCGGCACCGATCAACTCGGCGGCCTGCTGCCGCGAGCGCGCGAAACCGCGCCGCACCAGCTCGGCGTCAACACGAGCGCGCCGCGTCACGTGCGGTTAGCCCTTCTCGACCGATTCCAGCGCACGTACCAGCAGGTCGTGGGCCTCCTCGAGCCGCGCGGCGACTGCGTCGATGTCGGATTCGGCGAGCTGGTCGAATCCGGAACCCTCTTGGGCAGGGTCGGGCACATCTGCCAGTAACGCCGCGATCTGGGCACGGATCTCGTCGGGGTCG
>Ga0070671_100003201_pt1 | contig 12767 bp, 14 predicted proteins | sample KBSS73metaG_FD_65341 | JGI IMG/M metagenome (GOLD analysis project Ga0070671, IMG submission 65341) | Switchgrass rhizosphere microbial communities from Kellogg Biological Station, Michigan, USA - KBS S7-3 metaG | ecosystem: Host-associated > Plants > Roots > Rhizosphere > Soil ...
CCCGAGGGCATGTCCCTCGATGAATACCTGACGACCAAGGTGCTGTCGCAACCGGTCGAGAAGCTGTGGCGCGAGCAGCCGCATCTGCGCACGGTAGTGGGGTTCGTGGCCCGCAACATTGCGCAGCTCGGTCTGCATGTGTTCGAGCGCGACGCCGAGGATGGCCGCAACCGCGTGCGCACCGGTCCGCTGTTCGATCTGCTCGACGAGCCGAACAGCGACGACACCCAGTACGACCTGCTCGAAGCGACGGTGGCGTCGCGGATGCTGTACGACGAAACCTACTGGTGTGTGCTGCGCGATCTGCGCGCGCCGTCCGGATACGCGATCCGCCACATTCCGACGACGTGGGTGATCGGGACGCTGGGCGGCTCAGCGTTCAGCGTGGACGCCTACAAGGTGGCCATCCCGAACGCGGTCGGCAAGTGGGTGGAGATCCCGGCCGAGAACATCATCAAGTTCAAGGGCTGGGATCCGGTGGACCCCAAGGTCGGTGTGTCTCCGGTGCATGCGCTCAAAGGCATCTTGGCTGAGCAGATTCACGCCGCGGTGTTCCGGGACCAGATGTGGCAGCGCGGAGGCCGCGTCGGCACCTTCCTCACCCGTCCCAAGGACGCACCGGACTGGTCGGCCGGTGAGAAGGGCAAGACGCCGCGCGATCGGTTCATCGAGCAGTGGCAGAACAACTACGCCGGAGACCGGGCCGCCAACGCTGGTGGGACGCCGCTGCTCGAAGACGGCATGGAGCTGAAGCAGAACCGCTTTTCCGCCAAGGATGAGCAGTTCGTCGAGGCGTCGAAGCTGTCGCTGGAAACGTGCGCGCAGGTCTACCACATCAACCCGACCATGATCGGGCTGCTCGACAACGCGAACTACAGCAACGTGCGCGAGTTCCGCAAGATGCTGTACGGCGACAACCTCGGACCCGAGATCGAGAAGATCCAGCAGCGCATCAACAAGCAACTGGTGCCGGTATTCGCCGACCGCCGCAAGGTGTACGTCGAGTTCAACCTGCAGGCGAAGCTGGCCGGCTCGTTCGAGGAGCAAGCCGACCAGTTGCAGAAGTCAATCGGTGGTCCGTGGATGACCACCAACGAGGGCCGGGCACGGCTGAACATGCCGAAGATCGACGGCGGCGACGAGCTGATCCGCCCACTGAACGTCACCCAAAACGGTGACCAGAACCCCATTCCGGCAGAGCCGAGCGGCGGCGGCGATCCGCCTCCGGCCGATCCGAACGAGGAGAAAATGTATGGCCACCACAACGGGCGCAGCGTCCATGTCAGCCTCTGAGCTGGAAGCCGAGCTGGGGCCGCGGCCTGAGTACGGCGAGAAGTCGTTCGCGCTCAAGGTCAAGACAGATGGTCTGGCCGAGGGCGAGTTCATCGGCTACGCCTCGGTTTTCGGTAACAAGGATCTCGTCGGCGACGTGGTGATCAAGGGCGCCTTCAGCAACACGCTCGCCGAGTGGGAGCGCAAAGGCGTACCGATCCCGCTGCTGTGGGGTCACAACATGGCGGATCCGGACTTCAACCTCGGCTATGTCGACGCCGAGGAGGACGACAAGGGTCTGAAGGTCCACGGCTACTTCGACATGGAGTCGCCGAAGTCGGCGCAGGTGTATCGGCTGCTGAAGTCGGGCCGCGTCAACCAGATGAGCATCACGTACCGCGTCGTCGACGGCGCCTATGTGATGCCGGAGGGCGAAGGCAAGACCTACCGCGACGCCTATTACGAGCTGCGCGAGCTGGATCTGTTCGAGTGCAGCATCGTGCAGGTCGCCGCGAACCAAGACGCCGAGGTCATCGCGGTCAAGTCGGTGGTGTCGTCGCTGGCGTCGAAGGCCGGCCGCACGTTGTCGTCGAAGAACGAGGAAGCGATCCGCGGTGCGCTTTCTCAGGCGGAGGGGATCGTCACCGCGCTCAAGAGTGTGCTGCCGGAAGCAGATTCGGCAGACGAGAAAGACCAGGAACAGACCAGCGGTAAGGAACCGCCGCCCGATGCGACCGCTTCGAAGTCGTCGCAGTCGGATCCGGCCACGCCGAGCCCGTCCGTCCTCCTGGCGCTGGCAGAAATCGACATCCTAGAAAGCGAGATAGCGATATGACCGCAACTGCGGCAGCGCCGAGCCAGGAACGGCGTGATCAGCTGGTCATCGAGGCGAAGGAGATCGCCGAGAAGGCCAAGAAGGACGGACGCGACCTCACCACAGATGAGCGCGAGGAGATCGCCGAGAAGCTCACCGAGGTCAAGAGCATCCAAGAAGCTCTGGTGGAGGCCGCCAAGTCGGCCAACATCCTGGCGCAGCTCGACAGCATGGTCGTCCCCAACCAGGACGTGCAGGCTGGCGGCAAGGGTGGCCACCAGGACGTCGCCGCCAAGACGCTCGGCGAGCACTTCGTCAAGCACGCCCACGAAGAGCTGATCCGGCACAAGGGTCAGTCGGGATTCACCGTCGATGCACCCGAGTTCGTCGCGTCGAAGGCGAACACCGACCCCCAGGTGGTCGGTGGCTGGACCGAGGGCGCACCGTTCCTGACGGACTTCGACCGCACCATCGTGCAGGCGTTCCGTATCCGCCTCACTGTCGATGACCTGCTGTCGCAAGGCGAGATCCAGGGCAACGCGATCAGCTACCTGATCGAGGGCGCGCTGGAAGGCGACTACGCGACAGTCGCGGAGGCCGGGGCGAAGCCGCAGCTGCACTTCGTCAACCCGACACAGGCCACCGACGCGCTGAAGAAGATCGCCGGCTTCATCAAGATGACCGACGAGTTCCTCGAAGACGCCGCCTTCCTGAAGTCGGAGATCGACAACCGGCTGCTGTATCGGCTGGCCTACACCCAGGAGCAGCAGCTCCTCAACGGCAGCGGCACCGGGCAGAACATCCTCGGCCTGCTGAACCGTTCAGGCATCCAGACCGAGGTGTCGGCGTCGTTCGCGACCACCCCGGCGGACTGGGAGAAGGCGATCTTCAGGGCGGCGACGAAGGTCGAAACGAACAGCGGTCTGCCGGTCGACGGCGTGGTCATCCACCCCACCGACTATCAGACGTTCAGGCTGCGGCAGGACGGAAACGGCCAGTACTACGGCGGCGGTTTCTTCCAGGGGCAGTACGGCGTCAACGGCAGCCTGGAGAAGCCTCCGCTGTGGGGATACCGCACCGTCGTCACGCCGGCGATCGCGCAGGGCACCGCTCTGGTCGGTTCGTACCAGATGGCGGCCACCGCCTACAAGAAGGCTGGCCGCGGTGTTCGTGTCGAGGCTGCGACGCAGCACGCCTCGGACTTCACGAGCAACTTGGTGACGGTCCGCGCAGAGGTTCGTCGGGCGCTCGCAGTGCGCGTTCCGCTCGGCTTCTGCAAGGTCACGCTGACGGCGTAGCCGAAACCACCCCAACACCCGCAACAACCCAGCTGAGGAGCTGACATGAAGGTGTACAAGATGATCGGCCCGGCCGGTCTGGAAACGACAGTGCAACTGTCCGACGAGGACGCGAAGGCGCGCGGGCTCAAGGCGAGCGATGTGGTCGACGAGACCGAGCCGTCACAGCGTGACTTCAACACGTTCGGCGTGGACCAGGAGCACGCCGACCGGATCGAGCACGGCGTCACCACGGACGGCAAGGCGGCGGTCCCGTCGAACAAGGCGGAAACCCCGGCCAACAAGGCTGCTACCAAGTAGCCGATGCCTCTAGACGCAGACGCCGCAGCGCGGGACGGTGCTCAACGTTACTGCGGCTGGCACGTCACGCCGATCAAAGAAGGCGACGAGGTCACGCTCGACGGGCCGGGAGGTCAGCTGCTGATGCTGCCGACGCTCGCGCTCGTCGAGCTGACTTCGGTCATCGAGGACGGCGTCGAGGTTCCGATCACGGACCTGTATGTGTCGAAAGCTGGGATGGTGAAAAAGAAGTCGGGCGGCTGCTGGTCGCGGCACTTCGGCTCCATCGTCGTCACGATGACGCATGGCTACGCATCTGCGCCTAACTTCGAGGCGGCGGTGGCATCAATGTCTCAGCGGTGGTCGCTGGAGGCTGCGGGTGGCCGGCTGCGCGCGGTCGGTCCATTTCAGTACGACGACCTGTCACGGCCTGAGCAGGAGATGCTGGCGTCTTACCGGCTGGAGTCGCGGCCGTGAGCGAGCAGGTGATCCGTCACCGCGGCGGCGGCCGCGACGAGAACGGTCAACTGGTACCCGCGACGAATACGCCGGTGTCGGCGATCGGCGTGGCGCCGGGCGGCGGTTCGCGAAGCTCACTGCAGGCGCGGGAAGGCGAGAGCATCGCCTGCACGGTCTATTTCCAGCTCGGAACCGACATCGTCAACTCCGATGAGCTGACGGTGCGCGGCGAGCGGTACAGCATCATCGTCAACGATTGGCAGATGGCCGGCCAGGGCGGCTTGGAAGTGCTGTGCACCAGGGGACAAGGCTGATGGCGTCGGCGGCGTTTCGGCTGAACTTCAAAGGCGGTCGCGAGGTTCTCAACAAGGTGGCGGCACCGCTCATCAACGCGGTCGCACATCAGGTCGCTGACCGCATCGGTGAGGACGCGATCGTCGACGAATACACCACCGACCGGGCGGCGGCGGCCGTGTCGGTTCCGGCTGAGCGGCAAGCCAAGGATGGTGCGCTGACACGCGCCGCCTCGGCGGCTGGTTTGGAAGTCCGCGCGAAGTGAACGGCTATCTCGAAGTCTGCGCGAACATCGCGATCTACGTGGCGATGACCATTCTGGCCGTGGCGGCTGTCGTCGTCGCTGTCAGTGCGGTCGGATTTGTGCTCATGGGTGTCATCAACCTGATCGATGAGTTCAGGCGTGACTGATCGCGAGCCCCGCGACGTCGCCAGGATCGTCAAGGACTGGCTGAAAGCTGATCTAGCGTCACGGTTTCCGAATCTGTCGGTGGCTCTTGAACTTCCGGCCACCTGGGCGTTCGGTGCCGACCCGGTGCTGGTGGTCGAGGATGACGGCGACGCGCTGCGTATGTGGCCAGCGGCGACGTCACCGACGATCCGTGTCACCTCGTGGACGTCCGGTCGTGATCGCCGTTACGCCGCTGCGGCGATGACGCGACTGCTTACTCCACGCACGGTCCCAGGCGTGAAGATTCGACCCGGCACAGGAATCCTCGAGGCCCGTGACGCGAAGACTCGCGGCGACCTCGCTTCGTTCACGGTGCGGGCCCGCGCTCGCACCGCAATACCGCAGTAACTACTGCGCACAAGCAGCCTCGCCTAACCGGGCGAGGTGTACTGGCCCGCAAGGGCATTCACGAACGCCCTTGAAGGAGGGAATCGAAAATGACAGCTCCTACTGTCAACGCCGACGCCACTCTGATCCCGGATCAGGCCGAAGTGTGGCTCGTGCTGGCATCTGAGGTCGACGACATCGCCGACATGATCCCGACTGCGGTAACCGATGACCTCGACGCGCTCGGCTGGGACTTCTCCGGCCTGATCGACGACCAGAAGGGCATTCCGCTCGACCCGTCGATCGAGGTCAAGGAATACGACGCGTTCGGCCACCCGAAGTTCCGGGTGAAGCTGAAGAAGGGCAAGCTCACGACCGGCTTCACCGCGTTGGAAACCAACGCGGCGACGAAGAAGATCGTGCTGCCCGGCTCGGCACCCAACAAGATCGGCAATCCGAAGGATGTGCAGATCTATGTGCTGTACCGCTTCGTCGACGAGGACCGCACCACGATCTGGGTCACGTTGACGAAGGCGCCGGCGGAGCTGAAGGCGCACGGCGGCATCATCGACGGCGAGCTGTCGTGGGCTGAGATCACCGTGCACCACACCACCGATGCCAGCGGCGACATCTTCGAGGTTGTGACCGACTCGAGCGATGACGTGGCGAAGACGTTCACGATCGGCTCCGGCGTGACCGGTTACACCGCGACGGTGGGCCCGAACACGACGACGTCGATCACGCTGAAGACTGCGGCGGCGCTGCAGTCGGCGCTGCGCGGCCTCGCCAGTGTCCAGGCGTTGCCGGATCCAGGTGCAACGGTCACCGGTCCTGACGGCGGTCCTCTCGTCGTCACCTTCACTGCTCCGGTCACTCCGGTGTCGGCGTCCGGCACCGGCGGCACTGTGACGGTCTCGTGACCGCAGCAAAGGTGACTCAGCTTCCTGCGCCCGAACCGGATCCGCCCAAGAAGAAGCCGAAGAAGGCTGCGGCGGTGGAGGCGCAGGAAGCTGAAGCAGACGACGGTTTCGTGACCATCGAGCAGCGCGGAATCAAGTTGCGTGTCCCGGTGGGCGGCAAGCTGCCCATCGCGGCTGTCGATAAGTTCCGGATCGGCGACAACTACGGCGGCACAAGGGAAATGCTCGGCCCCGAGCAGTGGAAGAAGCTCAGCGACGCCGGTTTGACGCTGGATGAACTGGACGAGCTGGGCAACAAGGTTCAGGAGCTGCTGGGAAACTAGCGAGCCTCTGCCGCCTGCTCGATGCGCACGGCGGCGCGATAGAGGCGGACCTGTTGCGCTTCTACCGGGTCGATCTTCTCGACTTCTACCGCGGCACCCTGTCGGCACGACGGCTGGGTGTGCTCATCAAGCATCTGCCGGCCGAGGCTGCGCTGGTGCGGGCGCTCAACGGCGGCCAGCCGCCGTTGTCCCGCACCGAGCACCTGCTCTCGGATGTGTGGGTTGTTTTGGTGAACATCCTCAACCCGAAGAGCCGGGTCAAGGATCACCCGGTGCGCGCGCAGATAGAGGCCAAGGCGCACACGGCGGCCAAGGAAGCTCGGGTCATCGAATTGAGAGCGAAATTTGAACAACGCAAGCGCAGATACGGATTGGGGTGACGTGACGTGACGACCCCGATCGGTTACGCCACTCTCCAGTTCATTCCGTCGCTCGACGGGGTGAGCGATTCCATCAACAAGCAGCTCAAAGGCATGCCCGGCCTGGGTAAGAACGCCGGCAAGCTGCTGGGCAGTGGTATCGCCTCCGGGATGAAGGCGTCGGAGTCCGACGTCAAGCGCGCGATGGACGGCTACTCCAAGCTGTACGACAAGCAGAAGGACGCCGCCGGGAAGCTGCGCACCGAGCTCGACAAACTGAAGGATCTTCAGGAGCGCGGTGTCACTGGTGGTCGGCTCACTGCTCAGGCGGAGAGAGCGGAGAAGGCTCGCCGTGATGAGGCGCGCGCGGTGCGTGAGGCGCGCGACGCCTACAAGGAGTATGAGCGTGCGGCGGAGAGCGCATCTGGTGCGGGTAAGGACGTCGGCGGCGGGCTGCTCGACAAGCTGAAGGGTCTTGCGGGCAGCGCGAAGTCGTCGGGCGGTGAGGCTGCGTCGGGTTTCGTCGAGGGGTTCGGCGGGCCGATCGCGGAGCTGGGCACCAAGGCTGGGCCGATCGGGCTCGCGCTGGCTGCTGCGGCTGCGCTCGCCGTTGGTGCTGGTGCGATCATCGGCAGGCAGGTCATGGCCGGCATCGAGCAGGAGCAGCAGCAGGCCGACGTGGCCGCGAGGCTGGGCCTGTCGCCGCAGCAGATGAAGCCGATCGCCGATGCGGCGGCGGCAGCATACGCAGCCAACTTCGGCGAGTCGGTGGCCGCCAACATGGACGCCGCGCGCGCAGCGATCCAATCGGGTCTGCTGAACCCCGATGCGACGGCTGCGGACACGCAGAAGATGGTCGAGCAGTTGACGACTGTCTCGAACGTGATGGGCGAAGAGATCCCCGCGACGGCGCGGGCGGCGCAGCAGGCGATCCGAACGGGCCTGGCCAGCAACGCAACTCAAGCGTTCGACCTGTTCGTCAAGGCGCAGCAGTCGGGATTGAACGTGTCGGAGGACTTCCTCGACACGATCACTGAGTACGGCACGCAGTTCCGCAAGCTCGGCCTGTCCGGGCCCGAGGCGATCGGCCTTATCAACCAGGCGGTGAAGGGCGGCGCCCGCGACACCGACGTGGCCGCCGACGCGATCAAGGAATTCAGCATCCGCGCGGTCGACGGGTCGAAGACGACGGTGGATGGTTTCACGCAGATCGGTCTGAACGCTGACGAGATGGCCGCCAAGTTCGCGGCCGGTGGTCAGAGCGCGCACGACGCGTTCGCTCAGACGCTGACGGCGGTCCGTGGCATCAAGGATCCGGTGGAGCAGTCGCGTGTCGCGGTTGAGCTGTTCGGTACGCAGGCAGAGGATTTGGGCGGCGCGCTGAACGCCCTGGATCTGTCGAACGCGGTCAGCCAGCTCGGCGCTGTAGATGGCGCGGCGCAGCACGCATCCGACACGATGGGCAACACGACCGCTGGCAGCATCGAGGCGGCGAAGCGTTCGATTGAGACGGCGTCGAACAGCATGCAGCAGTCGTTGGCCGACGCATTCGGGCCGACGCTGAAGCAGGGCGCGGATTTCCTGGTGTCGCACCAGGACGACATCACACACGCCTTCAGCTTTATGGCCGGTGCCGCAACGGAATTCGGCGGCGCTGTCGCTGGTGTCGGCGGATCGATCGTCTTGGCGACCGGCGTCATCATCGGCGCGATCGGCGACACCGCAGGGTTTGTGCTCGACGGCTTCGAGCAGATGGCCAAGGGAGCCGCAGTCGTTGCACGCGCTGTCGGCGCCGAGGGCCTCGCCACCGACCTCGATCATGCCAGCGCGCAGCTCGGCGTCTTCTCGGACCAGTTCCACGGCTGGGGCAAAGGAATGACCGACGCTGGCGGCAAGATCATCAACTTCGGTATCGACCTGCATAACCTCGATACCAGTTTCGGTGCCACGCAGCAGAGCGCGCAGAACGCTGCCGCGCAGATCCAGCACGTCAAGGAGACTGTTGGTGCGCTGCCGGGCGGCAAGCAGATCAACATCGATGCGATCGTGACGTTCAAAGACCCTTCTGGGCTGGTGATTTCACCGGATCAGCTGAAGACCCCGACCTACACGCCAGCGACGCCCGGTGAGTCGAACAGCCGCCGTGCTGGCGGGCGCGCGTCTGGTGGCCCCATCTTCGGCCCTGGTGGACCGCGAGCCGACAAGGTTCCCATTTGGGCATCCAACGGCGAACACATGTGGACCGCTGCGGAGGTGGATGCCGTTGGCGGACAAGCGAATATGTACCGCCTGCGCGCTCTGGCGCTCAAGGGTGCGTTCAGAAGAGGCTTCGCCGGCGGCGGAGATATCTGGGCGCTGGCCAACGTCACGAACGACGGAGACCCCTTCGGTGGTGGCGGGCAGAAAACCCGGCGCCGCATCATCTGGTGGGGCGGCCCGGACGACCCACCCATCGGCCACACGCCCGACATGCCGCAGGACATCCTGCCGATCCCCGGCAAGCCTGGCCAAGACCCGCCGAACATCTTTGGCGGCTCACCCGGCGAGTGGCCGCCGAATCAGGACTTCCCGAAACCCGGTGACCCGCGCTGGATTTGGCGCCACAACCGCCGCGGTATCGGCGGACTCGGCGCATCGCTCGGATACAAGGACGGCGGCGCGATCGGCCCGGACGTGCGCGTAGCTGGCGATCTGGTCGGCACGCCGTACGACAAGGGCAGCCGCCACGATTGCTCCGGCATGGTGGCCCGCGTCATCGACGGCACCCTCGGAATCCCCGACACCAACCTCATGACGACGAAGAACGCGTCGGAATGGCTCGCAGCGCGCGGATTCGTTCCCGGTATCGGCGGCAAGGGCCAGATCAGCGTCGGCTGGTATGACCACGGCCCCAATCCCAACGACGGGCACATGGCGATGACGCTGTCGGACGGGAGTCACGCCGAAGCTGGTGGCGGTGTCGGCGATATCTTCCAGATCGGTGGCGGTGCCGCCGGCGCTGACGATCGCCAATTCGATCAGCACATGCACCTGCCCACCGTTTACGGCGAAGGGCCCGCTGGGGGAGGGTCGGCGTCGCCGTTCGCTGGCGGGTCCGCGACGGCCGCGATGACCGGCGGCGGAAGCTCCGCAGCCGCCAGCTCCAGCGGAGGCGGTACATCGTCAGGCGGTGGCGGCGGTGGTGGTGGCGGCAGCTTCAGCCTCAGCGGCTTTCCGTCGTCGCTGGCTGGCTTCGGCTCGTTCGCCGGCGGCCAACTGGGCGACCTCGCCAAGCTCGGCTCGGCGGCAGGATCGTTCATCGACGGCCAGGTGGCGTCGGTTCTCGACGTGTTCGGAGTTCCCGACTCGCCCGGCTGGCTGAAAGGCATCTCGCAGCTCATCGGCGGCATCTCGATTGGCGGTGGCGGCGGATCGGCTGCGCCTTTCGCGGCGGGGCCAGCCGGAACGGGCACACCGCCGCCTGATGACGCGGGCAACATGCACGGCGCCCGCGCAGGACAGGCGCCGGGCCCGACCTACAACATCACTGCGCGCGACACCGAAGACGCCTTCGTCAAGGCTCAACGCGTCGAGCGTGAGAAGGCTGCAGCGAAGCTGAGCAGGTACTGATGGCCGTCGCGACCATCACCCTCGAATCAACCAATGGCGACTCGGTCGTCGTGTCGGCACCCAACGATGACTATCTGAAAGACGACATCGTGCTCGACACCGAGCCAACGGGCATGTACGACACCGGGTTCAAAGTGCGGACCGTGTCGGGTGCCTTCGAGATCGGCGGCCGCATCGTTGGCGAACAAGTGCCGATCCGCGAGCCCATTCTGCCGTTCTGGCTCACCAAGGCGTCACGGCCACGGTTCCAACGGCTCTGGGGCACGCCCGGCAACTTCCAGAAGGTGAAATGCACCTGGGAAACCGAGTCCGGGCCCCGATTCCTGATTCTCAAGCTGGCCAAAGAGATTCAGTACGAAACCGAGGACGGCTTCGACACCGACAAGCCTGACGACGTCTACCACGCTGTCGTTTCCGCGATGGCGGTCAACCCGATGTACGAAGGCGTCGAAGATCCCGCCGAGTGGGCGAACCCCGACGACCGGTTCACCGTCGTCGTGGTGGCGTCGGCCGGCACGTTCCCGCTGACGTTCACGCCGAAAGTCGGATCACCCACGACGATCACCGTGGCGTACAACGCAGCTACTGCGGCGCTGCAGTCGCAGCTCGAAGGCATCGTGGGTGCGGGCAAGGTCACCGTGACCGGCACGCCGAGCAACTACCAAATCGTGTTCGCGGTCGGCACCAACGGCGTGCTGACCGCGACGACAACCGGCCTGACAGGCACCGGCATCGGCCTGCTGACCAAGAGCGTCACGATCCACTACGCGCCGAACACGGGCTGGTTCGACGTGTGGAATCCCACCGACCAGCCGCTGTGGCTCGAGTGGGCGCTCGACCCGGCCGAGCAGTGGCAATTCCCGGACTTCGCCTTTGGGCAGGAACGTAAGTGGGGCCGCGCTGTCGGTGAGGACGCGGCCCGCATGATCGTGACACCGCAACTGACACAAATGCTTTCGGTGATGTCCGACCCGTTCATGGACACGTACGTCAATGCCGATCTGTCCAACGCGGCCGGGCTGTTCAACGGTGTCGAACCGATCTACGCCGTGCCGCCATACACCGCGACGTCGGTCGATCCCGTCGTGATGCCGGTGATCTGCAAAGGCCCAGCAGGCGCGAAAGTGACGCTGCGGCAGCGCCGTTTCTGGTCGGCTGAAAGTGGGCTTGAGTGATGGCCGACGAGCCGGCCGAATATACGACTCGGCTGCATCCGGTGCCGCTCGTGGGCGGCAGCGTGACGGCCGGGCTGTGGTGCGACATTTGTCTGCTGCCCAACCGCTATGAGGCGCCGGTGTACGCGCTGACCGCTGAGGGCCCGGTGCGGATCGGCATCGTCAGCCAATGCAGCGAAGGGCACACGCCGTGAGCGCGATCCGCCAGTTCACCTGCGGAGAGCCCGGCCCCGGTGACGCGCACTGCACCGAACCGGACCCGGCGCACCGCTATTCGTGCTACGACGCGGGCAAGGACGTGTCGTTCAATTACCGGCAGCACTTTCGCCACGACTGTGACGACCCGCTGTGCGAACGGCAGCACTTCACGAACGAGGGCGACTGATGACCCTCGCCGCGTTCGCTGAGCCGTTCACCGGCACCGACCACGACGACTTCACTGCCTGGGCGCGCGAGCTGCGTGAGTACCGCATCGAGCGTGCCTACGACCGGCCCATCATCAAGCTTTACGACGGCAACTGGGTCTACCGCGGCACCGTCTACGGCGAAATCACGGGCAACGTCGGACTAGAGGTGAACGAGACCGGCCTCATCAAGCTCGTGCTGCCGATCGACCTCGACGACCCGCGCCGCACCTGGGCGGCGTTCTGGGCGCTCGACGAAGAAGGGCGCGGCACCAACAACATTCACATCATCGTCGAGACGATGGGCGCCCGCATCGGCGGCCGGATGAAGCCGAAGCACGGTGTGTACGTCACCCGTGGTGAAGACGGCGACACGGTGACGATCGACTTCCTCGACGACATTGAAGAGCTGAAATACGTTCACACAGCTGGTAATCCGTTCCTGCCTATCAGTCTGATTCAGCAGCCGAAGGCGTGGATGCTGCTGGCCCAGGCCGACCACGGAATCCTGCTCACGATGGCGGCCAACCTGCTGCGCCTGTCGTTGACCAACGTCGACATCGCGGACTTGTTCAAGCTGCTCGACCCGGCCAACTGGACCATCCCAGGCCTGGTCGATATTCTGCTCAACTTCTGGCAGCAGTCGCAGATCGTCGTTGTGCCACGCAGTTTCGGTGACTCCGCCGCGCCGCTGTCGCTGGTGATCGGAAGCATCCGAACCAACATCTTCGACGTGGCCGCGCCGATCTTGGAAGACGCCGAGCTGCAATGGGATCTGCGGCG
>Ga0070671_100003203_pt1 | contig 12761 bp, 9 predicted proteins | sample KBSS73metaG_FD_65341 | JGI IMG/M metagenome (GOLD analysis project Ga0070671, IMG submission 65341) | Switchgrass rhizosphere microbial communities from Kellogg Biological Station, Michigan, USA - KBS S7-3 metaG | ecosystem: Host-associated > Plants > Roots > Rhizosphere > Soil ...
CGATGGCCCTGGTCCTGCTGCTGACCCGGGTCGCGAGCGGCCTGACCTACGACCTCGAGTCCACCGTGCACCGCCCGGCCGGGTGGAGCTGGTCGGCGTGGCGGCTGCTGTTCACGCTGTGGATCTCCGGCCCGGTCGAGTCCCGCCGCGCCGCTGAGCTGTCCGGGATGAGCCGGGCGGCCGTGTCGAGCCTGGCCAACACCCTCGTCGGGGCGGGGCTGCTGGACCGGGGGGCGGGGGAGGGCGACGGCCGGTCCGTCGTGCTGTCGGTGTCCGAGCGGGGGAGGGCGGCGGTTGCGGAGACGTTCCGGGCGCACAACGCCCGCGAGACCGAGTGGGCGGGTCTGCTGGAGCCCGCGGAGCTCGCCACCCTGACCTCTCTGCTCGGCAGGCTGGCCGACGCCGCCCACGCCGCGGACTGGGTCAAGCGGCGCTGAGCCCGGCGGGGTCGTCCTGGCGTTCGGCCGTTCGGCCGGTTACCGTTCCGGCGGCGGTCAAGGCTTTGACGATCCGTGCCGACGATCCGTGCCGACGATCTGGGCCGACGATCTGGGCCGACGATCTGGGCCCACGACCGCGTTCCAGCGCCGGGACGAGGGGAATTCCGATGACGCAGACCCCCGGACGACCGCGAGACGCGGCCGCGCCGACCACCACGCCGACCACCACCGCGCCGACCACCCCGCCGTCGGGCCTGCGCCGCGTCGTCGGCGCGAGCCTCGTGGGCACGACCATCGAGTGGTACGACTTCTTCGTCTACGCCTCGGCCGCGGGCCTGGTGTTCGGCAAGCAGTTCTTCCCGGGCCTCGACGGCACGGCCGCCCTCCTCGCCTCCTTCGCGACGCTCGGGGTCAGCTTCGTGGCCCGGCCGATCGGCGGGATCGTGTCCGGGCACCTCGGCGACCGCTTCGGCCGCAAGCCGGTCCTGGTCGCGACGCTGCTGCTCATGGGCCTGTCGACGGTCGGGGTCGGGCTGCTGCCGTCGTACGCCTCGATCGGGGTGGCGGCGCCGATCCTGCTGGTCGCGCTGCGGATGCTGCAGGGGCTGTCGGCGGGCGGCGAGTGGGGCGGGGCGGCGATGATGTCCGTGGAGCACGCGCCGCCGGGGCGCCGCGGGTACTTCGGCGCCTACCCGCAGATCGGCGTCCCCATCGGACTGCTGCTGGCGAACCTGGTGTTCTTCACCGTCACGTCGACGACGACCGAGGAGCAGTTCCAGTCCTGGGGCTGGCGGATCCCGTTCCTGCTGTCGATCGTGCTGATCGGCGTCGGGTTCTGGGTGCGGGCGCGGGTGTCGGAGAGCCCGGTGTTCACCGAGCTGCGGGAGCGCCGCGAGCGTCGGTCGGCGCCGTTGGCGGCGGTGCTGCGGGACGGCAGGCGCGAGCTGGTCGTCGCGATCGGGCTGTTCGTCGCGAACAACATGATCGGCTACATCCTGATCGCGTTCATCACCTCCTACGGCACCCGCACGCTGGGCCTCACCAGCGGGACGATGCTGCTGATCGGCATGGTCGGCGCGGTCGCCTGGGGCGTGTTCACCCTGCTCGCGGGGCGGTGGTCGGACAGCTGGGGCCGGCGGCGGACCTACCTGGTGGGGACGGTCGCGCTGCTCGTCTGGAGCGTGCCGTTCTTCGTGCTGTTCGACACCCGGTCCGTGGGGCTGATGGTGCTCGCGGTCGTCGTGCTGGCGTTCGGGCTCGGCCTGACCTACGGCCAGCAGGCCGCCACCTACGCCGAGATGTTCCCGGCGGCGGTGCGGTACTCCGGGGTGTCGTTCGCGTACGCCTTCGGCGCGATCCTCGGCGGCGGGTTCGCCCCGCTGCTCGCCACCTGGCTGGTCGGGGCCACGGGCACCAGCCTGTCGGTGAGCGCGTACATGGTCCTGGTCTGCCTGATCACCCTGGCCGCGACCCTCGCCCTACGCGAGGGCACCCCGGCCGAGCGCGAGGCCTTCGTGGCCGGGATCGTGACCGGGTCGGACTAGGACCCGACTAGGGGAGGGGCAGGCGGGTGCTCTCGGCGGGCTCCGCCAGCCCCATGTCCTCGGCGGCCGCGCGGACGGACTCGATCACGTGGTGGAGGGCGGGCCTGCGGACCGCGCGGGTGCGGTAGGCGATCGACACCGTGCGCAGGACGGGCTCGGTCAGCGGGATCGCGTCCACCCCAGGGGGCTGCTGGGCCAGGCCGAGGTCGGACACCAGCGTGACGCCGAGCCCGCCCGCGACCAGCGCCAACGCCGTGAACTGCTCCTCGGCCTCGTGGACGGTGCGCGGTTCGAACCCGGCGCGGCGGCAGGCGTTGCGCACCGCGCGGCCGAAGTGCGAGCGGGAGCCCGCGAGGATCCAGGGGCGGTCCGCGAGCTCGGACAGGGCGATCTCCGACGCGCCGACCGACCCGGCCGGGACCGCCGCGTACAGCTGCTCGACGGCGACGACCTCGCGGCTCAGGCTCGGGTCCCAGGACATCGGGTGCCCGGAGTAGTCGATCACGAAGGAGAAGTCGAGTGCGCCGTCGCGGACCGCCCCGGCCGTCTCCTCGGGGCTGAGCTCGCGGGTGCTCACGCGGATGCCGGGGTGCTCCTCGGCGAGCCGGACCAGCGCCGCGGGCAGCAGGCCGGACGTGACCGACGCCCAGACCCCCGCGGTGAGCCGCACGGACCGCTCGTCCCGCGCCTCCTCCAGCGCCAGCTCGGCGCGTTCGACCGAGCTCAGGATCTCCTCGGCGTGCTCGGTGAGCACCAGGCCCAGCTCGGTGAGCCGCACCCGGCGCCCGAGGCGTTCGAACAGGGTGCCGCCGACCTCCCGCTCGAGCTGCGCGAGCTGCTGGGACACCGCGGAGGCCGTGTAGTGCAGCGACGCCGCGGCCGCGGTGACAGTCCCGCGGCGGTACAGCTCGCGGAGCATCCGCAGGCGTGACAGGGAGAGCTCCACGCCCGCCACCCTCGCATGCAGTCCGGGTGAACGCGACCTTCAAGCATTCGTTGATGGACGCGGGCGGCCCGGCTGCCGCACAGTGGTGTCACCGGCGGACAGCGCGCCGGCTCCCCCGCGGACACCACGCCTGACCAGGCGTGTTCCGTCATGCCCCGAGCAGCCTCGTCAGGAGGAACGCCCGTGACCACGATGCAGGAGCCACTCGGCCCGGTGAGCACCCAGCCGGTGTCGGAGCCCGTCGTCGCCACGCCCGCCGTCGTCGGCCGGGAGCCCGTGCTGCGGCTCACCTGGACGGACCGGCAGACCGAGGCCCGCGGTTACCTGGTCGTGCACACCCTGCGCTCGGGCATCGCGACCGGCGGCACCCGCATGCGGGCCGGCTGCACGCTGGGCGAGGTCGAGGACCTGGCCCGCGGCATGGCCGCCAAGACCGCCGCCTTCGACCTGCCCGTCGGCGGGGCCAAGGGCGGCATCGACTTCGACCCGAAGGACCCCCGCGCGTTCGGCGTGCTGCAGCGCTTCATGTCCGCGATGCGGCCGTGGATCGAGGCGCACTGGGTCACCGCCGAGGACCTCGGCGTGCCGCAGCACCTCGTCGACGAGGTCTTCGCCTCGCTCGGCATGGGCCAGTCGTACCACTCCGCGATCCGCCGGTCCGCCGACCCGGCGCGCACGGCGGAGCGCGTCCACAAGGGACTGAACGCGCAGGTCCCCGGCGGCCTGCTGGGCGACGTCATCGGCGGCTACGGGGTCGCGCACGCCTGCCTCGGCACCGCGCGGTCCTTCGGGTGGGTGGTCGAGAACACCACCGTCGCGATCCAGGGCGTCGGGACCATGGGCGGTGCCGCCGCCTGGTACCTGCACGAGGCGGGGATGAAGGTCGTCGCCGTGGGCGACGCCGCGGGCACCCTGTACAGCCCCGACGGTCTCGACGTCCCCGCCCTTCTCGACCTGCGCGACGCCTACGGCGAGATCGACCGCACCCGGCTGCCCGCCGGCGTCGCGCAGCTGCCGCGCGCCGCGGTCGTCGGGATCCCGGCGGACGTGTTCGTGCCCGCCGCGATCTCCTACGCGATCACCCCGGACAACAGCTACGACGTCGCGGCGAAGGTCGTGGTCGAGGCCGCGAACGCCGCGACCACCCCCGAGGCCGAGGCCATGCTCGCCGCCCGCGGGGTCCCGGTGATCCCGGACTTCGTGGCCAACGCCGGTGCCGCGGCCTGGGCCTGGTGGCTGCTGCTGGGCTGGGTCGGCATGGAGCACAACGACGTCACCACGGCCGAGGACTCCTTCCGCCTGCTCCGCACGCAGATGGCGGAGAAGGTCGGCTCGCTGCTGGCGGCCTGGCACAGCGACCGCATCCCGCCCCGCCAGACCGGCCTGGCGATGGCGGTCTCGGACGCGGACGAGGACGGCACCCTCGTCATCCCGTAGCGGTGGAGCACGACAGCGGTGGAGCACGACGGCGGTGGACCACGACGGCGGTGGACCACGACGGCGGTGGCGCACGACCTGCACGTTTCGTGCACTCAGCGCTGTTCACACAGCGCTGAGTGCACGCTTTCGGTGATCATGCCGCGCTGAGCGCACGAAACGTGCCACTGCGGCGGGTTCAGCGGGTTCAGCGGGTTCGGCGGGTTCGGCGGGTTCGGCGGGTTCGGCGGGTTCAGCGGGTTCAGCGGACGACCCGGGAGCCCGGGACCTCCTCGGCGCCCAGGTGTCTGAGCAGGTTGGTGACGAAGCGGTCGCCGGTGCGTTGGAGCGTCACGTTCATCAGGGCCGTGACCGCGGGGGAGGCCAGTCTCGACAGCGGCAGCTCCACGTGCAGGGTGAGCCGGATCGCCAGGTGGGTGCCACCGGGGACGTCCTTGAGGACGTACCAGCCCTCGGCGCCGGTGTACTCGTGCGAGCCCGCGGGCGGTTCGTGGCTGTAGTCGATGCGCGTGCCGTCGGTGAACCGCATCCGCTCGGTGAAGGTCGGCTGGATCCCCACGCCCACCACCTTGAGCTTGATCATCGACCAGCGCCAGACGTCGCCGTCGGTCTCGATGCTGGTCAGCAGCGGGGTGAGCTGGGGGAGCAGCACCGGATCGGTGATCACCGCCCAGATCGCCGCGCGGTCGGCGGCGACGACGGACTCCGACTCGGTCGTGGTCGTGAAGCGGTTCACTCGGTGGTCGACCCTCCTGCTGCGTCCTGCACCCTGCGCAGGATCCTGCCGAGGTCCTCGCGGTCCTGCTCGTCGAGCACCGCGAAGAGGTCGGCGGACTGGGCGTGCCGCGCCGCCCGGATCTCGTGGAACAGGTCGCGGCCCTTCTCGGTGAGCGTGACCAGCGTGGCCCGCCGGTCCCCGGGATCGGGGCTGCGCTCGGCGAGCCCGAGGGACTCCAGGTCGTCGGCCACCTCGGTGGCCGAGCGCGGGGCGATCCGCAGGTGCTCGGCCAGCGCCGACAGCCGCATCGACCCGTGTCGCGCCAGGACGCCCGCCGCGCGGAACTGCGAGGGCGTGAGCGCCCACGGTGCGAGGGCCTCCTTGTTGCGCCCACGGAGCAGCCGGGCGACGCCCCAGAACGCGTCGGCGAGCTGTTCCGCATCCACGGGAACATCCTATCAGCGACTGGTGTTGTTCCCTCATGTTGAGGTAACCTCAGCAATATCCCATCGAGAGGGGACCCACTTGGAGACGCCAGACACCCGCCCGGACCGTCCGGGCCCCGGCCGATCGGGCCGCACCGTCACCGCCGCCGAGAAGGAGCAGGCCCGCGAGGTCTCGCTCCGCCGTATCGGACGGCTCTTCACCCCGCACCGCGGCCCGCTCGCGGTGGTCACCGGGATCATCGTGGCCTCGTCCGTCGTGGCGATGGCCTCCCCGTTCCTGCTCAAGGCCGTCATCGACACGGCGCTGCCCGAGCGGGACCTCACCCTGCTGCTCTGGCTCACGCTGGGCATGGTCGGCGTCGCCGCCGTGACCGCCGCGCTGGGCGTCGTGCAGACCTGGATCTCCACCCGCGTGGGCCAGGAGGTCATGCACGGACTGCGCACGGACGTCTTCGCCCACCTGCAGCGCCAGTCGCTCGCCTTCTTCACCCGGACCCGCACCGGCGAGGTGCAGTCCCGGATCACCAACGACATCGGCGGGATGCAGTCCGTGGTCACCTCCACGGCCACCTCCATCGCCTCCAACCTGACGACGGTGATCGCCACCCTGATCGCCATGCTCGCCCTGTCCTGGCAGCTGACCCTGATCTCGCTGGTGGTCCTGCCGCCGTCGATCTGGCTGTCGCGCCGGGTGGCCCGCATGCGCCGCAGCATCACCGCGAAGCAGCAGCGCGAGCTCGCCGACCTCAACGTCACCGTCGAGGAGGGGCTGTCGATCTCCGGGATCCAGCTCTCCAAGACCCTCGGCGCGGGTCCCGCGGTCGTCGACCGTTTCACCGCGGGGTCCGCCCGGCTCGTCGATCTCGAGCTGCGCAGCCAGCTCGCGGGCCGCTGGCGGATGGCCGCCACGACCGTGATCTTCGCCGCCATCCCGGCCGTCATCTACCTGTCCGCGGGCGCGTTCCCCGGAGCCATGACGATCGGCACGCTCGTCGCCTTCACCGCCCTGCAGGGCAACCTGTTCCGGCCGATCACCGGCCTGCTCAACGTCGGGGTCTCGCTGGTCAGCTCGCTGGCGCTCTTCGCCCGGATCTTCGAGTACCTGGACCTGCCGGTCGAGGTCGACGACCCGGCAGCGCCCGTCTCGCTCGACCGGGTGCGGGGCCACGTCCGGTTCGAGGACGTGACCTTCAGCTACCCGGGCAGCGACACCGCGGCCGTCGCGGGGATCACCCTGGACGTGCCCGCCGGGACGACGCTTGCGCTGGTCGGCGAGACCGGCTCCGGCAAGAGCACGCTGGCGTCGATGGTCCCGCGGCTGCAGGACCCGGACGCCGGGCGGATCACCATCGACGGCGTGGACGTGCGCGACCTGCGGCTGGCCGACCTGGCCGGGATCGTCGGGGTGGTGAGCCAGGAGACCTACCTGCTGCACACCACCGTCCGGGAGAACCTGCGCTACGCCAAGCCCTCCGCCACGGACGCCGAGATCGAGGCGGCCGCGAAGGCGGCCCAGGTCCACGAGCTGATCGCGAGCCTGCCCGAGGGCTACGACACCGTCGTCGGGTCGCGCGGGTACCGGTTCTCCGGCGGGGAGAAGCAGCGGATCGCCATCGCGCGGACCCTGCTGCGGGACCCGCGGGTGCTGGTGCTCGACGAGGCCACCAGCGCACTGGACACCGAGACCGAGCGTGCGGTGCAGCGGGCCTTCGGCGAGCTCGCGAAGGGGCGCACCACGATCACCATCGCCCACCGGCTCTCGACGGTCCGCGACGCGGACCAGATCGCGGTGATCGACCACGGACGGGTCGTGGAGCGGGGGACGCACGAGTCGCTCGTCGCGGACGAGGGACGGTACGCGGCCCTCGCCGCGTGATGGTTGAACGTTGGACGACCGGGTGCTACGGTCGTCGTCAGATGAACGTTCAACCTTCGGCCCCGAGGAGCACGGCATGAGTACCCACCCCTTCGACACCCATCTCGCGCGGGTCGCGGAGGCCGGTGAGCACGCTCTGTGGACGCCCGAGGACGGAGCCCTCCCGGCGCTGTTCCTCAGCCACGGGGCGCCGCCGCTGTTCGAGACGCCGGACTGGATGGCACAGCTGTTCGGCTGGGCGCGGTCGATGCCGCGGCCCACGGCGGTGCTGATCGTCTCCGCGCACTGGGAGGAGGCGCCGCTGGCGATCTCCTCCGCGGAGGCCGCCGTCACGCCGGTGTACGACTTCGGCGGCTTCGACCCCATGTACTACCGGATGCGGTACGACACCCCTGCGGCCCACGCTCTCGCCGCCCGGGTCCTGGGCACGTTGAGCGGCGAGAACGTGCACGAGACCGGCCGCGGTCTGGACCACGGGGCCTGGGTGCCGCTCAAGGTCATGTACCCCGAGGCCGACATCCCGGTGCTCCAGCTCTCGCTCCCCACCGCCGACCCCTCGTCGCTGCTCGCGCTCGGCGGGAGGCTGCGGGCGCTGCGCGAGGAGGGCGTGCTGGTGATCGGCTCCGGCTTCACCACCCACGGCCTGCCGTTCCTCACCCGCGAGGTCATGTCCGGCCAGGTCGAGGCCCCCGGCTGGTCGAGGCAGTTCGACGCCTGGGCCCGGGAGGCGCTCTCCCGAGGGGACGTCGACGAGCTCGCGGCCTACCGCGCCAAGGCGCCCGGGATGCCGTACGCGCACCCGACCGTCGAGCACTTCACCCCGCTCTTCGTGACCCTAGGGGCGAGCACCGACCCGGAGGCGAAGCGGGACTTCGCCGTCGACGGTTTCTGGGGGGGCCTGTCCAAGCGCAGCTTCGCCGCCGCCTGACCGGCGGGTCGGGCGGTCAGCTCCCGGCTCGCGGGTCGAGGTGGGTCCGCAGGAACGACTCGATGCGGCCCCACGCGTGGGCGGCGGCCTCCGGGGCGGGGCCGAAGTTCATGATCCTGACGAACGGGCGCAGGAGAGCGGGCGCGTTCTCGCGCTCGTTGAGGAAGGCGTGGCTCGCGTCCGGGTACTCGACGACGTCGTGCGGCACGTCCGCCCTGGTCAGCGCCGTCTCGAGCCTCCCGGCCGCGCCCCGCAGCGACACGTCCCGTGCGCCGTAGCTGCCCACGATCGGACAGGCGCCCGCCACCGCGGCGTCCAGGTCCCGCGGCAGCTGCCCATAGTTGACGGACGACGCCTCGAACCCCTTCGCGGCCGTGAGCAGCGCGAACCCGCCGCCCATGCAGAACCCGATCACCCCGATCCGGCCCGTGCAGTCCGGCCGCTCCGCCAGCTCCGTCCGCGCGGCCTCGATGTCCGCGAACGCCCGCCCGCGTCCCGAGGCCAGTGCCCGGAAGGTGGCGACGAGGCAGCGCCGCGCCCCGCCCGCGCTGTAGAGGTCCGGGGCGAGGGTCAGGAACCCCATGCGGGCGAGCCGGTCCGCGTGGCCGCGCATCTCCGCGTCGAGCCCGAAGGCCTCGTGCACCAGCACCACGCCCGGCCAGGGGCCCGGGCCGTCGGGCACGGCGAGGTACCCGCCGAGGACTGGGGAGCCGCCTGCCGCGGCGGCGCGGGCGGACAGGTCGAGCGGGATGCCGGAGGTCACCGGCGCATCGTGGCGCGCCCGCCGGGCCCCGGCAACACCCGATGATCGTTCCGAGTGGGACCCGAGCGCGCTGCGGTCGACCGTCCTGTCCCACTCGTCGGGCCCGGCAACACCCGATGATCGTTCCGAGCGGGACCCGAACGCGCTGCGGTCGACCGTCCTGTCCCACTCGTCGGGCCCGGCGACACCCGATGATCGTTCCGAGTGGGACCCGAACGCGCCGCGGTCGACCGTCCTGTCCCACTCGCCGCGCGTGATCGTTCCGAGTGTGACGGGACCGCGTCGGGTCCAGCCGTCCCGTCACGCTCGGAACGATCACCAGGTGAGGAACCGGTCGCGGAAAACCGGTGGGCCGCCCAGAGCCGGTCGGCTACGTTGCGCGCTGCACGTGTCCGGTCCGGGGCCGGCTCCGACGGCGACTAGAGTCGGTCGTCCACCACATCTGCGACGGGGGTCCGCATGCTGTTGCGCCTGTTGCGTCTCTACCTCGGCCCGTACGCCCGCCCGCTGCTCGTGATCGTCGCGCTGCAGCTGGTCGGCACCATGGCGGCGCTGTACCTGCCGAGCCTGAACGCCGACATCATCGACCGCGGCATCGCCCAGGGGGACACCGGCTACATCCTGTCCACCGGCGGCTGGATGCTGGTCGTCTCGCTGGTCCAGATCGTCTGCTCGATCGCCGCCGTGTACGTCGGCTCGCGCACCGCGATGGGCTTCGGGCGGGACCTGCGCGGGGCGCTGTTCCACCGGGTCAGCGACTTCTCGGTGCGCGAGGTCAACCTCTTCGGCGCGCCCTCGCTGATCACCCGCGGCACGAACGACGTGCAGCAGGTCCAGATGCTCGTCCAGCTGAGCGCGACGATGATGGTCACCGCGCCGATCATGTGCGTCGGCGGCGTGATCATGGCGCTGCAGGAGGACGCCGGGCTGTCCTGGCTGGTCGCCGTCTCCGTGCCGGTGCTGGCGATCAGCATCGGCCTGGTCATCGCCCGCATGGTGCCGAAGTTCCGGCTGATGCAGACCCGGATCGACGCGGTGAACCGGATCCTGCGCGAGCAGATCACCGGCATCCGCGTGGTGCGGGCGTTCGTCCGCGAGCCCGAGGAGACGGCCCGGTTCGCCCAGGCGAACACCGACGTCACCGCGGTCGCGACGGCGGCGGGCAGGCTGCAGGCGCTGATCTTCCCGATCGTGATGCTGGTGCTCAACGTCTCCAGCGTGGCCGTGCTGTGGTTCGGCGCCATGCGGATCGACGCGGGCGAGATGCAGATCGGCGCGCTCACCGCGTTCCTCGCCTACCTGCTGCAGATCCTGATGGCGGTCATGATGGCCACCTTCATGGCGATCATGGTGCCGCGCGCCGCGGTGTGCGCCGAGCGGATCACCGAGGTGCTGGACACCGAGTCCTCGGTCGCGCCGCCCGAGACCCCGCGGGAGGCGCCCCCGCGCGTCGGGCTGCTGGAGTTCCGCGACGCCACGTTCAGCTACCCCGGCGCGGCCTCGCCGGTGCTGCGGGACATCTCGATCACGGCCCGGCCGGGCGAGACCACCGCGATCATCGGCTCGACCGGCGCGGGCAAGACCACGCTGCTGTCCATGGTCCCGCGCCTGTTCGACGCGACCGGCGGCGCCGTCCTCGTCGACGGGCTCGACGTCCGGGCGTACGATCCCGAGGACCTCTGGGCCCGGATCGGGCTGGTCCCGCAGAAGCCCTACCTGTTCTCCGGCACCGTCGCGAGCAACCTGCGCTACGGCGACCCGGACGCCACCGACGCCGACCTGTGGGCGGCGCTGGAGATCGCGCAGGCCGCGGACTTCGTCCGCGCGATGCCCGACGGGCTGGACTCGCCGGTCTCGCAGGGCGGCACCACCGTCTCCGGCGGTCAGCGGCAGCGGCTCGCGATCGCCCGCGCGCTGGTCAAGCGGCCAGAGATCTACCTGTTCGACGACTCCTTCTCCGCCCTCGACCTCGCCACCGACGCCCGGCTGCGCGCGGCACTCGCGCCGGTCACGGCCGCGGCGACCGTGGTGATCGTGGCCCAGCGGGTGTCCACGATCCGGGCCGCGGACCGGATCGTCGTGCTCGACGACGGCGTGGTCGTCGGGTCCGGGACGCACGAGGAGCTGCTCGCGGACTGCCCGACCTACGTCGAGATCGTCGAGTCGCAGCTGAGCGTGGAGGAGGCGGCGTGAGCGAGCTCGCGAGCGAACCGTCGGCCCGGCCGACCACACAGGGTCCCCGACAGGACGCGGACACCGTCTCCGCCGCCCGCGGCGCCGCGGCCCAGCGCCGCGGGGGCGGGCCGCCCTGGGGCGGGGTCGGCCAGCCCGTCGAGAAGGCGGCGTCGTTCGGGCCGTCCGCGAAGCGGCTGGTCCGCAGGCTGGCGCCGGAGCGGGTCGGCGTCGCGGCGGTGATCGTGCTGGGCGTGGTCAGCGTGGCGCTGACCGTCGTCGGGCCGAAGATCCTCGGGCACGCCACGGACCTGATCTTCGCCGGCATCATCGGCGCGCAGCTGCCCGCGGGGCAGACCGCGCAGCAGGCGATCGAGGCGGCCCGCGCCGCGGGGGACGACACGGTCGCCACGCTGATCGAGTCCCAGGGCGTCGTCCCCGGGGTGGGGATCGACTTCTCCGCCCTCGGCATGGTTCTGCTCGGGGTGATCGCGATCTACCTCGGCGGCTCGGTGTTCGGGTACCTGCAGGGCTACCTGCTCAACGGCATCGTCCAGCGCACCGTGTTCCACCTGCGGCGCGAGGTCGAGTCGACGATCAACCGGCTGCCGCTGCGGTACTTCGACACCCGCCAGCGCGGCGAGGTGCTCAGCCGGGTCACCAACGACATCGACAACGTCCAGCAGACGCTGCAGCAGACGATGTCGCAGCTGCTCACCTCGCTGCTCACGATCGTCGGCGTGCTGGTCATGATGTTCCTGATCTCGCCGCTGCTGTCGCTGGTCGCGCTGGTCACGATCCCGGTGTCGCTCTGGGTCACCCAGGCCATCGCCAAGCGCTCGCAGAAGCAGTTCGTGGCGCAGTGGCGCAACACCGGGATGCTCAACGGACACATCGAGGAGGCCTTCACCGGGCACGAGCTGGTGCGGGTCTTCGGCCGCCGCGCCGAGGTGGAGGAGCAGTTCCGGCAGCGGAACGCCGACCTGTACGAGGCGAGCTTCCGGGCGCAGTTCGTGTCCGGGATCATCATGCCGTCGATGATGTTCATCGGGAACCTCAACTACGTCCTGGTGGCCGTGATCGGCGGGCTGCGTGTGGCGTCGGGCGGGATGAGCCTCGGTGACGTGCAGGCCTTCATCCAGTACTCCCGGCAGTTCACCCAGCCGCTGACCCAGGCGGCGTCCATGGCGAACCTGCTGCAGTCCGGCGTCGCGTCGGCGGAGCGGGTGTTCGAGCTGCTCGACGCCGAGCCGGAGACCCCGGACCCCGTCGAGCCCGAGGTACGCGCGTCGCGCAGCGGGCGGGTCGCGTTCGAGCACGTGTCGTTCCGGTACGTCGAGGACCGGCCGCTGATCGACGACCTGTCGCTGGTGGCCGAGCCGGGCCAGACCGTCGCGATCGTCGGGCCGACGGGGGCGGGCAAGACCACCCTGGTCAACCTGATCATGCGCTTCTACGAGCTCGACGGCGGCCGGATCACCCTCGACGGCA
>Ga0070671_100003204_pt1 | contig 12759 bp, 11 predicted proteins | sample KBSS73metaG_FD_65341 | JGI IMG/M metagenome (GOLD analysis project Ga0070671, IMG submission 65341) | Switchgrass rhizosphere microbial communities from Kellogg Biological Station, Michigan, USA - KBS S7-3 metaG | ecosystem: Host-associated > Plants > Roots > Rhizosphere > Soil ...
GGCGGTGGCGGTCGCGGCTTCGGCGGATTTAACCTCGGTCTCCCACTCGAAGCTGGAACCTACCAGGTGAAGCTGACCGTCAATGGAAAGGACTACATCACCAAAGCCGTAATTGAAAACGATCCGGGAATGTAGTTGCGATGAACGAAAGCTGCCCGGCGTGGATCTAATCCCGCCGGGCAGTTTTATGTCTGTTGCTCTGTGCGACGTTGCCTTTCCGATGACACTTCAACTGGCTAACTCATCGCAGTCTCAACTCCATTTGTATATCAACTCGCTTGTAGTCGGCAGCATCGGTGATAGGTACTGGCTTGAACCCGTGCTTTTCGTATAGTGCAATTGCAGTCTTTAACCGTGTGTTTGAAAGTAGGATTAGGCGCTCGGCTCCAGCCTCGTTCGCAAACTCGATCGCGCTCTTCATCAGGAGATTGGCGTAACCACGGCCCTGTGCTTTTGGACTGACAGCCATCTTCGCGAGCTCATAAGTATTATCGTCGAGACGCATCACAGCGCAGGTTCCCAACACCTCGTCATTTTTGCTCACGAAAAAAATTTGTCCGCCGGGTTCGACGATTTCCTTGAAAGGATCGGCAAAGACGAGACGATCGGCATCTTCGATCTCGAAATACAAGTCGATCCATTCGCGATTCAGTTCTTCAAACTGCATTGCGAGTTCAGAAGTAAAACGAAGGACTGTGGTCACTGTTTCAACCTTTAGTTCATGCCTCTGCAAAATGACGGGCTAGGTGGTCCAGTTAAATGGTCCGGCTGTTTTTTCAAGGCCGCGCGATTGGGTGGTTTACTAAAAAGTTTACAAAGAACCATTTAATTTCATCCGACCATTCTCGCGATGACGCATTTTAAATAATGGGTCTCAGGCATTCCCAACAGCACCGGGTGATCGCTACCTTGCATTCGCTTCTCAACAATTTGTACACGTCGCTTTGCATCAACGGTTGCAGCTTCGATGATCTGCAAGAACAGATCTTCCGAAACATGATAAGAACAGGTGCAAGTTATTAGCACACCTCCCGCATTGAGCAACTTCATCGCACGCAGGTTGATCTCTTTGTAACCACGAACTGCAGATTTCAAGCTGGCCCGATTCTTTGCGAACGCTGGTGGATCAAGCACGATTACATCAAACCGGTCGCCTGCGGCTTCCATTTCGCGCAGTGCGTCGAAGACGTTCGCCTCGCGAAACTCAACGTTATCGATTCCATTCAACTCGGCATTTCGTTTAGCCGCGGCAACCGCATCAGCTGAGATATCAATTCCGATAACATGCTCGGCAACATTGGCGAGGTGCAGTGCAAATGCGCCGTTGAATGTGAAGCAATCGAGTGCTTTCTTCGGCTGAGCAGCCTTCGCAGCAGCTCTCGCCGCAAGTCGGTTCTCGCGTTGATCCAAAAACGAACCGGTCTTTTGTCCTCCCGAAGGCGCAACGATGAAACGGAGACCATGTTGAAGAATCTCAAATTCATCAGGCGCACTTCCGTAGATAGTCTGCGCAATCATCGACAGTCCTTCTAACTGCCTGACTCGCGCATCGTTCCGTTCGATAATTGCCTGCGGTTGAAATTCTTCAATTAAGACTTCGGCAATTACAGACTTTAGTGCGTCTGTGCCTTGCGACAGCGTTTGCAGCACCAATACATCGGCGTAACGATCGATGATCAAAGAAGGCAGCAAATCTCCTTCGGAATAAACTAAACGATAGGCGTTTGTATCAGCAGGAATGGTCCTTCTCCAGACGCACTCCCTTAAGCGCGCGCGCCACCAATCACGATCGATCTGCTCCCTAGTCAAAGTGAGGAACCGTAGAGCAATCTGTGAGGAATTGCTGAATAGCGACTGTCCGATGAAATTACCGCCCTCATCACTCACTGAAACAATTGATCCGCCTTGCGCGTTGATTTCGACCACATCACTGCGATAGATCCAGAGGTGACCCTGGCGCACACGCAAGGCACCGCGTTTGTTTACTACAACTGTATTCATCGTCGGATACTCTTACACGAACCTAACAGAAATTAGTAGCGGGGCTCTTGTGCCCACTCGTTCTTTCTTAGTGTCGACAAAAGAGGATGGGCGAAACGGAGACCTGTACAATCACTCAATTGCTCCACTGAATTGCGCTATGCTAGGCTTCGAGCATCTAACCGCCTTTAGTTCAACATGGTAACCAAAACCAAAGATGAGCGACGTGAGCGCTTCGAAACGCCTTCCGGGATCGAATTGCCTGTCGACTTCAATCCTGCGAATACGGATGAGCTTGATTACGATCAAGACCTGGGTTCACCGGGTGATTTTCCTTACACCCGCGGCATTTACCGAAATATGTATCGCGGTCGTCTTTGGACAATGCGTCAGTATGCAGGCTACGCCACGGCTGAAGAATCCAATGCTCGTTACAAATATCTGCTCGCGCACGGTACAACCGGTCTGTCAGTAGCTTTTGATCTACCGACTCAAATCGGACTCGACTCAGATGATCCACTTGCCGCCGGGGAAGTCGGAAAAGTTGGTGTAGCGATCGACTCTCTCGACGACATGGAGCGGCTCTTCGCAGATATCCCGCTTGACCAAGTCTCGACGTCGATGACGATTAATGCGACCGCTGCGATTTTGCTTTGTCTCTATCTCGGCGTTGCACGCAAGCAAGGAGTGTCGTTCGACAAGGTCAGAGGCACGTTGCAGAATGATATTTTAAAGGAATACATCGCGCGCGGAACTTACATTTATCCACCCACACCATCTCTACGCTTGGTCACAGATATCTTTGCTTTCTGTGCACGCGCAGTTCCGAACTGGAATACGATCTCGATCAGTGGTTACCACATCCGTGAAGCTGGTTCGACAGCTGTGCAAGAAGTTGCCTTCACCCTGGCGGATGGAATCACTTACGTCAAAGCAGCGCTTAGTGCCGGACTTGAGATTGATGATTTTGCGCCACGTCTTTCTTTTTTCTTTAACTCGCACAACAACCTGTTGGAGGAGATCGCCAAGTTTCGGGCCGCCCGCAGGCTCTGGGCTCGCATCATGCGTGAACAATTTCATGCTCACGATCCACGTTCACTCACGCTACGGTTTCATACCCAAACCGCTGGTTCATCATTGACGGCGCAACAACCAGAAGTGAATGTCGTTAGGACGACGATCCAGGCACTCGCCGCTGTTCTTGGCGGAACGCAGTCACTTCATACCAACTCGATGGACGAGGCGCTTGCGTTACCAACACAAGATGCGGCGCGCGTTGCTTTACGCACGCAACAAGTGATCGCCTATGAATCCGGAGTTGCCGATACGGCGGATCCACTTGCGGGTTCATATGCGATTGAGCAGTTAACTGATGAGATTGAAAACCGCGCGAACGACTACCTGAAAAAGATCGATGCGATGGGTGGAATGCTGCGGGCCATCGAAACTGGTTACGTTCAACGAGAAATTCAGGAATCGGCATACCGTTACCAGAAAGCCATCGAATCGCAAGACGAGATTGTCGTCGGCGTTAATAAGTTTCAGGTTGAGGAAGAACATACAGTTTCTACACTCCGGATCGATCCAGCACTTGAGACCGCACAGGCTGACCGGGTCCGCGCTATGCGCGCTAAAAGGAATGCTGCTGACACGGAATCAAGTTTGGCTCAACTCGAAAATGCAGCTCTCGGCAGCGACAACTTGATTCCACACATTCTTGAGTGCGTCGAAGCGTACGCCACCGTCGGGGAGATCAGTAATCGATTGCGAAAAGTTTGGGGCGAATACAGGGAAACAGCGACAGTATGAAGCTCAAGACTCCGAATGAAGTGCGATTCGTACTCTTGAAGCAACCCGGTAAAAGGATATGAGTTTGTTGCGTTGTTTATTGCTCGCCATTTTCTTGATCGTATCTAGTGGCCTCGCCCAAGCGGAGTCGAAAGTCTATCGCGGAGCAATCGGCGACAAACACATTGAGATGCAGCTCAATATTGATGGGTCAAAAGTGACTGGTAGTTATTTCTACGACCAGTTCAAACAAGACATTCCGCTTGAAGGTTCGTATGACACGAAGGGCCAGCTTGAACTGACGGAAGGAAAGGGAAAACAGAAAACCGGTAAATTTCTTTGTAAGCCGGAGCCTGAGACTTTCGAAGCAGATGTCGAATGTGAATGGTCAAGGCCTGACGGCAAGGGACAGGCGTTCGTAGTTTTGACCGAACAGGGAATCCGATTACAAAAAGAAACCAAGATCGTTCCAACGATAGTGAACGATAGAAAGACGAAGGTTTTTGCTTCTTATCCGCAAGTGACAGCTCAGGTCATGACTGAAGGGATGAAATCCTTTAACGTCCTCGTCGAGTCTCTCATGCAAAAAGCAGTGAAAGAGTTTCAACCCGAGAGCCTGGCAAAGTCGAACTTTGACACCAACTACAACGTGTTGTTGGCAAACGATGAACTGATCAGTGTGGAGATGGAAGAGTATTCAGATGTTGGCGGTGCACATCCCAATACGCGACTTTGGACTGTCAACTTCAACGTCAAGACCAACAAGCCACTGGTTCTCGACGATGTCTTTCTGCCACAAAGCGAATACGCGGTGGAGATAGCCAAGTTTGCAACTAAAGACATCAACCGGAGAGCTGATCAAATCGAGATCGATGAAGCGAAGCGCGAAAACCGGCAACCGCAAAAGCGAGACCAGCCGGTAATGTCGGAAGACGGATTACCTGAGATGGATACCTGGGGGCTTAGCACGAAGGGATTTGTTGTTTACTTTGATTTCCCTCATGTGATGGCGGTCTTCGACAAGACGGTTGTTCCCTATGGACTCCTTGCGCGTTATCTCAATCCGAAAGGAGTGGTGCCCCTGGTTAGATAGGCGGCATTAAAACGTATGAATCGCCGTCATTTCACTAAGCTTGTCGGCTTAACTGCTTTAGGAATCGGAACGGGCTCACTTAGCGCAAGCGCTAAAGACACTCCACAGATCTCGATTACGATGGACGATTTCAATTGGCAGAACAGCCTCGTCCAGACCGCTGAAGCGCGGAATCGATCAATTCTCGACACGTTGAGAACTCACTCCATTAAGGCCGCTCTATTTGTTGTCGGGCGCAACATCGAAGCTGATGAAGGCAAGCAACTACTTAGTGCCTGGAATTCAGCCGGTCACCTTATCGGAAACCACACGTACTCTCATCAAAACCTCAATGCACCTTCAATGGCGCTGACAACTTACGAAGAAGACATTGTGCGCGCCGAGAATCTTCTGAAGAACTTTACCGGCTTTAGAAAATATTTCCGCTTTCCGATGTTGAAGGAAGGTGATACTGCTGAAAAACGCGATGGCCTGCGAAGCTTTTTGGCGCAACATGATTATCGCGTTGGCCATGTCACGATTGATACTTCAGATTGGGTGATCACGACTCGCCTCTCGGATCGACTTACTAAAGACGCATCATTCGATCCGAAGCCATATCGCGATTTTTATCTTGCTCACATGTGGGATCGAGCGCAGTACTACGACACACTTGCACGTCGCGTTTTAGGTAGACCCGTAAAGCACACAATCTTGACGCACTACAATCTGCTCAACGGTCTGTTTCTCAACGACCTGATTCAAATGTTCAAGTCGAAAGGTTGGCAGTTTATCGATGCTGATGATGCCTTCTCTGATCCTGTGTTTGCCGAAAAACCAAAAGTCCTGCCTGCGGGCGAAAGCATAGTGTGGTCCTTAGCAAAAGCAAACGGGACGATCGCAGCTTCGTTAAAATACCCGGCAGAAGATGGTGACGAAGTTGTAGCGCAGATGAAAAAAGCTGGATTGTAATGACCGATCACCTGCTCGAAGTTAACAATCTACGAACACACTTTCCGACGCGTGCGGGCTTGGTGCGTGCTGTCGATGGGGTGAGCTTTTATTTAGATCGCGGAGAACTTTTGGGTCTCGTCGGAGAGTCGGGCTGCGGCAAGTCGATGACGGCACTCTCCGTCATGCGTTTGATCGCGCCTCCAGGAAAGATAGTTGACGGTCAAGTCCTTTTCGATGGGAAAGACTTATTGAAGTTATCCGATGCGGACATGCGACAAATGAGAGGTGACGACATCGCGATGATCTTTCAAGATCCGATGACGTCGCTCAATCCGGTCTACACGGTTGGCGAACAGATTGCTGAGGCGCTGCGACTTCATCGCAAGCTTTCGCGTAAGCAAGCGAAACAGGCAGCGATCGAAGCGATGCGTGAAGTCGCGATTCCGGATCCAGCGCGGCGTGTTAATGACTATCCGCATCAACTGTCAGGGGGAATGCGCCAACGCATAATGATCGCTATGGCGTTGGCTTGTAATCCGAAACTCTTGATCGCAGACGAGCCTACCACGGCCCTTGATGTAACTATCCAGGCGCAGATTTTGGAACTGCTCGATGATTTGAGAAAACAACGAGACCTCGCTGTACTCTTAATCACTCACGATTTGGGTGTAGTTGCCGAAGTTGCTGATCGCGTAGCTGTGATGTACACAGGACGTATCGTTGAAGAGTCGCCTGTCGATGAATTGTTCGCGCGACCAAAGCACCCATACACCGAAGGACTCTTGCGCTCAGTTCCGAAACTAACCGCATCGGAGGTTCTTAAAAAGGAGACTCTTGAAACCATCGAAGGAACCGTGCCTCGGCCGACGGATTTACCTCCAGGTTGTCACTTCGCGCCTCGGTGTTCTCATAGAATGCCGCGGTGCATAGCAGAAGATATTCCTTTGTATCAACTTGAGGGTGAAGTGAAGGTGCGTTGCGTGCTTTATGATCTGGCCGCGGCAGTGACGGCTGATCATCAAGCCGAGCAGCAGGAGTTGAGTAGTTAGTATTCCAACATAGACATGATTCAGGAGAAAGATATCGGCAACACCAGTCTGCCTCCAATTCCCAACGAGGCTCTCGTAAGCGTTCGCGGTCTCGTCAAACACTTTCCCGTAGAAGGCACTGATGACGTTGTGCGCGCTGTCGATGGCGTGTCGTTCAATATCTTTGCTGGAGAGACTCTTGGACTAGTTGGCGAATCTGGTTGTGGAAAATCAACTGTCGGCCGATGCCTGCTCCGATTGATCGAGCCAACAGCCGGAGAAGTGAATTTTCTCGCAACCAACATACTCACGTTAGACCGCAAAGAACTTCGCCAGCTTCGTCGTGAGATGCAGATTATTTTCCAGGACCCTTATGCCTCGTTGAATCCACGAATGAAGATTGGCGACATCATTGCCGAGCCGCTCATCATTCATAAACAAGGGACTAAGCAGAGCCGGCGCGAACGCGTTGCTGAACTGCTAACTCGTGTTGGTCTCGATCCCGATTACATGAACCGGTATGCGCATGAATTTTCAGGTGGTCAACGTCAGCGCATCGGAGTTGCACGCACGCTTGCGCTGAATCCAAAGTTGATTGTTGCGGATGAACCGGTCTCGGCGTTGGACGTTTCCGTCCAGGCTCAAGTTGTGAACCTGTTGCAGGAGTTGCAGGAGGAGTTCAAGCTAACTTACTTGTTCATTTCACATGGACTCGCCGTGGTAGAACACATTTCAACGCGCGTTGCGGTTATGTATTTAGGCCGCATTGTTGAAATCGCGAGCGCCGCCGAGTTATATGCCGAGCCATTACACCCATACACGCAGGCATTGCTTTCAGCGATTCCAGTTCCTGATCCAAAGCAGAAAAGAAAGAGAATCATTCTTCAGGGCGACGTGCCAACGCCAATTAATCCACCGTCAGGGTGCCGGTTTCGTACTCGCTGTCCGATTGCCATTGAAGAGTGTGCACATATTGACCCTGAGTTAAGGGAAGTTTCACCCGGCCATCAAGTAGCATGTATCAGAGTTCCAGGTTGGGATATTGCGACTGCGGTAGATTAGACGGCTGATCGTTTCAATTGAAACCTTAACCCGCACGATGCGTATCAGTCTCGTATGTCAATAACTTTGACGGATGTTTGTCTCCCCGTCTTCTCTTGGAGGACCAAAAATAGATGAGTGAAGCTGCCGACAATTTTCAAGTTCCGCCGCCTTTGACCGCAGATGCTTCTCCGGCGCCACGGCCCACCAAAATGCGACCGCCGGCGATTGCCGTGGCTGCAATTGGATTGATTGTTTGTGTTGGCGGGATCGCCAAGTTCATTCCAGGAGGCATTGGCACTGGCGCGGCTTTGTTGTTTTTAGGAATCGTGCTGTTTGCACTGAGTTTCATTCCGCTACCGGTAATTGATTCCTCTGAGGAGCCGATGTCCCCGGCGCAAAAACTCCTGGGGATCTTTTATGTACCTTCGCGGGTGTTCAAGAATCTGCGAGTGCATCCTCGTTGGGTTGCAGCCTACCTGGCTGTAGTGATCTTAAGTGCAGTCTATACCTTCGCCTTCACTCAGCGTGTTACTCCGGAACGCATCGTAAATCACACGATCGACAAGCTGGCGGAACTTGGACCACCCTTCGCACCGCCTGCCGACAGACTTGAAACGATGCGAGCTCAACAACTCGAAGACGCAAAAAATCCAGTTCAGCGTGCGGGGGCGGTCGTGAAAACTTTTTGCGCCGCATTCGTTTTCACTACCGTCATGGCGGCGCTATATATGCTGGTTGTTCTGGCGTTTGGCGGTCGGATGAATTTCTGGCAATCGCTATCGATGGTTTTTTATGCTGCTGTTCCGATAATTGTGGTGCAAAAGCTTTTGAGCCTGGTGCTTCTTTATGTAAAAGCGCCGGAAGACATTCACCCGATCCTTGGAGCTGAAACCTTAGTTCAAGACAATCTTGGCGTTCTTTTTTCGCCTGCAGAACATCCGGTTCTTTTTGTGCTCGCCAGCACGATCGGTGTGTTGTCATTTTATAGCCTATGGCTAAAAGCTTTGGGTTTACGAAATGCCGGAACGAAAGTGAGTAGCGGAGTTGGCTGGGGAGTTGCGATAACGATGTGGATTCTTGGAACGATTCTGGTGGTTGCGATAACGGCGCTCTTCCCGAACTTTATCTCGTAACTACTTGAAGAAAACCTGGGAGGTATTGACTCGAGGGCTGCAGGGCCCTCGAGCTTTTTTGTGGAGGGTTGCGAAAGAAAGATCGGGTTATTCGTAACGCAGCGATTCGATTGGATCCAAACGAGCCGCTTTCCATGCCGGCCAGAGACCAAATATGAGACCGATACCAACGCTCGCCGCCAGACCACCGATCGGTGCCCACAACGGTACGTAGGATGGCAAAAACAATCTCAACAGTAGAGTAAAGCCCCAGCCGATCGACAGTCCAACGATACCGCCGAGACCAGTAAGCGTTGCGGCTTCGATTAAGAATTGCCACATGATGTCGCTCTTCTTGGCTCCGATTGCTTTCCGGACTCCGATCTCTCTCGTTCGCTCAGTCACGGACACAAGCATGATGTTCATGACGCCAATGCCGCCGACCATGAGTCCGACAGAAGAAATCACGACCATCGCGATTGCGAGTCCACCTGTTATCGAGCGGAAATTGTCGAGAATACTTTCCGACGTTTCCATGCCGAAGTTGTCAGGATTTGCAAAGGGAACCTGTCGTCGTACACGCAACAGGTCGCGGACCTGGTCTTTTGCTTCGTCCATCATGCCAACACGGCCCACCGCCATAATGTAAATATCATCGGCGTTGGGCTTCAGTTTTTGTGCAACAGAGAACGGCACGTAAATAACGTTATTCTGATCGTCACTACCGCCGCCCATGAGAAACTGCTCTCTTTTTTCGAGCACGCCGACAACTCGGAACTCTGTCGGTCCGATCTTGATTGTTTGGCCAACTGGCGAACCTACTTTGAAGAAGTCATCCGCCACTTTAGAGCCGACAACGCATACCTCTTGATTGGTGTCATTTTCCGTCGTCGTAAAAAAGCGTCCTTCTGAAATGACTTGCGTACCGGATTTTTCAAACTCCGGAAGTGTCCCCTGCAAGGCAACTTGTGCGGAGGTCTTGCCGCCTCCGGAGACATTCAACCTGCCACCAAAAAATCCGTTTGTAATATCAAGAAAGGGCACAGATAACTCGACAGCAGGAAGTGTCGACAACGCCATCGCGTCGTCATACGTCAGCTCTTTCCGCATCCTCTCCTCGCGCGACATGCGGCCGATATGAATCCCTGGATTGTATTTGCTGATGTAAATCGAACGAGTACCGAACGACTCGACCTCTTTCTTAACGGAGACATCGATACCGCTAATGATCGAAGCGATCAACATCACGGTGATGATGCCGATAACCACGCCAAACACGGTCAAGAACGATCGCAGCTTGTTGGCGCGCAAGGTGGAGATCGCCATCATAAGATTTTCGTAGATGTCGCTGCGGAAGATACTCATTGGAATTTACCTCTAGTCAATTGTTGATTCCGGGCTAAATTTTAGTCAGATCGTAATGCCTCGATAGGATCCAGTCTTGCCGCTCGCCAGGCAGGAAAAATTCCCGACAACACGCCGGCGCCACCCGAAGCACCCAAAGCCATCAGGATTGCTACAAGCGACAAGGAAGTTGGAAAGAAAAAAACTTTAGTCACAACGATTCCAACAATCCAAGCCAGAAAAATTCCGATTGCTCCGCCGATGGTTGCAAGCGTTGTTGCTTCGACAAGGAACTGCTTAAGAATGTCAGCCTGTCTTGCGCCGAGTGATTTTCTAACGCCAATCTCTTTAGTTCGCTCAGTGACCGCGACCAGCATTATATTCATGATAACGATCGCGCCGACGATGAGCGCAATACCCGGGACGGCTATAGCAACGATGAAGATCGTGCCGAAGAGACGATCACGCAATCCAGTGATTGCATCTGGGGTAACGATACCGAAGTTATCTTTTTCGTTTGGTCCAAGCTTCCGTCGAGCCCGCATTAGAAATCTCGACTCTTCAACTGCATCATTAAAAAGGTCATCCGTTTTTGAAGTGGCGATGAAGTAAAGAGAACGCTGGCGAAAGAGACCACCGTAATTGACCGCGTACGTCTTTAACGGAATGACGACGAAGTTATCCTGCGGAATGCCAAAGACAGTGCCCTTGGCTGCTTCAACACCGATGACACGATAAGGTAAACCTCGAACTGTAATTTCCTGCCCAACTCCACTTCCGGCTGGAAAAAGTTTGTTCGCTACGTCAGCACCTATGTAAGCGACGCGAGCTGCACCTTCATCCTCCGGCTCGGCGATAAAGCGGCCATCAGCGACATCTCGGTTCTCAATATCAACGCAGTTCGCCGTTGCGCCGGTAACGAATATGTCGTCCAGAACTTCGGTGCCTCGTTTAATTTCTGACGGAGTTCCACGCGCTCTTGCGCCGATTTTGCCGATAAGAGTGGCTCGTTGTTTGAGATAATCGAAATCATCAAGCGTTAATTCTTTATTGCGTCTCTGAGCCGCAGCAATGGTGTCAGTGTCCTTAAAATCTTCAAGCGGGTTGAATCGTTGAATCGTGAACGACTTGGCACCGATGCCGGCAATCTTCTCGTCAACGTAACGGTTGAAGCCTTCAATTAATGAGACAACTACGACGAATGCAGTAACACCCACAATCATGCCCAGGAGCGTTAAGGCGGAACGAAGCTTATGAGCCCAAATTGCAGCCAGGGCCAGTTTCAGGGTTTCGATAAATTTCACGGCGTTAGTACGGGCTAATCAATAATAGGGTTGCAAGACTGTCCGCTACCCAGAATTTTGTCGTTAGTAAGCATGACAAGCTCCAAGATTTTGGGGAGGTCTTTAACGGATTGGTTTTTTATCACAACGACAGGCTAAAGCATATCGAACAGGCCATTAAAGCGCATAGCCGCCACTGATTTCCAGCGCTTCACCAGTGATGCTATTTCCAGCGTCAGAACAGAGGAAGACTACCGCGGCTGCGATGTGTGTTGGATCCACCATTCGTTTCAACGCAGTTCCTTCGACGTAAGTCCGTTCCATTTCTTCCACGGAAATACCCAGTTCGGTTGCCCGTCCTTTTATGACTGCCGTCATCCGATCGCCAGATGTCGGACCAGGACAAATAGCATTCACCTGAATATTGTGTGACCCAAGTTCCTGGGCGAGAGAGGCGGACAAACCCAACATGCCCCATTTGGAAGCGGCGTAAGGTGTGCGAAGCGCATATGCCATTTTGCCTGCGACCGAACTGATATTGATGATCTTTCCAGACCGTTGTTCGACCATTTGTGGAATGACAGCGCGAGCACACAGAAAAGCACTCGTGAGATTAACCCTCATCACTTCATCCCACGATTCGCGACTCAGGTTACTTAGTGGACTCGTTGGACCAGCAATACCGGCGTTATTCACCAGGATATCAATGCGGCCGAACGACTCGTTTGCTGTTTCGACCATCTTGATTACTTGAAACTCGTCGCCGACATCCGTGACGCTAACCACCGGCCGACCTCCAAAGCCTTCAATCTCGTTGGCTGTTTGTTCGAGGACGTCGCGTTGTCGTCCACTCACGACAACGTCAGCGCCTTCACGCGCGAAAGCGAGCGCGATCTCTCGTCCGATTCCACGACCACCTCCGGTTATGATCGCAACCTTATCTTTCAGTTTCATTGTTTGTTGTTATTCCCAACGCAATGCGTCGATCGGGTTAAGTCGTGCCGCCTTCCACGCCGGCCAAAGTCCAAACACAATTCCAACGGCAGCGGAAATTCCGACGCCAACGCCGATGGCCCACATTGGCACGTATGCCGGCAAAGGCGAATACTTATTCATCAGGACACTGGCTATTTCTCCTATAGCAAGCCCGGCAA
>Ga0070671_100003205_pt1 | contig 12757 bp, 7 predicted proteins | sample KBSS73metaG_FD_65341 | JGI IMG/M metagenome (GOLD analysis project Ga0070671, IMG submission 65341) | Switchgrass rhizosphere microbial communities from Kellogg Biological Station, Michigan, USA - KBS S7-3 metaG | ecosystem: Host-associated > Plants > Roots > Rhizosphere > Soil ...
CGTTGGCTGGGGCGCCCCCGTGCGGCTGTGATTGGTTTGGCTGCGGTTGATTGTTCTGGTGTTGGGGCATCGAGATATCGTCCTGGGAAGCACTGGTTACCTGCGGGATTGCGGCAGGAGTTGCGGAAACAGGCTGGAGCGCGCGCGGGCCGCGCTCTTTCGGTGGCGCATCGATCCAGAATCGCTTGCGCTCGAACGGATAGGTCGGTAACGGCACTCGCCGCACGGGCTGCGCATACAGCGCGCTCCAGTTGGGCTCGGCGCCGTGAGTCCACAGACGGCCCAGGGCCTCCAGCATGCAGGCGCGGTCGGATGACTCGCGAGCCGAATCCTGCAACGAGGTGACGACCGGGTTGGGTGCGCCCTGGAGTGCCTGGAAAGCCAGCGTGGACAGTACGTTGCCCGGACCGACTTCCAACAACACAGGCCCCGATTCCATGGCGAGCACAGTCTTGATGCCGTCCGCGAAGCGCACGGTCTCGCGGGCGTGCCGTGCCCAATATTGTACGGAGGTCGCTTCGGACTCTTTGATCCAAGTGCCGGTGACGCAAGATACGTAGGGCAGGGTCGGAGGCGACAAAGGGATTTGCTTCAGCCGCTCTCTGAGAGGCTCGACGATGGGCTCGACCATCGAGGAGTGGAAAGCGTGTGACGTGTGGAGGTGACGGCACACGACGCCGCGCGTCTGGAGCATCTGTTCGAGCTCATGGATCGCAGCATCCGGGCCCGAAGCTACCGTCAGCGAAGGCCCGTTGACCGCCGCGATCGCAACTTCGGGAGTCAACAGCGGGCGAAGCTCCCTTTCCGGCAGCCGTACGGACAGCATCGAGCCGCGGTGGAGGTCTTGCATCAGCTTCCCGCGCAAGGCCACGACAGGCAGTGCATCCTCAACGGTCATCACGCCCGCCAATACCGCGGCGACGAACTCGCCCACACTGTGTCCAATCATGGCGTCGGGCTGGATACCCCAGCTCATCCACAGCTTCGCGAGTGAATACTCCACCGCGAATATCGCCGGCTGCGCGAATTTCGTTGCCATGAGGCGCTTTGCAGCCTCGGGCGAGTTGGCGGCTGGATAGACGAGCGCTGTCAGATCCTCGCCGATGATCGGCGTGCAGATCTGCACACAGCGATCGAAGTGCACCCGGAATTCCGGTTCTCCGGCGTACAGATCGCGAGCCATGTCGGGGTACTGCGAACCTTGGCCCGGGAACATGAATGCGACCGCCGGTTTGCGGCCACTGCTGGCAGGAGGCTGCGCATCCACGGTGGAGGCGGAGTCAAGTTTCGCAGCCGTCTCCTCAGCCGCATGCCCCACGACAAATGAGCGGTGTTCGAACGTCCGGCGGCCCACCTGCAGAGAGAAGGCCACGTCGCTCAGTGACTCTTGCGGGTTCGCGCGAAGGTAGGCTGCGAGATTGCTGCGCGCGGCAGCCAGCGCCGCCTCACTTCTCGCTGAGACGACGAGCAGTTCGGAAGTCCGCGGCGGCGCTTCACGAGTTTCTGTGCTGGGCGGCTCTTCAACTACGAGGTGTACGTTCGTACCGCCAACACCGAATGCGCTCACGCCCGCGCGCCGCGGACCGGCGTGGGCGTGTCCGTCCGCACGGGGCCATTCGGTGAGTTTCGAATTCACGTAGAAAGGCGTCGCGGCGAAGTCGATCTGCGGGTTGGGGGCAGTGAAATGCAGCGTGGCCGGAATGAGTCCATGCTTCAGCGAGAGTGCCGTCTTGATCAACCCTACGACGCCCGCACCGACATCCAGGTGCCCGATGTTCGATTTGACCGAGCCCACGGCGCAGAACTGCCGCTCGCTCGTGCTCGCCTGAAAAGCTTTGGTGAGCGCGGCGATCTCAATGGGATCACCCAACGGGGTGGCCGTGCCGTGGCATTCGATGTAACTGATTGACCGCGCATCGACCCCGGCATTTTGGTGAGCCATTTCGACGGCTGCCGCCTGCCCATCGATACTGGGAGCGGTGAACCCAACCTTCGCGGCTCCATCGTTGTTGACTCCGCAGCCGCGGATCACCGCGAAGATATGATCTCCATCCCGCTGCGCGTCCGCCAAGCGTTTGAGCGCCACGACGCCCGCGCCGCTGCCGAAGATCGTTCCGCTCGCATTGGCGTCGAAGGTCCGGCACGTGCCGTCGGCCGAGGCCATGCCTCCCTCCTGGTGGAGGTAGCCGCGCCGCTGCGGGAAGGTGATTGAGACTCCGCCCGCAAGAGCCATATCCGATTGGCCGAGAATCAGACTCTGACAGGCCTGGGCAACGGCCAGCAGCGACGTTGAGCACGCCGCCGACAGCGTGATGCTCGGGCCCTTCAAATCCAGCTTGTAGGAGACCCTTGTGGCCAGGAAGTCCTGATGGGCCCCCAGCAACAGGGGATATGAGCCGACCTGGTAGTCACTCGTGAACGCCTCGATTGTCCGCCGATCACGGCAGACATGCTCGAGGAAGTAGGTATTGATGCTGCAGCCGGCGAACACGCCGATCGAGCCGTTGAACGCGCGAGGGTCACAACCCGCGCTCTCGAGCGCCTCCCAGGCACATTCGAGGAATACCCGGTGTTGCGGATCCGTGAGCTCCGCCTCACGGGCGTACATTCCGAAGAATTCGGCATCGAACTGTTCGACACCATCGAGAATGGGCCGCGCCTTGACGAAGTTGGGTTGCCGCCGCACCTCGTCGCTGAAACTGTCTTCCAGCTCAGCCTCGCTGAAGTGGGTAATGGACTCCACGCCGTCGCGCAAATTCCGCCAGAACTGCTCGACGGTGCGCGCTCCGGGAAAACGGCCGGACATGCCAACGATCGCAACCCGGTTATCCTCGCCCCGTATGCGATCCCGTGTTGAAGCGCGATGCGACCCGGGCGTTGCGCGAGTAGTCCGCGCCATACGCTCTGCAAGCGCGCTGATACGGGGATACTGGAACATCTCAACGACTGTGATGTCGCTGGTCATCGAGCGCTTGATGTTGGCGTGGACCTCCATGAGGCCCAGCGAGGTTCCACCCAGATCGAAGAAGTTGTCGTCCACCCCAACCGCATTTGTTCCGAGCACCTTGCGCCAGATTTCCCTGAGCGCGGCCTCGGTGGCGTTGATAGGTGCCCGGCCTCTGACTTGTGTATGTGCTGCAGCGACCGCAGGCAGCTTGGCGCGATCCACCTTGCCCGTGGGCGAGAGCGGAAACGAGTCCAGCTGAGTGATCGAGGAAGGGATCATGTAGTCCGGCAAGTCGTCGCGCAAAACACGGCGCAGACGTTCCGTATCAACTGAGCTGTTCGCGACAGGGGTTATGAACGCGACGATACGCCGCTGGCCTACGGCTCCCGGCGGGCATACGACTGCCGCGTCCTGCACCAGCCCGGTAGCACGGATGCGCGCTTCGATCTCGTCGAGCTCGACGCGCTTACCATTGATCTTCACCTGCCGGTCGAGCCGGCCCAGAAACTCGATGTTGCCGTCAGCCCGCATCCTGACGCGGTCACCAGTCTTGTAGACCCGGGCCGTGGAGTTGGGATCGTGTGGGTGAGAAATGAACCGTTCGGCACTCAGCTGCGGGCGATTCAGATACCCGAGCGCAACACCTGCGCCGCCAACGTAGAGCTCTCCTTCCGTGCCCGCGGGAACCGGGCGAAGAGATTCATCGAGTATCAGCGCTTCGGTCTGGCGGATCGGCTTGCCGATCGGAAGAGCATTCGCGCCGGTGTAGTCCCTCGGCACGGTGTAGCAGCAGCTGAACGTCGTGTTTTCCGTAGGGCCGTAGCCATTGATGAGGCGGCAGCCGGGAAGGGCACGGAGCGCTTTGACGATGTGTGGCGGGGACAGTACATCGCCACCGGCCAGCAGCTGGCGCAACGGCTTCAGGCCCTCGAGATTGTTGTCCACCATCAAGTGGAATAATCCGGCTGTGAGCCACATGGTGGTCACGCCATGGCGCGCAATCTCGGCGGCAATATCGTCCAGGGACGGGTAAGGATTGGAGACGACGGCTAGCTTGCCGCCGTTTAACAATGCCCCCCAGATTTCAAATGTCGACGCGTCGAATGACAGCGGCGCCATCTGCAAAATGACCTCGTCAGGTCCGAGGTTGGCGAAGTCGTTGTCGAGTACGAGTCGGAGCACCGCCCGGTGTGGCACGACGACACCTTTCGGACGTCCCGTGGATCCGGATGTGTACATGACGTACGCGGCGTCATCCGGGGAGACTTCCGGCCAGCTGCAGACTTGCGCGGCGGAGGCTGGCAATCCCGTGTCGGCGCCGAGTGTCAGAGCCTCGCCGGTCCAGAAGACTTCCTGTGGCCGCTTTGCAAGGACTGCATCGTGTACCAACATCGCCGAGGGCTTGCTGTCCTCGTAGATGTACTGCAGCAGCTTTTTGGGGTAGGCGGGATCGAGCGGCACGTAAGCCGCGCCCGCTTTCAGTATGCCCAGGATTGCTGCGATCGTATCCGCTGATCGCTGGGCGAACAGCCCGACCGTCTGGCCACGCCCGATGCCCCGAGCCAGTAACCAACTACCAATGCGGTCGGCGCGCGCAGCCAGCTGGGCGTACGTGAGCTCCTCGGCGTAACCCTTGCCGGCGTCGCCCGCCAGGGCGATCCGTTCGGCGTAACGCGTTGTGGCTTCGTCAAATGCCTCGGATACCGATGCCGGGATTTTTTTCATTGTTGCGTCTGCAGTACGCTCGTACCCATTCCTGGGGGAATCGAGCATCGCGCAACTCGCGCTGGGAATGCTTCGAGACAGTCGTGGTCGGGCAACTTCGAGGCCGCTGTTGCAGTGCATTTTGCGCAAAGTGCGAATTGAGTCACACTTCAGGCCGGCGGCTGATTTGCAGGTGCTGGTTTGCTCTCAGGACTTTCGGTTACTTCCATCGCGGGTGTTGTGGGCGTCGAGCGCTATGCGGCGCACATCGACCGGCTGAACGCATTGTCGAGTCGGTGCAATCCGTTCCTTTCAGCAGCCTTTCTGCGTTGCTATGCCTTGCGCGCCGAGTACCACGTCCCGGGAAGCGAGGAGCGGCTTTACTTAATTTGGGAAGGCGAGCGACTCATCGGGATCGCGCCCTTGCGCCGTTCGATCGAAAGCGTGGGACCCAGTGTCGGGCCACTGCACTGGCAAGGTGTGCGGATAGGGGTGTTAGCCCCCCTGGATACGGAGCGGCCCGGTATCCTGGCGGCGCCGGAGGATGAGGCGCGCGTCGCGGCCATGCTCATAAACCATGTCTGCACCCGGGAGCGCGGCTGGGGATTGCTCGAATTTGCCGGCCAGCTACCTGGCACCCCGTTGTATGAGGCCATGCATGCCGCGGAAAACGGTACCTTCCGCGCGCGCGATATCCCGGTCGAGCCATATACCGAAATAGCCGTTGTCTGGGGCGATCAGGCCGCCTACTTCCGCGCGCTCGCGAAGAAGATGCGCTCCAACATCAGCCGGCAGGCTCGGCGGCTGTTCGCTCACGGCCAGGTGGAAATCGTGCTGGCTGAAGGACCTCGGGCGGTTACCGCATGGTTTGAGGCGTATTGTGATTTGGATAGCCGCAGCTGGAAGAACGGTACGGACTCCTCCATCCAGCGTCATCCGCGGCGAGTGCGTTTCTATCAGGAGATCGTGGCGGGCCGGGCAGGGCTCGAGCCGTCCTTCATAGGTATTGTTCTGGACGGCGTTCTGCTCGCGGGCCTGTTGAACGGCTCCAACACCACTGCAGTGCCGGATCGGCATGGCACCTGGTGCCTGGAGATGGCTTACGACGAATCGCGCGCTGACCTGGGACCCGGGCAGCTCCTGCTGTTATTGGCCATGGGAGAGGCCATCCGCCGCGGCGACCGGTTCCTCAGCTTCATGCAGAACTTCGCCTACTACAAGCAGCGCTGGGGCGCCACACAGGTGCCGGTTGTGAATGTTCAACTCCTGCGCCGCGCGAGCCTCCATAACGTGCGCGCAACAATTGGGGAGTGGAGCAAGAAGGTCGCCGCCAAACGCGCGGCCAAACTGGCGGCAATGACGACACCTGGAGAAGCGGCCGACCCCGCGGGGGCGGCAGAGCGTGTGGGGCCGGCAGAGCCAATGGGCGCCGCCGCTCACGCGGGAGCCCCCGACCGCGCAGTGTCGGACACTGGGAGCGCGGCCGCCGAGCGAAGCCGCGCACTCCCCGATCTCACACGGGCCCGCGCATTGACCGCAGCGGCGCTCGCCTTCGATGGACCAGGAATTCGCAGGCTCGATCGCCACCAGGCAGCCATCTATCTGCCGTTTCCCATCGAGTAACCCGGTCCTCGCGGCGTTAGAATAATCGGCGCGGCACTAGAATAAGATGTAATAGAAGGGCTCAGCCACAGCATGCAAACCGTATCAAATCCCGTACGAGAGCCGCGTACCCAGGCGGGTCCGCTACTGGAGCTCGACGAGGATCATTTCACCGCCTACTTTGATCGTTACCCCTTCAAGATCCGCCACAATCTGTGTACGCATCCGCTGCTGCAGCTTCCGCGCCTGATCGAGCTGGCGCGCTCCCTGGGCCATCCCATCCTGTACTTCAAGGGGGACCACGCGATCAACCAGGTAGACGATGCGAGCGGGGAGAAGCGAACCTTCATTGATCGCAAGCTGACCCGGCCCGATTTGTCGGCCGTCGAGACCCTGGCGCAGATAGAGAGCTGCCGCGCCTGGATGCAGCTGCGGGATGTGGGCGCGGACCCGCAGTACGCGGCTTTGCTCGAGACCATAATAGAGGAGTTCCGAGGGCCCTCGGAGCGGGTTGCCGCCGGCTTGTCGGCTCCGCGGGCGGACATCTTCGTGAGCTCGCCCGGTTCCACGACCCCCTTCCATCTGGACGAGGAGCACAACTTCCTGCTTCAGATCCGCGGGTCGAAGAAATTATCCATTGCCGATGGGTTCAATCCCGCTGTGCTGCAGCCCGAGCGGTTGCGAGCTTATTTCCACGGCAGCGGGGAGCTCGCACCGTACTCCGATCACCTGGAACAGCAATCGGTGCATGTTGATCTGGCGCCCGGGGAGGGCGTGCACATTCCGCCGTGCCATCCTCACTGGGTACAGAACGGCAACGAGGTGTCCATCTCGCTGGGAATACTCTGGTTCAGTGACGTAACCGCCCGCCGGCGCCACCTGTATCGCGTGAACAGTTGGCTGGAGCGCGCGGGATTGCATCCCGCGATGCCAGGCGCCAGTGCGCTGGGTGACTCCATCAAAGCGTTGCCGCTGGTAATGAAGCGGCGGCTGAGGCGCTGGATGCGTTCGGAGCCTGTCTGAAAACGGGTTCCGGACTTGGAAAATCCCGCACAGCTATCCCCTGAAGTTTCCGAGCTGTTCCCCGCGGGTGTGATCGCGGCTGAATTGACCGTACCCGCCTCTCGTGAGCTGCTCACTGCGGCGGAACTGCAATTCATTGCCCACTGCGCCGAGAAACGTATCCAGGATTTCGCTGCGGGCCGTGCCTGCGCTCATCGGGCGCTGCGTGAATTGGGGATCAGCGATTTCACGCTACTCGCGGGCAAGCAGCGTGAACCGATCTGGCCTGCGGCCATCGTCGGGAGCATCACTCACACCTCCAGCTACGCAGCAGCGGCCGTTGCACGTCAATGTGATCTGAGAAGCGTTGGCCTCGATTGCGAAGTCGTGGACGCAGTTGACGAAGAATTGTGGTCGCAGATCTGCACACCGGTCGAGATCGAGCGACTGGCCCAATTGCCACCACCCGAGCGGGGCCGGCAGGCAGCCCTGATCTTCGCGGCCAAGGAAGCCTTCTATAAGTGCCAGTTCCCCCTCACCGGCGCGTGGGTCGGGTTCGAGGACGTCGTCATCGAGCCGCAGAACTGGCCGCTGTCCGCGGGAAGCCTGCGAATCATTCCGCAGAAGAGTCTGCGTTTGGAGGCCGGGGTGGTGGCGCACCTGGTGAGCCGCTTTCAGTTCCGTGGCCCCTGGGTCATCACCGGGGTCAGCGCGCCAAATTAGGCCCGAGTGTGACCTGATGCACAGCGGAAGTGGCGGCGCTCTTTACACTTTGGTGTAAAGTTCCGGTCTCCTCGGAACGGGTCGGAGGCGGGAGCACGCATGGCACAGGAGCTGTTGCCGGCTGCGCAGATGCAGCGCCGTAAGCTTCTCATTCTGGAGAACGATCGCGGCTTGCGCCGTGAGCTCGAGCAGATCTTTGCAGATCTCGATGTGACGTCGACCGAAACGTCGGAGCAGGCGCTCGTCCTGGTCCGCCGTCTTGAGCCGGACGTGGTGCTGTTCGATCTGGGGGCGGCTCGTGAGCCGGCCGTGGCGGCCCAAAGTCTCGAGCTGCTGCGCCAGATTCTGAATCTGTCCCCGGATACGAAGATCATTGCGATGACCGAGCATGACGCCCGCGAGCTCGCCGTTGCCGCGGTGGGGCTCGGTGCCGCCGATTTCTATCACAAGCCGCTCGATGGCGGCGTGTTGTCCATCGTCGTGCGGCGCGCGTTCCGGATTCGCGAGCTGGAGGAGGAAAACTGGCGCCTGCGCGAGCGAACCGGCTCGATGGCGCTCGAAGGCATCATTGGTGTGAGCGACGCGATGCGCAGCGTCTGCCGCGCGATCGAGAAGGTTGCTCCTACCAACGCGACGGTGTTGCTGCTGGGTGACAGCGGCACGGGCAAGGAGCTGCTGGCGCGCGCCGTTCACAGGCTTTCCGGCCGCTCGCATCTGCAATTCGTCGCGATCAATTGCGCGGCCATCCCGGATAACCTGCTCGAAAGTGAGTTGTTCGGTTACGAGAAGGGCGCGTTTACGGGCGCTGCCCGCACCACGCCCGGCAAGCTCGAAGCGGCCAATGGCGGCACCGTGTTCCTCGATGAGATCGGCGAGATGCCCGCATCGCTGCAGGCAAAAATGCTGCGTGTCCTGCAGGAGAGGACCGTCGAGCGCATCGGCGGGCGTACGCCCATTCCGCTCGATCTGCGCATCATCTGCGCAACCAACCGCAAGCTCGATGTCCTCATCGGCACCGGCGATTTCCGCGACGACCTGTACTACCGCATCAGCGAGGTTGCCATCCGCATTCCGCCGCTGCGCGAGCGCCAGGGTGACAGCCTGCTGCTGGCCCAACTGCTGGTGCAGGAGATGGCCGAGCGTTTCGGCCGTCCCACGCGCGGACTTGCCCCGGATGCGATTCGCGCGATCCAGGCGCATCGCTGGCCGGGCAACGTGCGCGAGTTGGAAAACCGCATCAAGGGAGCCGTGATCATGGCCGAAGGCTCCGTAGTCACGGCAAGCGACCTGGGCTTGCAGGACCCGGGCGATGATCCCGATTATCTCAATCTGCGGGTTGCGCGCCAGCGCGCCGAGGCGCAGGCAGTCAGACAGTCCCTCGCGGTCGCGCGTGGCAACCTGTCACGCGCGGCCAAGTTGCTCGGTGTTACTCGTCCGACGCTCTACGATCTGCTCGCGAAGAATCAGATCGATGCCACCCAATTCGGCCGGTCGGCGGCGACGCCCGACGATCCGTCGCTGGGAGACGGATCGTCGGAGCCGCGCGAAGAGTGAGCCGACGGTCAGTTGTTGACGACCTGGGTCGAGACTTCTCCCGACAGGGCGCTTTCCGTCCCCTTGGAGTTATAGGCGGTAACGGCAAAGTAGTACTTACCGGCGGGCAGGTTCTGCACCACGTAAGCAGTCAGTCCGGGATTGGCAACCTGGATGACATCCGAATAGCTCTTGGACGACGGGCCGTAGTGAACCTTGTATCCCTTCAGGTCCACGAGCGCCGTGCCGTCCGCATTCTCGGTGGGTGCCTGCCACGACAGTGTCACTGTATCGGCGCTCGCCTCGGCAACGGTGATGCTGAATGCCGGGAGTGCGACTGAAGTCTTGCCTGCGACCAGCGTGATTGCAATGCCCGAGTACTGACCAACCTGGCTCGCGCTCGGCGTGCCGGACAACTGACCCGTCTTCGCGTCGAACTTGGCCCATGCCGGCTGATGCTGGATGGAAAAGCTTACAGAGGTGCTGCTGGTGTTGGCGATCTGGGGTTTGAAGCTATAAGCCTCGCCAGCAACCGCGGTTGAGGCAGGAACCCCGCTGATGGTGGGTCCTGATCCGGTAGTAGGGCGGTCGATGGGGTAGACGGACGCTGCGGCACTCGCACCGCTCGCTGATGAGCCCGAGTCACCGCAGCCTGCAAGGCTGCCACCGACCAATACGATAGACGCAACAAAAGATGCAACCGAAATTGAGCGTGTCGCTCTGATCATTCCAACTCCCGCAACTGCGCGTGTAAAACAAAAGCGGGCAGCGCGAGGGCCTTACGGTCCGCGGTAACTCAAGCATGCAAGGGGGTTGCTTCCGGGCAATCGCGCAGGATTGTCCGATAACGAAATCGCGACGGGGCGATCCCGGCAACCCCGCTGTCATGGGCTCGAGAGCCGTTAGACCGGAGGTTTTGCGCCCCCATCTTTCGATGGGTTTGCCCTTGTGCACGTGTGTGCGAGGAACGAATTGCAACCACCGTGCCAGACTTTGCAACTTATTGTTTTGACAATAATTGGAGTCCCGGGACTGTGGGCGAGCCGGTTTCAGCGCCGCCCAGGTTGTTGCTGGGCGCCGACAGCCGCCCGCCGCAAGTGCACATCCTGTGAGGTAAACGCATGATTAGGAACGTGAAATGGCGGGTCGCCATTGCCCGACAGGCCGCGGCTGCGATGTTGGTTGACGAGGGCGAACTTCCGTACCAGCCTTTGGTCTGCTGGTTGCACCGGACGCTTCGGTGCAAGAACAATCCATGCCGCGGTGGGCGCAAAAGTTGCGGTCTCAACTTCGGTGTGTGCTTGCGGCGACTTACGAAAACATAGGCTCGAGTCATGACCCATCCGGTGGTGTTCAAACACACCTTACCCATCGGCCTGCTGGCAGTGGCCCAGGTAGTCGCGCTGCCACTGCTGGCCGGCGCGCTCCTGTTGCTCGCCCGGTGGTACTTCAATGTGGCCTTCAATGAGGACTTCGTGCTCCTCTTCAGCGCTGTGCTGCTGCTGGCAGCCGGGCTGCTGCAGCAGGACAGGGGGTTGATGAGCCAGCTCATCGGCGGACGGCGGCGGCTGATGGCACGGATTGCGCTGCGCTGGCTGATCCTGCTGTTCGTGCTGCTGGTACTCGGATACGCGACGAAGAGCTCGGGCGACTTTTCGCGCGCGATGCTGCTCACCTGGGCGGTCACGACGCCGGTGGTGCTGATGGGCTGCTCTCTGCTCATCCACCAGGTACTGAAGCTGATTCTGTCCGATCCCGCCAATGCGCGGCGCGCCGTGTTCGTTGGCTACAACGACATCAGCAAGTCCTTGACGCAGCGCCTGGAGGCGACCTCTTCAGCCGCACTGATCGTGGACGGATTCTTCGATGATCGGGCAGCGCAACGGCTTGGAACATCGCATCAGTCGCCGTTGAAGGGAGGAATGAAGGACATAGTCCCGTACGTCAAGGAGCACAGGATCGACGTCATTTTTATCGCGCTGCCGGTCAGTCATGTCAGCCGGGTGCAGACGCTACTCGAAGAACTGCGCGATACCACCGTCTCGATCTACTATGTTCCGATGATCTTTCCGTTCGACTCCATCCAGGGCGGTACGAGCGAGTTTCTGGGTGTGCCGCTCATCGCCCTGTGCGAGACGCCATTCCACGGCAATCGCGGCTTCAGCAAGCGGCTCACCGACCTCGTGTTGGCCATGACCATCCTGATCCCCATCGCGCCGCTCATGCTCGGCATTGCCATGCTGGTGAAGATGACCTCGGCGGGCCCCGTGATATTCAAACAGCGCCGCTACGGGCTGGATGGACACGAGATCATCGTCTACAAATTCCGCACCATGACAGTGACGGAAGATGGCGACTCCATCAAACAGGCAACGCGGACCGACTCGCGCATCACGCCGCTGGGCCGCCTGCTGCGGCGGACATCCATGGATGAGTTGCCGCAGCTCCTCAACGTATTGCAGGGACGCATGAGTCTCGTCGGTCCGCGCCCACACGCCGTCGCCCACAACGAGCTATATCGCAAGTTGATCAGGGGATACATGTTGCGCCACAAGGTCGTGCCGGGAATGACCGGACTGGCGCAAGTTCATGGAATGCGCGGCGAGACGCAGACGATCGAGCAGATGGAAGCGCGCTTGAAGTACGATCTGGACTACCTGCGCAACTGGTCGCCGCTGTTGGATCTGAAGATACTCGCGAAGACGCTGGTGATCCTGGCGAGGGGTGACAAGGCGTACTGAGCGGCGCGGGAAAGGTTCATTTGATCGCGAAGTCGCGATAGGGTCATTTAATCGCGAAGTCGCGATATGTTTATTCAATCGCGAAGTCGCGATATACACTCCCCCTGCCGGCCGCGGCCAGCGTAAGACGGATGGTGTCGCCCGCCGGCACATCCGCCGGAAGCGTGAAGGTGAGCGACGGACCCGTCCCCTGCGCCAGCTCCTGCTGGATCAATCGATCCGCGTCTATATGAATGCGGGTGACCGACCAGCGCAGGTGTGTGCCTGCGCCGCGCGCCTTCACGGTGGACCCGGCGGCCAGTGACGTTCCGGCCAGCGGGGAGTCGATGCGCGCCAGCCCGTGCCGGGTTTTCAGGACGAGCCGCGCCACGTTGAAGGAATCGAAATTGCTGGTCTCGGACGTTTTCAGGCCCGAGAAGACCGCCCACAGCGTCTTGCCGTCGGGGCTGATCCACTTGGCGGGGAACGAGATGCCATTGCCTTCGCTCGCTGTTTCGTTGAATCC
>Ga0070671_100003208_pt1 | contig 12752 bp, 6 predicted proteins | sample KBSS73metaG_FD_65341 | JGI IMG/M metagenome (GOLD analysis project Ga0070671, IMG submission 65341) | Switchgrass rhizosphere microbial communities from Kellogg Biological Station, Michigan, USA - KBS S7-3 metaG | ecosystem: Host-associated > Plants > Roots > Rhizosphere > Soil ...
ACGAAGGCGGCGATGCTCGCGCTCGACAAGGTGGCGTGGCCGCAATCGTCCCAGGCAACCGGCAGCGCCTCGACGGCGCGCTTGGCGCGCCACCAGGAATCCGCCACCACGGCGACCGCGTCCGGCATCCGTACCAGCTTGCGCACACCGGGCATGCGCGCGATCGCGCTTTCGTCGGCCGATTTCAGCCGGCCGCCGTAGATCGGGCACTGCACGATCGCGGCATAGAGCATGCCCGGAAGCCGCACGTCGATCGCGTAGGTTGTCTGTCCGGTGATCTTGTCACGCACGTCGAGGCGGCGGGTCGGCTTGCCGGCAAGTTTCCATTCGCCGGGTTCCTTCAGCCGAATGTCTGCCGGCGGCGTGATCTTGGCGGCGTCCGCGGCAACGGCCCCGAATGTCACCGTGCGTTCACTTGGCTCGTGGGTGATCGTGCTCGCTTTGGCGATGCATTCCGTCGCCGGGACGTTCCAGCGCGCGGCGGCGGCGCCGATCAGCATCTCCCGCGCCATGGCGCCGGCCTGCCGCAGCGCAAGTTGGTTGAAGCCGATCGAGCGGCTCGCCCCGGTCGACAGGTCACCCCAGAGTTCACGCCGGCGCAGATTTTCTTCGGGACGAACGAACGCGGTGCGCACGGTCGCCCAGTCGCATTCGAGCTCCTCGGCGACCAGCATGGCGAGGCCGGTCAGCGCCCCCTGTCCCATCTCGGAATTGGCGATGCGGATGGTAACGGTGTTGTCGGGCTGGATCAGGATCCAGGCGGTGATCTCCAGGCGCTCGCTGTCGTGGCCGGCTGGCGCGGCGGGGGAGGAGGCGCTCGCAGCGGCCGCCTCGAGCGGGATGGCGAAGCCCAGCGCAAGGCCGCCGCCTACGGCACTCATTCCGGCGAGCAACGAGCGGCGGCTGAGCGCCGCGCCGGGAGTCTTCAGCTCTTTCCGCATCTACGTGTAAATCCCGGCAAGGTCCGGGCAGGCGTGCAACCTGGAATAGCGCTTCTCTCCGCCCCCTCCGCATCCTAACAAACATAAATCCGCAGGCAACGCCCGAGTTTCGCGATGCTTCACTATTTCCTAGGGTGCGGCAATTGCGTTGCGCTGCAGCACGCCCGGGCCGCCTGTACTTGTTGAAATCAGCAGCCCGCGTTCCATGCGAAGGAACCCACCGCCTGCCGAGGCCGCGACGGGCGCTTCAGCCGCCGGCGCTTTCCGCTATAAAGGCGCCCGCAAGAACGAAATCCCGGACCAGCGCAATGGATGCAAAATCGCCAGATCACGCGAAGGCTCGACCGCGGGTGGAGGACGATGTCCTCCTGCGCGGCCAGGGCCGTTACGTCGCCGACGCGCCCTGGCCCAGCCAGGCCTACGCCTGTTTCGTGCGCTCGCCGCATGCTTGCGCCCGCGTCGTGCGCGTGGACGCTGCGGCCGTGCTCCAGGCGCCGGGGGTTGTCGGCGTGCTCACCGGCAGCGATGCGGAAGGGCTCGGCAGCATCGGGCGTCATCCGCCGCTCGCCGGGCGCGGCGGCAAGCCGCTGATCACGCCGCACCGGCCGGCGCTGGTCGCGGCGCGCGCCATGCATGTCGGCGAGCCGGTCGCCATGGTGGTCGCCGAAAGTGCCGTCGCGGCGCAGGACGCCGCCGAACTCGTCGCCGTCGACTACGAGGTACTGCCGGCGGTGACCGAGAGCCGCGCGGCGCTCGCGACCGATGCGCCGCAGGTCTGGCCGGAAGCGCCCGGCAACCTGGCGATCGACTGGCCCGGACTTGTCGCCGATCCCGAAGCCAATGCGCGCGAGGTCGACGCGATCTTCAAGGCCGCGAAATTCGTCGCGCGCATCGCGGTGACCAACCAGCGCATCGCCGTCGCCTCGATGGAGCCGCGCGGCGCCACCGCGAGCTACGACCCGGCCGACGACAAATATACGCTGCGCGTCTGCTCGCAGGGCGCGCGCATCCTGCGCGACGATCTCATCGCCATCCTGAAAGTCCCGAAAGAGCAACTGCGGGTGTTGACCGAGGACGTCGGCGGCGCCTTCGGCCTGAAAACCGGCGCCTATCCGGAATACCTCGCGCTGATGCTCGGCGCGAAGAAATTCGGCCGGCCGATCCACTGGATGTGCGGCCGCTCCGAGGCGTTCCTCACCGACAACCAGGCGCGCGACATCCATTCCGAGGCGGAGCTTGCGCTCGACGAGAACGGCCGCTTCCTGGCGCTGCGCATCCGCAACACCGGCAATCTCGGCGCCTATATGGGCTCCGTCGGCGCCGCGATCCCGAGCCTGAGCTTCAGCCGCTGCCTGCCGGGCATGTACGACATCAGGCACATCGACATCAGCGTGCGCTGCGCCTTCACCAACACGGTGCCGACGGCTCCCTATCGCGGCGCCGGGAGGCCGGAAGCGAACTACGTGATCGAGCGCCTGGTCGAGGAGGCCGCACGCGTCACCGGCATCGATCCGGCAAAGCTGCGGCGGCGCAATCTCATTCCCGCTTCCGCCATGCCGTACAAGACCGCAGTCGGCACGACCTTCGACAGCGGCGATTTCGCGCCCATTCTCGACAAGGCGCTGGCGCTTGCCGACTACGCCGGCATCAAGGCGCGCAAGCGCGAAGCGGCACGGCGCGGCAAGCTCCGCGGCATCGGCATTTCCTGCATGCTGGAGCATGCCGGCGGCACGCCGACCGAAGGCGCGCTGCTCGCCTTTCCGGGCGACGGCACGATGTCGGTCGGGCTCAACGTGCAGTCGACCGGCCAGGGCCACGCCTCGATCTTTCCCCGCCTCGCCGGCGAGCGCCTCGGCCTGCCGCGCAGCATGGTGACCCACCGCCATGGCGACTCGGCGCTGGAAATCGCCGGCTACGCCTCGGTCGGCTCGCGCTCGGCGATGACCGCCGGCGCCTCCCTCGTCAAATGCATCGAGGTCATGCTCGAGAAGGGCAAGCGCATCGCCGCGCAACTCCTTGAGACCGCCGAAGCCGACATCGCCTATGCGGACGGGAATTTCAGCGTGGTCGGGACCGACCGCCGCATCGCGCTCACCGAACTCGCCGCGCGCGCCGCCGAGCTGAAAAAGCGCGGCGCGATCGCCGAGGATCTCGACACCAAGGTCACCACGGATACGCCGCTCACCTTTCCCAACGGCGCGCATATCGCCGAGGTCGAGATCGATCCCGAGACGGGCCGCATGGAGATCGTCGCCTACACCGCAGTCGACGATTGCGGCAACGTGCTCGACGGCATGATCGTCGAAGGCCAGCTGCACGGCGCTGTCGCCCAGGGGCTCGGGCAGGCGCTGATGGAGCGGATCGTCTACGACGACGGCGGCCAGCTCCTCACCGGCTCGTTCATGGACTACGCCATGCCGCGCGCCGACGACATGCCGCCGATCCGCGACGAACTGTCCTGCGTGCCGGCGACGACCAATCCGCTCGGCGTCAAGGGCGTCGGCGAAGCCGGCACGACGGCCGCGATCGCTGCGGTGATGAACGCGGTCGCCGACGCCATTCCCGGCGGCGCCGGCGCGCATCTCGACATGCCGGTGAGCGCGGCGCGGCTGTGGGAGGCTTGCCGGCGGGCAGAAGCAGGCAACGCGAGACCGTAGGCGCTCTGCTCAGTTTCGCGCGGCCGGGACACCGTGCAGAGCTTCGGCGATGGCCGCGACGATGGCGCTGGCGCGGGCCGGCTTGGAGAGGATGCGGCATCCGGTCCACTCCGCCAGATCGGGATCGTTCTCGACCTGCCCGGTGTAGAAGATGAAGGGGGTGCCGCGGCTCGCCAGCTGCCGCGCCACCGGGGCGATGGTTTCGTGCCCGACCCGCACATCGAGGACCGCGGCGGCGAGGCCGTCACGCTCGGTAACGGCAAGCGCTTCGCGCACCGTGCGGCAGCAGCCTGCAATCTCCGCACCGGCTTCGCGCAGGATCGCCTCGAGTTCCATTAGGAGGAGGATATCGTCCTCGACCAGGAGCACGCGCGCGCCGCGCAGCGCGGGAGCGACGCCAAACCTAAACGGCTGCTCCATCTTCCAACGCCTCCGGCAACTCTACTTCAATCGTGCAGACGAAACCCTCCGGTCGGAATTGGCGCTGGACATGCGCACCTGGGATGACGCTGTCGATCAACGCAGTGCCGAAGCCGCTGGCCTTGGGCTCGCCAGCTGGCGGGCCGCCCCGCTCCTCCCAGACAAGCCGCAGCCGATGGGGTTTGTTCCTTGCGTCCACGGTCCAGCTCACGCCGACGGTGCCGCGCGACACCGACAGCGAGCCATATTTCGCGGCATTGGTCGCGAGTTCGTGCATGACCAGCCCGAAGGGGGTGGCGAGATCGGCCGGCAGCAGGACGGAATCGCCTTTAAGGTGCAGCCGCTTCGGATTGTCGGTGACATGCGGGGCAAGCTGTTGGAACGCCAGTTCAGCGAGATCGGCGCCTTGCCAATCCGACCCGACCAGCAACGTGTGGGCAGTCGCCAGCGCCGCCAGACGGCCTTCGAAGCGCTCGACGAATTCCTGCGGCGATGTGCTGCCGCGCAGCGTGTGACGCGCAATGGCCTGAATGACCGCAAGCGTGTTGCGCACGCGATGCGTAAGCTCGCCGAGCAACACGCGCAGGCGGCGCTCGACAGCGCGACGGGCGGTGACATCGCGCGTACTTTCGAGCACGAGGCGGCGGCCGTCGAAAGATTCGACCTGCAGGCGGCTCTCGACGATCAGCTCCTCGCCGCCTTTGGTCTTCTGCCGCAGCTCGCCGGCCCAGCTGCCGTCCCGCAGCAGCTTTGCCTTCAGCTCGGCGAATGATGAGCCTGGCACGCTCGTGCCCAGCAGCAGCTCTTTTTGTTTGCCGAGTGCCTCGTCGCGCCGGTGGCCGTAGAGTTCCTCGCTGCCCCGGTTCCACTCGACGATGCCGCCGTCGAAGTCCCATACGAAGATCGGTTCGTGCGACAGGTCGATAAGGTGCTGTTGCTGTCGCAGACGCTGTCCGCTTTCGCGCAGCGCCTCCTCGACCTGATGGCGGTCAGATACGTCGACGAAGGTGATGACCACGCCGTCGATCTTGTCGTCGACCGTGCGATAGGGCCGCAGCCGCATGTCGTACCAGCGCCCGGCGCGGCTGCGGATTTCGCGCCGCACCGTGGCGAGATCGCTGAGCACGGCACGTGCGTCCTTGACCAGGTCCTCGTATTCGAGGCCGTGAGCGAAATCGGTGATCGGCCGGCCCTCGTCGACGTGGGTGATGCTGAACAGCTCGGTCATCCGGTCGGTAAACCGGTTGATGCGCAGAGTAGAATCGAGGAACAAGGTGCCGATATCGGTCGCCGCGACCAGGTTCTGCAGATCGCCGTGGGCGCGCGAGATCGCATCGAGTTTGAGCTTGAGCTCGGTGTTGACGGTCTCCAGCTCTTCGTTGATCGACTGCAGCTCCTCTTTGCTGGTCTCCAGCTCTTCGGAGGTCGAACGGTATTCTTCGTTGATCGATTGCAGCTCTTCGTTGGCAGCGCGTAGCTCTTCGTCGGCGGCCTCGGATTCTTCGCGCATGGAGCGCAGTCGTCCTTGCGTCAACTCCAGCTCCTGCTGCAGCTGCCGCACTGTCTCGTCGCCCGCCTGCCGGGCACCGGTCGGGGGAGTTTCATCGACGGCTTCCCCCTCGATGAACATGACGACGGCCACGCGCGACTCGGCGTCGCTGTCGCGCGCCGGCTTGACCATAAGGTGCACGCTGTGCGCGGCGCCGTTGAAGCGCACCAGGACCGGCGTGCTGAAGGTGGAAGCCTGCTGCCCGAACACGCGGGTCAAGGCCGAGCGCAGTTCCGAGCGCAGTTCCGGCCGCACCAGATCGACGACGTCGCCGCTCAGCGGCCCGCCCGAGGGCAGCACGTAGCGGCCGGCGTTATCCGACAGGTGAAGCACGCGATGCGATTCATCGACCAGGATGGACGGCGGCGCCACCTGCTCGATGGCGCGCCGGTGCATCGCCGCCTCGCCGAGCGCGACCGTCGGTCTCGTCGTCCGCCCGAGCTGGATGACCTGTTCGCGCCCGCGCGCCGGTCCGAGCAGGCGCGGCAGCAGCCGCGGTTTGTCGCCGGGCGCGGCGGTGGACTGATAGATGCGCGCGGTGCGATCGATCGTGCGAAACAATCCGTGCGGATTGTCGACCGTCTCCGAGGCGCCGAGGAACAGATAGCCGCCGGCATTGAGCGCGTAGTTGAAGGTGCTGCACACCTGCTCCTGCAGCTCGCGGTCGAGGTAGATAAGCACGTTGCGGCAGGAGATGAGATCGACGTGCGAGAACGGCGGGTCCTTGAGCAGGTCGTGCACCGCGAATAGCACGAGATCGCGCACCTCCTGCCGCACCCGGTAGTGATGGCCTTCGCGCGTGAAGAATCGGCGCAGGCGCTCTTCGCTGACGTCGGCCTCGATGGCGGCCGGGAAACGGCCCTCACGCGCCACCGCCAGTGCCCGGGAGTCGAGATCGGAGCCGAACACCTGCATCGACGGCCGGATCGGGTGGCGGGCCGCTTCCTCCAGGAAGAGAATGGCAAACGAATAGGCCTCTTCGCCGGTTGCGCAGCCCGAGACCCATATCCGGATAGTTTCGGCTGTCTCCTTGTCCTCAAACAGTTGCGGTATGACATTTTTGGCGATCTTCTCGAACGCTTCGCTGTCGCGGAAAAACGTCGTCACCGAAATCAGCAGGTCGCCGAGCAAGGCCTCTGCTTCGTCGGCATTGTCGCGCATGACCTCATAGTATTCATTGAGGTCGTCGGCTCTGGCGACCTGCATGCGGCGCGCGATGCGGCGCAGCACCGTCGCGCGCTTGTATTTCGAGAAGTCGTGTCCGGTGCGCACGCGCAGATGCGCGATGATCCGCCGCAGCAGCTCCTCGTCGAAATTGCGGATGTCGGGTGGCGCCAGGCTTGCTTTGATGCGGATGAGATCGATCAGGCGCTTGGCCAAGTCGCCTACCGGCATGATGAAGTCGGCGACGCCGGTGGCGATGGCGCTGCGCGGCATCGAGGCATATTCGGCCTCGTTCGGGTCCTGTACGAGGATGATGCCGCCCGCCTCCTTGACGGCGCGCACGCCGATGGCGCCGTCCGAGCCGGCGCCGCTCAGGATGATCGCGAAGCCGTCGCCGAGCCGTTCCGCGAGCGAGCGGAAGAACAGGTCGATCGGGGTGCGCTGACCGCGCGGCTCGTCGAATTTCAGCGCCGAAACCTCGTGATCGACGATCTGCAGCCGGCGGTCCGGCGGAATGACGTAGACGTGGTCGGCGCGCAGTTGTTCGCGTGTAGCGATCTGCACCACGGGCATGCGCGTGCGCGTGGCAATGATATTCGGCAGCTCGCTGCGGTATTCCGGATCGAGATGAACGACGACGACGAAAGCGGCGCCGGTGTGCTCCGGCAGGGCGCTGAAAAAGCCTTGTAGCGCGCGGATGCCCCCGGCCGAGGCGCCAATGGCGACGACGACCGGCTTGGTTTCTAACCGATTCGATGCCGGCTGCGACTTGTCCTCTGCATCGTCCCTTTCGTTCACGGCACTCCTACCGCCCCGCGCAGTCAGCGTATTCCGAGAACGGAGAGACGCGCCAGCGAGTTCCCGTTTCGCCGATCACGGCAACGAAGACTGGCGCATCATGAAATCCGCGATCGCCGCTGCCTGTTCGACAGCACAAGTCGATGCCGGCACCCGCTTCGCCTCCGGAGCGGCGCACACACCATGTCAACGAAACCGAGCTGCGTCGCATCGGCGGCTACGCAACACTTTGTCGAGCGTAGGTCGCATTCTCGACTCTAGCAACGGTCAATTTTCCCGGGCGGAGAGAGGGTGGCTTCCGCCACTCAAGCCGCGGCGGAACCCACCCGACCCCCAACTGTTGTGTGTGAGGGCGAAGCTCGTGGAGACGGGCATGACTAATCGCGACGTTCTTGCCGTCGGCACTTCCGCTGGGGGCGTGGCAACCTTGATCTTTCTCGCCCGACAAGTCGCTGGATTTGGAGCGGGAGATGGGTGTGATCCGCGATTCGGTCCGGCGCAGGGAGCGCCTCGCCGCCGAATCCGAGCGGTCGGCAAAAGCAGCACCTAGTGAGCGGTCGCGTTTGTCCCGAGAGTGCGTCATGGCCCAGATCCTTCAATTCATCCGCCCCGAAAAGGTGTTTGATTCGGAAACGACGGCCTTGCTCGCCGCCGCCTACGAGCGCGCGATTTCCGGACTGCGCGCGCGTGGCCAACCCGAGGTCATGCGCGAAATCATCGCCAAGCGGATCATCGCGCTGGCGGCGAAGGGCGAACGCGATCCCGAGCGTCTCTACGCTGCGGCGTTGGCGGGGCTCCGGTCTTTGCAAGCCGGCGCCGCACTCTCTGCGAACTCGGCCGTGAGAACGCTTGGACCGCCAGCGTAGGCGGGCCGACACACGCGTCCGCGTGGCATATGCGATTGACCGCAGGCCAAGCGTCATTCACGTCACTTTTTCATTGACGCAAACGTCTCCGTTTATGTTACAGATGCGAATCTCGCTCGATCGAAGGGACGTCGCCGGCGACAGCCGAACGATGGAGCGAGTGCGGTTCCTGCCGTCGCAGCGGTCTACCAGCGGCATGATTTCCTTGCCGAACGCAAGAACGCACTCGATCGATGGGGAGATCACGTCGCCGAACTGGTTCGACAGTTTCAAGGCTAACGGCGACCCCTAGACCGCCGAACGACTGATGTCCGCTGTTTTGCGCACAACCGATATCTGTCACGGCGTGCTGCAGGTCCGGTTAGTGCCAACCGGCGACCTCGCGGCGCCTGGTCCGACCTCGTCGGCACTGGCGAGGAGCGTTTCAGGGAACGACAATCCAAGCACTTTGGCGTCGGGAGGTTCATGACCTACTCGGTGAGAATTCACTAGAACCAGCATCGTTGGGCTAGTAGCGTAAGGGGCGAGTGTTTGCGAAGCTACTTTGTCACGGCAGTGTCATGTGGCCTTTCCGATGTTTTTCGCTAGCGACTAAGGGCCTCGCTTTTATGTTGCCCGCCGTAGCCTTGGCACAACAATCCCAAGATCGGACTTGGTGCTACGAAGCGGACAGCACTCGTGATCAGGCGATAGCAGGTTGTACTGCCCTAATACTGTCTGGCAAGGAAAGTAAGGATCATTTGGCGGTGGAGTTCTTCAATCGCGCACACGCCTACCACGCTAAGGGCAATTACGACTATGCGATCGCTGACTATGATCAGGCCGCGCGGCTAAATCCAAAGGATGCTTCGACCTACAACAACCGCGGCAACGCATACAGCAAAAAGGGCGACTACGAACACGCCATCGCTGACTACGATCAGGCTATCGAGATTAATCGGAAAGATCCGTCCCCGTATAACAATCGCGGCAATGCGTACTACAGGAACGGCAACTATGATCGTGCTGTTGCCGATTATAGTCAGGCCATCGAGCTCAACCCGAAAGACGCATCCCCTTACAACAACCGCGGCTTGGCGCATCACGCCAAGGGCGATCTCGACCGTGCCATCGCCGACTATAGTGAGGCTATCAGGCTCGATCCAAAATTTGTTTACCCATACAAGAATCGAGGCAGCGCATATCAAAAGAAAGGCGACTACGAAAACGCCATTACTGACTATGATAGAGCCGTCCAACTCGACCCAGGGTATCTCATGGCTTAAAGGGCGTGGCGAAGCCCACCAAAGCCAGGGCGACTATGACCGCGCTATCGCCGATTTCGAACAGGTTATTGAACTCGATCCGAAATATACTACGCCCTACAACAAGCGTGCATGGGCGTACTACGCCAAGGGGAACTTTGACCACGCAATAGTCGAATACGATCAGTCTACTAAGCTCGACCCGAAAGATCCGACGGCGTTCAACGGGCGCGCCAGCGCGTATGAGGCTAAAGGCGACCACGAGCGCGCAATTGCCGATTACGATCAGGCCATCTGGCTCAATTCGGAATTTGGCAACGCACTTTTCAGTCGCGGCATCGCACACTTTTATATGGGCGAACTGGCAAAAGCGCTGGCTGACTTCAATCGAGCTAACGAGTTAGACCCTGGGAATGCATATGCAGCGCTCTGGATCGAAATTGTGCGAAAGCGCAGCGATCAGCAGAGCGAACTCACAAAGTTGTTAACACGGATCGACTTGACTAAGTGGCCGGCGCCGATCGCCCGCCTCTACCTGCGCCAGATAACAGTAGAGAGTGTCCTCGCCGCGGCAAACGATGGCGATGCCAAAACGAGAAAGGGCCGATTGTGCGAATTCAATTTCTACAGCGGCGAACTGGCACTACTGGGGGGCTCGAAGGATGACGCTGCGCGACTGTTCCGGCTTGCAGCTGCGGACTGCCCAAAAAGCTTCGCCGAATTCGCAGCCGCCAATGCGGAACTCAAAGAGCTGGCGCCAACTAAATCGTCCAAGTTCCAGGGAGCGCGATAAAACGACATTCGCTTCGGAAGCTCGTGGCGCCAACTGCCCCAGCTTTTACTGAAATAGCCTATTTGCACGCGGGCGAATGTGGTGTTGCGAAACTGAGCAACCTTTTTGCCTCACTTGACGCTTGATCTGCTCATTGCGCAGCGCATTGGCTGGCACAACAACATCAGAAATCGGGGCCGCCGCGTTGGCGGGAGCAGGGAGGATGTGGCCAAGGCTTTGAGGTTCTGCGTGAGTTCCTGAGTGGAGCTTAGCAGCAATCAGCCCTTCGCATGTCGGTTGAGAGGTCCCTGATGGGTCATCAGCTGTCCTGGGCCGACCGCCGTGATATGTCCGCTCATATCCCGTTTTCCGACGTCACAATGCGGTGCGACAATGACGAGACGTGCCACAGGCGGACATTCGCCGCCTTGGCGAGCGAAGACATCCAAGAGACCGGCAAATAAGGAGTTCAAAAGGTGGGTTTGGCAATACTTTGGAATAGGAAGTGGGCGCAAAGCGACAATGTCCGGGTGGCCCCGGGGCGTCAAAGTAAACGTAGTGATTCAGTAGCCCACCTTAGCGAGAATGGGTTCTGGCGCTGCATGGAAACGCGTCGCTCAGAATCACTACTGCGAAGGCCGCTTGCATTTTCGCTCTGCACATTTCTCTTCCGCGCCTGCCCAGCAAAAACGCGCACGTAGTCAATAAGTGTAGTGTCTGGTGGAGCACAAATTCCGAGCAGACGCACTCCACGCGGAGTTTCCAAAACCGACATGTTTTGAATGGCCGACATATAGGACCAGCAACTCAACCCCGTTTGTCGAATCTCGACTTCACTGCCTGCCTTAGGTTCTACTCTGCTCACTATTTCCAAGCAGCTTCGCAATAGCTCGCCGGGACTCGTAGAGCTCGCCGTGTGCGGCGCGACTAGGCACGCGACGCCCGCCAGCAAAACGATGCGAAAGTATCTCAAAGCGCGGCCCAATGCCGATAACGCATTTGATCAGGGCAATGTCATCGGTTGCAAAATAGCGAGGCAGAGAAATGGTACCTTACTGAGAAATGGCCTCCACCAGAATGGGATTTGCGCGCGAACCGATCGGTGCGGCGCGATGCAGGTTGGGCTCCAAAGTCGCGGTGCTGGCGCCTAAGCGGGCGCAGTAGACCTGCAGGTTCTCCATGACACGCTGCACGTAGTTGCGCGTCTCGGCAAATGGGATGCGTTCGATCCAATCAACAGCATCCACTTTGGGATCGCGCGGATCGCCGTGCCTGGCTATCCATTCCGCGACGCGGCCACGGCCAGCGTTGTAACCGGCGAACGCCAGGACGTAAGAGCCACGATACTCCTTGAGCAAAGCAGCGACCTCTGCCGCTCCCATTTGGGTATTGTATACCGGGTCCGACACTAGTCGGTTCCAGTCGTAGGTGATGCCGAACCGCTTAGCGGTATCATGACCGGCTTCCGGCGTGACTTGCATTAGCCCCACCGCTTTGGCTGGTGACTTGTCGTGCTGGTTAAAGCCGCTCTCGGTGCGCACTATCGAATATACCACGCAGCGATCAAGATGCGGCCCGATCGCATCGTAGAGCGGCACGCCGATTGCGGGAAAGGCGTACTGGTCCATGGCCATGCCGCGCGCCAGAGCCGTCTTGCCTATCAGCAGCATCGTTTGGGCGTCGTTGTATCGCGCCGTGACCTCACCGACGGCGGCGACAGCGGCGACGTCATTGCTCTCCTTGGCGAGGTCGATCATGAACGAGATGGCGAGATCCCGTTCGCCGATCGAATAGAGAATATCAGCAGCACGAGCGAGTTCACGTGCAGCGCCGAGTGCCGATTTGGGCTGCGGAGAGCGCAATGCGATCTCGCCCAGGCCGAGCCGGGCGTTCGCCAATTGGCCGTAGTAGGCGGTAGGATAGCGAGCGGCGGCCTCGTACTGAGCGCGCATCTCCTCGAACCGGCCGTCCGCTTCGGCTGCGCGGCCGCGCCAGTAGGCAGCGCGCGCGCGAACAGTCGGTTCAGTGGAGCCTTCATCGATCCGGACGAAATGCTCGAGTGCGGTGGGTGGGTCATTGAGAAACCGGAGCGCGACCCAACCGGCAATAAAATGGTATTCGGCGCGGTAATAAGGATTGGCGGGAGGCGCAGCCTCGCGCACGATCCGATACGCGCTCGCTGCGTCGCCGAGATCGATCAACTTGCGAGCCAACCCGCGGCGCTCTCGCCACCGCTCGTCGCGATCTTGAGCTGCGCGAATCCCGCGTTTTTCAGCGGGGCGATCCGCGCTGGTCGGTTTTGCGCCGAAATAGCCACCCATTGAAGCGCCGTGGTGCGGGT
>Ga0070671_100003210_pt1 | contig 12748 bp, 12 predicted proteins | sample KBSS73metaG_FD_65341 | JGI IMG/M metagenome (GOLD analysis project Ga0070671, IMG submission 65341) | Switchgrass rhizosphere microbial communities from Kellogg Biological Station, Michigan, USA - KBS S7-3 metaG | ecosystem: Host-associated > Plants > Roots > Rhizosphere > Soil ...
ATGAGCACGACACCGGGCGCAATAAATGCTGAATGCCGCACCACACAGCCGGGCACCGCACGAAAACCTGCTTTGCGAAAGCGCGCGGCGTTCCAGCCCTTGAATTTGGAATCGACCTTGTCCCACCACCCGGCCTTGCCCGGCCCGCCGGGGATAACACTCATGTCGTTGAGGCGGAACGAGAGCAGCACCGCCTTCTTCAGCCACTGATTCACCTGCCATTGGCCGTCGGCGTTTTGTTCGGCGACCCGCGCCTTGCCGGTGTCGAGCAGTTCGAGTGCGGAATTCACCGCCTTGCGCACGGCACCTTTGGTCTTCGGGCCGATCTTGTCCCGTCCTTCGAAGGCCTGGTCGATGATCCTGGCAAGCTTGTCGTTGGCCATGGGGGCTCCGGTTCGTTCGGCTGCGGTTTGTCGGGGGCGGGGCATGGGATGTCAAGCTGTGCGCCACAGGCTAAACTCGCGCCCGGGAGAAACGCATATGATTCGACAACTCCGACGCCTGAGTTCAAGCCTGATCGTGCTGGCATTCAGCGGTGCGCCGGCCTTCGCCCATCATCTGATGGGTGGCCACACGCCGGCGACTTTCGGCGAGGGGATCCTTTCCGGACTGGGCCACCCGGTCATCGGGCTGGACCACTTCGCCGCCGTGGTTGCGGTTGGCTGTCTCGCCGCGGCGCACCGGGCAGCCTATCCCCTCGTCGTGGCATTCGTACTGGCGATGATGGCGGGTGTCGCGGTGCATCTGCACGGTGCCGCAGTGCCCGGCGCGGAAATCCTGGTGGCTCTTTCGGTCATTGCGCTTGGCACGCTGATGGTTGGTGACCGGCAACTTCCGGTGGGCGCTGCGCTCATATTGTTCGCGATGGTCGGTGCTGTCCATGGCTATGCACTCGGCGAATCGATTTACGGCGCCGAGCCGACCCCGCTCTACGCGTATCTGCTCGGCCTCGCGATTATCCAAAGTGCAATCGGGCTTGCTGCGGCGATAGCCGCGCGCAGTATCATGCACCGACGGAGGGCTGATCTTTCGCCGTTGCGGCTGGTCGGCGCCGGCATCGCTGGTATTGGGCTTGCCGTATTGATGCAGCAGGTGATACCGGCCGCGTAGTCAACGCCGCTCGATCTGTTCGAGAAAGCCGGTGAGGTCGTCGGTCAGATGATCGACATAGGGCGCATCGCGCCCTTCCAGCTCCCATGCTTCACGAAACACTTCGCGTTGCCCTTGCGGCACAACGAGCACGGTTGTCATTCCCAGCGCGTGCGGCGTTTCCAGGTTGCGCGCGAGATCTTCGAACATTGCTGCCTTCGTGGCATCGACACCGTGGCGGGCAAGAAAGCGCTGATAGACCTGCGGTAGTGGTTTGGGATCGAGATCCGCGGCGGCGATGTCGAATACGTCCTCGAAGTGCTGATGGATCTTAAGCTTCTGCATGACCGCGTCGGCGTGCTTGCGTGTGCCATTGGTCAGGATGAGTTTTCGGCCCGGAAGGTTTTCGAGCGCGGCACCGAGTGCCGGGTTTGCCTCGAGCGGCGAGTGGTCAATCTGGTGCACGAATTCGAGATAATCGTCGGGCTTCATGCCATGCTCGGTCATCATCCCCCGCATGGTGGTGCCGTAGCGCCGATAATAGTCCTTTTGCACGCGAAACGCTTCGTCGGCCGATACTTTCAGAAAATCGGAGACGTAGGCGCGGATACGTTCGTCGACCTGCTGCCAGAGATTGAGGTGATGCGGATAAAGCGTGTTGTCGAGATCGAACACCCAGGTTTCGACGTGTCCGAAATCGCGGGGCGTACTTCCTCTCGGTTTGCTCACTATGGTTCCTTGAAGCGGATGGTCGTTGCCGGCTGTTTGCTCACATCGATGACGGCAAAACCGGCGGAATTCAGACCGCGAGCCGCGCAGTCCTTATGGTCGGCAAGTTCGAAGCGGCCGTCGCGCGTGCATAGCGCAACGGTGCCGCCCCAGGCGAGAGGTGCATCACCGCGCTTGATCGTGCGGCCATTACCGTCCACTGCCTCTGCGTAACTGTAGAGCCGATGAGGGTCGCCGCGCAGATCAGGCCGCACGCATTGGCCGGCGTCCACGCGATACCAGCCGCGCGTCACGATCGCGCCCATTTCGACGATGCCGAGCGAGGCCATCACCGCGTATTTGGTGTCGTTGCACCAGGAGAAACCGATACCTTCCGGATTTCGCGCGGCCTCGATCAATACGTCAAAGAAGTTCGGCGTCTCGGCAGCACCGGCAGCAAGCTTGCGGTCGTTCAGAAATTTCGTGACGGCCGCCTGTGTCTTGGCGCCTGGCACGCCGTCAATCGGATAAGCGTCGTAGCCCGCGATCACCAGCAGCCGCTGGATGCCTGCAAGCCGCGCCTGGACATCATCGTAATCGGATTCTTCCGCCAGATTGATAACGGGTCCTTTTGGCGCGTCGGCCGGCTTGGCTGCGTTGAAGCGGGCCTGTTGGTTCGTGGGGCAGCCCCGCGCGTCGGCAATATCAAAGTCGCCATCTCGAATGCAGAAATCGGCTTGGCCATTCTGCGGCAATGGCGCAGTCCCGTAGACCGGCGGCGTGCGCGCATGAAGGTAGGCCATATCGACGTCGAGCGGACCATCCACCACCTGACGGCACTGGCCGGGATCGAGACGAAACCAGCCGCGGGTGGTGACATTGGCGCGCTTTTCGAGACCGATCGCCGCTTCCATCCGGAAGCTGGTGCGGTTGCACAGCGTGAGCTCGGCCCGTGCTGACGTGGCCGCCAGCGCGGCGATTGACGCGGCAATCGTGAAAATGAAACCGCGAATCATGTCGCCATGCTAGAGCGCATCGTCTGGGCGCGGAACCGCCTTCTCACCGTCGCGCAACCGGGGTGCGCGGCATTGCCGGCGCTTCCTGTAGGGATTTCCGTCTGCGGGAACGAGCGGGATGAGTCCTCAGCGATGCATCAGCGTGCCGACGCCATGGTCGGTCAGCAACTCAAGCAACACCGCGTGAGGAACCTTGCCGTCCATGATGACGACGCCTTCCACGCCCTGGTCGAGCGCATAGATGCAGGTCTCGACCTTGGGAATCATACCGCCTGAAATGGTGCCATCGGCGATCAGCTTGCGCGCGTCGGAAACTGACAATTCCGCAATCAGGTTCTTCGACTTGTCGAGCACGCCGGGAACGTCAGTCAGCAACAGCAACCGTTTCGCCTTGAGCGCGCCGGCAATGGCACCTGCAAAGGTATCGGCATTCACATTAAATGTGCCGCCATCGGCCGAGGTCGCCACCGGCGCCAGCACCGGGATCATTTCGCGGCCGATCACCTGATTGAGCATTGTGAGGTCGACTTTTTCCGGCTCGCCAACAAATCCGAGGTCCACGACCTTTTCGATGTTGGAATTGGGGTCGACGACGGTGCGGCTGACCTTGCGCGCCTGCACCATGTTGCCATCCTTGCCGCACAAGCCGATGGCCTTGCCGCCGGCAGCATTGATGTAGCCGACGATCTGCTTGTTGATCGATCCGGCCAGCACCATTTCCACGATCTCGACAGTCTTTTCGTCAGTGATCCGCAGGCCGGCGGCAAACTCCGATTTGATGCCGAGCTTCTTGAGCATGGCTTCGATCTGGGGCCCGCCTCCATGCACGACCACCGGGTTGATAGCAGTCTGTTCGAGCAGGACGATGTCGCGGGCAAAATCGCGCGCCATCTGTTCCTGGCCCATGGCGTGGCCGCCATATTTCACCACGACGATCTCCTCGTCGTAGCGCTGCATGTGTGGCAGCGCCTCGACCAGAATGCGGGCCTGCGTCTGTGGGTCGATCTTGGGGGCTTTGCTCATCGCGGGCGGTTCTAGCCGATGTGGCGGCCGTCCGACAATGCGTCAGCGGCCTCTTTCCGCCAATAACCGGACAATTGCCGCACGTAGTTCGGGAATACCCGTTCCGTCATGGGATGATGTGGCGAGTACCGTGGGAAAGGCCGCAGGCCGCTTGGCCAGCCCCGCCTCCACCTCCGCGATGCGGTTACCCAGCTCAGATGGCTTGAGTTCGTCACATTTGGTCAAGACGATCTGATGACTGACGGCAACCTGCCCGAGAGCATCGAGCGCCGGATCATCGGTCGATTTGAGGCCGTGACGCGCGTCCACCAGCACATAGACGCGCGCCAAATTGCTGCGGCCGCGCAAAAACGCATCGATCAACGCTGTCCAGGCCTCGATCTTGGATTTTGCCGCGGCGGCATAGCCATAGCCGGGCATATCCACAACATTCAGATTTTCGTCGCCGGTGAAGAAGACAAGCTCCTGCGTCCGCCCGGGCGTACGCGAGATGCGCGCGAGATTCTTGCGGCCGGTTAGCGCATTGATCAGACTCGATTTGCCGACATTGGAGCGGCCGGCAAAAGCGATCTCAACGCCGCGCATCGACGGGAGCGATGCTGGCGTACCGGCGGCGCTGACGAAGCGCCATTCGCGGGCGAAGAGACGCCGGCCGGCTTCAATTTCAGCGCGGGTGAAGTGGTCTGCTGTCATCGGCGCATCGATATTCCCGGCGTCATGACCGCGCATAGCCGTCCAAAGGGACGGCGTGCTTTCGCACGCCTATGTCGCTGGGCATCCACGTCTTTCCTCGCGGACACTAAAGACGTGGATAGGATGTCCGCAGCCTTACTGCGACGCCTTTTTCTTCACGAATAACGCCTTGATGTTATCGAACAATTCAATCTTGGCGCCATGCTTGCGCATGATGACGCTCTGCTGCAGTACCGAAAGCGAGTTATTCCACGCCCAGTAAATCACCAGCCCGGCCGGGAAGTTTGCCAGCATGAAGGTGAAGATCAGCGGCATCCAGTTGAAGATCATCTGCTGCGTCGGATCAGGCGGTGCCGGGTTGAGCTTCATCTGCGCCCACATCGTCACACCCATGATCAGCGGCCAGGCGCCGAGATGCAGGAATTGGCCAATGACCGGCAATACCGTCGGATCAACCGGGATGAGACCAAACAGATTGAAGATATTGGTCGGGTCCTGCGCCGAGAGATCATGGATCCACCCAAAGAAGGGTGCGTGCCTCATTTCGATGGTGACGAACAGCACCTTGTAGAGCGAGAAGAAGACAGGAATCTGAATCGCGATCGGCAGGCAGCCGGCCAGTGGATTGATCTTCTCTCTCTTGTAGAGCTCCATGAGCTCCTGTTGCTGTTTGGCCTTGTCGTCAGCATAGCGCTCGCGCAACGCAGTCATCTGCGGCTGCACCGCCTTCATCTTCGCCATCGAGGCGTATGACTTGTTGGCCAACGGGAAGAAGGCGATTTTGATCAACACTGTCACGATCAGGATTGCGAGGCCGAAATTCCCGACCAGCCGGTAGAGATAGTCGATCGCAATAAACAGCGGCTTGGTGATGAAGTAGAACCAGCCCCAGTCAATCAGAAGGTCGAAGCGGTTGAGCTTGAGCTGCCTGTCGTAGTCGTTGACGACTGCCACTTCCTTTGCGCCGGCGAACAGTCGTGCGTTGGCCGAAGCGGTCGCGCCCGGTGCGATCGTCTGCGCGTCGAGCAGATAGTCGGTCTGATAGGTCCTGATCGTGCCAAGCATGCCGGTGGAGAAGCTCGCCTTGAGACGCGCAGTTGTGTCCGGCAACAGTGTGGCAGCCCAATATTTATCGGTGATACCGAGCCAGCCGTTGGTCACGTCGAAATTGACCGCCTTTTTGTCCTCGATGTTCTTGTACGTGAATTCCTGCAAACCGGAATCACCAAGCACTCCGATCAGGCCTTCATGCAGAATATAGTATCCCGCAGTGTGTGGGGTGCCGTGACGTGAAATCAACGCATACGGATAAAGAGCAACCGGGTTTGTGCTTTTGTTGGTGACCTCGTCCTTGAGCGTGAAGAGGTATTTGTCATCAACAGCGATGGTGCGGCGGAATTCAAATCCCTCGCCGTTATCGTAAGTCAGCGTCACCGGATGATTGACGCTGAGCGCGCCGGAGCCCGATTGCGTCCACACGGTTTCCGATGTCGGCAGCTTTACGTTGGCGCCAGCTGCGCCGGTCCAGCCGAATTCAGCGTAAAACGGATCGGCAGTGCCGGACGGCGAAAGCAGAACGATCGGCGGGGATTTGGGATCGACCGTTTCACGGAACTTGAGCAGCGCGAGGTCGTCGATACGCCCACCTTTGAGTGAAATCGAGCCTTGCAAGCTATCGGTTGCGATTGACACGCGCGGCGAACCGGCCAACGCCGCTGCGCGGGTCACTGGGGCGGAAGCTGCAGGCGCATTCGCCTGGCCGGGAATCTGCGGCGTTCCGTTTTGCGCGGGAGGCTGTCCCACCTGGGCCGGTTGGCCCGGCGGCACGGTCTGCTTTTGCTGCTGTGCCTGCTGCTGCTCCTGTCGCACCTTTTCCTGCGGAACGGCGAAAAAATATTGCCAACCGAGCAGCACCAGCGCTGACAGCACAATGGCGAGGATGGTGTTCTTATTGTCGGTCATCGCGATTCCATATGGCCATTGCGTCCCGCATGTGCGCGCCGTAGCGCTCCTTCGAAATCCTGCGTCATCCGGGCAAACGGCAGATTGAGCGCCGCGCGCCGTCCGATCAGCACATAGTCATGTCCGGCGCGAAGCCGGCTTGCGGCCGAGAGCCGAACAATTTCCCGCAACCGGCGGCGGACCCGATTACGCTCGACGGCATTTCCGACCTTCTTCGAGACGGTAAAGCCGAACCGTGCCGGGCCCGCGTCACGGCGCTTGCGCGCTTGCAGCACAAACGCCGCGGCCGGCACCTTGATCCCGGCCGCCGCGGCTAGAAAGTCCGCCCGTTGCCTCAATCGTTCCATGGAAGCAGTGCGCGCGGCGATTTTCACCGCCGTCAGGCGGACAGCCGTTTGCGTCCGCGTCCCCGGCGCGCCGACACGACCTTGCGTCCACCCTTTGTTGCCATGCGCGCGCGGAAGCCGTGACGGCGCTTGCGTACGAGCTTACTCGGTTGATAGGTGCGCTTCACGTTCCGTTCTCCGCTGGTCGCGCCGTGGGGAAAGAGGACGTCGTCCTCGAATACTCATCAAACCCGACGTCTCTCGGGCCAGCACGCGATTTTGCGCGGCTTATAAGGGAGGGGCTTTGGCCCGTCAATGCGACCGCCCGCCTATAGGACCTACATTGGGACGTTTACGGGTACGCCGGCGGCAAATGTCAAAATGCCTCACAAGCTGGTGAGCCGTGGCCGTCCCGGGCAGGGGGTCGTGTATAAAGTGCCAATGTCCGCAAGTTCGCCGCCCGCCGATCGGCCGCGTGGCCCTGCCCGCCGGCTGCTGCCATTGGCGGCAATCGTCATTCTTGCGGGAGCAGGCTATTTCGCCATCGGTGACGGCGCCGTCTCGCTTGAATCGTTGGTCCGTTACCGCTCCACCATCGACACTTTCGTTGCCGCGCACGGCTTCTTGGCCATACTCGCCTATATCGGCGTCTATGTGGTCGCCGTGGCGCTATCATTGCCGGGAGGCGCATTTCTCACCGTTGTCGGCGGCTTTCTGTTCGGCATTGCGGTGGGGGCGTCGGCGGCCGTCATCGGTGCGACCATCGGTGCCACTCTCATCTTTCTGGTGGCGCGGACGGCGCTCGGCGAACCGCTGCTGCGGAGGGCGGGGCCACGCGCCAATCAGCTCGCCGAGGGATTTCGCAAAGACGCCTTCAGCTACCTTCTGTTTCTTCGGTTGGTGCCTGCATTTCCATTTTTTCTGGTCAATCTGGTGGCGGCTTTCGCGGGTGTGCGGCTTGGTCCCTTCATCGCTGCGACTGCGCTCGGCATTATCCCGGGCGCAGTGGTTTTTGCTCTGGCGGGCATCGGCCTGGACAGTGTGATCTCGGCGCAGAGAAGTTCGTACGAGCAATGCATTGCTGGCCAAGGGTCAGATTGCCACATGGTCTTCGATCCTATGGACGTTCTGACACCACAACTGATTGCGGCTCTGGTTGCCCTCGGTCTCCTCGCACTGATGCCGATGGCGGTGAAATATTGGCGCGCACGCTCGCACGCTGCCACGTGATGTCTCTATGATTGGCGCTGAATGGGCATGACGGAAACACTGACACCCGACATATGCGTGATCGGCGGCGGTCCCGGTGGACTATCGGTAGCAGCGGCTGCGGCTGCCTTTGGCGTTCCAACCGTGCTGATTGAGCGCCGCAAGATGGGTGGCGATTGCCTCAACACCGGCTGTGTTCCCTCCAAAGCCTTGTTGGCGGCGGCCAGGCGCGCCGAGGTCATCCGCCGTGCCGGCACATTTGGCCTCGACGGGCAAAACGTCGGAGTCAATTTCGCCAAGGTGCATGATCACGTGCAGGGTGTCATTGCGGCTGTGGGCCCGCCGGATTCGGCCCAGCGCTTCACGGGCCTGGGCGTTCGATTCATCTATGGCCATGCGAAGTTCCTGGACCGCAGCACGGTTACGGTAGCCGATGTCGAAATTCGCGCGCGGCGGTTTGTGATTGCGACCGGCTCGACGCCGGCGGTGCCACAAATTCCCGGACTCGACAGCGGTGTCTACCTGACCAACGAGACCATTTTCGATCTCAAGGACCGGCCGGAGCATCTCATCATCATCGGTGCCGGATGCGTTGGCCTCGAAATGGCGCAGGCTTTCCGCCGTCTGGGAAGTTCGGTGACAGTGCTTGAAGCGGCGCTGCCGCTCGCCAATGACGATCCGGAATGCGTTGCCATCCTGCTTGATTGCCTCGAGCGAGAGGGCGTTGTTATTCGCAGCGGGGTGAATGTTATCGGCATCGTCCAGTTCGACCGTGTGGTCACGGCGACGATCGAGGCCGCTGGCGCCGAACAGACCATTACCGGGAGCCATCTGCTGATTGCTGCCGGGCGAAGGCCGACGGTCGATGGTCTCGATCTCGACGCTGCGGGGATTCGCTATGACCGCTCCGGAATTGTCGTGGACCGGAAGCTCAAAACCACCAACCGTCGAGTCTACGCGATCGGAGATTGCGCGGCGGGTCACGCAGCGTTTACGCACGCGGCCAATTATCACGCCGGCCTGGTGATCCGAAACGCGCTTTTCCGCCTTCCAGTGCGGGTGAACAATTCTGCCGTTCCATGGGCGATTTATACCGAACCGGAGCTCGCGCACACGGGCCTGACCGAGGCGCAGGCGCGGGAGCGCCGCATCAACATCCGCATTGCGCGCTGGCCTTACAACGACAATGACCGCGCACAGACGGAACGAGATACGCGCGGCCATATTAAAGTCATCACGACGAGCAAAGGTAAGATAGTAGGTGCGACCATCGTCGGTGCGCAGGCAGGCGAATTGATAGCGATGTGGACGCTGGCAATTGCGCGGGGACTCAATATTCGCGCATTAACCAATATCGTGCTGCCATATCCGACGCTGTCGGAGGTTGGAAAACGTGCAGCCATCGACTATTTCACCCTTGGTTTGACCAGCACCTGGGTGCGGCGCATCATTGCATGGATGCGAATCTTCGGTTGAGGCGATAATTGGATACGGGAAACGAATCACGCAGCGACATTGCAGCGGAGCAGCGGCCGGCGCGAACGTTGCGCGTCGGCCTCTCCGGAAAGTTGCTGTTGCTCACCATTCTGTTCGTGATGGTGGCGGAAATTTTGATTTATGTGCCGTCGGTCGCAAATTTCCGATTGAATTGGCTGAACGACCGGCTTGCGGCGGCTCATACGGCTGCGCTTGTGCTCGATGCCGCGCCAAGCGGTATGGTCCCCGAAAGTCTTGCGAACCAAATTCTCAAGAGCATCGGCGCTCGCGCAGTGGCGATGAAAATGGGGAATCAGCGCAGACTGCTTGCGGTGTCCAATATGCCGTCCGCGATCGCGCAAGACATCGACATGCGGCAGGTTTCCTGGTGGCGGTCCATCGTCGACGCGTTCGATACCTTGCTCACCTGCAAGCCGGGCGACGCGATGCGCGTGGTTGGGTCCGCGCCGATGGGCGGCGATTTCCTCGAGATCATTCTCGATGAAGCGCCCTTGTGCAAGGCGATGTGGACGTTCTCGGTCAACATCCTGATGCTGTCGCTGGCGATCTCCTGCATTACCGCGATGCTGGTCTTCTTTGCCCTGCATTATCTTCTTGTGCGACCGATGTGGCGTATTACGGGCAACATGATCGCCTTCCGCGCCGATCCGGAAAATCCGTCGCGCGTCATTGCTGAAAGCGGCAGGCAGGATGAAATTGGCGTGGCCGAAGAAGAACTGGGTGCCATGCAGCGCGAGCTTGCCTCGATGTTGCACCAGCAGAGCCGGTTGGCGGCACTCGGCCTCGCGGTGTCGAAGATCAATCACGATTTGCGCAACCTGTTGGCCTCGGCGCAACTCTTCTCTGATCAGCTTTCGACGTCACCCGATCCGAAGGTGCAGCGCTTCGCACCCAAGCTCATGCGGGCTCTCGAGCGCGCGATCGCGTTCTGCCAGTCGACTCTTTCTTATGGGGGCGCGCAGGAGCCGCCGCCCGAGCGCAGAACGATCGAGGTCGAACCGCTGGTCGAAGAGGTGCACGAGGCGCTCGGACTCGGTCTTGATGTGCCGATCCGCTGGATCGTGGCTGTGGAACGCGGTCTCACCGTCGAGGCGGATCACGATCAGCTGTTCCGCGTCCTCGTCAACATCGCGCGTAATGCGGCACAAGCGTTGGAGGCGCGGGGCGCGCGTGACCCTGCGCGCGATCAAATCCGCATCACTGGACGGCGCGAAGGCAGCGTCGTCATTATCGAGGTGTCCGATACCGGGCCGGGTGTGCCCGAAAAGGCGCAAGCCCATTTGTTCCAGGCTTTTCAGGGATCAGTCCGCACAGGGGGTACTGGGCTTGGGCTGGCGATCGCCGCTGAACTGGTGCGTGCCCATGGCGGCGAAATCCGCCTCGTCGCGGGAACAATCGGCGCAACCTTCAGCATCACAATTCCGGATCGCGCGGTCGATCTGAGTACACGACGTGGTGAACGAGCCCACGCCTGAACGCGGGAAGAGTCCACAACCTGTGGTGTTCTTCGCATAAGGACGTCGTCCGTATTACGCGAAGGATTTTTGCATGGTCCCGCCGGTGAATGTGCTCGCGATCGCAACCGCGGTGCCACCCCACGTGCTTGAGCAGCGCGCCGTCGCAAATGCCGCGCTCCAGGTCTACGGGCGTACGTTCGCGCGGTTTCCGAAACTGGCTGAGGTGTTCATTAATGCCGGCATTGAGCGGCGCTATTCGGCAAGGTCACTCGAATGGCTGAGTGAGCCGCACGATTTGGCAGAGCGCACCGAAGTGTATCTTGAGAGTGCAGGCCAGCTGTTCGTACAGGCTGCCCGCGCCGCGCTCGATCGTGCGCGGATTTCCGCGCGTGATGTCGATGTGGTTGTTACGGTTTCCTCCACCGGAATCGCCACTCCCAGCATTGAAGCGCGCGTCGGCCCGGAAATGGGATTTCGGCCCACGGTGATGCGCGTTCCTGTGTTCGGCCGCGGCTGTGCCGGTGGCGTATCAGGCCTGGCGCTCGGGGCCAGGCTTGCGCGCGCTGAGCCGGGTGAGGTGGTCCTGGTGGTTGTCGTCGAACTGTGCACGCTCGCCTGCCGCATCGATCGTCAATCCAAAGCGGACGTAATTTCCTCCGCTCTCTTCGGTGATGGCGCTGCCGCGGCGGTGCTCCGCGCCGCTCCCGTCGCGGCCGGGCTGCGCGTCGGTGCTGCGGCTGAACATACCTGGCCTCGCACGCTCGACATCATGGGCTGGGCGATCGATCCGATCGGTTTCCAGGTGTTGCTCTCGCGCTCGCTGCCACGCTTCGTCGAGCAGAAGATGGCGGCGCCTGTGCGTCGCTTCATAAAGATGGCCCGTCTTCAGGCACCGCAGCTTATTTGTCATCCGGGTGGTGCCAAGGTGCTTGATGCGATCGAGGTTGCGCTTGAGCTGCAAAAGGGCACCTTGCGCGATGAGCGTGAAGTGCTGCGCGGCCACGGCAACATGTCGGCGCCGACTGTGCTGTTCGTTCTCGAACGTGCGCTTCGACGGGGCTTGCGTGGCCCCGCGATGCTTTCGGCGCTCGGACCCGGGTTTACCGCAAGCTTTCTCGCGCTTGAGGCCACGCATGGGTGAGGGAGCCTGGCTGATCGCGTTTCTGATCGTGCAAAGACTCCTCGAGCTCGCTTTCGCGCAATTCAACACCGGACGTTTGCGTGCACAGGGTGGAGTCGAATTCGGCGCTGCGCATTATCCACTGATGATCGGGTTGCACGCGTCGTGGTTGCTGGGCTTGTTGGCGCTCGGCCACGGCCAGCCCATTGTTTGGTTCTGGCTGGCGGTATTCGGGGTCCTCCAGATCGGCCGCTTGTGGGTGATAGCAAGCCTTGGCCGCCGATGGACGACCCGCGTGATCGTGCTGCGTGGGGCCGTTCCGGTCGCGCGTGGGCCATACCGTTGGCTCAAGCATCCAAACTACTTGATTGTTGCATTGGAGATCGCCGTGGTCCCGCTCGCGCTCGGGTTGCCGTGGTTTGCCCTGATATTCTCGGCCGCCAATGCCGCACTGCTCATCTATCGAATCCGTATCGAAAACACGGCACTGGCGTGGGCGGCCCAGGCGGCGTGAGCATTAACGGCGCTAACCCTTGCCAATAGTAGCCTTAGACGTTAGCTAGTGCCCGGTCCCGACGCCGGTTTCGGCAGCGGAATCAAGCGCCCGTAGCTCAGCTGGATAGAGCACCAGACTACGAATCTGGGGGT
>Ga0070671_100003211_pt1 | contig 12747 bp, 13 predicted proteins | sample KBSS73metaG_FD_65341 | JGI IMG/M metagenome (GOLD analysis project Ga0070671, IMG submission 65341) | Switchgrass rhizosphere microbial communities from Kellogg Biological Station, Michigan, USA - KBS S7-3 metaG | ecosystem: Host-associated > Plants > Roots > Rhizosphere > Soil ...
CGTCGTCTAAACTCCCGCACCCGAAGGGGTGCACGTATATTGGATACAATGTGAAAGACGCCTGGCACGCCGGCTGGCGTGCCAGAAACTATGGATGATATAGCCGGTGGCTGCGCTCGCTTTGCTCGCTTAACCACCGGCTAATAGCCTGCACCCCTTCGGGGTGCGGCTGGAACTTCACGTGCCGCGTGATGCGAGAGGATCGGGACTATGAAATCCACAACGTTACTGTTGGACGACCACAAGCGTTTGCTTCTGGGCTCAGGCGTTCTTACCGAGATGGCGGCGGCTGCCGAACGCGGACATGCCGTGAATGCCACCGATCTTGCAGACCTTCTCCGGTTTTTCGAGGAGTTCGGCGACCGTCATCATCAGGGCGTGGAGGAGTGCGTATTGTTTCCGGCGCTCCTGCACGACCCGGCCCAAAAAAACTATCATGCGCTCTGCGCTCTTGTCTTCGAGCATGAAAGGGAACGCTCCCTCATTGACGGTCTTCACGACTCCCTGCTCACAAAGAACACACAAGACTTCATCTATTGCGCCAGGCGGTTCAGCGAGGTTTTGAGAGGGCACATCAAAGACGAAGAGGGAGCGCTCTTCCCGCTGGTGGAGTCCACACTATCTTCGGCAGACGACGAACGCCTCGAACAGGAAATGAGGGCATTCGATAAGGCCTGGCAGGAAAGGGAACTCAGCAGCCAACTTCAGCGGCTTTCCGAGATGGCGTCGAGATACTTCACAGCTCGGAATGCACGAACTGCATAGGAATGTTTCGGCTGAAATCTTACCCCGTTACGCACCAATCCCGCGAAGGAGTGGCGAGGCTCTCTATTCGTCGGCCTCACCACTGCCGCCCAATGGTTTGAATTCCTTTAGAGCTTCTTCTGCGACATTAAATCGGCGGGCTTCCTGAAGGAGTTGCTCGAGATGATCGGGCAAAGACGTCGCGATCTTTCTTCGAAGCAAATAAGGGGAGACATGCATAGGCTTCGTGAGGTAGTCGTAAAGCGTATTAACCTCCGATCTCTCCAGTTGCAGAGCGATTCGAAAAGACTCTTCCATGCTCAATTCGGGATTCGCAGCTTCTTTCTTCAGCCGGAAAAACAGCGTCTCAATATCTCGAATCTGCTTATCCTCGGGCAATGCCTCGGCAAAGAGCTCTTCCGCCAGGCAGAACTGCAACAGGCCGGCGTGCGCCTTTTCCTGAATACCCATGTTCAACCAGACGGAGCTGAGTTCCGGACTCTCGGGTGAAAACGTGGATGCCATTCGCAGATAGATCGCAGCAGCCTGCTCTTCGAAATCGATAAATCGTCGATAGATCTCGTACGCGTTTCTCATAAGACCTGCACCTCGCTTCTTCCGTGCGCGACCATATCAATGCAATTTGAGATCCTGTCACGAGACATTGGCCCAGTCTAGGAGAGCCTTACCGGAGAAGCAATACGGGAAAACCCGTCACACGATCCTGCCGAGCTTTTCTGCGTCGGCGGCCTTAAGCGCCCTTTCGATGCGGTCGAGTTCTGAATCCTGCGGCCGCTCTACACCTATCAGAATTTTTCCATTGGAAATCGCGGGATCGTACAGGCGGGAGAGTTTAGAAGGCAGGCGCGCTGCTATCAGGAGTGTGAGGACGGTGGCGAAAACGGCTCCCAGCATCGTCAACTCAAACATGATGATGATGTTGGTCCAGTTTGAGACGATGGGCATGCCACCGGTATTAATCGGCCAGATCTTCTGCGTGATTGCCGTCAGGAGATAAGCGGTGGCCAGACCCCCAGCGGCTCCCAGGACGGCAATCCATGACATTGCTGTCTTGCTGTCCTGGCTCGCAAACTCCCATTCCTCGAGTGGCTCGGGGGACATCACCGTGATATCGCTTGCCGCTACGCCCGATGCACGAAGTCCCGAGAAGGCCCTTTGGGCGGCCTCGGGCGTCTCGTACAAACCGTAGATTGCCTTCATAGAAGTTCTCCCGCGGTTTCCGTCTCGGGAACGGTTGCGGCAGCTTTCATTCTCGGATGCTCGCCGACCTTCAGTTCCCAAATCGAAATAATCGGGACCAGCTTCGAGACAAGCGCGTACAGCAGAGCCATCGCTGCGAACGAGCCGACCATGATGACGATCTCCGGCCACTCTGCCGAGTAACTACCCCAGGAGTAGGGTGTAGATTTGCGCGCAAGAGATGGAACAATGATAAGGAATCTTTCCAGCCACATTCCTACAACAACACAACTCGAGGCGACAACCGCAGTGGGTATGGAGCGAAGTCTCCGGATCGCCAACAGGGGAAATGGAATGACGAAATTGAAGAGCACCATGGTCCAGAACAGAGGCGAGTATTCGCCCGCTTGTGTGGACCAGAAAACGTTCATCTCGTGCGGGCTATTGCCGTACCAGGCGGTCAGCCGCTCGTTAAACACGAAGTAACCCCACAGCAGGCTCATGAGGAGCAGCAGTTTTCCGAGATTCTGAAAATGAAGGGGCAAAAGGTAGTTCTCGAGGTGGAGTGCCTTCCGCAGAACTGCCATGACAACAATCAATGCAGCAATTCCGCTGAATATCGCTCCTGCTACGAAGTACGGGCCGAATATCGTGGAGTGCCACATCGGCACGACTGCCATCGAAAAATCGAACGAAACGATCGTGTGCACTGAAACTGCTATCGGCAATATGGCGAGCGCCATGATGTGCATCGCGGATTCGAGCCTGTGCCACTGTTTCGGCGTTCCCTGCCATCCCAGACTCAGAGATGCGTACAGCTTCCGTCTCAAACCGGTGGCACGATCCCGAATCAAAGCAAAGTCCGGGATCATGGGAAGTGCAAGGAAAAGGAGGCTGGAGAGCAGATACGTATTGATTGCAAAGAAGTCCCACACCAGTGGGGAACGGTAATTCGGCCAGATTCCGCGTTCACTGGGGTAGGGAATCAGATAGAAGGCGAGCCACGGCCGGCCAAGATGGATCAAAGGAAACATGGCTCCGATCATTAGTGCAAATGCGGTGATGACTTCCGCGCAGCGCGTGACCGGGCGTCTCCACGTAGCATTAACGAGGCGGAGGATTGCAGAGATCAACGTACCCGCATGGCTGATGCCGATCCAGAAGACAAAGTTCGTTTCATGCAGTGCCCAGTAGACCGGCCAGTTGTACCCCGTCACTCCAAAACCGTAGTACAGCTGATAGCCCCAGGCGGCGACCCCACACAAGACGAGTCCACTCAACAGGGCAATCAAGGCGTAAAACTTCCGCGTGGTTTGGAAAACCGGACGAAGCAGATCACTAGCAAGTCGGTCAGCCACGACGGATTCCTTCGGATTCCTGCCACAACTCGCGCTCGAGGTACGTGACTTTGGGTTGTGTCCCGAGTTCTTCGAGAAGCTTGCTGCCGCGCGGAGACCGCGAGAGGCGTGAGACCGCGCTCTCGGGATCGTTCAAATCACCGAAGACCAGCGCATTGGCGGTGCAGGATTGGACACATGCCGGGCGGATATCGCCGTCGCGAAGTTCACGGCTGTTCGCGGCGGCCTCGATCTTTCCGGCATTGATGCGTTGGACGCAGAATGTGCACTTCTCCATGACGCCCTGTTCCCGAACGGAAACATCGGGATTGAGTTGGAGGTCCAGTGGCTTTTCCCAAACGGGATTGTAGAAGTTAAAGAACCGGACGTTGTAAGGGCAAGCATTGGCGCAGTACCGGGTGCCGATGCAACGGTTGTAAATCTGCGCATTAAGTCCTTCCGGCGTGTGCGAGCTTGCATACGTCGGGCACACGGGCTCGCATGGAGCGGTCTCGCATTGTTGGCAGAGAACGGGCCTGAACTTCAAACGAACATCCGGGAACTCGCCTTCCCAGTAGCGCTCGACGCGCATCCAGTGCTTTGCGCGTCCCCGCTCTGCTTCTTCAGGTCCCACGGTCGAGATGTTGTTTTCGGCATGGCACGCGACGACGCACGCTTCGCAACCGGTGCATCGATCCAGATCTACACTCATTCCCCATCGGTGTGACATGTCGTCTCCTTTAGCGGTGCGTCTCCTCGTGTTCTCTCATGCCACCAGAAAACAGGATCAAGGGACTCTTCTGCTCGACTCTCTCCAGTTTTTCGATACGAACCCGTGTCGCGGCCCAGGCGTGTGCTCCCGTCTCCGGCTCCGTCATTCCGGAAAGAATGCTCAGCGGATTAGCTCCGCGGCCGCTGGCATAACGCGTGTAGTTTTGATGGCCCTGCCCGATGGGCATTGCCACGGCATCCGGTGCGATGCCTGGCGAAAGAAGCGCAGGGGCTTGAAGAGTTCCATGACCGGATTTGATGGCGATGATGTCACCCTGCGCGATCTTAAGGTCCTGGGCTGTTTTGGGGTTGATCTCAACCCAACTGCTCCACATCGCGGTAGAGATGACGTCCGGCAGTTCCTGCAGCCAGGGAAGGTGCGCAAGCGATCCATCGAGGAATGCCTGCGACGGATACGGGAGAAAATGGAACGGATAATCTGACGGTGCTCCATCAAATTGCGCTTCGCTTGCGGGAGTCTGCCTGCGTGCGGTCTGGACCCAGTTCGGTTGATTCATTGGAGCCTCACTCCACCAACCGCCCTTTTCGTGAATTTTCTCCAATGAACTGAGTTCCTCAGGCAGCACGTTGACGGACGCTCTTACCATTTGTTCGAAATTCTTCCATGGGAGTGACAAGCGGCGCTGAAGTTGCTGGCCGATTTCGATCAGGACATCCGGCATGGAGCGCGTTTGATGAAGAGGGCGCATCACAGGCCCCGCAATGCTCGCCACGGACATGGATGTACCGGATTCCGGCACGTCATCGAGCCACGATTCGAGAAACGAGTGATCGGGCAGGATGAGGTCGGCGAGGGTGCTGGTTTCGTCCAGAAAACTTCCAAAGCTGATGATGTAGGGAATTTTGCTCAGCGCTTCTGCAACTTTCCATGCAGGCGGGCTGCCGAAGACTGGATTGGCATCGTTAAGGAGAAGCACCTGGACTGGGCTCTTGGACGCGGACAGAATTTCCTCCGCCAGGTCTCGCAGCCCGCGCCCGGCCTTCGAGCCTACGGCGATGCTCGGCCATGGCGTAAAGAAAAGGCCTCCCGGCTTGCCCAGGTTTCCCACGAGGGCGTTCAGCGCATTAACGGCTAATGCCTGGAACATTCCATTGGTATGAGCGAGTGGAGCGCCCCCGATAATCGCAAGAGCCGGACCGTGCTCTGCAAACTCGAGGGCTAGCCTTTCAATTCGTGCAGGGGCTATTCCTGTTTGCGTCGCGACGGCCTCCGGTGAGTAGTTCGAGAGCCCTGCGCTCCACCCATCGATCAACTCGCCGGCCTTGCCCGCCGCAGATGGCGTGCGCAACTTCGATTTAAGAATGACGTGCGCCAGACCGAGCGCCAGGATCCCTTCGGTGCCCGGTTTTATCGGCACCCATTCATCCGCGTTCGCTCCCGTTTGCGACATTCTTGGCTCGAGTTGCACGAATTTTGCGCGCACTCCCGGACGTCCCTGGCGCATTTCTCCGTAGGCGACGCTGTGAGCCACAGGAGAGTTCCATGTACCCAGGAAGTCTGCACCGAAGGAGAGGACGTAACGGGCTCGAGCGAGATCGAAAGTTGGGAGCTGGGCGTAGCCGAAGCTTCGCTTGTTAGCTTCGCGCAGGACGCTCTCCCCGAAGACCTCATATGTCGTCGCGGGTGCAGCTCCGAATTGTTCAAGAAACTGCGAAACAAGAACCTCACGTTGGCCGTCAAGAGGGCGCGTCAGAAACCCCAGGGTCTTTCGATCCTCGGCAGAAGCGATGCCATTAAGTTTCGAGAGTGCTTCAGACATCGCCTCGTCCCAGGAAATCTCCTGAAACTCTCCGCTGCCACGCGCGCCGGATCGCCGCAGCGGCTGCCGAATTCGATCCGGATGATAGGTCACCTGGATGGCCGCCTGGCCACGCGCACAGATTTTCCCGCGGCTGATCGGATGGTCGGGATTGCCCTCCAGCTTCTTTGCAAGAGCCATTTTCAGCAATCCAGTCTGCCCATTCCGCACAACCTGAGCTTCTCCGTCCATAACGCGCACGAGCAGTCCGCAGCCTGCGGAGCAAAGCGAACAGATGCTGGGCTTCCATGTTGCGATTCCCGGAAAGAGAGGCTCTTCGGGAATGAATCGGATGAGCTGGTTTTCAGGATTGCCGCAACTTGCAAGCGTGGCCATCGCGCCCGTTGCCGCTGAAGCCTTGATGAAATCGCGCCGGTCCATTTGATGTCTTTTACCTCTGTGCTTCAGTAGTGACAGGTTAAGCAGTCATCCGGGGCCTTCTTTTGCCGGTGACATGTGACGCAGAATTCCATCGTGTGTTCCATCGTTCGTGTGGCCACCGTCATCTGACTCACATTTCCATGACAGGTAGAGCACTCAACTCCCTCACGAATGTGGGGGGAGTGATTAAATCGAACGTGCGCTTCGTCAACCCAGCCCCACACACGCTGCCAGGGTATGTCCTGTTTCTTGTCGTAATAAGTTTTCAGCTTGTCGATTTCTGCACTATTTTTCAGCGGCGCCGCGTGACAGTTCCAGCAGGTTCGAATATCGGGGATCGAAGCCACCGGCCCTCGCTCGACCGAGATGTGGCAATCCACGCATGCGAGCTGAACCTCGCCAACATGGACGTTGTGGGGAAATGCGATGGGTTGCTCTGCGCGGGGCTGATATCCAAAAAAATGTGATACTGCCTGGGCAATCGATGAATGGGCAGGAGAGAAAATGTCGTTCGTTCTGTCAGATTTTGAGGATTGTCCCGTTAGAGAATCCCATCCTCCGGACCATACAATAGCGAACAAAGCGCCAACTACGACGAGTCCAAGTTTCCACTTGTGTGTTCCTATAAATGACCTGCGCACACCACCCCCAGAAGCTTACATACGTGGCGTGCAGAGTTCGGGTTACGTTCGGCAGCGACGGAACCCAATCCACTGCTCATTCGAATTCAACGCCATTTTGGACTGAATTTACGCGGTGGCATGCAGTCTTACTCAAAAAGTACAAAAAAGGTGCAAAGAAGTTGGAGGCGATTGCAATGGATATGAAGATCTGTTATTGCCCTGCCCAGCCGCGGGAGCGATATTCCGCGGCTGGGCCTTCGTTCTCAGACGGCATCCTGACCTCCACTTTCACGCAGCCTTCACTTCAACTGCTCGAGTTTTGTCCTTCTCCCTTTTGGGGATCGTTACCGTAAGTAACCCATTCTTGAATTCAGCTTTGATGTTCTCGCCATCGAGGAAAGCGGGCAAAACGAACGCCCTGTAGAAGGTGCCAAACGCTCGTTCCATCCGATGGTAGTTTTCTTTCTTGACCTCCTTTTCGGTATGTCGCTCACCCCTGAGCGTGAGGACATTGTTATCGACCAGCACCGTGACGTCCTTCGCTTCAATCCCAGGCAATTCAGCTTTGACGATCAGGTTGTGGTCATTTTCAATGATGTCGACTGTAGGAGCCCACTCGCCGCCAGTGGTAACCGCCGCTGTGTTCCAGAAGTCGTCATATCCGAAAAGCCGGTTGAAACGGTTTCTAGTTTCGGCGAGATCTGCAAGTAAAGGATTCCATTTTGTGAGTGTCATAACCGACCTCCTTTCTCCACCCTGATACTGGCATTCGCAACACCAAACGTAAGCTGTTGAAGGTGAAGGGGCGGGGTTCAGGCCTGGCACCTCAGATGGACAAACTGGCAAGTCCGCTCGGATGTCGACGAGTTATAGGACCAACATTGTCATATCAGCGCTTCTTGAAGTATTCGTACAGATCATCCAGCAGGATTGTCGCTCGCTCAATGCGAGCCGAATCCTCCTTGTACCTGGAGCAGATGGCATTTACGACCAGCGATAATCCCGCTGTCTCGGGATGGCCAAACTTGGATTCTTTCAAGTCGATGTCGTGAATGATCCCCGCTAGCCGTTGGAGCGCCCGATCTGTGATGTTTAATCTCTCCAGGAGTACTTCGAACGTGCATAGATTTCCCTCATGGGTGAATTCGGCGTCGAACATGTCAAATCGAAGTTCGCCCTCTTCCGGCCGATAACCCTTCGCGGCGACGAACTTGAATCGCGCCTGGGTGTCGATGAAACGGCGTATTACCCATGCAGAGGCGATACGGTCGACGTGAACACCCGTTCGCGTCACCCAGGTACGGCCGGAATAAGAGCCCGACTGTTGTTGTCCTTTCCGCAAAGGTGCCTTACGAATTCTGGTTTCCAATTCTGTAATCGCTATCTCGACGTGCTTTCCCGAGGACGACGGAAAGAAATCGATTGCCTGAATCTCCGCGAGCCTCTCTCTCACACGCGAAACACGCGCGGCAAGTCCGGACGCCCAAGCGTCGCCCGTGCTTTCCGCGGCACGCAGCTCTTCCACGACATCCTTGATCTCTTTTTTGAGGTCGGCATAGTCAGCGTCCCTGCTGTTCTGGAAGAGAGCGACGAGGTCCTTCGTCGTTAGGCCTTCGATGAAGGTTGCTTCGCAAACGGAGGCTTCGCCCCCGCTTTCGATAATCTCGCGCGCGATCCAGTGGAAATCTTCCGAAGACTGTTCCGACCGAGGTAGGACGTAAACAGCGTTCTTCACGGCGACAGCGCCGATTTTTTGTAATCGCCGCCACATCTTCACGCGCAAATAAGCGGGTGCATTCGGCGCTTGATGGATCAGCATCAGCCAGCTCGTCGCTTCGGGTGTTTTCGCCATGATAAATCCGTAGCTAGAGGATGTTACACTTGTATCATCGCAGAGCATAACTTAAGCTCTCATAATGATGAAGCTGCTCATGAAGATCGCTCTGACGGCGATTCTGGCTTTCTCCTGTGCTCTGCCATCGTTGGCGCAAGATCCGCAGCCGAAGTGTTTCTTCCTGTGTCAGCCCAGACTGAAGGTGGAACCCACTTTCACATGGGAAAATTGGTTAAAGGCCCCGAGAATTGCAGAGACTGACGATCAGGGGAATACGACGATCAAAAAGGCGGAGGTGGAGAGCGTCTTTGAGACCGTTATTGGAGTGGATATCCCGACAACCGTCCCACGCGTTAGTTTTACGTTCGAGACCATCCTCAAGCCGTTCCTGCAGGGCGCATCGCCGGAACTGGAAACCGAGTTGAACCTTCACTGGCTACGATCGAAAGACACGAACGGATGGCTCGGCAGCCACTTCGACATTATCGATAAATATAGCCGCGGCGCGCTTCCTCCCAACCTCGATACCTATACCCACAAGCTCAATTTCGAACTCGACACCGCCGTGGCTTTCCTTAAATGGGTGAACAAGCCCTGGCTGAGGGACATCGAAATCGAGGCCTCGCTTGACTACGTTGCGAGTGGATTGGCTCGGGCGGGTGATACATTCGGGAACATGACTTACTTAGATAATGCGAGCCGGTGGGGATTTTCTCTCGTATTCGTTGTACCGCTGGCCCCACTTCCATAGATAGTGAGTGCCGTCTGCAAGGAGATGACTGAGATGCAAACAGTGATGCCGAACCGGCGACTGTGGGAAGCAGCCATAGTAATCGCATCTGTGCTGGCGACACTCTTCATGATTCGAAATGCTGTTGCAACGGGGCAGGCCCAGCAAACCTCTCCTCAGCCAAATCAGTTCAGAGGACGTGTGCTGAGCGGTGCCGGCGCTTCGGTAGTCGGCGGCCCTGCAACTAATCCCGGGCAACCTGTGCCTGGCGCGACCGTTTACCTTGTGCCGGTCACTGCTATGGATCTCACAACGCGTATCACGGCCAGCGCGATCTATGCTGCTCCATTTCCGGCGGAAGCTGTTGATGAGCCGCTCGAGGATGCCATTCGTTTGCGGGGGAAGGCATTCCCGCAGGCCGCGACGGATGCTCAGGGCAACTTTGTCATTCCGAACGTGCCTGATGGCAGGTTCTTCGTCCACGTGACTCCCGCATCGGGGGATACTGAACACTTGCCCGGCGGGAATCAGAGCAGGGTAAGTTATTCGACTGCAGCGCTGGCAAATCGTTCGATGACGATTGAACTTTCCAGCAGTCCTTCTGCTACCGCCCACTATACCGGCAGTTCAAGTTGTTTGACGTGCCACAAAAACGAATCGCACTGGCAGCAAACTGCGCACAAGCTCGGATTTACCGTACCGCAGGCTCCAGGCCCGCTGCAGGACTTTTCGAGGCATCCCGAGTTTTTCAGCGCACTGCAGTCATTTCCTGTGGTGGACGAATACACAAAGGGAACACGTCTGGAACTCGGGGACTACGACGCCAGCCGCGGCGACGACAAGTTCAAGCTGAGGACATTTGGCGATTCGCGATTACCGATTGAAACGCCTTATGCCGACGTCTACCTCTGGAAGAACGCGCGTGACGGTAAGTTCTACATCACGATGGTGAACAGGCTCAATCCGCAGGACCCCAACAGCCCAGCGAATCTTGAAATCAAGCTTACTTATGGTGGCCTGGTTCATGACCAGCGCTACATTGTTTCGGCTCCACCGCGTCTTGGCAATCGCCAGGGATGGTACACGCTACTGCGTTACAACCTGACCGGCCGAGAGAACAGATTGAATCGGGAACGCCGCGTATGGCACGACTACAAGTTCTATCTCTGGTGGTCTGCGGGAGCCGATAACCGTTACGGAACGTCGGATGACGTGCTCACTGCTCCACCGGTCAATACGAACACGGTTCAGACCATGTGCGCCGGCTGTCATTTCACGGGGTGGGAACGATACCAGGACAAGACAACGGGGCAGTACCTCGCACGAGCCGCCAATGATCCCGCAGGCGAGATGAACGTCGACGACGACCCTGAGCTGGACGAAATCAACATTGGTTGCGAAAACTGTCATGGCCCCGGATCGGAACACGTGGCGAGCGCGACCTCTCGTTTCATTGTTAATCCGAAAAAGTTGTCTGCCGAACGGGCCGCCGTCGTCTGCGGGCGGTGCCACGATCGACGGCAGGGATTTGGCGGACCCACTGTTGGTTATACACAGGCGCTCAATGAAACCGGAGAAATGGCGAGACCAGGAATCAGTCGGAACGAATTGATCACGAAGTATACGGATCCTGTTAAGAAGGGACCGACGATGCGCGGAGCCGACCGGGAAGACAACATCTGGGCTGACGATATTCATTCCAACAAGCCCCATCAACAATACGCGGACTTCCTGAAGTCGAAGATGTACCGAAACGACCGGCAGCTGGTGACGTGTTCGGACTGCCACGACATGCACGGCAACACGCCCTACCCGCGTTTCGTGAATGGCGATCCGGAGAATGCCGCTTCGCCGCTCTGCCAGCGATGTCACGCTGTAGATTTGCAGGCTCACATGGAAAAGAAGTTAAACGCCAGGATGAAGGGTGATCAAACCCGCTGCATCGACTGCCATATGCCCGGAACTGCAAACACCGGCGGTATCGCGGGTGACTTCGGGAGAATGATCAAGACGCCGCCGTATGCCAACGCACAGGAGGAAGAGAACAACGCTTACTGGGAAAGCCCCATGCATTCCCACGTGTTCGACGTACCATTGAAGACGAACATTGCCGTCCGAGGTATGCCGCCGGGGCGGGCGATGCCAATTCCGTACACTGCATCTTGCGGAACGTGTCACCTCGTGAACGAACTGCCATTCAAATAACGATTCGGCCAAGAGGAGCACGGCGATCAGCCCGACGCCGCACCCAGCCTCGCGATCGGTGTGACACCGACTGAAATGTAGTATTTTCATAGAACGGGTAAGCATTAGTCCCCGCGGTTCGAACATTCAGCAGTCAGAGGCTCTCTACGACTTTCGCGAGGAGGTGACCAATGAACTCGACGGGGCGAAACACTGCACGTAGAGTTGATCCCACGCCGCCTGTACCGTCCCCGCCACGCGACACCAGGTCGCCAGATTCACAAGGAACAAAACTCGCTCGAATGCCGCGCAGGACGTGGGGATGGTTCTTGCTGGCGATTATCGTGAATTACCTGTTGTTCCGATCCTTGCTTCCTTCCACAGCGCCGGTCGCGGTGCCCTATACGTTTTTTAAGGAACAGGTCCGCAAAGATAACGTCAAGGCAATCTATAGCCAGGGTCAGACGGTCACAGGAAAGTTCTCGTCGGCCGTTGATTACCCACCGCCCCCATCGCCCTCATCGCCCGCCGACACGAAGAGCACGTCGAAAGCCCAGCCCAAGAAGGTGACGGACTTCACAACAATATTGCCGACGTTCGTCGACCCTGGATTGGAAGCTTTCCTGATCGAGCATAAGGTCGAGATCAGCGCTGAACCGATTCAGGAGGGGAACAGTCCGTTGGCCACTCTCATTTTTGGCGTTGCTCCGGCTCTACTCCTCATCGGTTTTTATGTCTGGATGTTCCGCAGGGCAGGGCAGCAGGGTGGCGGTATGGGCGGACTGATGGGAATCGGCAGAAGTAAGGCGCGTCGTTACGACCAGGAAAAGGAGACGAAGGTAAGCTTCGAGGACGTTGCCGGTATCGACGAGGCTGAAAACGAGTTGGTCGAAATCGTGGACTTTCTCAAGGACCCTCAAAAGTACACACGTCTCGGTGGGACTGCTCCGAAAGGCGTGTTGCTGATAGGCGCGCCGGGTACCGGCAAAACTCTGCTCGCAAGAGCAGTCGCAGGCGAGGCCGGTGTCCCGTTCTTCTCGATGAGCGCTGCCGAGTTTGTGGAAATGATCGTTGGTGTGGGCGCCGCGAGAGTGCGTGACCTCTTCAAACAGGCGCGAGAAAG
>Ga0070671_100003213_pt1 | contig 12742 bp, 14 predicted proteins | sample KBSS73metaG_FD_65341 | JGI IMG/M metagenome (GOLD analysis project Ga0070671, IMG submission 65341) | Switchgrass rhizosphere microbial communities from Kellogg Biological Station, Michigan, USA - KBS S7-3 metaG | ecosystem: Host-associated > Plants > Roots > Rhizosphere > Soil ...
GCTACCGCGACTCATTCTGAAAATGCTCTAATATTCAACTCTTGCACAGCATGAACGCCGGGACAGCCGCGCGACGGGGTAATATACAACGCCCTGCCGCGGCGAATGCTCTTTAGGCGTGTGATGCCGGGTATTGACCTCACCAATATCATGTATTTAAAAAATCCATTTCTCAAATCCCGTATTGCCCGTTATTCCTCTTTTGGCGCAGCATTCCGTGCACGCCATTCCATAAGGAGCGAAACCCGTTCAAGCTCGCTCACACCGAGTTCGAAACCTTTCGGGAGCGGGTCGAAAGCACGCCGCTGCTCGGCGATTATAAGCGTCGTACTGAGGGGTTCAGGGAACGTGAAACGGTACATAATCGAACAGCTAGTCGGCTCTACTGGCAAGTAGTCGATAGCGTGACGCAATCAGAGATAATTGGGAGCGGACTCATCGATCCTGCCCGCGCTGGCAAGCTGGCGGACCGGCTAAATCGAGCGTATGCCAGCTTTCGGGTGGCCGCTGGCTGGATCGTTCCAGCCACGGCTCAGCCACTCCACGAACGATAGGACGATACGGGCAAGCGATTTGCCCGTCCGGCGGTTTTTAGCCGGCTTTTTTTGCCATTGGTATGCCGACGTTCTTCGCGCGAACAGAGGAGCGCTTCCGTGACAGATGCACTACAATACAAAATCATATAAGAGCAAGATCTCATGTCATTTGATAAAGGGGTATTTCGGACTCTCACAGTAGACCGAGGCGTGACGATTAACTTCGAACGAAGGTCAAGCCAGGAATATGCCAGGTATTCACTCTACACAACCACCCTAAATGGCGAGTTAATAGGCCGACTTGAGTATGCGCCGTGTCACGGATGGAGCGCATACTTAGGTGAAAGCGATCAACCTTGGGCCGCCCAATACTATTTAGCTGATCTGAAAAGAGAGGTTAATAAGTTAGTGAGGCACGGAGGCCATAAAGCCGGCGTCGAAGTCCAGCGCGGAGTTTACCTGCGCATGAAAGCGCTTGATCAGTTTCTGCGGCCTTTGCAGGTTGCGGAAAGCTTGTTACCGGATGGCGTCTTCGAGAAAGTTCGGACCGCCTACGAGGCCATCGCCGAGGCTCTCGACCTGGCACGAACGGCATGGCCTTGTACGGCCAAACGAGCCGAGGGCGAAATCTCTGAAGGTAAAATATTTGAATCTAGGTTGGTGGTAAACAAGCAAAAGAAGATGGACAAATAAATTCTCACCAAAGAAGGCGGGCGCGATGAGTGCAGTCTAATCAACTTGACATAATGTCGGGTGAGAAGGATCTATTCAGAGCGCCCCCTATAAGACTTCTAGAATATGCTTTTGCCCCGTCGAAATGATATGAACCCTGACGTTCCACAATGAAAAAAGGACCGCCCGATCAAGCCCGCGGCGGCATCAAACTGGCTGCGGTTCAAGGCGCTCGTTCTCTGTCCTGCATCGGTCCGGGGGAGCTACGTCAGTAGGGCACTAGCCTGTCGGATCATAGTGACCAGCCAACTGATCGGCGGGGTGTCTTGCTGTGGCCAGGCGGCGCTCACGTTCCACGGCTCGACCGTGAAGGGCAAGGGATAATATCTAACGTTCGTCGTCGCGGCCAACCTATGGCCAATCCGTTCGCCAACCACGGCAAGTAACCGGCTACCCTCTATCACGTGAGGAACGATCGCATAGAACGGCACGTCAACGGCGACGCGGCGCTCAAGCCCTTGCTTCGCCAAGGCGTCGTCGACTGTCCCGACGTCACGCGTGACCGCGAGATGCGGCAGCCCGACAAATTTCTCCAAGGTCAGTCCGTTCACAAGGTCCGGATGTTCGCTGTGCGCGATGCAGACATAGCGCTCCCAGTAAAGGGACACGGCATTGAAACGTTTGGGTACCGCGCGGAACAGCCCAACCGCGACATCGAGCGATCCATCATCGAGCAGCGGATACGCCGCCTCGGAATGGGCTAACGAAATGAGGCTGAATGTGGCGTGCGGCGCAGCCTGGGAAAGCCTCGGCACCACGATGGCAAGCGCGAAATCGACGTTATCCGTGGCCCCGATGGTGAACTTCTGCGTGGCAGTCGCCGGATCGAAGGCGGTCGGCGGTTGGAGGGCAGAGCGCACTTGTTGAAGCGCGTTGACGATGGGCTCGGCTAAATCAAGTGCTCGAGCCGTCGGCCGCATCTCCTGCGGCGTCCGCATGAACAAAGCATCGTCGAATAGGATCCGAAGCCGCGCCAACGCATTGCTGACCGAGGGCTGCGCCAGTCCGATTCGACCCGCCGCCCGCGAAACGCTTCGTTCGATCAGCAACGCCTCGAAGACCACGAGCAGGTTGAGATCTATTGCCGCCAGGTTTGGAGTTGCCAATGGCCAACCTTAATGATCGCAAGCCAAGTTTGGAGTTCCTGTCCAATCGGCAAAGTCAGTTCGCGTCGACCGCGCGGTTCGCTGCGGCCGTACTTGCGACTACCGTGCACTTCCGATGCCGAGGGCACGGATTCTGGCGCCGGTCTGAGGGCCTGCGGGCTGCTAATAACCGTGATGCGGAGATGGATAGCCGTAGCCGCCATAGCCGTACCGACCGGCGTAGCCACCATCGTAAGCGGCGGCGGATCCGTTGTTTAAGCCGCCAGTGAACCCGTGATCATAGCCAGCGGCGAAGCCGTCCGAAAAGCCCGCGGAATACCCATAGGGATATGGCTCGGGTCGGCTCGGATAGTAGCCGTAGCTGCGGTCAGAGTAATAGTAGCCGGGTGCGGGATAGCCACGGGCGTACTGGGAGCCGAGCGCAGGGGCAGGGGGCGGGGGCAACCCGCCGGGCCCGCCGTTCCATTGCTGGCCCTGCCACTCGTGCCATTCCCCAGCATATTGAGCGACAGCGGGCGCCGGCGGAAGAACCGCGATCGCGAAAAGAATTATCGCGCTCCGCGCAGGACAGCGGCGCAAGGGCCGGGGGACAGGAATTACGCGTATCACGCCACGCATTCCTAAGCCATACGATAGGTGGAAAGAGCCATCCAAAGGCCATCACGATCGCCGACGTAGCAAATGTCGCATTGATGTAGATCAACACTCGATCCGCAGAGTTGCGGGCTTCCGCCAAAGTTCGGCCATTCCTTCGATCTGCATGTAACGATACTGGAGCAAGCATAGGCGTTTTATTCGAGCAACACGGCGCTGGTCAATCGGGTGAAGCTGGCCTTGTTGTGTGGAAAATCCCGACCACATCGGCTTGCGCTCGATTTCATTGGGAACGCCCGACGTCTCGATCTCGGTGGCCCGACTCTGTCGGCGCGCCAGAAAAAGCCAGCCCGCAACAGGCGCCCGCAAATGCGCACCTAAACGTGCCTTAAACAGTCGTAGGGTTGGACGCCGCACCTGGCCAGTTCGGGCGCCAGCGGCCCATCCGGCGCCCAGCCGCGGACGCCACCTTGGTGGAGACCGCCGATGTCAGCCGCCGAGCACGACCTATGAAGGGCCAGGTTTTGCCCCGAGCCGAAGTCCGGCTTCAAAGCCCAAAACCGACAAAATGCTTCTCGGATAATCGCCTTCGGTGGGCCGGGAGGGGCGGACAACCTCTCCGGGAGGGTGAGCAACGTATTCGCCAGATCAATACTGCCTATATTGATATAAAATTAGCATTGGTACTACGTTTCACCGAATATGGCGGCACTCGCCAGCCTGCATGGCGTCTCAGTTTCGGATGGCAACCGTGAATAGTCGTTTTGTCGGCGGTCTGCTGGCGCGTTCACCTGTGTTTACTCTATTGACCCGCTTCTCGCTGCAGCGGCGACATGGCTTTCTCAAAGTCATCGCACAGCGGCGCTCCGCGGTCTTGGCTTGAGAACACCGTGATGCCGATGCTCTTTCGGGTCTGCCGACACGGGCGACATGCGCGATGGGCGGTGCTGGTCGGGGACCGCCTATACGACGAATACCTGGGCAGAGAAGCGGCGGTACTCGGCGCGATCCAGGCGGTGAAAGACGCTCGCACGGCCAAGAAGCGGAAGCCTGGGATCGCTCGAGCGGTTTACGCCTGTACTGGATCTTTACCCCGTCACTCCTTAAAGCGATGCGCCGATGATACGCTGGATCGTCATTCACTGGTTTGAGCTGGGCGCATTGGGCCTGCTCGCTTTGAACCTGTGGTTCATCTATGCGGTCTTAAGGACGCTTCGCGCCGTCCAGGAAGCGCTGATCGCTTTCATGCGCTGGGTGGACGAGAACCGCACTAAGGCGGGTGGCGATGCGACACCGGAGTAAGCACGTCCGCCAGACACCGGAATCATACGCGCCCCTTTACCGTTTTCAGCAAGCCGTTCTGGCGAAACGCTGGTAAATCCCCGATTTGAGCCCAAGTTTGCGGCCGGCGGTGCTTATTTATACACCTTGCCGTGGTTATATCCGACGTCTCGACGCCTCCGGAGGCAATTGATACAATGGCCTGCGGCCTTCATTTCTTCTCAAAACGAAATAATTCATAATTCACGCCGTCAAGTTTCGCTCGGATATGCTGCTCGTCTATCGCGTATAGGTTCGGAAATACCATTCCGGGTTCTGCCGGACAATTGATCTTTACATGCTCGTCGGCGTCATGGTCTTTTGGATGGAGTGAATATTTCGGGTTCTTGCAGGCATTGTCATTGAAGGTCGCTTCTTCTGAACTGAACTTAGCTAAACGACCCAAATTTTTATCGTCCGCTCCTGTCTGCACGCCAGGGGAAGACGATATTATACTTGCTATTATCCAGACCCCCATGATTGATGCGAGCATAGTCATGACCGGCCTCCACTTTGATGTTTCATTGCAACCGCTATCGATTTGCGGCCGATGATTATACCACACCGCTGAAGAGCGATCGGCCCGGCGACCATTCGGTCCGCATCAATTTCCCGCGCCGCGGATCGGTGACATCATGCCGCGAGAGAAACCGCGCGCCGCGGCCGGCGATGCCGCGCTTCGCCGTCGCAGCATTTCGCCTCGCCCGGGTCCTGACTGAGCCTCCAAGCGCTTTCTGGGTCTCGGCCGAAACGCTTTTGCACGGACCAATCATCGAGCGTGACGTGTACCCGCCGCTGCCGGAGCTGTGCAACCTGATCCTTCTTTGGATGTGGGGAGAGTGCCGGCTTCGGCTCGGCTCTAAGCGCATCGACGCGAACCGGGCCGCGGTTCCAAGTCGCAAAGTTGACAAGAGCCCGACTAAACAACCACGGGATTGCTTACGAGAAAGGAAACCTGGGCCCTGCCGTTACGAAACAACAAGCCATTCTCCCCGGTCTCCGAAACGCCGCCGCGTTTCGCCATGCCGGTGAAAAAAAAGATTTTACTCTCGAGACCCTGACGGATTTAGGCGGATGCCTGCGCTTCTTCTGACGTCAGCGGCGTGTATTATCCGCGCGATCCAGCACATCTACCAGATCCATTAAAGCCTTCTCTTGGACAAGAAGCCTTTGCTCGAACAGCCGCAAAAACTTCCCTGGTTGGTCATCGGCGTCCTCCGAAACAATGGATCGCGCTCGAGACTCACCAGCACTTGGGGCGAACTCCGCATTGTTCTCGTCCGCAACCCGATCGACTTCAGCGGCACCGATTGTGCTGCTCTCATCCAAATAGGCTTGCAGCAGCAGCCGTGAACAAAGAAGATTAATTCGGCGGGGAACACCCAATGTGTAGGTATAGATGGCGGAAAAAGCCTGATCATCAAAAGAAGGCCGTCCGGACCACGACGCCATCCGGAGCCGATGCTCGATATAGCTGCGAATCTCAGATTCCTGCAGTGTGCCCAAATGGTAGGAGGTAATAACCCGTTGCCTCAGCTGTTCCGCCTTAGCGCTCGTAATCACCTGTCGGAACTGTGGCTGTCCTACGAGGCAGGTTTGGAGTGGCGTGTCCGCATCCGTGCCTAAGTTGGACAGCATTCGTAATTCTTCCAAGCTTGGGAAAGGCAGGTTCTGGACCTCATCGACGATCAGGAATACGCGCAACCCTGCCGCTCGGCTTTGTCCCAGGAACTCCGCGAGCTGATGCAACATCCGCGCCTTATCGGCGCTCCGGTGCGGCAGGCCGAATGCAGACAAGATCATCCGCAGCAGACCACCTGGCGCGAGCTGCGTCGTAGACACCCGCCCGGTGCGGTATTCCTGGGGGTTCAGGCTCGACAACAAGTAATCGATCAGGGTGGTCTTCCCAGCGCCCACCTCTCCCGTAATAACAATGAAGCCCTCGCCCTGGGCCAATCCATATGTAAGATGAGCAAGTGCTCGCGTATGCCCCTTGCTGCCAAAGAAATAGCGCGCGTCGGGCGCCAGCTGAAAAGGACGTGACGTAAATCCAAAAAAATCTTCGTACATTCCTCTGTCCTGGCTGCGGTCTAGAGCTCGGTTTCGTCTTTCTTCCTAAATGGAATAGCCGTGACGCGGCGCGACGGTACCCCCCTCTATACATCGCCGTTGGCTAAGTGGCGGTTTTATTTATCCAACCATACATCTTCCATTCGCCAGCCGTTGAACAGGCTATTGACCATAATTGTCAGACCCTTCACCTCTGGACGCCAGCAGGTCGCAAAGCGGTTGTGGAACAGAATGGGCCGGGCGCCGTCTTCCTGGAGTTTTTTGTCGATCTCCCATACGAGCATGCGACGCTTTTCCTGATCGCGCTGCATAGATTGCCGATCAAAGAGCGCTTCCGCCTCCTGGTTGCAATAGCCAGTGTAATTTCGATCGGACCCGCAGGCATAATTCTCGTAAAACTGGACGTCCGGCTCATCAACTCCACTACCCGTTAGATTTAGCCCGACCTTGTAGTCCTTGCGATAAACTTTAGGAAACCAGTTTGCGGTGTCCACCGTCTCGAGCTGGCCGTCGATGTACACTTCTCTGAGCTGATCGATCAGGATGGCGGCGGGATCGCGAAAGGGCGGGGTGTTGCGAACCGACACCTTGACAGACAGACGTTTATCCGGCCCGTATCCGGCGCGTTCCATGATCTTGCGCGCTTCAGACCGGTTTTTCTTGATGTCTGGTCCGTAGCCCGGGAGCATCTGCAGCATCTTGGCCGGCATACCCCAGACACCTTCTGGTGGCGGCTGCATAGTGCCCCCGATGTCGCCCTCGCCCTCGCCCAGAATGTCGACGAAGCTCTTGCGGTCGATCGCGAGGGCCATGGCCCGGCGGATCTCCGGGTTGTTGAATGGCGGCGCTTCTCGGTTCACGATCAAATTGGTGCTTTGGTTTGCCGGCTGCAAACTGCAGCTCACATCGGGCTCATCTCTTTGTACGTCCTTCATAAGCGGCACGCTTATTCCGAACGGGAACGTGAGATCGAACTGGCCAGCGCGAAAGGCGAGAATGGCCGTCGCCCGGTTTGGGATGATCTTCCACTCGATGCCCTCGAGGTACGGGCGGCCGACTTTCCAATATTGTTCATTTCGGGCAAGCTGGATGGACTCGTTTGGCTTATACGAAACGAACTTGAAAGGTCCGGTGCCGATAGGGTGCCGCCGCATTTCCTCCGGCGACACGTGACACGGATAAACTGGTGAATAGCCCGACGCAAGCAACGCAATAAATGCCGGCTGCGGTCGTTTTAAATGAAACGTTACGGTGCCCGGACCTACGGTCACATTCTCCAGGTTCCGGTACCAAGCCTTGCGCGGGTTGGCGCGCAGTTTGCCGGAACCGCGACCGAGAAGGAGATCCCACGTACATTTGACGTCTGTGGCGCTGAAAAGTTTTCCGTCATGCCAATGAACAGCGTCTCTGAGCTGAAACGTGAGCGTTGTCATATTGGGATTCCATGACCAATTCGTGGCCAGATCGGGAATGATCGTGTCAAACCGATTCTGCCGCTCGTGCTGGTCAAAGATCACCAAGTTATTGAAAATCGCCATCGCCGGATTCTGCGCTGAGTTTAACGCCTCCTCATGAATTGACAGGCTGGCCGGGCTATCGTACTGGAAAACCCGGAGCACGCCCCCGGGTTTTTGCGCGACCGCCGACGACACCCATGCAAGCGTCAAACATGCAACCGCAGCCGCAATTCCCGACCGACGCAAGAACCCGATCACGCTGATCTCCCGTGTAACGAATACGAATACGCGCATTTCGTTTATGCCGTGACGACACGCTCCACTCATGGCTTGCTGTAGCGGCGCGTCTGCCGAACGGAAAAATCGATAGTACCAGAGCGTCCTTCAAGTGCCACAATCTTTAGGGGTGTGGCGGGTCAGCTGACAAGTTCCCGCAATATTAGCTATTACCTGTTCAGGTACGTCACCTGTTCAGGTGCATTATTGGTCCAGCCAGACGTCGCCCAAATCCTGACCTAAGAAATGACTCGGAGTAATGTTCCACCCCTTGACCTTCGCTGATACCGCGACGATGCGGTTCCACCACAGCAGAGGCACCGCGTAAGCCTCTGTGAGTGCGTGTCGCTCGAACTCTCGTACAATCTTGAGCCGCTCCCGTTGATCGACCGTAATCGCCTGGCCAATAAAGAGAGCATCCATAAAACGGTCTTTCGAACTGGAAAAATTTACGGGTGACAAATCGCTGGAGACGTATTTAGTCAACTGAAACGTCGGGTCGTCGTAAAAGTCGCCGGAGAAATCCAGGGCGATATCGAAATTTCCGGAATCGATCTCTTTCTGCCAGTCCCATATATTGCGTCTGTCTTGAATAGTGGTTACGCCGATCTCGGCCCAACTCTGGGCTAGCAGATCCGCTCCCTGAAAATGTGGAATGGGTATATCGCGGACCAGCAGCTTGACCGTCGCGCCCCGAATACCGACTTCAGCTAACAGTTCCTTAGCCCGCTGGCGAGCCGTGGCGATGTCGCGTGAAAATCCGGGGAGTTTAACGAGGTCTGCTTCGGAAATCGCCATAGACGAACCTGGGCGCATCAGGCCGCCGACATATTTCAAAAAAGTTGAGTTTTGGAGGCGCTCGGCGGCCCCCCAACGATCTATCGCTTCTGAAAACGCGCGGCGCACTCGGGCATCATTATATGGGGCTCGTCGGGTGTTAAACACGACCAAGAGGTTGGAAAGCCATGGGCTCTCTGTGATCGTGATGCCATTACCCTGCGCTTCCACCAGCTGATCTCGTTGAGCGGGCGTTACCCCACGGAATTCCGCCATGACCTGGCCGCTCTGAAGAGCCGGCAAGACACGCGGCCCCGGCATGAAATCAGCTTGGTAGCCTTCCAGAAAGGGCTTGCCCTGCTGGAAGTAGCTTTCCCATCGATGTCCGCGCCAATATTGCTTTTTGACGTGCTCGACGAAACGAAACGGCCCTGTTCCCAGCACATGGGATTTTGGAAAATTGGGGTCTTCTGCGAGTCGACGGGAGCTATAGATGCAATTCCAAGGCGAAGCAAAATTCGCCAACATCGCCGCCTCGGGCCACTTGAGTCGAAATACTACAGTAAGCGGGTCAGGAGTTTCGATTTTTTCGATCGCAGCGAAGTCGACCTGCCGGGATGAAAGCACTCCAGGTGGCGGATGAGCAATCCGTTCATAGCTCGCTTTGACATCAGCCGCCGTGAACTTCGAGCCATCGTGGAACAGTACATTCGGCCACAGCTTGAATGTGTAAGTCAACCGGTCGTTGGATACGCTCCAAGACTTAGCCAGATCACCGATGATTTGCGGATAATTCAGGGTGTCGAACTTCAGCAGTGTTGAATAGTGCGGCGCCACAGGATGCAAAAACGCAAAAGATGTATTCCCGTGACAATCGTAATTTTCTGGCTCCACGGTGACCGCAAATTCCAGCGTACCGCCATGTTTGGGTGCGGTTTCCGCAGCAATCGCGGGGGCGGGAAACATCGCGGCAATCGCGATGGCGCCGGCGAGCAGAGTCGATCCGCTATGAGGGTACTTCGGACCGCGGTGCGGCAGAGTTCCTCCTGATAGCCTAGGGCGCAATCGCCTCACCGGCTTTGTCCAGACTGCCACCGGCGAAATTGCTCGAACAGATCGTTCTTCTCTTGGATCGAGAGGGTGGCGCCGCCGCTTGCCTGGCGTCGCTCGTCGACAAAGCGCGAAAACATCGTGCGTAGGTCATCTGGACTCAGGGTGGCGACAGCTTGCTGATTTCGCTGCAGCCACTGCTCGGCGGCGGGAAAACGGCGCCACCCCGGAACCTCCGCGGCGAGATTGACGTCCCGCCACTTAGGATGATGTCGTGTCGAGAGCAGAGTTTGAAACCCGGTGAAAAAGGCTTCGACAAAGTTGTTCACATTCCGGTAGCGCTCAGGAGCAAAACGCAGATCCGCGACACCGAGCACGTTTCCGAGTGCGATAGTTTCTACCGCACGCCCCCCCGTCACCAGAGTGGGATAATCCTCACTAGAAAGTTGAGCAGGCAAATAGCTGACCCGCGCTCGCCGGTCAAAGGCTATGGGCAGGAGATGGACGCCATCTTCCGATTTCAATGCGGCCACAACCGGAATCGGCTTGCCACCCAAAATGGCGACAGCCGCGATGTCGCCCTTTTTCAGCTTTTCAAGCGCAAGTTCATAAGGATCATTTGCAAATGTGGCGTTTATAGCCATTGATCTCAGCAGCGATGCCATAAGCGAGGCCGTCGTACTTCCCTGCGGATCCACATTGACCGTCTTGTTAGCGAGATCGGCAACAGAATTGATCTCCGGACGCGCCAGTATGTGAAGTTCCTCGTTATACAGTTTTGCAATATAATAAATCCCGAAATCGGCTCCGCCGGCAATGTTCTGCTCGCGCACATAATCCATGACGTTTGATGGCAAAATAGCCATATCGATGCCGCGCAAATATCTTAAATCAATCAAATTTTGTACTGCTCCTTTTCCGACGACTGGTACAACCCGCCGCGTCGAACCATCATCGACCAGGCTCGCCAAATCTTCGACGATTTTAAGAGACGTACTCGTCGAATTCCCCGTTTCTATTTGAACGACACCACGGTTGACAAGTAAGCTCTGTTGTGCCGACGCAGACGGGGGTGGGCAGAACATTACCACTGATAGCGCAACTGCGAGAATTCTCAGATTGCGAGAATTCATTGGCGCCGACCCTCATCTGGCGCGGGTATGCCGTTCAGAAGTACTTGTCCCTCGGGCGCGCCTAACTGGTGGGCCCGCTCATACCAACGTGCAGCCTCGAACCAGTTCCCTTTTTCCGACTTGAAACGTGCTTGAGCCAGGAGCCTGGGATCGTAGGTTCCACCCATGCGCACTGCGGCAGTAGCATCACCCCGGTCCGCCGCTCGCTGGTAGAATAACCGAGCAGCCGAGAAATCGCCTCTGGCGAACAATTCGTCGCCTCGAGTAATAAAGGCTAAAGCATCGGCATCGGGCTGCCGCCGCCTAGCAGGGCTCGCAGCCAAGGGCTCAGTCAATTTCACCGCCGTCGCTTCCGCAATCACGCTATCTTTATGGGGGACGAATTCTTCGGCAGGCGGCGACGCTGGTGCCTCCTCACTAGGCAACGCTGCAGCCGTGACCTCCGGGGCCGCGCCGGACGGCGATGCCACCGTTTCATCCACTGTAACCGTCTCGTCTACTGTTGGTTTAACGTCGCTCAGGCCCTCTCTTACCGGCGGGCTGCCTACGCCGCTGTCGAGCGGGGCTACGTCGTCGGAAGGATTAGCTATCTTGCCGACCGCGGTTTTCGGCGAAGCGGGAATAAATGAGGCCACGATTGTTGTATCGGGGCCCTCTTCAGTTCGACGATCTCCGAGAGCCGAGCGATAGAACTCCAGCCCCGCAAAGCCGGTCAAAAAGCAACACAGCGCCAAACCGACCTTTGCCCGGCGTGAGAACCACAAGGAATTCCGCGCTGCACTTTTATCATCTAAGTTCTGTTGCCCGTCTGGATTTGGCTTCGTATCGGGACAATCTGCTTGCAAAGGAGGGGTCTGTGGTGGGTGGTTTTCGCATGAAACTGGTTCATCGCGAGGTGCATCTGCTCCAGGTGTGTCTGGCCCTCGCGTAATCTCGGCTTCACCCGGCGCCCCCGGTCCCGGCTCATTTGCACCCCCCTTCGCCGATCTGACTGTCGCTATAGCTTCCGATAGAATCTCGCTAAACGGTCGGCCGGAGGAAAGGAGTTCGAAAGACGAGTTAGTGACCCCGGCCTCATCTTTCGCAAGGAGGTGGTCGCGGAGACCCTTAAACGCCAAGTCGGCATCAACGCCGTCAGACACCGCAAAGGATTCGCGTTGTGCTACTCTGGTCATTATTCAACCCGAGACTATCGCAACCTTGGAGCCCGAGACTACACACCACATAGCCGACACGGTGAGTCGCTTCGCACACTCCAGTAGGCGTACCCCAATGGAGGTGCGCTGAAATAGGTGCTAGCAATTAAATATAGAGTTTAAGTGATTTTTGGTAAGCTGTTTATTGGTTACAGTCAATTCCGACGCGATGGTCTCTGAATTACTAAGCGGCGGCGGCGCAATTTCGCCAGAGTAATCGCGCCTCCCGGCCGCGGATCGACACCGAGACCGGTACTTTCACGCATCCAGACGACGAACGGTGGGCGCGTCTATGTGCTTGCGGCTCTATTCGGAGTAGAGCGGTCAGACCGCCTGCACCCGAAATTAGCGCATCGCCACAACCACCTTGATTGCGTCGTCGATGCGCTCGCGCGCATATCGAATAGCAGTAGGGACCTGCTCGAGCCCAAATGTATGCGTGTGGATCAGTTTCGCATCGAACCGCTTCTGTGCCATCAGGGAGGCTGCCCGATG